>FKKE01004785.1_pt1 | contig 19588 bp, 13 predicted proteins | sample 1106331 | NCBI WGS metagenome assembly FKKE01 (sample SAMEA3931202, study PRJEB13176) | freshwater metagenome | biome: Drinking water system; feature: drinking water; material: freshwater | place: China | collected 2013-02-06 | reverse complement strand
AACCTGACCAAGCGCTGCAACCTCAAGTGCGACCACTGCTACTTGGACGCCACGACGAAGGCGGGTGGCGGACACGATGAATTGACGACCGAGGAAAGCCTCCGCCTGATCGATCAAATCGCCGAGGTCAATCGCGGATGCCTTCTGGTGATTACGGGTGGGGAACCCCTGGTTCGCCCGGATATCCTCAATATCGCTCGACATGCCGTCGGGAAGGGTTTCATGGTGGTCTTCGGCACCAATGGGATGTTGATCGATGACACCATGGCCAAGACGCTGGTCGACATCGGCGTCATGGGCGTCGGCATCAGCATCGACTCGCTGGATAAAGAGAAGCACGATCAATTTCGTGGCGTTCGAGGGGCCTGGGAGCAAGCTGTCGCCGGTATCGAAGCCTGCAAGCGCAATGGGCTTCAATTTCAGATCCACTTCAGCGCCCAGCCGATGAACTACCGGGAATTGCCGGAAGTCATCGCGTGGGCTCATGAACTGGGCGCCCGGGTGGTCAATATCTTCTTCATGGTCTGTACGGGGCGAGGCGAAGAACTGACCGATATCACACCGGAGCAGTATGAAGAGGTCCTGACCTACCTCATCGATTGTCAGGATCGTTACAAGGACATGCTGGTGCGCGCACGCTGCGCCCCACACTTCAAGCGGCTCGCCTACGAGCGGGACCCCAATTCGCCGATTACCAAGGCCACGGGCTATATGGGGGGTGGATGCCTGGCTGCAACCAATTACGCGCGGGTCACGCCCAACGGGGAACTAACCCCGTGCCCCTACATGCCGCTGTCGGCAGGCAATGTCCGAGACAAGAGCTTTGTCGAACTTTGGGAGCAATCGTCGGTCTTTGATTCATTCCGCTACCCTCAACTGAAGGGGAAATGCGGCGATTGTGAATACAGTGAGATTTGCGGTGGTTGCCGGGCTCGCCCCTATGTAGATCACGGCGATTGGATGGACGAGGACCAGTGGTGTCTTTATACCCCGAAGGGTGGCGAGAAGATCCAAGTGGCCTTCAACGTCCCTGAAGAATCGACTGTGTCATGGGATCCGGACGCCCAAACTCGCCTGGACCGCATTCCCTATTTCTTACGGGCCATGGTCAAGAAGGGGGTCGAACGCCATGCGCGAGAGCAAGGCCTCGGCGTCGTCACCGTGGCCTTGATGGAAGAACTGCGCAAGAAGCGCTTCGGCAACGATGCGCCGGTATTCAAATTCTAGCCGAAAGGAATTCGGCGTGATGCGGCTAGGGCGTTAGAGTCCGACCACGTTCCACCCATTACCCCTTGCCCCTCGCTGGTCACGCGTCACGGTGTTTTGCCCATGGATGCCCTCCGTAACATCCTCACCGACGCCAACACTCTGTTCCCGATTCTAAACCACTGGCTCCACCTCTTGGCCGCCGTGGTGTGGATCGGGGGATTGGCATTCCTGGTCCTCGTCGTGACGCCGGGTCTGCACCAAGCCGTGCCTCGGGAGCAGGTGAAACCCATTGCCGACGCGTTCTACCGACATTACAAGAAGGTGATCGGGATTGCCCTGACGATCATCCTCTTCACCGGCGGGATGAACCTGCATTACATCAATAGGATGATGGTCGCCCAGTTGGGAGAACTGGGCGGAGTCGCCCATAACGCCAAATATCTCACGATCTTGTTCGTGAAACTCTTCCTCGTCCTCAGCGTCCTGACGCTATTCCTCTACACGATCGTGTTCAAGACGGATCAGAGCGGCGACGAGGACGCGGATGAGCAGGAGGAGCAATTCCACGAACCGGTTCCTTTCCAACGCATGGCCCTCGTCATGGGCATGATCATCATTCTCTGCGCCGCCGGTTTGAAGTACCTCCACTTCTAGTCCCTGCGCTGTACCGCCCCTCAGCACTCCGACTGCGCTGCGTTCTTATCTGAACAGATACGCGTCGGAATCGCTTTGGATACACTGCTCCCCCGCTCCCCCCGGCGTTTGACCGCTCCTCCCCGTGCTGACGCCGTAGAGAGCCCTGAAATCACCGTTCTGCGGATCCAGACCCTAGCCGTACAGCCCCCTCGCTCCTGGCACAGCAGTTGCTGGCTTCACTGGTCGTACCCTCCATACGCACCATGCCAACCGCGTGGATGCGTGAGACGGGAGAGGCCACAAGGAGGTGTGGGATGGTGTGGGACATGGTGTTGTACGGATTGGGCGGCGGAATCCTCGGTCTCGTGTGGCTCCTCGTGGTGATCATCCGGGAGGAGTCCACTCGACGGCGTCCAGTTCGACACCTCTAACCCGTGGCAGAACCCTGGGATGCCCCAGACGGACAGCGTTTCAAACGAGAACGGTGACATCAAGGAGACCCCATGAACTCACACAGCGACGCACTCCCCTCTGCGCAAGGCCTCCGTCCCACCCAGCAGCCAGGAACCCCTTTTGCGGGGCTGTTTCGCCCCAGGGGCCAGAAGAACATGCGCGTGACCTTGAACCTCCCGGCGCCCCTGCTGGACCGGTTGCGGAATACCGTATATTGGACGCCCGGGCTGACCCTCACGGAACTGATCAAAGGTGCCTTGCAACAGGCCATTGACGGATTCGAGGAACGGCAAGGTCATCCCTTTCCCAGCCGTCTGTCGGAATTGAAGTCCGGACGCCCCAGGAAGCGTCCAAGCGTCCCTGCCCTAAGAGATACCTACGAACCTCACCGAGTGGCCCGGATGCCGGAACGGTCCGGATCGACTGGGCTAATGGCCTCGGTGGCGAAATAGCCGGATGTGAGGAGGGGACGGGCCGTCTCCTCCCCTCCGAGATCCCCGTCCGGCACCCCCCTCACCCCCCCGGCTCGGTCGCCCAGCGCTCTATGGCGACCCTGTTCACTTGCCTTCGCTGTATCTAATCGGTTACACGTACCGTATCCGTATAGATACCGTGCGGCAGCTCTCCGCCACCCTGTCGCCCGCACGCAGGAACCGCGCTCCCAGCCCATTGATTTTTTTGGAGATCGGGCATTGATCTGCATGGCAATCGCTGAGGGGGTCCGCACAACTCTTGCCATGAGAACGCCCGTTTCGACGCCACCGTGGGGCAAGACCTGTGAGACCTGAGTGTGCGTGCTCTGCCCGTTCCTCCACAACAAGCCCCTCCTCCACGGGAGCGCTCATCCGTCAGGGGATTCGAACCCGACCACCGTTCACCCGGCGACCCATCTCTGCGGCATCGAACGGGCTGCTCGGCCTGCTCGTGTTCTGGACATTCGGCTGCCTGAGCGCTCCCTCCGCGCTGGCCGACGGCCACCCGCCTGAGTCAAGCCCCACGCTGGACTTTCTCAAGGAGGAGGAACTCGTCAGTATCGCCACGCGGTACGAACAACCGATTTCGCAATCGCCCTCCAATGTCTACGTCATTACGGACGAGGATATTCGTCACTCCGGCGCCACGGACCTCCCGACGGTGCTACGCCGCATCCCCGGTCTGGACGTGATGACCATGAGCGGTGCCGATATCAACGTCAGTGCGCGAGGAAACAATCAACCGTTTGCCAACAAGATGCTGGTGATGGTCGATGGGCGATCCGTCTACCTGGACGCCCAAGGCACGGTGTACTGGAAAGCTCTTCCGGTGACGCTGCCGGAGATCAAGCGTGTCGAAGTCCTCAAAGGGCCCGCCGCGGCCATTTATGGGTTCAACGCCTTCGATGGCGTCGTCAACATCATCACGAAGTCGCCGGAGGAAATGAAGGGGACGACGCTTCAGTTTGGAGGGGGCGAGTACGGCACGATCAGCAGCGCGGCCGTGCATGCGGGGACCGCGGGCAAGTTGGGATACCGGCTCTCCATTGGACAAGACCAGAACCAGCAATGGCGAGACCGGGAGGCCCTGGCGTTTCGGTCGCACAAATTCAACGTGGAGACGGTGTATGCCCTCCCGCGGGACTCGACTATCCGCGTGTCGGGCGGCCTCACCGACGTCAATCGCTTCGACGGCCAGATCGGCGAGGTGGTCGCGTCCTCGCTCCGCCCCGCGTTCGGATACGCGAATGTGGCCTACGAGCATGGCCAATTCCTCGTACGCGCCTGGTGGTCCGGGTACTTCGAGGATGGCATGATTGCGCCCAACCCGCAGCTGGCCAATCTGTTCCGCATCACCGATCGGAGGGGTTCGCCCTCCTACCCTTTTACAGGACACACGTACAACCTTGACCTTCAGCACTCGATCGATCTTGGCGCGCACCATCGCGTGCTGTATGGCGCCAACTATCGGCACAACACCCTCTCGAGCGGCGCCATCGACGCGTATTCCCGTGAAAATCGACTTGGCGTCTACGCGCAAGACGACTGGCGCCTGACCTCCAGTCTCACGCTGACCGTCGGGCTTCGTTACGATCTGCATACGGAGATTAGCGGCACCATCAGCCCCCGGGTAGCCCTGGTATACCGGCCCGCCGAGAATCACACGTTCCGTGCCTCTTTCTCGGTCGCCTATCGCCCGCCGACCCTGTTCGAAACACACGTGGATCAACGAACGACCACCTCCATTCCCACAGGATTGCTGCCGCCACTTCCAACGGCCATTTCGAATACCGTCCCCGTCCGCGGGTCATTCGGGCTCGACCCCGAGCAGATGGTGTCCTACGAACTCGGGTACCAAGGGTGGTTCTGGAACCATCGCCTTCGGGCTCGGGCTGATCTCTTTTTCAACCATCTCGAAGACCTGATCGGAAGCCGTGACGCAAGCGGCGGGGGGCCGGCCATGTTCAACGATCCGGGACATGCCGATATCTATGGGGGGGAGGCCGGCATCGACCTTCTCGCCACCCGATGGCTCACCGGATTCGCCAACGTGGCCTATCAGGAATTCGACCAATCGTTTCAAGGGACCCTTCGGCGGGCCGGGCCTCGTCTCAAAGCCGGCACCGGCCTTCGAGGGGACTGGGACAACGGCTGGAATGCCGAGACGTCCGTCTACTACGTGGGGGCCTCCACCTACCCTGTTTCATCCCTGTTTTCCACCTTCGCGGCGCTGCCAGCGACTGGGGTGACGGCCCCCGATCAACGGATCGGGAGTTATACGCTCCTCAATGCCCGTGTCGCATACCGGTTTTGGCAGGAGAAAGCCTCCGCGGGCTACATGCGAAATGCGGAGGCCGCACTCGCCGTCTTCAACGCACTCAATGACCGCCACAAAGAGCATCCCCTGGCCGACACGATCGGCACGCGTGTGATGGGTTGGCTCACGATGAGATTTTGACCCTGACGATCAGGCCTGGTGCCTTCGACGCCTACCAGATGAGACAGCCGTCACCAGACCGTATGGAGCCGACAACCGACAGGAACGCCATTGCGCCGCGACCAGCCAGCAGATGGCGAAGAGCCTCCGCCACCTGCGCGTGGATGGTGCTGTGCGCCCTGTGGCTGCCCGGTCATCCCGCAGTCGCGGCAGAGGTGGCCATTCTGAAGTCTTCGGATCTTGCCGCTTATGCGTCGGCTGTGGCAGGCTTTCGCGCAGAACTCGGCGGTAACGGGACGATCGTTCAGGAACACGACCTGCAGGGAGACCTAGATGAGGGTCGGAAAGCCGCTCGCCGCATCCGGGCCTCGGATACGACTCTGGTACTTGCCGTGGGGACCAAAGCCGCCCTGGCGGCCAAATTGGAACTGGTCGATACGCCGGTTATCTACTGCCTTGTCCTGGACCCAGACAAGCATGATCTCTCCGCGCCCAATATGTCTGGCATTTCCCTGGACATCTCCATGGCCGACCACCTGCACGCTATGCGAGCCCTCTTCCCCAAACTCAAGCGGATCGGGATCTTGTTCGATCCCGCCAAGACGGAGCGACTGGTGCGTGACGGCGAGCGGGAGGGTAAACACCAGGGCATCGAGATCGTGGCGGCGCCCGTCTCGGCCGAGCGGGACGTGCCGACCACGCTCCGGACCCTCTTGCCGACCGTGGACGTGCTCTGGCTCCTTCCGGACACCACCGTGCTCACGGAGGATTCCCTGGCGTTTATTCTGCAAGAAAGCTTGGAGGCCAACCGCCCTGTCGTTGGCTTTTCCGCCGAGTTCGTCAAACGGGGGGCCCTGATGAGTATCTCGGCGGACTACTATGACATTGGCCGCCAGGCGGCACGCTTGAGCCGGAGGATCCTCGGCCATCAGGCCTCGCCCCCCTTGCGCCTCAGCCCCGATCGCATTCACATAGCCGTCAACTACAAGACGGCGCGCTTCCTCGGCATCGAGATCCCGCCCGATCTCGACAAACGGGTGGATGAACGGTACTGACGCCCATGGTGGACCCTACGTTTTCGGCAACGCCCTCGACCCCCGCCACCGGACAGGGGCGCTTTGTCAGCCTGCGCACGAAATTCGGCGTCGTCCTCAGTCTCATCATCATCGCGACCTGCTCGGCCCTCAGTTGGTACTTTCTCCAAACCCACCGCGACGCGATGGTGCAGCGTTTGCACGATATCGGCACGATCCTGGTCCAGAACCTGGTTTCGAACCCACGGGTACGGTTCGCCATCGTGACCGAGGACCGCAAGACGCTCATGGAATTTATCGAGAGCGTGCTGACCGTGGACGATGTGGTCTACGTCATCATTGCGGATGCCAACGGTATGCCCTTGGCCCAACGCACCAAAGGCAGCCTGACCGCCTCCCACCCGGGCCGGCGTTCGGACCGCACCCCGCTCTATCCCAGCGCCGAGTTGCTGGGACAGCCGCTCGCTTCCTTGTCTGTTACTCCCACGATGACCTCGCTGATCGCCCATCCGGACCAAGACACAGCCACTCCGGTCCTGTCGGGATCCGAGCCGTTCGTGTCGAGCGGCAAGCAGGAAGAACGGCTGCTCGATTTCGCCTCGGTCGTCGTCCGGCCGAGCGAGCGGGATGGCGCCACCGCCTCCTTGGGCCTCTCCCATGCAGAGGGGATGCGCCCTGCCGTCTCGGGTGACAGCGAGGAACCCCGGATGCTCGGTGCCATCCACGTAGGCTTGACAGAATCGCTGCTGAACCGCACCCTCCTCGACACGATTCGCACCTCCGCCTGGCTGACATTCGCCATTATTGTGGCCGGCATCGGCGCCACGGTGCTCCTCACGAACCGCGTGACCACCCCGTTGCGATCTCTGGCCCATGTCGCCCGCCGAGTGACCAGCGGCGACCTCACCGCGCGTACGACGACGAGCACCACCAATGACGAGATCGGACAACTGACTTGGCTGGTCAACAACATGACCGAGTCCCTGAAGGAACGGGACGAAGCCATCTCCACCAATCTCCTCACTATCTCCAAACAAGTCCGCCAGCTGACCACGCTCAACCAAGCAGGTGCCACCATCGCCTCGACGCTGGAGTTGGAGGCCTTGATGACCGCAGTGCTGCACCTCTTGACGAACAACCTGGGATTCACGCGTGTGATCCTCGTGTTGTATTACCCGGAGGAGGGAGTCGCACGCCTGGCATGCGGAGCAGGCTTTTCCGACAGCCTGATCGCCCGACTGAAGGCAGCTAGCATTCCCATCCGTCCCGGAAGCGGATTGGCCTCTGACATCATCTTGACCGGCAAGCCCGTCTTCATTCGCGACATCGACGCCATCGCCGCCCAGGTGTACCCACCCAATTTGACCATCATCAAGGAAGTAGGGGTCAAGTCGTTCCTCATGGCGCCCCTGCGGCACCAAGATCGTCCGCTTGGCTATTTGGCCGGCGACCGTGGCGACCACCCCTGCACCCAGGAAGACCTGGACATGCTCGTGACCGTTTCCAGCCACGTAGCGGTCGCCATTGACAACGCCCGCGCGTACCAGGAGTTGGGGGCCTTGACGGCCAGTCTCGAACAACGGGTCCAGGACCGGACCAAAGAACTACTGTCGGCCAACGCCAGGCTCCAGGAACTGGACAAGCTCAAGTCCGCGTTCGTTTCAATCGTCTCTCACGAACTGCGTACCCCCATGACTTCTATTCGCGGGTACGTCGACAACATGCTGGACGGGCTGGCCGGCCCGCTCACGGAAAAGCAACGCCACTACCTCAACCGGGTGAAAGTGAACGCCGACCGGCTCACCCACATGATTGCCGAACTGCTGGATCTCTCCCGCATCGAAGCCGGACGCGTGGAACTCCTCCTGTCCAACGTCGATCTTCGTCAACTGGCGGGGGAGGTCGTGGAGGAATTTCAGCGGGTCACCGCGGAGCGGGGGATCCGGCTCGCCCTGCGCACCCCCTCCGGACTGCCGTGTGTGCCAGGAGATCGCAACAAGCTTCATCAGGTGCTCACGAACCTGATCGGGAACGCCACGAAATTCACCCCGTCCGGAGGCCACATCGACGTTCACATCGATGCCCCCGATTCAGGCTGGCTTCGGGTGACTATCACCGATACCGGATGCGGCATCCCGGCGGAGGAACTGCCGCGCATTTTTGAAAAGTTCTTCCGTGGGAGCAGCATTCCGCTCGAAAGTCGAGGCGCAGGGTTGGGCCTGGCGATCGTTCGCACCTTGATCGAATTGCACGGGGGAATGGTCTCGGTCGAAAGCGTGCCTGGGCAGGGCAGTCGGTTCAGCTTCGCTCTGCCGACCGAAGCTCGGCAGAGCGAGGCTACGCCCTCCCCATGACGTCCCCCGTCACCCACGGCAGGGGTGGAAAGATTTGGAGAAGGAATCGTGATGACCACCGTCATGCTTGATCGATCACACCGCATCATTGAAAAGGGCATGATGGACGTCCGGCCCTTCGGAGTCCGTAGCGACGGGAGCACGATCCGAGATGTGAGCGGGGTGGTCATCCGCGCCAACCTCGAGTTTCTCGAAGCGGTCGTTCGCCAGCAACGCGGCCTGGAGGCCGGTGCCCAAGCCGTCCGGGATCTGGTCCGCCTTCTCAATGAACGAATCCCCGACCATGCCTATCACATCACGGAGGCCTTTCTCCGAAACGAGTGGAACAGTTACTCCTATGAGTTCGTCGGTTTTCTCGACTGTTTCTGCTCCGACTTGTCGGGAGATCCCGATTTTCAGTTCCACCTGGCCCGCGCCAAGTTCGTCTCCCCGGCGATTCTCTCCTTGGCGCTGCCGTTCTCCACCGCGCAGATCTTCGCCGTCTGGCCATACTATGGAGACAAGTATGCGCCCGGCCTCACCTTTTCTTCCGTGGAGGTCAGTGATCGCCACGCCATCCTGCGTGTGGGCTTTCAAGACGACGTCAATGCCCAGATCGGGCCCTATCGACGTTCGTGCGCCCATCATCTCTGCCAGGAAGTGAAGGGGACGCTGGTTTCGACCCCCGAACACGTTCACGGGCTCCGGCCCGCCCGAGTCGTGGATCTCCAGTGTATGACCCAGGACGATCCCTATTGTGAATACGAAGTCACGTGGGACCCACCCAGGCGGCTCCGGTGGCTGGCCATGAGCGCCAGCGCCGCGGCCGCCACCGTGGCGGCGACTTTCCTGCACCTTGGCTCCCTCCAGCTGCCTTGGCTGCAGGCCGCGGCCCTGAGTATCCCGGTCGGCCTGATGCCTTGGCTCCTCCTCGGCAATGCCGCTCTCCGCCGTGACGTGGCCGAAGGCCGGCGTGTCATCAAGGAACAGGTGGCGTCCGTCGAAAGCCGTCATGAAGAACTTCGCCACGCCTACCTGGCTCAACAACAGGGGACCGCAATCCTTCGCCAAAAGGTCACGCAACTGACACTGCTCCACCAAACTGGCCTGCTGGTCAGTTCCACGCTCGACCGGGAGCAGTTGATCCACAGCGTGCTCCATCACGTCAAATACGACCTGAATTATGACCGCGTGATGCTCACCTTCTACGATCGTGAGCGAATGGTCGGCCATGACGCCCGGGTCCTTGGCGTTCCAGACCAGGTGGCGGCGTTTGCCCGGTCCATGACGACCTCCATCGCCGACCCAAAGACCATTGAAGGGCAGCTGGTTCACGAAGGCCGCCCAATTCTTGTTCGAGACATTCGCGCAGTCTGGAGTCAGTTAGATCCCTCCCATCGGGAACTAGCCACCCTCACCAACACGAAATCCGTTCTGCTCGTCCCGCTGAAAGTGAAGACCCGTGTGCTGGGCTCCCTGACGGTCACCCGCTGCACCGATCATCCGTTGACAGAGGACGATCAGGAACTCATGCAAACGGTCGCCGCCCAGGTCGCCATGGCCCTCGACAATGCCGTTGCCTACGGGGAGATCGAACACCTCAATATCGGACTGGAAGCCAAGATTGCCTCCCGCACGGCTGAGCTGGCGCAAGCCAACGAACGGCTCCAGGAAATGGATCGCCTGAATTCCCAGTTCGTCGCCCATGTCTCCCACGAACTGCGCACCCCGCTCACGGTGATCACGGGGTTTGTCGACAACATGATGGAAGGGGTCACAGGCCCCCTCACCGAGAAGCAAGTGCAGTATCTCCTTCGGATCAAGGCCAGCGGAGCCCGGCTGACCCGCATGATTGCCAACCTGCTGCACCGGGCCCGCATCGAGGTGGGGAAGGAGCAGCACTTCCCATCCGAAGTTTCGCTCCCGGAATTGGCGCAGGACATTCTGGAGCATCTCCGCCCAGTGGCATCGGCCAAAGGGCAAGAGTTGGAACTGATCGATCGGTCCTCTCACCGTCAGGTATGGGGTGACCCCGACAGCCTTACCCGCATCCTCACCAATCTGATCGACAACGCCATCAAATACACGCCGGCCAATGGGCTGATTCGCGTCACGTTGGAATCGGAGAGCCCGCATCTGGCCGCCGTCTCCGTCTCAGATACCGGCGAGGGGATCGCCCCTCAGGACCTCCCGCGCCTCTTTGACCCGTTCTACCGCTCACGACAACCGCGTGCCGCGGGGCGAAAAGAGGGGCTCGGCCTGGGCCTTTCAATCGTGCGCCAATTGGTCGAACTCCACGGCGGCACTGTCACCGCCCAGAGCGAGGCCGGCATTGGCTCCACCTTTCGATTCACCATCCCGGTGCGACGCCATGTGGAGCCGGCTTCCCTCGACGCGTCGCAACCTCCGACACGCATCCTCCTCGTCGACGACGATCCCGATATCCGGCAACTCTTGAAGGATCGGCTCGTGGCAGATGGCTATGCGGTTACCACGAGCCCTGATGGACCAACCGCGCTGGCTCGCTTGGATCGGGAGCGTTTTGACGGGCTGATCCTCGACCTCGGACTTCCCCAGTTAGACGGGCTTGAGGTCGTCTCGGCCGTGCGGGAGCGGCACCACACACTGCCCATCCTGGTCCTCACCGGTCTAGCCGGCGAAGAGCGGGCCCTGCAGGCCGTGGGCATCGGGGCCCAGGCCTACCTGTTGAAGCCCGTGGACGTACAGGACCTGCAACTGATGGTCAATCGGTGGTTTCGCGGAGAAAGCCCGCCCCCCACCGCCTAGGAGCAGATCGAATGAGGGGAAAAAGGGCCTGAGGGGACTCCGATCAGTTGCGCACGCCGCGCGGGTTGCATCACGGGTGCGGCTCAGGAGGATCCGGCGGGCCGGCCGAAGAGAGTCCGGAGGCCAAAGTACGCGAAGGCATCCTTCAAATTGGAGTACAGCCGATTGAAGGGCGTCATGTCCCGGTTCGTCACATACTCCATCGTCAGGACGATGCGCTCTTCCCCCCCGTCGATCGGGGTAACCGCATGCCAGAGTTTATCGCCGTTGAAAATCACGAGGTCACCAGGCGCCGTCGCTAACTCCAACTCCTGCACAGTTTTCCCTGGCACGTCCTTATACAATTGGGCCAGCAGCCGGCACCGCGTCGATCGGTCGACCAGCCCCATTAGAATGGTGTACCGAGCCCCCTTGTAATAGGAAGTGTCGTAGTGCCACCCGATATGATCACCGGCTTCTGTGTAGTAGTACAGCGCACAGGCATGCGGGTCGTTATCGGGGCACAGTTCCAACCGTGCGTCGGTCAACCAGGCCAGGAAGGAGATGAACGCAGGGGCGCGGTACAGCTCGAGGAAGCTCGGCGCCTTCTGCGCCACCTGGTAGTAGCTCACGCTCCCACCCTTCTTGTGTCCCGGGATATAGTTCCGGTTCAAGTCCCGCTTCGCGGCTTGAGCCTGCGGAACAAAGTAAGCTTCCACCAGTGCCCGCGGCAGAAACTGCGGAACATAGAGAAATTCGTTCTGTTCCCAGTAATGCCGCTTGAGGTCGTTCCGATCCAAGGCGCCCAGCGCCGTCTCCAAGTCCTCCGTGAATGTGTGGGCAACCAGACTCATCGGACGTGGACCTCCACCTCTACGCAACCGCCCAGATCGCCTTAGGGAGCATGAAACGTGGGCGCCCGAACGACTTCGACTCCCGGTGGGACGGTGAACTCAAACAGCGCATCCCGAACCCCTGCATTGGCCTTGACGTCCAGGAACTCAAACGTCGACACATTGCCACTGAGTTCGTGCAAGGTCAAGGTCTTGATATAGGAAGTTTTGGGGTCCACTTCTAGGACGATCTGCTGGTAGGGCCGCGGCGCTTGCGCCTCGCCGCCTTTCGGAACCAGGGCGATGAGCGGCAACCCTCCCGCGCCCCGCGCCCCGCCATTGACCGGAGACACATCGAACTCCGCTTCAATCTTTGCAATTCCCTGCAAGAGTTGGAGCGGCGCCTGGGAAGCCGACATCTGGGTCAGCTTCCCGACCAGAACCTGCTGATGCTCCGGCACATACATCTTGACGTCATCGTGGTTGACATAGATTTCTTCGTGCGTCGGCTCCAGATAGTCCCACCGCAGCCGGCCCGGTCGCTTGATGTGAAACCGGCCCGACGAGACAATCGGCGTTGCAAACCCTTCGATCTTGGTCTTCTGCGCGAAGCCGGCCTGCAAATCCTTGGTCTTTTCATACCGGGCCTGGAGCTTGTGCACCACGGCCACGACTTCGTCAGTGAGTTTTCTCTCTCCCTCGCTGGCCGCCCAGCCGAGCCGGGCACCGGCCGTCAGGGATACGGCTCCGATCACAGCGACACACCAGCGCGCCCACCACTGCCACTGCCCTTGCCTGTCCGTCCCCATCGCTATTCTCCGTATGCTTGCCCGACCGGGCCACGCCGCCCCAGGACTTCTCGTCTTCCATCCCGACCGGCCGCCCCCACAATGCCATCCTGCTCCATTTGCTCGATCATGCGCGCGGCCCTCGGGTACCCCACGCGGAGGCGGCGCTGAATGAGCGACGCGGAGGCTTGCCCAGTGGACAGGACCAATTCCTTCGCTTGTTCGTACACTTCATCCCGCGCCTCCTCTTCGGCCGCATCCTCCTGGCGGGTGAGCAGTTCATCCTGGTTGTACACCGGATTGGCCTGTTTCTTCACGAACTCAACGACGCGCCGCACTTCTTCATCGCTTAGGAACGACCCATGAACCCGGGTCATCCGGCCGGTACCCGAAGCCGAATAGAGCATATCGCCACGCCCCAACAACGCCTCGGCGCCATTGGCATCCAAGATCGTACGGGAGTCCACCTTCGAGGCCACCTGGAACGCGATGCGCGCCGGGAAATTGGCTTTGATGAGCCCCGTCAGCACGTCCACCGAAGGCCGTTGCGTCGCCAAGACCAGGTGAATGCCGGCGGCCCTCGCCATTTGGGCCAGCCGCGCGATCTTATCTTCCATATCTTTTGGAGCCACCATCATCAGATCGGCCAACTCGTCGATCATCACCACGATAAACGGCAGCGGCTCCGGCGGAGTCTTGGGCACCCGCGCCGGGGTCAGGGGCCCCACCTCGGCTTGTTCTCCGGCGGAGAGCCGTTCCTCATCGGACAGGAACTCCATCGGCAATTCCGCCTGAGGAGACGCCGGACGATCGGGCGGCTCCTTCCCCTGCTCTTTGGAAACCCATCGGTTGTACCCTTCGATATTACGGACGCCCGCCTCGGCCAGGAGTTTGTAGCGGCGTTCCATTTCCTGCACGACCCAGCCCAGGCCGCGGGTGGCTGACTTCGGATCGGTGATGACCGGCCGCAGCAGATGAGGAATCCCGTCATAGACCTGCAGTTCCAGCATCTTCGGATCAATCAACAGCAGCTTGACCTCGTCGGGACGCGCATTGAACAGCAGGCTCAGGAGCATCGTATTGAGACTGACGCTCTTCCCGGCTCCGGTCGCGCCGGCCACCAGCACGTGCGGCATGGTGCGCAGATCGGCCGTGGTCGGTACGCCAAAAATATCCTTGCCCAGGGCCAACATCAGCTTGGAGCGGGAGCGGCGGAAGGCATCCGACATGACGACTTCTTTGAACGAGACGGTTTCCCGCTGGCGATTCGGCACCTCGATACCCACCACGGATTTGCCGGGCAGCGGGGCCACGATTCGCATGCTCATGGCCTTCATCGCCAGGGCGAGGTCGTCGGCCAGGTTCACGATCCGCGCGACCTTGACGCCTGGGGCCGGCTCAAACTCATACATCGTCACTACCGGACCAGGATGGACTTCGGTGACGCGGCCTTCAATCCCGAAACTGAGCAAGGCCTTGGCAAGGATCTCGGATTGGCCCTTCAACTCCTGGTCGCTCATGCGCTCGACCACTTCGGTCGGGTCGTCGAGCAGCTCGCCGGGATCGGGCAATACGTAGTCGGACGGAGAGGACGTTTTGGCGGTCGCCTTCCCCGTGCCCGCCGGCTCGGGAACCGGCGTGATGACCGGTTTCGGCGCAATGAGGGGTTCCCGGTATTGAATACGCGGTTCCGGCAGCGGCTCCGGAGTCTCTTCCTCCTCGAAGGCCTCATCCTCCTCCGGGAGGGCCTCCTCCACGATCGACTCTACGGCCTTGCGGGAGCGCGGCGAGGCTGCGGGTTTACTCTTCACCCGTTTGTTGCGTTTCGCGGCGCGTTCATCGAGCCGTTCCTCCACCCACTCGCGCAATTCGAACGCCGCCTCGGCGAGCCATTCGCCCCACCGGCTCAAGCGCATGCCAAGATGGGCCAGCGAGAGGGAGGTCGACAGCAGCAGACTCACGACCAGCCCCGACACGAGCAGAATGTGCGCGCCGGTACTGGCAAAGTATGTTCGCAGCGTCTCGGCCAGCGCTTGCCCGCCCCACCCTCCGGCCAGGCCTCGTTGCACAAACCCGGAAGACAAGGTTGGGACACCGACCACTTCCAGATGGAGCAAGCCGCTCAACGAGAAGAGCGTGCCGAGCGAATAGAGCGCGGTCTTGACGGGAACGGACGGCTCCTCCTGCGTGAAGCATCGGAAACCGACATGGAGAAAGGCCAGTGGAAGGGCATAGGCCGCGGCACCGATAAACCCGAAGCACCACCTGGCGAGCGTCGCCCCCACCGCTCCGATCCAATTGCGCGCGGTTCCGGTAGCCGCCACGGTCGAGGACGACGGCTGCAGGCGATCGGGGGGCGTATAGGACAGGAAACTCAGAAGGAGAAGCACCCCGATGGTGACACACACCACCGCGATGATTTCCCGCCGATGCGACGACCGCTGGGAGGGAGTCTTGCGGGTGTCACCGCGTTTTCCCGTGGTGGATACACCCATATGATGCGGATGCTAGCACAGGGGTGGGGCCAATTCAATGAATCGCCCGGAACGCGCGCAGGATCGTCATCCATCGATCCGAATCCCCCTCATGTTTGGGACTTACCCTATGCCGCGTTCGGACGCTCGGCACGGACCTCAATAGTTGGATCCTGATACCCCTCCGGCTTCTTGGCCACGATGGGATGCTGTTCCATGGTGGTCATCGTGCACTCCTCCACGGACTGCTTCACCACTGTCGGACGGAAGAGGCGATCGACGGCCAGCCATCGATCGGCCAGCTCCGGGGAGAGGCCCTGGGAAAGGATCGCCCGGCGCAAGAATCGTTCACGGAGATCGCTGAGCTCGTCTGTGATGAACGTATGCATGTGCACAACCGCCGGGGTCGCCCCCTGATACCGGTGAGGCCCACCGAAGGCACTGACCATGAATTCGGTCTGTTTCTCCACGAGGAGCGCCTTGGGCTTCCCGAAAAAGAACTGCCCGATCCAGGGATCGTCGAAGATCACATCATAGAAGACCTGATGCACGCGACGCACCATGGCTTCCCCTCCGACTGCCTCCAACAACCCTTCGTCCCACCGCACCGCCCCCCACGGGCCGCGCCGCTCCGGCGATTTCGCGGAACCGGGAGCCACCGTCCGACGCTCCCGCTCCGAGATACTCATGGACTGCCGCATCATCGTGGCCACGTCATGGTAGACACGCGCCCAGGCCCGCTCCAATTCAGGGGTGAAGCGCTCCCCCAGATGTTCCCGCAACGTGTTCATCAAGGCCTCCCGCATCGACGGCAGGAACTGGCGGCACTGCCGATGATAGCCGCGGTGGCGTTCACCCATGGCCTGAAACATCGGCGCGAGGGCTTCCAAATATTTGACGCTCCTGAACGTCATCAGGAGATTGGCAAACTTGCGCTGCCGAAACGCCGCACTCCCCTTGAGCGCCGTATGCGCCTCCGGATCAATCGCCTGCAAGTGCGCGTAGAACCTTGGACTGAGCTGGGGCACATCGGATTCGAGCTCAGCCACGCAGGCCATGACGAGCAGGCGCTCAGACCGCTCACTGATAAGATCCTCTCGTGACACGACATCCTCCCCTCTTCGACAACACCGGCGTTCGGGTCCGCGCATACTCCGCATGGAGCACTGGGCCGGAGCCACCGGCAACTACTATCACTCGCGTCGCCCTCCTGGAGGCGAGCGCCCTCGCGGGCACCGCCACGATTCCCTTGATGCGGGGTCAGAGCGCCCTCCGCCACTCCCCGTACGCCAAGCCCCCGTTCACGTGGCAGGGAACCACACAAACAACATGAGATAGACGAGATAGGCGGTCGCCATCGTCCCGCTAAAACTCCACCCCGTCCACCACCCCACTCGTCGGTGCCGTGACACGCCGGCGATCATGGCGCCCACGCCGGTTCCCATGCGCAACCGCGTCGACCCCATATGGAGATTGTAGGCCCCAAGCGCAACAGTGAGGATGGCGCAGACCATGTGCAGGAAAAATACGGGCACATACAGCGACCAATACTGCCATTCCGTTCCCCCGAATCGTTCACGACCGAAGAGCACTTGCTTCGTCACATAGGCGACCAGCCAGAAGCCAACGATCACACTGGCCGCCACCATCCGCCGGCTATGAGGCCCAAGATCGTGCCGCTTGGCCGCGCGTACCCGGGCCAACGCCACCACATAGGCGGCCGAGATGGCCGCAACCACGGCGTACCAGAGCACCGCCTTCATCTCCATGGCTTCGCTCTCCTTTCGGATGGGATAGAGTCCGGATGGACGGCCACCGCGGGTCGGACTAGTATCCCGTCAACAACCGTGTCATGAGCGTCTCGGGAAACTCGCTGGCTCGCATGTCGTCGACCGTCCGCTGCACATCGTAGGTCACTTGATGGAAGGTTAGCCGGCCGGTCCCACGATCGTACAAGGCGAGTTGCGCCCCAAGGTGACCTTGCCGAGGTTGTCCCACCGACCCAGGACACACCAGGCAATGGGCATAGGTGGTCAGATCCTGTTGGGCGTCGGTCACATGCCGGTCCGGCACCGTGGGCACACGGGCGTATACCCCCGGCACATGCGTATGGCCGTGAAAACAGATGTGGAGGCCGCGTCGTTGCAGCAGTTCCAAATTATCTTCGAACGTCATTTGATAGACATAGGCATTCAGGTACGAAGGATCCATGGGCGATCCGTGCACGGCGATCCACCCTTCACCTTGGAGCATGGGCGGAAGATCCTCCAGCCAACGTCGGTGGGCATCGGTCAACTTCGGGATGGTCCATTCCATCGCCCACCGGGCATATCGTGAGAACCCTTCTCCCACCCGGCTGACGGCTGCGGCCAAGTCGTGGTTCCCTTTCAGGACCGTCAAACGAGTGGCTTGCAACCGCTCAACACACTCGCCGGGGTGAGGGCCATAGCCGACGACATCCCCCAAGACCAACCCTTTTTCGACGCCCCGCTCCTGAAGAAAGGCCAGCGTCGCCTCCAGGGCCGGCAGATTGGCATGCACATCCGCTAGGATTGCGATGACCTCCTGTTGAGGCAGCGCCACTGCTTGGCGGCGTGCCCGCCGCTGATCGATCATGGTCTGCTTAAACGCATCGAGGGCCGCCTGCCTGGGGGGAGACGGCACGCACAAGTCACCGAGCAAGTTCCCGATGACGTACAACCGGTGGGGATCCTCGAAAAATTCGAGAAACAACTTCCTGAGTTGAATTCCCAACCGGCTGGCCCATGCTGGACTCAGCCACTCAAGGGATCGGAAATACACGCCCAGCATCTGCACGAACCCGGACAAATCGTCGGCCTCATAGAGACCGTCGTCCAGATAGTACAAGCGCTGTTGCTCATCCAGGCCGAAATTGGAAAGGCCCTCGTCCAGCCGGACCTGGTGATCGCGGAAGGCCCGGAAATACAGCGAGAACAGCGACAGGAGATACCCGATTCGCCGCTCGGCTCCCTCCACGCTACAGGACTTCGGGTGCCTCAGCGTGTGCAAGGGAGTTAGCAACGGACAGAGGCTGCCGACCGTGGCCCGGCCCTCCTCCTGCTGGAGCGTGCACCACGTCTTCTGGGGGTGATGCACCTGGAGCGTCCGTTCACGTTCAAGCGTCTGCATGCCCCAGCGGTGCGCATTGAGGGGGTCCAGGCTCAACTCGGCGCGAATCTTCAGCACGTCGCGCGGCCCGACGTACACCTGTGTGGAGGGACGTCCGGTGAAGGTCTCCCCATGTCCGAGGGACGTCCGGGGGGCGGCCCGTAGCGCCGCTACATCCTCGCTCCGGTAGGGCGATCGGCCGCCGACCGCACCGAGCAGCTCAATCGATCCAGGGGCGCTCATATCGGTCCTTGTCGGTCAGCGGCCGGAAGGGGTGATGGCCACCAGTCCGGCACCATCGCCTGGAGGGAGAGGTCGGACCTGCGTTCCCGACCTCCCCGGAACGGCTGCGGGCTCAAGACGTCAGCGTGCGGGAGATAGCTCGCTGTACTGGGCGCTCCCCCTCAACGGTCTCACGCGAGGTGACACGCAACGCGGCAACTCGTGGTGGCCAACTCGAGTATCGGGCTTCGGTCGCGCAGTGGAAGGCAGAGATGGTGGCCAGAAGGCCGAAGCCGGCAAAGCTTGTGATTCACCCGCAGCTGCGCCACTATGTGCAAGACCGCCTGGAAGGCAAGATCTGTGACGCGGCTGGACGTGAGATGGCTGGCCCTCGACCGGCACCGTTTAAGGGGCGGAACACGCCTCATCGCGGCGACCGCAAATGGGGCAGTGGCTGGTCGCCAGAGCAGATTGCCCGCCGGCTGCAGATCGACTTCCCGAACGATGAATCGATGCGAATCTCTCACGAAGCCATTTACCAAGCGCTGTACATTCAAAGCAGAGGCGCTCTCAACCGCGAGTTGGTGAGCTGCCTTCGTACCGGGCGGGCGTTGCGCGTGCCACGGGCTAGAGCACAGGCCAAGGCGTGGGCACACGTCAGCGAGGAGGTCATGATCTCCAGCCCTCCTGCAGAGGCGCAAGACCGCGCCGTGCCTGGGCATTGGGAGGGGGACCTGGTCATCGGCCTGAACCGCTCTGCGATCGGGACGCTGGTGGAGCGATCAAGCCGCTTCACCATGC
>FKKE01000444.1_pt1 | contig 19626 bp, 19 predicted proteins | sample 1106331 | NCBI WGS metagenome assembly FKKE01 (sample SAMEA3931202, study PRJEB13176) | freshwater metagenome | biome: Drinking water system; feature: drinking water; material: freshwater | place: China | collected 2013-02-06 | reverse complement strand
CGTCGAGGGCGGCAGGGCGCCGGCGCTTCTGGCGGCGGACGAAGTCGATGTCGGCGTCGAGCTGCAGCCTTTGCTAAACCGCCAGGTTAACGTGCGGCGGCTGGTGCTGCAGCGCCCGCGCATCGCGCTTGAAGTCGATGCGGAAGGCAAGCCCAATTGGCTTTTGGCGCCGCGCCGCGGCGAGGGCCCGCCGCCGGCGAACCCCGCCGAGCCCGCCATCGATGTCAGCCGCACGACCCTGCGCGAGGTGCGCACGGTCAATGGCGAAGTGAGTTACTTTGACGCCCGGCAAGGCGCCGGTTGGATAGTGGGCGACGTTGATGTTCGCACCGCGCTGACGGCGCTCGATGCGCCAATGCGCGTCGAAGGATCGCTCACCTACAATGAGAAGTCTGTGGAGCTGGACGCGAGCATCGCGCGGCCGGGCGCCGCCATTCGTGGCGAACTCACGCAGCTGACGTTCAACTTGAACAGCGAATTGCTGGAGGCGGCTTTCCAGGGTCAGACGGTGGCGACCTCGGGCGAACTCGCCGGCACGGTGCGGGCTTCCGGGCCAAGCCTTCGCCAACTTTCCTCCTGGGGCGGCGCGCCGCTGCAAAACACGGTTGGCTTTGAGCAATTCGCGGTCACCGGCCGGCTCACTGTCGGCGGCGGCGCCTATTCCTTCTCGAACGCCGGCTTCGCGGTCGATCAGGTGCGCGGCCGAGGCGACTTCCTGCTCTCGGAGGTGCGCGGCCGGCCCTATCTCAGCGGGCGGCTGGAATTGTTCGATTTCGATCTCAATCCTTACCTCTCCGGCGAAGCGCCGCCGCCGGCGGCCGAGGCGCAGGTCGAAGCCGCCGCGGCTGGGCAAGCGCCGGCTTCGACCGAATTGGTCGCGGACGAATCCGCGCCCCGCGCCGTCGACGTCCGCGCCGAGGCGAGCGAAACGCCGATCGACTTCGCCGGCCTCAAGGCCTTCAACGCCGATCTGGAATTGGTGACGCACGCGGTGTTGTTCCAACATCTGCGCATCGATGCGGGCCGCCTCAACCTCGTGCTCAATGACGGCTTCATGGCCGCAACCGTGCATAATCTCTCACTCTACGGGGGCTCCGGGCGCGGACGCTTCGAGATCGATGCGCGTGAACCGGCGATCCGCATCGTGCAGGACCTCGCCTTCTCGGGCCTCGATTCACGGCGTTTCCTCTCCGATGCCATCAACTTCTCGGCGATCGAAGGGCGTTCCGAACTCAATCTCAATGTGCGCGTCGAAGGGCGCACGCAGAGCGAGATGATCGCCAGCGCCGACGGCTACGCGCATCTGGAAGTGGTGTCGGGCACGCTCCACGGCGTCGATCTGGGCGGGGTGGCCGCCACCATCCGCAACGCGCTGCGCGGCGAACTGATCGCACCGGAAGCGCGCACGCCGTTCCAGGGGTTTTCGGGAACCTTCGCCATCGCCGACGGCGTGCTCGCGTCGGACTCGCTCTCCTTCAACACCAGCGCGTTGCGTATCCCCGGCATCGTCCTGATCGACTTGCCGAACCGCCGCCTCGATGCGCGCCTCGCGCCGCGATCGCAGCGGGGGGGCGTAGTGGTGCCGTTCTCGGCGCGCGGGCCGTTCGGGCAATTCACCTATGCCCACGACATCAGCGATCGGGCGCTGCGCGAAATCCAGCCGCGCGTCGATCAGGTGCAAGCCGCGTCGCGGGCCCGCTGAGCGCTCTGGAGAATGGTGCCTGGGGCCGGAATCGAACCAGCGACACGCGGATTTTCAATCCGCTGCTCTACCAACTGAGCTACCCAGGCGTCCGGGCCCGGCAAGGCCGGATTTCGGAGCGTGGCTCTATAGCGGGGGCGCCGGGCGGTGTCCACGCCCGCCCGCTTCCGGCGCAGGGGACATGAAACAGCCCTTGCCTCCGGGCCAAGCTGCCCGAAAATAGGGCGGCGAGGACCCGGGAGAAACCATTATGTGTGACCACCACGACGCGGACAATGAAGCGTCAGAGCCGGGGGCGCTCTCGCGGATCGATCGCCGCGGCCTGTTGCGCGGCGCAGCCGCCACGGGCTTGGCGCTGACCGCCGGCGCCTGCGAGACCACTTACAATCCCGAAACCGGGCGCGAACAATTCATCATGGTCAGCGACGCGCAGATGGAGCAGGCGGCGCTGCAAGCTTGGGGGCAGCAGCTTCAGCGCGAGCGCGCCTGGAACAACCGCGCCGCGCAGGCGCGGCTCGAGCGGGTCGGCCAACGCATCGTCAACGCCGCCGGGCGCGGCAATCAGCCATGGGAATTCCGGCTGTTCGACAGTCCGCAGAAGAACGCGTTCGTTCTGCCCGCCAACAAGGTGGGATTCTATCGCGGCCTCTACGAAATCTGCGATGTCGACGATTACATGGCCACCGTGCTGGGCCACGAGACCGGGCACGTCACCGGCCGCCACGCCGCCGAGCGCTACAGCCGCGAAGTGGCGACGCAAACGGTGGTGCAGGTCGCGGGCGCCGCGACCAACAGCGATCTCGCCGCGGCGGCTTTGGGGCTCGGCGCGCAAGTGGGCGTGAGCCTGCCGTTCTCTCGCGAGCAGGAAGCGGAAGCGGATATCCTCGGCATCCGCTACATGCACGCGGCCGGCTACGATGTGCGCCAGGCCATCCCGTTCTGGCAGCGTATGGCGCAGGGCGGTGGTTCGCGGCCGCCGGAATTCCTCTCAACCCATCCCGATCCGGACAACCGCATCCAGCGTATCCGCAACTACATCAACGAGCGGGGTTGGGGGCCAGTGTGAGGCGCGCTCCCGCGCGTCTACTGAAATGGTACCGCCTCCAGGGTTCGAACCAGGGACCTCTGGATCCACAATCCAGCGCTCTAACCAACTGAGCTAAGGCGGCACTTCGGGGCGCGGAAGCTAGCGCCCCGGTTTGGCATAGGCAAGGCAAAGCTAAGTGCTTGAATCGGGGTCCAAGACCGGCGTTCTGCTCAGCGCTCAGGCCCGTTACGCGGCGCACACGGCGGCGGCATGCGGCTATACGTTCCGCTCGCTCGACGGCGCCGATGGCTACCTGTTCGAGGTCAGCAACGGCGCGAGGCGGGCCACGTTCGCCGCCGGCGCGGGCACGCCCTATGCGCTGAACGATGCAAGCGCCGCCTCGATCGCGCGCGACAAGGCTTTCTGCGCCGAGGTGCTGCGCCGGGCCGGCGTGCCGGTGCTGCCGGGACGGGTGTTTTTCGTGACCAAACGCTGGGCCGACATGCGTTCCCCGGGACGCGAGCCGGAGGACGCCCTCGCGTACGCGGCGGAGGCCAAGTATCCGCTCTTTTGCAAACCGCTGTCGGCGTCGAACGGACTTTACGCCGAAGTGATCGAGAGCGCAGCGGCGTTCGCCAACTACATGGACCGGGTGGCGCGGGAGCACTTCGCCATTCTCGTGCAGCCTTATGTGCGCGCGCCGGAGCATCGCGTGTTCGTGCTGAACGGACGAGCCTTGTTCTCTTACGCCAAGACGCCCGCGAGCGTGACCGGCGACGGCGTCAGTGCGCTCGATGTGTTGGTGAGGGCGTTGCCGCGCGAAGCCGATGCGCCGCTCCGAAGCCCGCGCGGGCGTGATGCAGATGGCCGGCTGTTGCGCGCCGACGACGTGGCGGGCGCGGGCGCGCAGATCGTGTTGGAAGGTCCGGCGAACCGCGCGGCCGGCGGCGGCGCCAACGGCTTGCGCGATGGCGCGCCGAAAGCGATGGCTGACGCAGCCATCGCAGCGACCGAGGCGATAGGGTTGTCGCTTGCGGCAGTCGATCTGTTCGACTGCGATGAGGGCTGCGTCGTCATCGAGGTCAATTCAAATCCGATGATCGCGACGCTCGAAGACCATGGCCGCTGGGACCTGATCGAGACCATCTGGCGCGCTAATTTCGACGCGGCGCTCAGATGAACATGTGGCGCGTGCCGTATCCCAAGTTCGGCGCGGGGCCGGGGCTCGAGCGCGTGAAGCAGGTCGCCGCGCATCTGAATCTCGACCTCGCAGCCTTGGGTCAGCGCGGCGTGGTCATCGTCGGCTCCAACGGAAAAGGCTCGACGGCGGCCATGACGGCGGCGTTGCTTGGTCGGGCCACGCCAGATGTGGGGCTCTTCACTTCGCCGCATTTGCTCGATCTGAACGAGCGCTTCCGCATCGGCGCTGAAGATGTTTCCGATGCGGAGTTGGGCCACCATTGGCGACGCGCGGAGGATGCCATCGGCGCCTGTGGGCTTGCCGAGACCATGGGCGGGTTCGAGTTTTTGTTTCTGATCGCGGCGGATTGGTTCCAGGCGCGCGGGTGCGCCTACACGGTGTGGGAAGCGGGTTTGGGCGGGCGTCTTGACCCGACCCGTTTGATCGAAGCACGCCATGTCGCGCTGACGTCGCTCGACTTCGAGCACACCGAGCTGCTGGGATCGACGTTGCGCGAGATCGCTTTGGAGAAGGTGGCGGTGGCGGCGCCCGGCGCACGTCTGGCGATCTCAGAAGCAATCGCAGCGAATGGCAAGGTCCACAACGCTATCGCGCACTGGTGTTCGGGAAACGGCGTGATGCTCTCGACCGTCCCCGCCTTGTCCAACGCACCGCTTGCGGGCGCGCATCAGCTCGCCAACGCCGGCCTCGCGGTTTGGCTCGCCCGCTCGCTGGCGCCGCTGGACGAAGCGCACGTGCAATCTGGATTTGGCGCCACGCGCTGGCCGGGCCGGCTTGAAATGTTGTCGCGCGATCCGCTTGAAGTGATCGACGTCGGGCACACGCCCGATGGCGTGCGCGCCTCTCTGGCGAGCTTTCGCGCCATGCATGCCGGCGGTCCAAGCGTGCTCGTTTGCGGCGTCTCCGCCGATAAGGATGTGGCCGGGATCGTGTCGCTGCTTGCGCCCAGGTTCGATGTCGTGGTCTGCGCGCCGGCGCGTCATAAAGGCGCGCCGCCCGCTCTCATTGCGGCGCATGCGCAGAGCGCCAACCCCGACGCCGAAATCGTCCTCGCGGACTCCGTGGCCGAGGCCCGCAGGCTGGCGCTTGCGAAGGCGGCGGGCGGCGCAATCTACGCCGCCGGGGGATTATTTCTCGCCGCGGAGTACAAAGCGGTGCATTTGGGCCGCGATCCTGCGTCTCTGGCCTTCTTTTGAGAAGCATACGCCGCTAAAAAGCGGTGGGGACCCATGTCCAAGACGTTGTTCGAACACCTTTCGCCGGATACCGGGCCGAAGCGCGTTCTTTCGCTCGACGGCGGCGGCGTGAAAGGCGTGTTGACGCTCGGCATGCTGAAGCCGCTGGAGGATGAGCTGCGCCGGCGGGCGGGCGGCGATGCGAGTTTCCGGCTGTCGGACTATTACGATCTCATCGGCGGCACTTCGACGGGCGCCATCATTGCCTCCGGTCTTGCGCTCGGCCTCAGCGTCGACGAACTCGTCGCGCTCTACATGCGGCTAGGACCGGAGGTGTTCGGCCGCAACGCCGGCGATGGCGTGTTTCTTCAGAACAAGTTCGAATCGAAGAAGTTGCGGCGGGCTTTGCACTCGGTGCTTTCGACCAAGACGTTGGGTTCGCAGGATCTGAAGACCGGCCTCGCCATCCACGCCAAGCGCATCGATACCGGCTCGGCGTGGGTGGTGACCAATCATCCGCTTGGCATATTCTACGATCCGCCGGGCGACAGCGGCGTGTTTCCCAACAAGCGCTACCGGCTCACCGATCTCGTGCTCGCCAGCGCCGCGGCGCCGACCTTCTTCGATGAGGTGGTGATCGACATCGAATTCGACGAGAAACGGCGGCCGATTCAAAAGGGGTATTTCGTCGACGGCGCCGTCAGCGGCAACAACAATCCAGGTCTGCAATTGCTGATGCTGGCGCTGGAGCCGTCCTATAAATTCGGTTGGAAGAGCGGCGCCGACAATCTGATGATGACATCGTGCGGGACAGGGTCGCGGCGCCCGCGCGTGGACGGCAAGGCGTTTCAGGGATTGCCGCCGGGATTGCGCGGGGTGCATGCGCTGCGGGCGATGATCTACGATTCCCAGGTGCAGGGCGTGATGATGATGCAGGCGCTCTCGGAGCCGCGGAAGCCGTGGCGCATCAACGCCGAGATCGGCGACATGCGCGGGGTTTGCATCAGCGGCGCGCCGTTGCTCGATTATCAGCGCATGGATGTCGCGCTCGAAACCAAACCAAGAGCGAAGCGCCGCGGGGACCCGGTCCCGCCGATGACCCAACTCGAACGCATGCTCGGCCGTGAGCTCGACGCCGATACGCTCGACGCGATCGACCTTATGGACAACGGCAAAAAGGAAAACCTCGAATTGCTGCTTGAGATTGGCGTGGCGGCGGGACGGACCTATGTGGATGCCGCCTATCCCGACCCGAGGTTCGATTTGCCGGTGTGGCGGCCTGCCTGATCGGCGAACGGGTTTGCGCTTTCCTAAAGAATTCTTGCTAAAGTAGCGCATGGGCGTTGCTCGCAAAGCGCAGAAGCGCGATCCCCTCAAGGACGCGGCGGTGGAGTACTTCTCCGGCCGCTCGCACGATGCGTGGCGCAAGCAATTGCTGCGAACCAATCCAGAGCAGAGGGGCCAGCCGCGCATGCGCATGCGCGGCGGCGTCATGGTTGACATCAATCAACCATGGTCGAAGCTCGACGCTCGGGCGAAAGAAGACAATAGGCGCGCCGCCCGCGATGCGTTCGCCGCGCTGAAGCGCTTTCCCAACGATCGGGAGGCAGCCTCCGACTACATCCATCGGGCGTGGATCCGGCGCAACAAGGGCGACAAGAGCCAGCCGAAGGAGCTGTTCAAGCCTTATGCGCAACTTCCAGAGGTGGAGAAAGACAAGGACCGCGCTCACGTCGATCGCATGAAGAAGGCGATCGCCGCCGTGAGCAAGTCGGCCAAGAAGCGCGTTGGTAAGAAAACCTCTGGACGCACCAAGGCCGCGTTCAAGGTTGTGCGCATCGATGCCGGCGCGTGGCGGCGGCTGGAGCGCGCGGCCGGCGATCTCTCCAAGCTGCTTGGCCGCGAGGTTGCGCCCGAAGCGCTGCTGGCGGCGGGCGCGGAGGCGGTTGCCGCCGTGGCCAAGGCTGCATCCGGCAAGCGCAACTGAGACCCGTCATCGCGCCGCCTTGCGCGCGGCGCGGTTTCCGCCGAGATGACGGGCCATGAAATCGGTGATCGTCGTGGGCGGAGGCGTGGTTGGCCTGTTTTGCGCCATTCGTCTGCGCAAAGGCGGCGCACGCGTTCAGTTGCTTGAAGGCGGGCGTGAGCATCCGAGTTACTATGGCCCGACGGCATCGGCGGCCGCCGCGGGCATGTTGGCGCCGTTGGGCGACGCGCCGAGCCCGCACGAGCGCGTGGCGCTTGAGTCTTTTGAGCTCTGGAAATTTCTGCGCGATGGCGCCGAGTGGGCCGATGGCGTCCGCTTCGACGGCGCCGTGGTGGTGCGCGAGGATGCGTCGGAGGCGGACGCGTTCGCCCGCAATGCAGCGAGGCTAGGACAGAAGGCCGTTCCGCTGTCGGCGGGCGCGTTTCGTAAACATACGGGCCTTAGGTCGAAGGTCGATCATGCGTTGTTCGTAGAAACTGAGGGGACCGCCGATCCGATCCGCGTCCTGACCGGCCTAGCCATGCAGGCGCACGCGCTCGGCGTTTTGCGCCACTACGATACCGACGTCGCCAGCGTCACCGCCAATAGCGTCACCACGCTCGACGATCAGGTGTTCGAAGCCGACGCGGTGGTGCTGGCGGTGGGCGCCTGGGCGACGCAAAAACTCAGAGTCGAGATACCGGCGTTGAAGCTCATTCGCGGCGGCAAGGGGCATCTGGCCGCAATAGAGCTTGAGCGCCGCTTGGGACCCAATCTCCGCGCCGGTGGATTTTATCTCGCGGATCGCCGGGAAGACGCCGTCCTCGGGGCCACGCTCGAACTCGATCGCTACGATTGGAGCGTGAACCGGGAAGCCGTCGCCCAGCTCGTCGCGGCGGCGGAAAAGCTGCTCCCCGGCGAAGTGCGGCCGACCGGAAAGGTCTGGACCGGCATGCGCCCGATGTCGCCGGACAATTGGCCGATGGTGGGCCCAACGCCCGAAGGGGTTTATTTGGCGGCGGGCCATTCTCGTGACGGTTGGCTCTTGGCGCCGATCACCGCAGAGATCATTACCGCCTACGTGTTTGGGTTGGAGCTGCCTGCCGCTTGGGCCGCGCTGTCGCCGGAGAGGTTCAAAGACCTATGACGTTCGCCCTCGACCTCACCGAAGAGCAGACCGCGATCAAGCACGCGATCGAGGAGATTTGCGCCAAGTACGACGATCATTATTGGCTGAAGACCGACGAGAGCGGCAAATTCCCGGAAGAGTTCGTCGCCGACATCGCCTCTGGCGGTTGGCTGGGCGTGGCGATGCCGGAGCGTTTCGGCGGCGCGGGGCTGGGTCTCACCGAAGCGGCGCTGATGATGCAGACGGTGGCGCAATCGGGCGCGGGCTTCTCCGGTGCAAGCGCCATCCATCTCAACATCTTCGGCCTCATGCCGATCGTGAAGTTCGGCACCGAGGAGCAGCAAGCGCGGTTCCTGCCGCCGGCGATGGATGGCACGGACAAGGCCTGCTTCGCGGTGACTGAACCGAATTCGGGTCTCGACACATCAAGCCTGGAGACGCGCGCCGAGCGCACCAATTCCGGCTATCGCATTCGCGGCCGCAAGATTTGGACGACCAATGCGCAGCGCGCCAACAAGATACTCCTGATCGCGCGCACCACCCCGAAAGATCAGGTTAAGCGGCCGACCGAAGGCTTGTCGCTCTTCTATGCAGACTTCGATCGCAAGCACATCGAAGCGCAGCCGATCCCGAAAATGGGCCGCAAGGCGGTCGAGTGCAACACGCTGTTCATCGAAGACTTGGAAGTCTCCGACGCCGAGCTGATCGGTGAGGAGGGCGCCGGTTTCAAGATTTTACTCAGCGGTCTCAACCCTGAGCGCGTGCTGTTTGCGGCGGAAGCCATCGGGTTGGGCCGCGCGGCGCTTCGGCGCGCGGCGCAATACGCGAAGGAGCGCGTGGTGTTCGGTCGTCCCATCGGCCAGAACCAGGGCATCCAGCACCCGTTGGCGAAAGCCTGGGCGGAACTCGAAGCCGCGAACCTGCTGACGTACAAGGCGGCAGCACTTTACGACGCCGGCAAGGAATGTGGGGCTGAGGCGAACGCGGCGAAGTATCTGGGCGCCGAAGCGGGCTTCCGCGCGTGCGAGTCGTCGGTGCTCGCGCATGGCGGCATGGGCTACGCGAAAGAATATTTCGTCGAGCGCTACTTCCGCGAAGCCATGATCGCGCGCATCGCGCCGGTCAGCCGCGAGATGATCCTGAACTTCATCGCCGAGCGCGTGCTCGGATTGCCGAAGAGTTATTGAGCCTCATGCAGTTTGCGGCGGCGGCCTCCTGGATTCACAAATGGCTGGCGCTGGTCGTCGGCGTGCAAGTGGTGCTCTGGATCGTCTCGGGCGCCTTCTTTGCGATCTATCCGATTGAGCGCGTACGCAGCGAGCATCGCATTGCCGAGACGGTTGCTGCGCCGCTCGATCCGGCTGGCCTGCCGGCGCCGGCGGAGATCGCCGCTCTGCTGCCTTCGCCGCCGTTGCGCATTACCTATGAGCGCGGCGTGCGAGGCGAAGTGTTGGCGCTCGCCGAATTCGCGGAGGGCGCGCCGGCGCTGATTGATGTAGGGGCGCGGCGGGTGATTTCCCCGCTCGATGAAGACGCCGCACGGCAGATCGCGCACGCCTACGTCGCAAATGCGCCGGCGGTGCGCGAGGCGCGGTTGGTGACGACCGAGACCCCTGAGTATCGCGGCGCATTGCCGGCCTGGCGCATCGCGTTCGAGGATCGCGAGGGGCTGGCGGTGTACGTGGCGGCTGATACCGGACGCGTCACGGCGCGGCGATCTGATCTCTGGCGGGTCTACGATGCGCTGTGGGCGCTCCACATCATGGATTGGCGCGACCATGAGAATTTCAACAACGGACTGTTGATCGCTGCGTCGGTCTTGGCGCTGGCGATGGCGATTTTCGGATTTGTTCTCATTCCGTATCGTTTCGGCTGGGTGCGCCGGCGCAGCGATTAAGGTCGCATTAACCAAATCCGCCGAGCGCGTTCTTATGAGCGATCCGATCGCGCCTGCCGGTCACGACCCCGTGCGAGCTGCGATCCGCCGCGCCTCCGAAGCGACGGGCGTCGACTTTTCGTTGCTGGTGGAAACGGCGCGGCGCGAGAGTGCGCTCAACCCGCATGCGCGCGCCGGCACGTCGAGCGCGACGGGGCTGTTTCAATTCATCGAGAGCACATGGCTCGACATGGTGCGCCGCCATGGCGGCGATCATGGATTGAGCGCGCAGGCGGCGGCGCTCCGCAACGGGGCCAATGCCGAGACCCGGCGCGAAATCCTGGCGCTGCGGAACGATCCGGAACTGTCGGCGCGCATGGCGGGCGAGCTGGCGCGCGAAAATGCGACGACGCTGGAGGCGCGGCTCGGGCGCGCGCCCAGCGCCGGCGAGCTCTATGCGGCGCACGTCATGGGGCCGAACGGGGCGCTGCGTTTGATCGAAGCGGCGCAGCGCGGCGAACCCAACGCCGTGTCGCTGTTCCCACGCGAGGCGGCGGCGAACCGCGGGCTATTCTACGCCAATGGCCAACCGCGCAGCGCCCAGGGCCTGCTCGATCGGCTGCAACTCGACGCCGACGCACGCATGGCCGAACCGCAGAGCGGCGAGCGGCTCGAATACGGTCGTGACGGCGAGGCGATGTCGCCGGCGCTGGCGCAAGCGCTGTTCGCGCTGGCGCTGTTGCCGCTGTTACGAAGCAACGAAGAAGAGCGAAGCGCGCAACGCAATCCGCTGGACGCGCTCACGGCCTACGCGCGGACGAACGCAACCTAGCCTGATGCTCCAGCACCGCGTCCAACGCAGGATCGCGGAGTGCGCGATAGGCCGCGAACGTGAGCGGCGCGGGAATGTCGGGCTCCAAGGTGCGCACCCGAACCGGATAGCGGTCATTTAGCCAGAAACACGTCGCCCGATCGCGGCAAGGTCCGTTGTAGACGTGTCGGCCCGCGGCGTAGTGAACTTGTAGAAACGCGTTGGGCAGGTTGAACGTGCCGCCCTCTGCCCAGAAGTCGAGACGATCGCCCACTGTCTCGCCGACGATGATGACTTGATCGCCTCCGGCCGTTTCGAGCGCTGCCACAGTGGTGATCGCGGCGGAGAACGTCCAGGGTGAGGTGAACACATAGATCGGCGCGCCGCTGACCGCTTCGGGCAGCGCTTGGGCAAAGGCATAGGTGGTCGTGTAATCGCCGCCGCCATTCATGCGCATGTCGACGACAACATAGCTCGGGCGTTCCTCTACGACCCGCGCCAATGCTCGATCCAGAAAGGCGCCCATGGGTAGATCGTCGGTATCGCCATTGTAGCCAAGTCCGATGTAGACGCCGTCGTCGGGGAGGCTTTCGAGGGAAAACAGCTCTGAACGGCGCCGCAAATAGACCGGAAGGCGATCACCATCGTTGCTGATGAAACTTCTCATCGGCGCCCCTTCCCATACCGGAAAAAGCTGCCGTTGTGTACTTGAGACCCACGCCGACCGGTCGCGGTCTTCGCCGTCAACGCGGCGCTCGAAGGGCGAGCCGTTTGCCAAGACGCCCCGCAGCACAAGCGCCTGACGAGAGTTGGCGAGGCCCGCAGCATGCAGTAGCGCTGGCGATTCCAGCATGGGCGACAACACGCGTTGTCGGCGCGCCTCCAGGCCACCGGCGTAGCGTCGCGTGGCCTCAAAGATCTCGCCGACTGTTCGCCCATCGATTGTGTCGATGCGCGCTCCAAGCAGATCTGACAGGGCGGGCGCCGCCCAGACCACGTGAAGACCGTCGGCAAACAGATATGTCCGCAGAGGCAGCCGCGGCGTGTTCTTCTTGAAAGCGTTCTCCCCGATGGAGGTGTGCGCGTTGTCGGCCAAAGCGGCGACCTCCGCCACGCGCAGGACGAATTGTTCATGAGTGAGTGCGCCCGCCTCGGCCTGCAGACGCGCGAGCAGCCGCCTCGCCTCGACGCGCGCGGCGGGCGTATATGCGCGGTCGAATTCTGGGAAGCGTGCGAGATAGGCGGCGTCGGCGATCTGACCGGCGCTTTGTTCATCGACCTCTGTGGGCGTCGGCTCCGGCGGCCCGTAATGGAAGCGGGCGGCGAGTTCGCGATCGAAGGTTGCGTCATCCATCGCGGCAGGCAGGTCTGAAATGGTGCAAGCCGAGGCGATGAGCAGGAGAGCAAGGGGCATTGTGCGCATGGGACGCATTTTAGCGGTCTCCAGCGCCGAGGGTCGGAAATTTCCGTCCGTTTGCCGCGCCGATCTTGCAGGAGGGCCGGCGATTGCGCCAACAATCGCGCATGCCGGATAGCCAAGACCACCGTATTGCCGCGGCGCTTCAAGTCGACAACCGCCGGAACGTCGATGACATCGCTGCTGACGTCGGCCTGTCGGCGTCGGCGGTTCATCGGCGCATAGCCAGGATGCGTGAAGAAGGCTTGATCCGAGCGGAGGTCGCCGTGCTCGAACCGAAAGGTTTCGGCTTTGGCATGACTTTCATAGTCGAGATTGTGTTGGAGAAGGTGCGGGTTGCAGAGGTGACTGCGATCAAACAACGTCTCAAGGCGGCGCCTGAGGTGCAGCAGATCTACAATGTCACCGGAGACGTTGACCTCCTGCTGATTGTGTTGGCGCGAGACGTCGAACACTTCGAGGAGATATCGCGCAAGTTGTTCTCGGCCGACCTCCTTGTTCGACGCTATCGGACGAGCGTGGTGATGGACCGCGTGAAGGTGGGACAAACAATTCCGCTCGAAGTCGAACTGACGACGCCTCGGCGCAAGCGCAGTCGCTAGGCCGCGGCGCCGGCGGCAAACATGGCGTCGATCTCGGCGGCGCTGAAGCCAGCTTCGGTCAGAACCGCGCGCGTATGTTCGCCCGGGCGAGGCGACGGTCCTTTCGGTCCATCGTCGGCGCCGGGAAAGCGCACCGGCCCTGCGGGCGCGTTCATCGTGCCGCCATCGTGCTTGGGTGTTTGCACGACGCAGCCGGCGGCGATCGCTTGCGGGTCGACGATGGCCTCGGCGGCGGTCAGCACCGGCGCCCAGATCATCTCTTCGGCGTCAAGCGCTGCGGCGATGTCATCGAACGAACGCGCCGCAAAGGCTTCGTCGAGAAGCGGCACCAACTCGGCGCCGTTCTCACGCCGCGCCCGGCCATTGGCGAAGCGGGGATCGTTGACCAGGTGTTCGATCCCAAGCGCGCGCGCCAGCTTGGGCCAGTCTTTCTCGCCCTGCCTTTGCAACAAGCTGATCCACCGCCCGCCGCCGGTTTGAAAGTAGTTGATCAGCGGATTGGGCGCGTTCTTCCTCGGCCGGTTCGATGCGATGCGGCCGCGCGTGTGCTGGATGGCGAGGTCGCTCGATCCGACATAGTGGGCGGCGCGCAAGAGCGAAGCATCGATCAGCCGGCCTTTGCCGGTGCGCTGGCGTTCGTACACCGCCGCCATCACCGCGCCGACGATGGCTAGGGATGCGACGTGATCGCCGAAGGCCGTGCGCAATTGCACCGGGTCGCCGTCCTTGGGCCGGAACATCGCGGCGAGCCCGGAGCGGGCCCAGAACGCGGCGGAATCCATGCCGGGTCGGTCGGCTTCGGGGCCTTCAAGTCCGTAGCCGGTGAGCGTTGTGTAGATCAGGCGCGGACAACGGCGCAGCACCGTGTCGGGATCGAGCCCGGCGCGCGAGAGACCGCCCGGGCGAATGTTGGTGAGGAAAACGTCGGCGCCATCGAGGAGCTTCAACAGCGCCTCGCGGCCCTCCGGTTTCGACGTGTCGAGGATAATTCCGCGTTTGCCGCGATTGTCCATGTCGAAGACCGGATTGGCCGCTTCTTCGACGCCAAGCGAGGAAAAGAACATGCGGATCGGATCGCCGCCCGGCGGCTCGACCTTGATCACGTCGGCGCCCCAATCGGCCATGATGCCGCCGGCGCCGGGCGCGGCGATGTAGGTGGCCATTTCGACGATCTTCAATCCCTCGAGCATGTTCCTCTTCCGCAACATTCGCGATCAAGGCTTCGTTAAGGGACGACCGCGAGGCTGGACCGAAACGGCGCGGCGGAGTCGCCGGCCGCCTAGGAGTGCGAGCGCCACATGTCGATCGTCACGATGCGCGCGAACCTCACCGATAGCGACATCCGGTCGCTGATCAAGGGGCCGACCGAGGATGAACGCGCGCACGCCGCGCACAAGATTTGCCGTTGCATCGAGGACGCGGAGCTTTCCCCTGAGGAACGCGCGCATGCCGAGGGCATTATCGCCATCATGGCGCAGGACGCGGCCGTGCTGGTGCGGCGGGCGCTAGCGGTGGCGCTGAAGAACTCACCCAAGCTGCCGCGCGACATCGCCAACAAGCTGGCGCGCGACGTCGATTCGATCGCGTTGCCGGTGATCATGAATTCACCATCGCTGAGCGACGCCGATCTCGTGGCGATTGTCCGCGCCTGCCCGCCCAACAAGCAGATCGCGGTGGCGAGCCGCGAGGAGCTTTCGACGGTCGTGACCGGCGCGCTTTCAGCTTTCGCCGTGCCGGAGGCGGTCGAGCGCGCGCTCGCCAACGACAATGCTGCGTTCGATGAAGAAGGACTCACCACCGCCCTCAACCGCTTCGAGGGATTGTCGTCGATCACGACCGCGATGGTCTATCGCGAGCAATTGCCGGTGGCGGTCACCGAGAAGCTGGTGGCTATGGTGACGGGCGAACTATTCGATCACCTGGTCAACAATCACGAACTGCCGCCGCAGATCGCCATCGATCTCGCGATGGGCGCGCGCGAGCGGGCGACGCTCGACATCGTTGAGCAAGCCGGTCTTCAGCGCGATTTGCCCAAGTTCGTCGCCCAGCTGAATTTGAGCGGGCGGCTGACGCCATCTCTGCTCATGCGCGGCTTGTGCTTAGGTCAGATGGATTTCGTCGAGCACGCGATGGCGGAGCTCGGCGGCATTTCGCATCAGCGCATGTGGCTCTTGATGCACGATAGCGGGCCGCTCGGTTTGAAGGCCGCCTTCGACCGCGCCGGCTTGCCGCCCAGGCTCTTTCCGTCGTTCCGCGCCGCTATCGACGTGTATCATTCGATCGAACGCGAAGGCGTGGCGCGCGACCGAATTACTTTCCGCAAGCGCATGCTGGAGCGGACGTTGACGCTGTTCCAGTCGGTCCCGAAGGACGATCTCGACTATCTGCTTGAGAAGTTGGACGCCTCCGGGCTCCAGTCCGAGCGCGTCGCGGTCTAACGCAAACCTGCTTCGGCGAACGGTCCGCCGCCGCGGTCAAAACCGGCGATGGCCAGCGTTCGCGCCTGCGATGCGGTGAGGACGGTCTCGGCGGTGATCAGCAATCCGGCGGCCTTCGCCGCGAGCAGCCGGCGTCCCAACGGCGAGCGCTCGCCCTCATCCATAGCGAGGAAGGGGTCCGGCAGGGCCGGCGCCTGAACCACCAATTCACCGTAGAGATTGCGGGCCTTGGCGCCGAAGGGAAGCGGACACTCAGGATCGCCGCGCAGGACGATGTTCCAGCCGCGCGCACGAAGCTCTTCGGCGAGCGCCGGTCCGGCGGCGACGATCTCGCGCTCATTGAGCTGGAAGTTGAAGGTCCGGCGCGTGGCCCCCGCCTCGATGGCGGCTTCACTCAACAGGTCGGCTTCGAGTTCGTTTTGGAGTTCCGGCGGCAGGGCGAGCGTCAGCACGGCGTGTGCGCCACGCTCAAGCCAGGCCATGCGTGCGGCCCGCAGCAACCGGGCCAGGTTCGAGTAGCCGAAAGCGTCCGCCGAGGTGGGGCGCACAACGCCGGACGCCAACGCCCCCACGCGCAGATCGACGCGCGCGCCGATGGCGAAGGCAAGCGGGGCCGGCTCGGCCCTCGGGCGGAACGGAACGACGTTCATGGAACCGCCGCTTATGCCACGCGCACGGTTAAGGTCGGGCGGATGAAGAGGGTAAAGTTAGGTTAAAGCCTCAGCGCGGCGCCACGCCCAATTCTGCGACGCGGGCTTCCAGCGCCGCGAGCAGGGCTCTGCCGATCGGGTGATCTACGGTGGAGATGTCGTCGCGGACCGCCGCACGCAGCGCATCGATATGGGCGCGCGCCAGAGAGGGGTCGCGCTGCGCCAGCGCCTTGCCGGCATCGGTCTCAATCAGACGGCAGAGCGAGGCCGCGATCTCGGTGGCGAGCATCGACCCGTAGGTCGCGCCCAGGCCGCGCAAATCGTGGGCGATGCTGTGAACGTCTTCTTGCGCGAGGACGTTCCAATGCGCGGCGTCGGCGCGCAGCCGTGCGGCTTGCAGACGCTCGACGTCGGCATCGAGCCAGGCCCGCAATTCGTCGCCCATAGCCTCTAGAGCCTCGTCGGCGCGGGTGACAGCAGCGGCGTCGAACATCGGCTTCTTGAGATCGAGCGTGCGCAGGCCCTTGTCGCGCGGATCGATGAATTCAGCTTTCGCCATGGGCCGCCAGACTGGCCGCCGCTGGTGAACAGAGCGTTGACGCCTCGGGTGTCAGACCACGAATTGTTCGCGAACGATTCGTTCGTCGAGGGCGTGGCCGGGATCGAACAGCAGCGTCTGCGTCGCACTCGTATCTTCCCTGATCTCAACGGCCGAGACGTTGCGCGTTTCGACATTATCGGCGGCGGCGCTGACAGGGCGGCGCTGCGCCTCCAGCACCTCGATCCGAACCACTGCCCGGTGGGGCAGCAGGGCGCCGCGCCAGCGGCGAGGCCGGAACGCGCTGATCGGGGTCAGCGCCAGTAGGCGCGAATTGATCGGCAGGATCGGGCCATGAGCGGAGAAGTTGTAGGCGGTCGAGCCGGCGGGCGTCGCCACCATCAGTCCGTCGCAGGAGAGTTCCGGCAACCGTTCGGCGCCGTCGATCAGAATGCGCAATTTGGCCGTCTGTGCAGTCTGACGGAACAGTGAGACTTCATTGAAGGCGCGCTCCTCGGCCAGGCCGGCGGAGGTCTCGCATTTGGCCACCAGTGGACGAACTCGGATGGGTTCGGCCTTCGCTAGGCGCTGGGGCAGATCGACCTCGTTATACTCGTTCATCAGAAAGCCGATGGTGCCGCGATGCATGCCGTAGACGGGCTTCTTGTCCTTGAGGCGCCCACGCAAGGTGTCGAGCATGTGGCCGTCGCCGCCCAGAGCCACGATCACGTCGGCCTCCGCCTCACCCGCCTCGCCATAGGCATGCCGGAGCCGCCTCAGGGCTTCTTGCGCCTCGGGGCGGGCGCTGGCGGTGAACGAAAGCTTCATGGGGGGACGCACTCGGACTTTGCTTCTTGCCCAGGCGGGCTTAGTGTCCGCCTAGCACAGTCAGGGACGGAGCGCGACCGATGGCCGATGACGCCGGAACTTCTCTCAAGGGCAGGGTGAGCGCCGAGGAATGGCAGGCCCGGGTCGATTGCGCAGCGCTCTATCGTCTGGTGGCGCTGCACGGCTGGGACGACATGATCTTCACGCACATTTCGATGCGCGTGCCGGGTCCGGAGCATCACTTCCTGATCAATCCGTACGGCATGTTCTTTGAGGAGATCACCGCGTCGTCGCTGGTGAAGGTCGATCTCGACGGCAACATCGTCGCGCCGACGCCCTATTACATCAATCCGGCCGGCTTCACGATCCATTCCGCCATTCACGCCGCGCGTGAGGATGCGCTCTGCGTCATCCACCTGCACACGGACGCCGGCGTCGGCGTGTCGGCGCAGAAAGACGGCTTGCTGCCGATCTCGCAGAACTCGCTGCTGGTGATCCCCAATCTCGCGTATCACGACTACGAAGGCGTTGCGCTTAACCTCGACGAACGCGAGCGCCTGGTGAAGGACCTCGGCGACAAGAAAATGATGCTGCTGCGCAATCACGGCACTTTGGCCGTGGGCGGCAGCGCCGGCGAGGCGTTCATCGGCATCTTCTTCCTGGAGCGCGCTTGCGCGCAGCAAGTCAACGCCGTCGCCGGCGGACGCGACACGGTGCTGATCGCGCCTGAGGCCGCGCAGCTTGAAACGGTCGGACAAAGCAAGGGTCTTGGAATGGTGTCGGGGTTGGCGTGGCCGGGGCTGAAACGGAAACTCGACCGGCATTTGCCGGGCTACGACTCCTAGCAGTCGTTGCAGCGTTGTCGCCGGCGCCGGCTGCGGCCGGCGCTTGGATCGCGCCTGAAGGCGGCCAGGAAATCCTCACCAGCACCTACGGCGAGCGCAACGAAACCAGCGTCTACGAGAGCGCGGTCTATTACGAGGCGCCGCTGGATGAGGACAACGCCTTGGTGTTCGCGCCGTGGGGCGAAACCAATTTCGACACCGTCGAAGGTTGGCGCGCCGAAGCGACCTTCGGCTTGAAGCATGTGTTCTATCGCGAGGGGCGCGACATCATGGCGGTGCAGGCAGGCGCGCTGTGGATTTCGCACCCGGAGGGTGAATGCGAGGAAGGCGGCGCCGAGTTGCGCTGGCTTGGCGGGCGCTCGTTCGGCGAGACAGGCTTTCTCAACGTCGAAACGGCGGCGCGCGCTCTGAGCGGCGGCTGCGAAGGCACGCGAATGGACATCAGCGCCGGCTATCGCCCGGCGCAGAACTGGCTCGCCATGGCGCAAATATTTGCCGACGCGCCTGTGGAGGGCGACGAAACCGTGAAGGCGCAGCTCAACATTGTCCGCTTCGGGCGCAGCGGGCGCGGCATTCAGCTCGGCGTCCGCGCGCGCATCGACGGCGGCGAACTTGAGCCGACCTTGGTGCTGGGGTTGTGGGGCAGAGCGGACGAAGACTGATTACTCCGCCGCCGACTCCACCATGATGTAAGCAATCAGGTCGCGGCGCTGGGTTTCATCGCGTACGCCCGCGAAGGCCATGCGATTGCCCGGGAGGAAGGTCTGCGGATTCTGCAGCCAGTGATCGAGTTGCGCGGCGTCCCAGACGAAGTTGGCATCCTGCGCGGCCTGTGAGTAGGTGAAGCCTTCGGCCGTGCCGATTTCGCGGCCGAACACGCCGTGCAGATTGGGGCCGACACGGTGCGGCGCGCCAGCCTGGATCACGTGGCATGAGCGGCATTGCGCGAACACGCGCCGGCCGGCCTCGTAATTGGCCTGATTGTAGGGCGCAGGCAGCGCCGCGATCAGCGCTTGTTGCGCGGCGGCGTCGGGCTCAGCCTCGGCGGCAGGGGCGCTTGGCGCGCTCGATGAAGGGTTTTGCGGTTGCCCGCACGACGCAAGCACGAGCAGGGTTGCGAAAACGATGGCGCGCATGACACTCCTCGGCAAATGCGACGGGCGAACTTCGTGTGTCGCGCGGCTCAACGCAAGTGTCGCGGTGCCGCGTAAGGGACTCGAACCCCTGACCCCCTGATTACAAATCAGGTGCTCTACCAGCTGAGCTAACGCGGCGGCGCGGAGCGGGGCTTTTGCCATTTTGCAGACGGTCGCGAAAGCGCCTAGATCGCCGAACTGTGGTTTGCCCGGCGCCTTAGAAATGGCTAAGGCGGACGCTGCCTTGTCGGACCGCGCCGGAATGGCGCGCTCGAACCGCCTCGG
>FKKE01002444.1_pt1 | contig 19629 bp, 18 predicted proteins | sample 1106331 | NCBI WGS metagenome assembly FKKE01 (sample SAMEA3931202, study PRJEB13176) | freshwater metagenome | biome: Drinking water system; feature: drinking water; material: freshwater | place: China | collected 2013-02-06 | reverse complement strand
CATGTGCAGAAGATGATGCGGTATACCTCGCTGGGCGCCGATGACAAGTTGAAGCGTCGATCGCGCATCTCACCCGTGGACATCGGTTGCAATCATCTGATCACGGCCTTCAAGACCTATGTGTTGAAGCAAGGTTGGCGGGATGGCGTCCATGGGATCGTGGTGGCGGGTTTTGCCGGACTCCACACCTTTGTGAAGTACGCGAAGGCGTGGGATCGGCTGCGATCGGCGCCAAAGGCACAAGGCTGAATGAGGAACGATGAGCGCGGAGCGAACGAGGCTGAGGTCTGAGGATCAAGTTTTGAGGCAACACGTCGAACCTCTAACCTCGCTCCTTGGGCAACAAGCTCGATTGACGCTCGCTATTCGACGCATCTCCAGTGAGCAATGAGCGACTTGTCTACGCCAAGCCGACCACAGCCCATGACCGTCCCCTTTCTCGACCTACCGGCGCAATACGGTGATCTGAAGGAAGAGATCAGGCCTCAGCTCGATCAGGTGCTCAACACGAGCGCCTATATTCTGGGCCCACAGGCCGAGCAGTTCGAAGAGGCCTTTGCGAAGTTTCTGGGCGTGCCCCATGTCGTCGGCGTGGCGAACGGAACGGATGCCCTGTTGCTCTCGCTCAAAGCCTTAGGTATCGGCCGAGGCGATGAAGTCATCACGGCCGCCAATTCGTTCGTCGCGACGGCGGAAGCCATCTCGCATGCAGGCGCCACGCCGGTGTTTGCCGATATTGATCGTGTCACCTATACGATCGATGTCGAGCGCGTAGCCGCCAGGATCACGTCAAAGACCAAGGCCCTGATTCCTGTTCATCTCTACGGACAACCGGCGGATATGGCGCCGCTCGGCGATCTTGCGCGGCAGCATGGGCTCTTCATGGTTGAAGACGCGGCCCAGGCGCATGGCGCCTCGTATCGGGGGCTATTGGTTGGAGGATTCGGCGAGGCAGCCTGCTTCAGCTTCTATCCTGGAAAGAACCTGGGGGCCTATGGAGATGCCGGCGCGGTCGCCACCAAACGGGCCGACCTCGCGCTCCTGTTGCGCAAGCTGCGCGATCACGGCGGGGTGAAAAAATATGAGCACGAGGTCGTGGGGTTCAACAGCCGGCTCGACGGGATTCAGGCGGCAGTGCTCTCGGTGAAACTGAAGCGACTGCACCGGTGGAATGCGCAGCGGGCCGCCCATGCCAGTATGTATGCGGCGCTCCTCTCCGATGTGCCAGGAGTGCGGGTACCCGTCGTGGGGGACCAGGCCACCCACGTCTATCACCTCTATGTGATTGAGGTGCCGGCCAGGCTCCGAGACCTCTTGCGGACCTATCTCGCCGCACAGGGAATTTCCACCGGCATCCACTATCCGGTTCCGCTCCATCTTACGCCGGCTTTCGCGGGGCTTGGCTACCGCCGGGGCGACTTTCCCGTGGCGGAAGCCTGCGCGGAGTCCGTCTTGTCGCTCCCGATGTATCCCGAGCTTCGTCGGGAGCAAATCGAGTATGTGGCCGGCCACGTGGCTCGGTACATGAAGGAGCATGGCTGATATGCCGCGTGCCGTAGTTGCAAAGGGGAGCCGGGTTCGGATCGGCTTGATCGGCTATGGCTACTGGGGGCCGAATTTGCTCCGAAATTTCATCAAGAGTCCGGACTGCGAGGTGGCGGCCGTTGCGGATCGAGATGAGGCGCGGCTTGCCGGCGCGGTAGCCCTCTATCCCAAGCTGCAGGCGCTCCGATCGGCCGACGAGTTGCTGCGCGACAAGGGGATCGATGCGGTCGTGATCAGCACGCCGATCAGTACTCATTTTGAGTTGGCCAGCCGTGCGCTCGAGCAGGGGAAGCATGTCCTCGTCGAGAAGCCGATGGCGGCCACCGTCGCCCACGCTCGACGGCTCGTCGCGCTGGCGGAGCGGCGTCGACTGACGCTGATGGTCGACCATACTTTCGTCTATAGCGGCGCCGTCAAGACGATCAAGGGATTGGTCCACTCGGGCGATATTGGCGACGTCTACTACTATGACTCCGTGCGGGTCAATTTGGGTCTCTTTCAACAGGATGTGAATGTGCTGTGGGACCTGGCGCCCCACGACTTTTCGATCATGAGCCACATTCTCGACGCCCAGCCGAAGACCGTCTGGGCTGTCGGGGCCCGCCTGCCCCATTCCAAGGGCTGGAAAACCGAGAGCGTGGCCTACGTCACGATTGAGTTTCGGGACGGGATGTTGGCGCATTTTCATCTGAACTGGCTCTCGCCGGTGAAGGTTAGGCGCACGCTGATCGGCGGGAGCAAGCGGATGATCGTCTACGACCATCTCGATCCCGACAATCAGGTGAAGGTCTTCGACAAGGGCGTGGAAATGCACTCGGAGGCGGAGCGGTATCAGTTGCTCGTTCAATACCGCGCGGGCGACATGTGGGCGCCGAAGGTCGATCAGACCGAGGCGCTGGACAGCGTGTGCCGCCATTTCTTGCACTGCATCGCCACCGGCGCCCAGCCGTTGAGCGACGGGCGGGCGGGCCTGGAGAATGTCCGACTTCTCGATGCGGCGCATCGGTCGCTGTTGCGGCAGGGCAAGGCGGTCCGGCTGTGATGCGGTCGCACGATGCCTTCCGTCTCATCGCCAAGGATGTGAAGTTGGGCGCCCGCGTCAAGATTTTTGGATTCGTCAATCTCTACGGGTGCCAGGTCGATGATGACACGCGAATCGGGACCTTCGTGGAAATCCAAAAGGGGGCCCGGATCGGCAAACGGTGCAAGATCTCCAGCCACAGTTTCGTCTGTGAAGGCGTCACGATCGAGGACGAGGTCTTCGTGGGGCACCACGTGGTGTTCATCAACGACAAGTATCCCCGTGCGACCGCGGCCTCTGGAGCGCTGCAGACCGATGCCGATTGGACGGTGCAACCGATCCGGGTGAGACGGCGCGCATCGATCGGCAGCGGCGCGGTCATCCTCGGCGATGTGACAATCGGCGCGGGCGCGATCGTCGGCGCGGGCGCGGTTGTGACGAAGAGTGTGCCCGCCGGGGCGGTCGTCGCGGGGAATCCCGCGCGAGTGATTCGACGTATCTCCCCGGGCAGGAAATCCAAAGGGCGCACCACCGCCAGGCCGGGCGCGTCCCGCCTTTCCCGCACGTCTCGCTCGTCACGCGCTCTGTTGAGTTCATAATGCGTGTCGGGATCGACGCCACGTCCATCGTCGGTGATCGGGGCGGCGTCGGCGTCGTCACCTCTCACTTACTACGGGAGTTACCCCGTCTCGATGAGGCCTTGGAAATAGTCGCCTACGTGGCGCCCGGCACGCTGTGCCGGGGAACTCTTGAGGGCTGGCCTAGCCACTCACGATTGCGCTGGGTTGAGGCGGGCCGTTGGCAGATGCGAGGGCGGGGCAGGCAGGACGGGTTGGATCTCTTTCACGGCCCCAACTATAAGATGCGAACGACGGGGCGTTGCGGCGGAGTGGTGACCATTCACGACCTATGGCTGGAGCGGCATCCGGAGTATTCGACCAAGCTCCTCGGGCAACGACTGTCGACGTGGCGCACCTCCCGAACGGCGCGGCGGGCCCGCAGAGTCATCACGGTCTCCGGCCACGCGTCGCGGGAGCTTCAGTCGCTCTACGGCCTTCCCGAAGAGCGTATCCGCGTCGTGCCCAATGGCGTGGCTCCAGAATGGTTCTCTCCGCCTGGCGCGGCCGCTATTCAAGCCGCGCGGGATCGATTCGAGATCGGGGATCAACCCTACATCTTATTCGTCGGGGGCGCCGATCCTCGCAAGAATCATCGTGTGCTGGTACGGGCCTTCGCGCAATGCCGACAGGAATTGAAGAACTATCTGCTCGTGTTGGTCGGAGATGCGGCGCATCGATTCGGGAACTATCAAGCGACGGTTCAACAGGAAGGGCTGGGAGATCGTGTACGATGCCCGGGTCGCGTGACGTCTCGGGAGCTGCACGCGCTGTACGCAGGGGCCGCCGTATTTGTCTTTCCCTCGCTCTACGAGGGATTCGGTATGCCGGTACTGGAAGCTCTGGCATCCGGCACGCCTGTCGTGACGGCAAAGACCACCGCCTTGCCGGAAGTTGCGGGAGATGCGGCTCTGCTGGTTGATCCGGAAGACGCGGTTGAGCTTCGCATGGCCCTCATGCGCCTGGTGCGCGACGAGGCATTGCGAGGAGAACTTCGAGAAAAAGGGCTATCCCGCGCCAAAGGCTTCACGTGGGACCGTACCGCCCGCGAAACCTTGGCGGTGTATCGGGAAATCGTGGGGCAAGATTGGGATTGAGGGATCTGCGACCAGACTGGTAGAGTGATGCGATGCTGAAAGAAGCGTTCGAAGCCCTGTTAGCAGAGATGGTGAAGGCGATCCAACGTTGCTATGGCGATCGCTTGATCACGGTCGCGGTCTATGGGTCGGTCGGCAGAGGCGCGATGCGGCACGATTCGGACGTGGATGTGCTCATTGTGGCTCGTGATCTGCCGCGGGGCCGGTTCGCGCGCGCGAAGGAATTCGAAGTCGTCGAGAACGCGTTGGAAGCGGTGCTCTCGACGTGCCGTGCCCAAGGGGTTCGGACAGGCCTCTCGCCGGTCTTCAAGACGCCTGAAGAAGCAGAGGTCGGGAGCCCGCTGTTTCTGGACATGGTCGAAGATGCCCTCTTGTTGTACGATCGAGACGCCTTTTTCGAGAAGAGGTTGGCTCGGCTCAGAGCACGATTGGCTGAACTCGGCTCAAAACGAGTCTGGAGCGGCAACGTGTGGTACTGGGACCTCAAGCCGGATTTCAAGCCGGGCGAGGTGTTCGAGCTGTGACTAACGAATCGCTGGCGAGAAGCTATCTGAGGAAGGCGTCGGACCGGCTGGAGATTCTTGATGTCCTGCTGAGAAAGGGAGCCTATTCCGATGTCGTACGTGAAGCGCAGGAGTTGGTCGAGCTGGCGCTTAAGGGGATGTTACGAGCCATCGGGATCGAACCGCCGAAGCTTCACGATGTCGGGGACTTGCTCCTCGAGCATCGAGGCCGATTCAGTGAAGAGCTGAGAGGGACACTGGGGGCGTTAGCCGAGATTTCGAAGGAATTGCGGAAGAACCGGGAATTGGCATTCTACGGGGACGTCGACTTCATCCCGACTGAAAAGTACTCGCTCCAAGAGGCACAAAAGGCACGAGCGGGAGCCGCCAAGGTCCTCGATGTGGCCCAGCGTGTGATCCAACCGTAGGGATGAGTCAGCGGCTGTTGACGCCTCGTCGGTATCGGGGCAACCCCCTCAATTGGCCTATGGTCGGAATAGGCCGGGGTACGCCTATGCCATAAGCTATCAGCTATTAGCCATCAGCTCTTATCCCATGCAGAACATTCTCGTCATCAAGCTGCGGTACCTTGGCGATGTCTTGCTGGCGACGCCGGTGCTCCAGGCCTTGCGAAAGGCCTGGCCAGAGGCGAGGCTTACTGTGGCCGTGAATCGAGGCACGGAGGCGATCCTTGCCCATCATCCGTGCGCGGATGAGGTCCTCGCGGTTGACCGCTTGGGGTGCCGATCGCAGTGGGCGTTCTTGTGTAGTCTGCATCGACGACGATTTGACTGCGTGCTCGACCTGTCAGACAGCGATCGATCTGCGGTCCTGACCATGGCTACGGGCGCCCCGATTCGTGTCGGATTTAATTGGGAACATCGGTGGCGCGGGCTGGTCTATACCCATATCGTCGATGCGGCCTACGGCGCCGTACATACGGTGGACTATGATCTGGCTGCGCTGAGTCCCCTCGGGATCGTGCCGGTGAACGGGCAACCGTCCTTGCACACGGCGCCGGAGGATGATGCGGTTGCCGCACGACTCTCGGCCGAAACGGAACTCGCGGGTCGGCTCTGGGTGATGATCCACCCCGGCGCGCGCTACTGGTTCAAATCGTGGGCGGACGAACGGTTTGCGGCCTTAATCGATCAATTGGCATTGCGCGGGTTGCCGTCCGCGCTGGTGGGTGGCGCGGGAGAGCAGGACAAGGCTGCATGCATCTCCGCCTTGTGTCGTCAGCCTCCGGTCAATCTGGTCGGCCGTACCTCCGTGCTCGAGCTGGCGTCCCTCATGAAGCAGGCGGCGCTCTTCGTGGGGAACGATGCCGGTCCGATGCACATGGCGGCGGCGCTGGGCGTGCCGGTGGTGGGGCTCTTTGGCCCGTCGGATCCACGCGTCTGGGGCCCGCGGGGGGCGCGTGTGGACGTGCTGTACAAGGGGATGGATTGCCGGCGCTGTTTTCATCCGGCCTGCGAGCGCGGTGCGGAGAGTTGCATGAATCAAATTGAGGTCGATGAGGTCATGCAGGCCGTCGATCGTGGACTGACGCGGCAAGAGGTGGGCAGTGGGCGCCGCTGAACCCTTGGTGAGCGTGGTCATCCCAGTCTTCAACGGGGCGCCGTTTGTGGCCAAGGCGGTGGAGAGCGTTCGCGCGCAAACCGTCAAGGATGTGGAGATTCTGGTCGTCGATGATGGGTCGACCGACGGTACCCAGGCGGTGCTGGATCGCCTGCAGCAGACGCACGGTATCACCTGGTTTCAGCAAGACCATGGAGGACCGGCTCGATCTCGAAATCGCGGCATTGAGGCGGCGCGGGGGACCTGGGTGGCGCTCTTGGATTGCGACGATGTCTGGCTGCCGGAGAAGCTCGAGGCGCAGCTCGACCTGGCTCGCGCGCGGCCGGAGATCGGCGTGGTGCACACGGACTTCGACGTCGTCGATGAGCAGGATGTCGTCTTGCAGCATGGGCGCGGGTGCGGGAATGCCGAGCCGCTGGTGACGGCCTTTGTGGGAGGGCACACGGCGCTGCCTTCCACTCTCTTGATCCGTCATGACCTCTTGCGCAAAGTTGGAGCCCTGAACCCGGCGCTCTACGGGTCGGAGGATGCCGACCTGTCGATCCGGCTGCACGATGTGACGCACTTTGCCTGCGTCGATCGGCCGCTCGTCAACAAGTTGCAGCGAGGACATGGCTATCGGGACATGGCGTTCGACGAGGCCACGCATCGCGACAAGGTGCTCTCCAGCCGGGAGCGATTTCTACAAGGCCTTGAATCGAGACCCCACCTGACCGCCGCTCAGCGGCGAGCGCTGGACTATGAATGGGCCAATTGTCTCCTGATGAGAGGGTGGGCGGCGGAGCGTTTCGGCCGTCCGACTGAAGCCCGCGGGTATTATGCGCGTGCTATCGGCCGGGCTCCCTTCCGTCTGCGCGGCTATACGCGATGGCTGAGGACGCTGGTGGGTGGGGGCGTGTCTCCTGCCTGAGGGGCGCCTCGCGTTCTCTCTTCGCGGCTTGCATGGCTTTGTCGATGAATCAGCGATCCGTACAGTGGGTTGAGGAGGGGAGGGGGCATGAGCAGGACCGTTTCTGGATCGGAGCCTGTCCGACCGGGCGCGAGGTGCGGCGGCATCCGGCCGGGCCAGTGTTGGATATCGGTTGCGGGGCGTACAAGCAGCCGGGCACGATCGGAGTGGATCAACGGCGGGTTCCGGGTGTGGATCTCGTCACGGACTTCGAGCGCGGACTGCCCTTTCGAGACAACAGCATCGCTGGGGTCTACTCGATCCACTCAGTCGAGCACGTGCGATGTTGTGCCCCACTTAACTTGTGACAGGTATCAGAGACCAGGAGAGCTCAATAGACCTCGCGGTGAAACCTGTCCAGAATGGGTGTGGCCGACGGCGACGAGGGAGCGCCGAACAGAAACTGACGGTGAGCAGGAGTGGCGGGCCGAGGTGCCCGTGGACGAGATCTGTCGAAGTATGCCGTGAACGCCGCGCAGATGTACCGCTGGAAATGCAGCCTCGACCAGGAGGGGCGCTAGGAACCGGGGAGATTGCTTCAAAGAGTCGTCTCCTGGGATGGCAGAAACGGGTCGAGGGGATGTTTGAATTTGAAACCGCGTAGCCATTCATACGATCTGGCGGTCTGTTGATTTCTGACGATACCGATTGGAACTCGGCTTTTGCTGGGTTCGCACGCAGGTGTGGGCGCTCGCCGATCATGTTTAACTACCGTGTCGGTGCGCTTCGAAAGCCCTAATGCCCCACCGAGACTGTAGGACTAGGGGTTGGCGGTTGTTTTTGGGGGGTGCTGGTTCTAGGAGGCTGGCTTGCCATGTAACCATCTCACGTCGTAATTCTGTCGGAGTTGGGCCGCGGTCTGTACGACGGCCCCTGAAACCCCGTTGAGCTAGCGTACTGGTGGAGTATTTCTGATGCCGCGTGTAAGCATTGTCGTCCCCATATACAATGGGGAGCGATTTTTAGAGGAGGCGCTCGAAAGTATCTTTGCCCAGACATTCCGGGATTATGAGGTGATCTGTGTGAATGATGGGTCGACAGATCGGTCGGGGAGGTTGCTTCAAAAATACGAGAACAAGCTGACATTGATCACCCAATCTAATGCCGGGCAGGGAGCAGCGCGCAACACCGGTGTGGCGAGAGCCGTGGGACCGTATGTTGCATTTTTGGACCAGGATGATCGCTGGTATCCTGACAAGCTTAGGCAGCAGGTGTTGGCGTTGGATGCTGATCAGAAGGCAGTATTGGCTCACTGCGAAGTCGATCGCATGGACGCGGAGGGGCGCATCACGCAGGAACGGGTCTCCTCTTTCGAGCGTCCCAATGCCCTCCGGTCTCCTCTGGGTCGTTTGATTGACGAACAACTGATCCTCCCGTCGTCAATGCTAGTGAGGCGGGAATTCTTTCAGGCAGTTGGAGGGTTCGACGCTCAGTTGATGGGGTATGAAGATTTTGATTTGTGTGCCAGGCTCCGCTTGCACGGCCGATTTGTCTTCGTCGAAGAATCTGGGTTGTGCTATCGGCATCATTTGAGCGGTTTCAGCAGAACGGGGGGTATCCGCGTACTGCAGAGTCAAGAGCGATTTCTCATGCGTATGCGGGCCCTCTATCCGGGTGACCATGACAAAGAACAACTTATCCATTCCATGCTAGCTGAGTGTTACTCAAATTGGGGCGTTGCAGTGCTGCGAAGTGGGGACACTCGGGAAGGCCGACGTATGCTCCTTCGCTCTCTGTGGTTGAATCCCGTCAAAACTCGTACTTTTCTGCGCCTTTTAAGAACGTTTCTCCCCGTGGGTATGCGAGGTTTCCCTGTCCGGTATTCGCCGCGAAACTAAAGGTCCGAAAAAAATGTGGCCTGACGACCGCGGATGTAGACGCTCCCGCAGCGAGGGGTTGACGCTGTGAGGAGTTGCCTGCACAGCCCTGAGATAACACTCAAGAACTATGGCGAGAGTCCATAAACCCCGTGGATCCTTTCTGAAAATACGAAATGCCTTGCAGATGGGTGTTCGCCTGTCGAGAGGAGCTGAACGACTTTGAAAAACGCTTTTGATGCCGCCAATAGGCCCTGGCGATTGCTTTCCGGTAGGAGATTCGAGGTAAGTTTCCTGCAACCCCTAGAGTCTTGAAGAGGGTAACGACAGTATGGGCATGTTCAGTCATGGGACAATAAAGTACGGTGGCCCAATAGACATGAGCGCTAGAAACAGCTGCCATGTGGAGCTCATAAAGATGGTCGGCAAGAATAAGCGAGTGTTGGAAGTGGGACCAGGCGTCGGTCACGTCACTCAACGTCTCAAGGAGGCGCAGTGCCTGATCACCTGTGTCGAGCAGGACAAGGAAATGGCGGAGATGGTCATACACCATTGTGACAGGCTCATTCTGGGGGATTTGGAATGCGGTGATATTCAAAGGGAAATCGGCGCTGAACAGTTTGACGTCATAACCTTTGGAGATGTGCTGGAGCATTTGCGAGATCCATCCAGTGTGCTATGCAACTTGCGGGCGACTATTTCCGCTGGTGGCTATGTTGTTGCATCCATCCCCAATGTGGCACATCGTAGTCTGCGTTTGAGTTTATTGTTTGGCGAGTTTAATTATTCCGATGCCGGCTTGCTTGACCGGACTCACCTGCGATTTTTTACTCTAAAGTCAATCAATGAGCTCATGCGAGAAGCCGGGTTTGCAATAGAGGAAGTTGTAAGGATTCGAGACAGTTCCTTGATGGACGGCTACCTGCGTAATACGGCATCCCACGCGAAGAGGATCTTGCTCGAGATAGTCAAAGTACTGTTTCGAATATTCATCAGAGGGGAGGGCCTTACTTACCAATTCGTCATCAAGGCCGTGCCTCTGCGATTACCGTCACGAGGGTGGTGAGTAAAGATATGAGCGGAGAAGTCGGAGGAGCGACTTGTGATTCCAAGGGTGGTGTCGCACGGCGAGACCAAAGGCCTCGCGAGCTTCTCTTATAGCTCCAGTGCGCCACTTGGCCTTGCCCAGGTCTCCGTAGTACTGTGCCCAATCGCGCGCTAGGGCCTTGGCTTCGGGTGTGCCGCGCAGGCAGATCAGTCCATGTTTCTCAAGGAACCGTCGCCGTCCGAGGAGCGACCGTTCAGAGGGAATATCCCGAGATACATTGTGCGCATAGAGTCGATGGCGGTACATCGGCTTGGGGTGGTGAATGAGCGGGAATTCTCGATAGAGCCGGATCGCCAGGTCGATGTCTTCCCAAATAAATAGGCTGCTGTCATATCCGCCAACGGCATCGAAGGCGGACTTTCGGAAGAGCGATCCTGATGTGGCGACATCGTGCCCGCCTCGGAGTATTTGTGTAATACTGAAGATGTGGCTCATGGCGTGGTCGTAGTAGAGGATCTCATTCCCTTCGTTCACCTGATGTCCGTCGCAGTGGACCAGCGCTGTCTCGGGGTGGGCCTGAAGGATCGCCAAAGTTTCTTCAAGAAAGGTCGGTTCCCACAGGTCGTCCTGATCCAAGAAGGCCAGGAATTCTCCGATGGCCAGGCGGGCGCCATCGTTGCGGGCGGCGGCTTGTCCGCCGTTCTGAGCTCTGCGAAAATAGCGGGCTCGCGGGTAGCGAAGCACCACTCGAGCGGTGTCATCCGTCGAGGCGTCGTCGACCACGATCAGCTCGAAGTCCTGCACGGACTGTTCCAGGACGCTCTCGATGGCCCGGTCGAGATAGCGAGTGGCCGCGTTGAAGGCCGGGATGATGGTGCTGACGATCGGCATCAATGCGCTAGGTCTTGTGAGGATCTTACGCGGACTTTCAAGGACTCTCTTTCACTACCTGTATCCAGAAGCGGCATGTCACCGGTGACGTGCTTATTATGTAGCGGGAGTTGAGGCATTCGTCAAATGGCAATATTTGAGTCAGATCTGAGCCGTTCCATGCAAGGTCTCCGGGAACACCTCTCTCGTCTCATTGTAGAGGCTGGACACCGTAGGATCCTTGATTTACCAGCCGGCACAGGCGAGTTGACGAGAATGTTGATGGGGGAGGGGAGGGAAGTCGTTGCGGCAGATATCGTTCCCGAAGCCTTTTCTATTCCAGGGCAGACGTGTGTGAGGGCGGACCTCAATAAGGAGCTTCCTTTTGAGAGCAGCTCATTTGACGCCATAGCATGTATCGAGGGGGTAGAACACATTGAGAATCCCCATTTGCTTGCGAGAGAAGCCTTCAGGGTATTGGGACCGCACGGGTGGCTCTATGTCACGACACCCAATATACTTTCGATTCGCTCACGATTGAGCTATCTGTTCAGAGGATATCCCAATCAGTTTGAGTGGATGATCGAAAACTACCCTCTTGAGACAGCCGAGCAGCCGGCTCACATCAATCCTGTCGGATTCTTGGAGCTGAGGTTCGTGTTGTCCCGTTGGGGGTTCAAGGTCAGAAAGGTTCAAACCAACCAGATGGCGAGGCAAAGATCCATATGGTACGCCGTTCTTCGAGGAATCATGATTTCAAAAGGCAGGAGTGCGGCGCAGCGCAACTCTCGAGTCGCAGCGGTCCGGGAAATCTTGTTGTCCGATCCTATTCTTTACGGAGATCATTTGATTATCGCAGCAGAGAAGGTTTCGTGAGGTACCCTAGCACTTTGGATAAGGACGAGGTGGACTTTGGGTGACATGCATCTGCATCGCTCATTGACTTCTCCAAGTGGATTTGTTACGCAGCATCGCTTATGCGGGCACTTGTGACCGGCGGAGCGGGCGTGCCTTGATTCCTCCTTGCCCGCGCTGGCTGTTGCCCAGCATTTACTTCCTCTATCTCGGACTTGCCACAACCGCAAGTGTCCCTTTGTTTGCTGATATCGATTGGATGCACGAGGGTGAGCGGTTGGGCAGCGTTCAGATCGTCCTTGATGGCGGACTTCCCATCCGCGACGTCTACCTGCCGCATGGTCTATTCCCAGAGATAATCCGACCTCTTCTTGCCTTTTCGATGTTTGGCGAATCGCTTGCGGCCGACCGAATCTTCGGGATATTACTTGCGCCATTGGCCTACGTGGCCGCTGCCTTTTATATCTGGCGAGTATTCCCTGTCCGAATCTGGCGCATTGTGGGCATGGTAGGTCTCGCGCTCTATCCGGTCCTCATAGAGCCGAGGCACATTCCTGTATTTTTGACCCTCGGGTTGCTCACGGCATGGGTCTATGACCGGAGTCGCCGAAATCTCTGGGTAGCGGGGTTGATCAGCGGGCTGTCGTGCATCATAGGGACGCTGGATCAAGCCGTGTTCCTGGTGGTCGCCACAATACTGTTTCCACTCGTGATGGCGATTGAACTATCTGGATCTGGTCAGAATGAACTGACCCGGATAGAGGGCCGAGACCTGTGGCGCACAGTCATACCGCCACTGTTTGGAGGGCTTGCTCTGGGTTTGGTTCCCTTCCTCGCTTACCTGGGGTGGACCGGGACAGTAGCCCTCTTTCTGGACGACCTCGTGAAAAGAGGTGAAGCCGACGCCTATGCTTTTGTCCATGTCTGGCATTACTCAACCTATCCTTCTCTCAGTCGCGAGACTCTGATCTGGTATGCGGTCCCCGCGTTCTATGTGATTCTTGCGACGACGGCCATTCTCCGTGTCCGGCTGTGCGGTGAACATCATTGGATGGCTGTCGCCCCCACCGTGCTCTATGGCATTCTCTCGTTGGCCTATGCCATACGCGCCTTCCAATACTGGAAGTTGGCCGTCGTGCTCTTCCCATTCATTGTGTCCTTCGTCTACCTGCTTTATGCGTTAAGCCTGGATCCGGGAGGCCATTCTGGCAACGAGAAGCAGCAGGAAATCTCCCTGCCCCAGAAACTGTTACTGATTGTTGTGGGCTGCGCCATGACCACGCTTCTTGTTGATTCACTGCTCCGCGAATGGGGCGCTAAGCAAATTCTGCCTCGTATTTTATTCCCAGTTCTTTCTCTTGCAATCCTAATCGTCTCGGTGGCTGCACTCGCCAGTATCCGTTGGGTATCGCGTCGTGGTGGGGCAGTCGCCCCGCCCTGTGCATTAGCTGTCCTGCTTGTCGGGAGCTGGTATTGCAACGACGCGAAACCGCAACTGCTCTCCGCTCAGCTCATGAAGCCCCAACTTGTTCAGGACGTCGGCCGTCTTCTAAGATCTGCCACTATGACGAAGCTGACAAGAGATAACCCTTCGTATGTTCAAGATGAAACCTTGCAATTTCTTCGAGCTTCATCGCGGAATCGACGACATGTCGTCGTGCTAGCTCCAGGGGCTGGCATCTATTATTTCCTTTCAGAGCTGTCTCCGCCTAATCGATTCCCCGAGATTAGTGTCACGTTGGCAGACAAGTGGGCCGAGGAGGTTGTTGCGGGACTAAGAAAGACTGAAGCAATTCTCTTGGTGGCCTGTGATGATGACGGGCGGAGCATGAGAGGGTGGCCTATCAAGGCTGCCCTTGCGGACTATCTCGCAAATAACTATATTGACAGCGGTCAACGACTGCAAAGTCAATTATTGAGTGACTGTCCCTTTTCAGTATGGGTACATAGGAATGCATTGTTGGCACTCGCGGAGAATGAGGTAGGCGACATNNNCCTAGCAGTATAAAGGACCAATGAGGGGGACCCCTCTCCTAGGAAGCTATCGAGTCTGCTCGACCATGTTGGCTGGTAGGCAAATGCGTAGACAAGACCAATACCGGATTTCCTGCACGAAATAACTGCAGACATGTCCGTGTGAGTGAACTCTTGGGGTCTGAGTAGTTGCAGAGCGGTCTACATAACTGTTTGGGAGAGTCGTCTGGTTGCTGGCCTGCCCCTACCCTCCGAACTCCAAGTGATCCTATTGAATATCGCTAGTGGCAAGGGTGGTCCAATGAGGGATCCCTTGCCTAGTATCTATTTAGTCTAAGAGAGACACTTAAAATGGGTAGATTCTCTCCTGGGCCCTTGCATTGAGAAAGAGAGCTTACCCTAACTGGTGAGATTCGTGAACATAAAGCGTTCTATGAGAGATCAGACTGTTACGGGTCGTGTACTAGCCTTCCTCATATTTCCAGTCTTCCTTGGAGGTGGATTTCTATCAGTCGTTTTGTTTCTCCGAGAATTTCACCCCGAGGCGGGTGGATTCGACCAAGAGGGATCATGGTTGCTACTGTATAACTTATCTCGTCTTGGGCTAATGCTCTTCCTCATTCTTCTCTGCTTTTCAGTCGGTTACTTTGCACTTCATGTCTTGAGCTTTGATTTATCTAAGCGATTCCATGCCCCAAGGAAACTGTTCATTCTTTGTTTTTTTCTTGGTGCGTCCATGTACGGAATTCTGTTCGCTGCCCTCGGGCTTGCTGGGCTCATCAGTCTGGGCGTAGGTCTCACTTGTACGCTCCCGGTGCTGGCTTTCTCTTATGAGCCGGTCAGGGCCCTACTGAATGAAAATTCCGATGCGTATGGTTGTCTCGAACCGTCCAATGGGCAGGAGAATCCCTTCGCGCAGCGCGCCTCGATTCTGGTAGCTGTCGGTACAGGGGTCTTAGTTGTGCTGACGCGAGTAATCTTTGTTGGAACGACCGATAACAATATCTGGGAACACTACCTACACTACTACCGCCAGGTCCTAGCGACCGGGTCCACATTACCGAATGAAGTGTGGCATCACTTCTACGCTTGTAAGGGCGCCGGCCTAATCTTCTTGGCGAATGTATTGAGTGACTTCTTTGGCGCTCAACTTGTGAGCGGTTGCTTCATTGCGGTAGCAGGACTGATTATTTTAGATCTTTTGTGGGAGTACTGTGGCAGCCTAACCTGGGCGTGCCTAGGAGTGACGCTCTTCTTTGCTTTTCTGTTCGGTGATGTATCCGCAGGGGCTATGCTGCAGTCTCATGTCTTGCTTTTGGGATATGCAAGTTTGGCTGTGTGGGGTGGGATCTGGCTGCAGCGGATAGCTGAGGATTCTCCCCAGCCTCTACAAGTGGTATTGCTGGTTAGTCTCACCTATCTGGGATTCTATATGCCTATTGCGACAGCGATGTTCTCAATTGGCTTCGCCTGGCTCAGTTTGTCGCAGGGATTTGGGGAGACAAGAAGACGTTCCAGCGCGTTCCTTATCCTTGGGTGCGGCATGTTTGTTGGAAGTGCCTTGGCAATGTTGGTGAACTGGTCCCTGACGGGCCTGCCAGATGTAACGCCCATGCGATTGTTCTGGCCGATTGCTAATCGGGAGAAAGTAGAAGAGGTATTTGGCATGGGAGGGATTGAGTTTTTCCTCGCCAGAAATAGCGACTTGAGTGTGATATTTGATAAATCATTCAAGTCAGCGTGGAAGGTTCTTCGGTATCCCTTGCCGATGGTGGTTATTGTTTCGAGTCTGTTGGGGTATATCTTAATCCTGATTCGAGATCGCACTCGAGGAGTAGTCGCTAGCTCGGATAGGTTGTTTGTACAGGTCATTGGGTTCCTCTTGGCGCTCAGTGCTCTGGCTCAGATTATCCAGAACTCCAGTATCAATCGTATGGCACTGTATTCAATCATTCTTGTGTCTCTCGCACTTGTGGTGATGCTCAAGCGGTTAAGCGATGCCTCGGTTACCTGGCTGAGATGGCCAGGTGCGTCTTCATTGATTGTTGGCATTTCAATAGGTGTGGCCATTGCACAGGCATCTCTGACAGTAGGATATCGATGGCCGACGGTTCTGCGATACGCCTTTGGGACTATATCGATCAGGGAAGTATTCCGTGAAATGGAGTCCGCTGGGAATCTGGCCCCTGGCATGAGTACTGATGCGATATCAGAAATGCGGAAGACAATTCGCGAGGATGAGCGAATCCTGAGGCTGACGTATGATTCGGGATATTATTATGGGCTTCCGGGGCAGGGAATTGTCTCAGAGCCGACCTATTCAATTGTCCGCGACCCGAGAAAACTTCTAGAAGCGTCGCCCCTAGAGGTTGCGGAGTACCTGCGACTTCGCAAGATCGATTACTTTACAATTAGTGTGCATAGTAGCCTGTTTTCAACGATTGCGTTTACCTCTCTCTTTGATGTTCAGGAGATGTCGAAGTTTTTTTCCGTGGCCTACGAGGACGGCGATTTCTTTGTGTTGACATGGCGTGATAAGGTTTCAGGAAAACCGCTTCCAGATCGATTGTTAACGGTATTTGAGTTGAAGCGCACCGGAGTCTTACACTACCCTTTCTCGCAGCATTTTGAGAGAAGCATGGATGTGGACGAGTCATACAAGCGCGTACCAGGGGACTCTTCATCGCTTGTGGATGGAGAGGAACGGTTTATGGCTGTTCGCGAACGCTTTCAAAGCGACCTGCATTGGGTGTTTAGTGCTGAAGTGTTGTCACGGGTCTCCTTAGAAGGATCGAGGGCGGTACTCGTTCGCGTTTGGGAGGCAGGGAAACAGGCGCTGAGTGCGGCCGAGCCAGGTGAACTTGTAAGGGCGCGATGGGATGTTGGGGGTCGCACGCGAATCGTTGAGAATATATCAGAGCGAGAACTCAGGAATCGTCTGTTGACGCTCTTCAAGGAAGCAATCTATAGAAAGTATAAAGGCGAATGGGGGGAGGATTTTGCCGAATTGGAGCGTCGATGTGATGAGCGTTTTCCGTTCGCGATTCGTTATCCGCCCCATGCGAAGTGCCTCTGAAGTCCGTGTCTCCTGTGAGCGTAGCGCGGGCATGAAAGTGAACTATTTGCAGGTTGGTAAGCCGCAGTTCAGGCCGGCGAGGTATCCGGGAGGCATAAAGTCATGTAGGGATGTGCGTGTAAGCTCCCCACGAATTGAGACAGTCCGAGAGGAGAACTTTCTGGCAGAATAGTCCCCCCTAGCCAGGAGGTTCCCATGCGCCAGTCGAAGTTCACCGAGACCCAGATCGTCAGCCTTCTGAAGGAGGCCGATGCCGGTCGCCCCGTCAACGAGATCTGGCGGCACTACGGCATCAGCTCCGCCACCTACTACAAGTGGAAGGCCAAGTACGGGGGCCTGGAGGCCTCCGATGTGAAGCGGTTGAAGGAATTGGAGCATGAGAACAGTCGGCTCAAACGGCTGTATGCGGACCTGTCGCTGGAAAATGCGGCATTGAAGGATGTCATCGCAAAAAAGCTCTGAGGCCCGCGGAGCGACGGGAGGTCGTCACCTATCTGGTGACCACGAATGGCCTTCCGGTTCAGCGGGCCTGTCGAGCAGTGGGGCTGGGGCGGGCCACGTACTATCGGCCGCGGGTCGATTGGGCGCGGCGGGATGCGCCGGTGATCGCCACCCTCACGACGCTGGTGGCCGAGAAGAGTCGCTGGGGCTTCTGGAAGTGTTGTGATCGGCTGCGAAACCTGGGCTATCCGTGGAATCATAAGCGGCTGTGGCGGGTGTACTGCCAGTTACGGCTCAATCTGCCTCGGCGAACGAAGAAGCGGCTACCCGTCCGACTCCGCCAGCCGCTCACCGTGATCCCGCAGCCTAATGCGGTCTGGGCGGTGGATTTTATGAGCGATACCCTCTACGGTGGGCGACGATTCCGGACGTTGAATATTCTGGATGAAGGGGTCCGAGAGGGCTTAGCGATTGAGATCGATACGTCCCTGCCCGCCGAGCGGGTCATCCGGGTACTCGATCAGGTCGTGGCCTGGCGGGGACGGCCTCAGGCAATGCGGTTGGATAATGGACCGGAACTCCTGGCTGACCGCTTCACGACCTGGTGCGCCGAACGTGGGATCGAGTTGCGGTACATCCAACCGGGTAAGCCAGATCAGAATGCCTTCATCGAGCGGTTCAATCGGACCTATCGGACGGAAGTGCTGAATGCCTACGTGTTCGAGTCGTTGGATCAGGTCCGGGAGATCAGTGCGGCATGGTTACAGAGCTACAACGACGAACGGCCCCATGACGCGTTGGCGGGCTTGCCGCCCGCCATCTATCGGGCCCAACTTGAAGCCGGAAGTTCTCCCTTGCCTCTGTCTCGTTGACAGGGGAGCTTACACTCCCTTGCCTCTGTCTCGTTGACAGGGGAGCTTACATGCGGACCTTGGTTTAGCGGGAATAAAGCCCTTCCCTTCTCTGTATCTTTCGAAGTATACTTCCGCAATTTTTTTGCCTTTCCTGTGACTTCTTATGTCGGCTCTTGCCATATCGTCATGGTCGAGGGGATGCATTGCTGTATCGTAGATGGCTACTCATTCTCAGGATTGGAGTAATGTGGCAACCGCTACGTTTGACAATTTCTCGGTGATTTAACCAATGAACGCGAAGCTGGCTCCGTATTCAGTTGCAGTGATCATTCCTGCAATGAACGAAGAGGAAAATCTCTCTGGCACTGTCATGGCCGTGCTAGACGAACTGCGTGCGCGATTTTCAACCTATGAAATTTTGATTGTGGATGATGGAAGTACAGATCGGACTGGGGAAATCGCGGATGGACTAGCGGCAACAAATTCACGCATTAGGGCGATCCACAATTCTAGGAACTTGGGTCTTGGCTACAGTTACACGAGGGGAGTGGAGCTGGCACGGATGGAGTATGTTGCCTGGTTTCCCGGAGACAATGAGATCCCGCGTCAGGCGATTAGGGCTATTCTTAGTGCGATCGGATCAGCAGAAATTCTAGTGCCTTACATTGCCAATCCGAACGTGAGGACGCGTGCCCGACGTCTGATTTCTGGGGCCTTTGTTGGTTTCTTAAATCTGATCTTCGGTCTCCAATTGAGGTACTTTAATGGGCCATGTGTATATAGTCGAAGGTTCCTCATGTCGGTTTCCATTAAATCATCTGGATTCGCTTGTTTTGCCGCGATCCTTATTCGATCCATCTTGTCCGGCCATAGTTATGCCGAGATCCCTATTTTGACTGAAACTCGCCAATATGGTCGAACAAAAGCCTTTCGGTTGCGAAATCTTCTGAGTGTGTTCGGAACTGTTATCGAGTTATCTTGGGATGTCTATGTGCGGGACCGCCGCAAGTACGTCGGGGCAGGTCAGCGCATAGAATGGCGGCCGGAATCACTGGCATCACAATTATAGGAATCACATTATGATGTGCCGAATCAAGATCTTCGCTGATGGGGCCAACCTCGATGATATGGTCTCCGCGTACCGCTCGGGCAAGGTGAAGGGATTCACGACCAATCCGACGCTCATGCGGAAAGCAGGGGTGTCGGATTATGAATCGTTTGCGCGCAAGGTGTTGGGGGAAATTCCTGACCTGCCGATCTCGTTCGAAGTGTTTTCGGATGAACTAGAAGAGATGGCCTGCCAGGCCAGAACAATCGCCGCCTGGGGTTCCAACGTCTATGTCAAGATTCCGATCACCACCACGCGAGGAGAATTCACGGG
>FKKE01004781.1_pt1 | contig 19657 bp, 24 predicted proteins | sample 1106331 | NCBI WGS metagenome assembly FKKE01 (sample SAMEA3931202, study PRJEB13176) | freshwater metagenome | biome: Drinking water system; feature: drinking water; material: freshwater | place: China | collected 2013-02-06 | reverse complement strand
TGTCTGCGCAAAGTGCGGACGCGATCAGCAGCGGCGCTGCACCAACTGCGCCGAGCGGATCGCGGCCAACCTTGAGAAGTGCCCCAAGTGCAACAGCGGAAAGGGTTTCAGTCCGCTGGCGATGATCGTGATCGCCGTGGTGGTCATTGGCGTGCTTGCGGGCGTTGTTCAGGCGTTGCTGTCCAGTCAGGGGAAGGGGTAAAGATGCGTGCCACGGTGTTCTCGTTGTCCCTGATCGGATGTAGCGGTGCTCTGCCGCTGACTGAGCCGTGCTCATGGGATCTCTACGTCCCGATGGAGCAGGGCAGCGGCGAATGCGCGGTCACGCGGTCGCCAGCGGGGGCGCTGCAAGCCATTGCATGGACCACTGACGCGGGGCGCGGTGTTTTGATCGACTTCGATGGCCTCGAGCCCAAGGCGGGCCAGTGGTTCAACACGCGGGTCACGGGCGTACGCATCGGCCATGGTGCGTGCGACCTGGACGGCGTGGCCAACGTCTACGAGGCGGACCCGTGGCGTGTTGGGGTCTCGGCGGAATGCCACGATGACGAGAGCATGTCCATCAACGCCATCGCGCGCGCTACTCCACGGTTGCCCTGATGCCGTAGAACCGATCGCCGCTTGCTGCTGACGTGATGGTGCAAACGATCTTCCTGTCATCGGTGGCGCCGATGTCGATCGCGCCGGTAGTGACCACCTGATACGCGGTGCCTGACGAGCCAACCGATCCGAGATTCGTGATGGTCGGCGCAGCCGAAGCCCAAGCGCTGTGATAGTTCCAGCGGCAATCGATCACCCCAGCGCCGGCCGGGTCTACGTAGAAATTGATGGCCGTGATCTTCTGGTAGACCGATCCGCTCGACGTGACACCGCTGGTCGGAATTTCTATGTAGACCGTTTGCGTTGCGCCGTCGGCCTCGACGTACTGCTCGGCCACTGTCGGCCATGCGGTGCCAGCTATGCGCCAGATGTGGCGATGCGTGACAAAGATATAGCCAGGTCGGTACTTGTAGAGGTATGCGATGGTGGCCACGCGGTTTGCCAGGTGCTGAGTGGTCTGCACCTCGCCGTGCGAAACCTGTCCCGCAACAGCGGACATCGCGCCGCCGATTGTGCCTGTAGCCATCTAGCGCCTCACGATCTGGTAAATGTCCCGCTCGGTGTCGAACGAGATCGAGTCTTGCGGCCCCATCTGGTATTTGCTCCTGACGATCGTGTCGTGCTGGTCGCGCTCTGATTCCGCCCTGTGGTAGTCGGCGATCTTGGATTCGATCTGCACCTTGAGCGCCTCCACTTCCAGCGTCACGCGCTTGACGTGCTCCTCGTGGAACATGAGCTTGAGCGCGTCGATCGGGTCAGCGTTCATGGGCAGAGCAACGGCGGGCTGGATGTCAGGCGTCATACGGTGGCTCGTCCAATCTGCACAATCTCTAGCCCGGTAATTATCCCATCAATTGGCGAGGAATTGTTGTAGTCGTTACCCACGCCAATCGCCGTCAGGCTGTCATCGTTTGCGGACCAGCCACCATTCACCGCTTGCGTGGCATTGGAATCGCCCGCGCTCAACTGTGTAAGGACGTTGTTCCACGAGCAGTAGATCGTGATCTTCTCATCTCTGCGCCACTTCACTTCCGTCACGGCGTCTGCCGTGTAGGCCAGCGTCAGGGTCGCGGCGTGGTTGTTACCCGCGTCGTCCCAGCGGCGCAACTCGAGAACGTTCGACGCAATGCGCAGGCACACGCGGTTTTGCGCCGCGCCCTCGGCGATGTCGAAGATCACGCCGTTCGGCTGCGAGTGCCCGGTCACGCCTGGGTTGCGTCCGAAGGTCGGCACGAAGGTGAACTTGCACGCACCGCGCACCACGCTGCACGTTTGTCGCTTGGTATACGGGTCCGTGACGGCGTAGGTGTTCTGCGTTGCGGTCAGCGATCCGGTGGTGCCAACCGCGCTGCGACACACGGGCGGATACCTCACGTCGGTCTTGCCCGTCACGTCGTAGCAATACGCACCGTAGACGCCGATGACCGAATCCGCAGAGTTCAGGTAGATCACGAATGCCAGCGGGTCCACCTCGGTGAACGCCATCGGAGGTCCAGCGCACCACTGCCATTCGGCCGTGAGATCAAACGTGGCCTGGTGCTCGGACAGCACGGCGGTTGACTCAAGGCTGAGCGTGACCGTGGTAGCGGTGCCGGAAATCCGCTTAGCCCAAAAGCCCGCAACGTACGTGTTGCCGTTCGGGTTCGCCACGAGGTCCGTCTGGTACAGCTGCGATGGCTGTGCCGATGCCGCAACCGATGCCGTCGTACCAGTGCTGCCTCCAGTGGAATACTGCGGGCTGCTGGTTCCTCCCGCCGTGACCGTGGCGGCATTGGTGGTCCAGTCGGTCACGAAGTCCACGCTACCAAGCAGCAGGTTGGTCCACGCGGTCGAGCAGCGGATTCCGTGCTGCGAAATCGCCGGGTGGTACTCGGCGGCGATTGTAGGCGTGTCGGTAAACACGCGCGTACGCGAACGCGAAGCGTTGGCAGGCGCGATCAGGCCCGCCGTAGCAGCCCTGTTGTTGCCTAGCAGGTACGCCGAGTCCTTGAGCGGCGCCCACAGCAGTCGATCGCCAAGCGCCTCCTCTTCGATGTCGAGATCGTACCGCTCGTAGACCGCCACACGGTAGAGGTCGTAGGTGGTCATGGTCGTGGCGGTGCCGTCGCTGATCGCCAGCACGTCCACGCGCAACGACTCGGTGCCAAACACGTTCGACGCCTGTGGAATAGCGTTCAGTTCGATGTCGAATGCGGCGCGCGTACGAGTCGTGGACGGGTCTACCCAGTTGGTGGTCTCGACGCTGGTCCATTCCTCGTTGGCGTCGTCCCACCATACGCCTGTCGACAGGTCGGCGATCTTGATGCCAAGGCACGCCACGCTTTGCGAGTTCGTGTAGACGTAATCGACTTCCACGCGGTGCGGAAGTTGATTGTTGACGCTGCACGCCTGACGCAGCCCCGCGAATGTCCCTGCACCCGCCGCGCTGAGGTCGAGACGCGCCACGCTGGGAGCNNTCGTAAAACTCGTAGTTGATATAGGTGTTACTCGTGACCTGCGTGAGCGTCGCGGTTCCGAGGCGCGTCCACGAGGTTGGTACGCCGCCGCCCCACGCATTGAAGTGTTCGTTTGCGAGGTGATTGAGCCGCGAACCTGACACCATCGCTGGTTCGCCCGCCGCACTGTAGCCAGCGCGAAACTGCGAGTAGCCGACGCCCATCTGTGACCACGCGGGGAAGATGCGCCCCGCGATCCGTCGTTCTTCGCCAAGCAGCCACGGGCGAAAGGATGCACTCGCGCCTGACGCCGGGACCCACGAACCCCAGCCGGGAGATGGCGCACCGTCGGGCAGAATGATCGAGGCGCTAAACGGCGGCACCGACCAGCCGTAGATCACCTCGCCCGTCATCTGCGCCGCGAGGTTCAGGATGTGCAGCCGATTGCCCTTGCGCTTGAACGCCTCCTGCGCGGCCGTCACGAGCGCTTGACGCTGCGCGATCGTGAGGTCGCCATGCACGGGCCACGGGATGCCTGGCGCGGCCAGCATAATGTCGAGCATGGTGTGCTGTAGCCGCGACGCGGTGGGCGCCACCGTGGTCGTTGCGTTGTACTCGTTCTCGGGCTGGTCGCTCGCGTACGCCGGGTCAAGCAGGTTCGCGCGAGCGGCGGCAGTGCAGAACGCGTTATAGAGAATGTCGAACTCAAGCCCGTGGGCGTTGATCCACTCCTCGAGCCAGCCCTCCTGTTCGCGGTAACCGTCCCACGGCAGGTTATCGAACGCGGACGATCTGCCGAGCGCGGACGCGCCGCCTTGAGCCCAGCCTCCGATCGCCATCAGGTCACGCTCATGGACACGACATCCACGTAGCCGCCGATCTTGGGCTGCGTGGTCTCGTCGGTGATGGAGGAAAGACGGATCGTGTCATCGAATGTCTCGCCCGTGATCTCTGTGACCCACAGCTTCACGAGGTACGCGCGCGGCGGTTTGAGCTCGGTGTCGGGAAAGTCCAGAACCAGCGTCGTCTCCGACGAGTCAACGGCGGCGCTCACCTGATAGGTTGCGGTGATCTCACCGTCCGTGTCGCGGTCCACGACCACTGTTTCGCCGCTGCCCGCCTGCCACGTGACACCGCTGACACTGCCGCCCGTTGGCACTTCGTCCACGAGCGTCAGCTTAGTATCGCTGATGACCGTGCCGACACGCATGGTCCACAGGTGCGAGATCGGGCGGATCTCGAAGCCGGTGAGCCCCTGTCTGATGCTGGAGGTGGACTGCGTGAACGTAGTGCTGGAGCCCGTGACGGTGCGGCTACCCGCCGTTGCTGTGATGGTGCCCGCCTGCGTCGAAAACGCGTACGGCGCGTGGAAGATACCGAGCCACGCCGTGGCGGTCTTGCTCGCCTGCACGACAGCCGTCACGGTCTCGGCGTGGCGGTGCGCCATCGCGATAACCTCGGTCTCGCCGTTAGCGCGCAGCCGAACGGGATAGCCGCCCGGCGCGCACAGGAGAGAGCCCATGCCGCGATTGAGCGTCAGCGCCACTAGACCGCGCCCACGATGAAGATCGACGCGGCGGGAGACAGCAGAGAGACCGAGAGATTCGAGAACGGCAAATAGGTCCAGTTCGTGAACTTGGTCGACCCCACGTCCGCCGCAGTGAAGTACGGCACCGACGAGATCGCGCCGGTCGTACCTGCCCAGGCGCGATCGATCGTGAACGCGTTGCCGCCCGACTTGACCGTGATGAGGTACGCTTGCAGGTTCGTGCTATCGATCAGGTACGTCTGCCCCGCCGTGGCGTTTGCGTAGTCGGTGGCGCCCACGCTCGTTACGGCCGTGCTAGCCGCAAACGTCATGCTTGCGGCGCTGGTCCGGTAGTCCATGCCGCACGCAGGAACACCGTTCTTTTCTTCGATGCGGTCCACGCCCTCGGCCGACTCGATCAGATCTACGAGGTCAGGCACGTAGATCGGGCGGAACCCGTCGCTGTATGCGTCCGGGTCCCATGGGTAGTTGGCAGGGTTCAGGTAGGCGTTGATCGCGCTCGCGATGTTCACTTTGACCTGCGCGTCGCTGTAGTTCGCCTTGCGGTAGACCGCACAGCCGAATAGCTGCGACGTGACCGTCCCGTCGTACATGATCAGCGTCACCGGCACGTCCACGATCGTCGCGCCCACGAAGCCGCGCCCATTCAGATCCTTGGTGACGTTGGCGCGCTCTTGCGCCGACACCGTGGTGGTCGTGGTCCAGTTCGGCGAAAGCAGCGCTCCTGTAACGGTCCCGTCCTCGGCGGTCGTGATGTTGTAGTTGCTGCGAAATCTCGCACGACCACCATCGCCCAGCGTGCGCTCCGCAAAGGTCGCGTAGTCCTCTTGCGAGCACGCAATCTCGCGCGTGGCGAATGCGGAGGGCGCACGCTCCACGGCCTCGGCGGCGGTTTCTTGGTCATCGCCGTCCGTGCTTGCGGTCGTGTTGGTGGTGCTGGCGAGTCCCGTGATGGACGTGACCGCCGTGGTCAGCTTGCCCGAGCCGACGTTGCCCGCCGCGCCCGCCACGGTGCATTGCACGCCCACCGTGCCGGTAACCGGTCCCACGTTGAACGCGGCGGTCGCCACGGTGCTGGCTGCGTTGGTGGTCAGCGTCAGGCTTGTCGATGTGCTGACGCTAGAGATCGTGTACCACGTGTTGCTGCTGGTCGGCACGCGGATCTGATAGCCGTTCCACGAGCCGTCGGTCGGGAACGACGTTCCGGTGCCCGTTACGGTCGGCGATCCGGCAGCGAGGGCGATGGTTCCGGCAGGCGCCGTGTACGCGGGGATCACGAGGTCCGCCGTTGTGGCGTAGACCGTGGCACCATCGGTGGTGCTGACCTGCGAGCCCGAGGCGATCACGAGGTCGCTGATGACCGGATTCGACAGCGTGAAAGACTGGGTGCAGGTTGCTTGCTCGGCGCTCAGGAGTTGCACGCCCACCAATGACAGGAGTTTCTGGAGCGGCGAACGCGGCCAGTTGTTGATCGCGAACAGGATCTTTTCGGCGATCGGCCCAAGCGCTTCGATGATCGCGACCGGCACGGAGCCATCCGAGCGATTTGACAGTTCGGCGGGCAGCGACGCGATGCACTGCGCGATCAGCTGATCGACGTTGCGTTCGTCGAGCGTTGGCGCTGGAACATCAGCCACGAGTCACCTTCATGGAGTGGGGCCAAGGAAGATCGGGTAGGTCAGCGTGCGGTCCGTCGCCGAGCCCCTGACGCGGTATCCGATCGACACGATGACTTCGCCCTGTTCCTGTAGTCGCGTGGTGACGATCGCGCGTTCGCAGTTCGGCACCTTCTCGGCGATTTGCTGCTCGAGCGAGAGCTTGTAGGCGTCCAGTGTCAGCACGTCAAACACCGCGATGTTGGCGCCGTAGTCGGGCTGCATGGGGCGTTCACCGCGCTGCGTGCGCGCCACCGAAAGGATCTCCTCTTCCACGCACTTTTCGCCCCAGGACAGGCGGAGGTTGCCGTTACCGTCCAGGGTGGGCGGATAGGTCGCGGTCTGCCCAAAGATCCCAGCAGACGGCGGCGGTGTTTGAATCGGCACTATTTCTCCTCGTTGCTGCCCCGCAGCAGGCACTTGCTGGACAGCACGATATTGCTGTTGCGGTCTGCCGACACCTCAGCGCCGTCCGCGTCCTTCATTTTCTCGACCGCTGTTGCGGTTGTCGGAGCGGTTCCGCTGGTTCCCGTGACAGCCGTCATGCCGACGACGTACGACCCGGCTGCGTGGGCGTGGTCTTTCATGTCGGTGCGCAGCTGATTGAACTGGGCTGCGAGGTTGTTATACATCGCCGCCACGGTCGCGCCCTTTAGCATCGGCTCGGTCGGTCGAGCGCTGCTCTTGCTCGAAACCGTTGCCGCATACACGGGCCGATTTGGATCCCCGTGGACGTACAGCACGAACACCTGGTCATCGACGTTCGGCGTGCATTCGATCGACCCCGGCAAGAGCGGCATCATCCAGTCGGATTCCTCGTTCTTGCCCATGCCTTCGATGCGAGCCCTGATGCGCACCATGTCATCGTTGACGTTCGTGACCACGCCGGTCATGACGAACGGGTTGCGAAACTCCTCATCCTCTGAGTGCGGATGCGCCTGCGAAAACAGGTCTGAAAAGTCGTCGCTCATCGGCCGTAGTCGAACGCGGGGGAGCCCGAGGACGATGCCGATCCCGAACTGGTCCCGCGTTTCATGTGGATCGTGGTCGTGCGGTTGAAAATGTCGTGCTTCACGTCGTCCGCCTCCCATGTGCCGTCGATCTTGCCGCCCCATCCGTCGAGCGGGATCAGCATCGAAGGGAACACGCCAGGCGTGGCGTTGACCGTCAGGGTCGCCTCGTCCTTGCGGCCACGCCTGCGGGTTACGACGTTTGACCACTGGGTGGCGTCGTGGTTCTCGGCGTGCGTGTTGGTGCCGCCATGCTTGGCACCGCCGATGGGCTTCTTGAACGTCTCGCCTTCGCCGCCCTTGGCTAGCGCGGCTTCTTTGGCGGCGTCGCCCCTGGCGGCCTTCTCTTTGCCGTAGTCAAATGCCGCAGTGGTCGACACGTTGCCGAGGTCGCCGGGGCTGCGCACGTGATTGATCGTGGCGTCGAGACTGATCACGCGCCCATCGCCGGGACGGAACGTGATCGGGTATGTCTCGGTGTTGAGCTGCCTGATCTGCAACTTCCCTTTGCGGAACGTCGCGTCGAGCCCAACGGATGCGAGCATGCGGCGGCAAAACGCCCAATCGCTGAGGGCATGGGCGCCGAATCCAGGAATCCCGAACTCGATCGCGCGGGCCACCATGTTCACGTCGCCCACGTCCCAGTCCGTCGTGATGCCGTATTCCTTGCACACCGCGTCCACGATCTGCCGCACGGTCTGACCCTTGTACGTCCTGACCTTCGCCTTGCGCGCCAGCATCACGCGCTTGTCCTTGGCCGTAACCGTTGTGGTCGATAGACCAGCGCCCCACTGGAAATGCAGTGATGTCACCTTGCCCGAGAACACCTCCTCGGGGGTCTGCTTGTCCTGTGGCGCAAACGAGAACGTCAGGTCTACGTCAACGAACGCGGGATCCGGAATGTCTGTGATGACCTTGCCGTCCGAGTCCGCTAGCGTGCAGGTAAAGAAGCTCACCTTTTTCTTATCCTTCTTGAGCTCGCACTCGACGGACTGCACGCGGTTGTCGCGCTGGTCGAACACGAGCGAGAACGCTTCCTTTTTCTTCGTGGCCGGGACGATCATTTCAATGCGATAGAGCGTCGCCACTTACTCGGTCCTGGGGCGCAGAGTGGGAATGACCCACACGTCGCCCACTTCGATGTCGTCGATGTCGTCGATGTCGTTCTCCTCGGCAATCTGGCGCCACGCCTCGCTGCTAAACCCCTCGCCCTCGTAGTAGAGAGCTGCGACGCCCCAAAGCGTGTCACCGCCCCTGACCGTGTGGCGAATGCCGCTTGACGCCGTGCCGCCGATGTTCGTGCGACCGAACCGTTTGTAAACCGAGTCGGCCATCAGCGGGTCCTTGAGCGCATCGCCTTGAGGCGCATGNNATGGTCACGATCGCGCGCCTGGGCTGAAGAGTCTTGGTGAACAGTTCCACGCGGACCTGCTTACGAAGAATGCGCACCCGGTCCGCGCGCGTGCCCATGGAAAGCACGATGTCGAGCGGCCTGCCCGTGGCGCCATCGGGCCGCATGAAGTCGTCGAGCGTTTGCAACTCGTCTGCCACGTGCTCGTCGGCGCCATCTTTGTGCCACACGGTTTCGACCGTGAACTCTTCGGCCTTGTTGCGGAGCCACTGAGCGGCAGGCAGGGCGTTGTCGCTGCTGTTCGGCAGGTCCGCCAGCGCGGCCTTGTTGTCCGCGTACTCGGCTTCGCGCTCGATATCGACGGTCTTGGGGTTGTACTGGAACTGCAACCGCCGATCGATCTGGCCGTTCCTGAGCGTGCCCAGGTAGCCCTTGACTAGTTGCTGTTCGGCCATGGCTAGTGGTTGGGACTCGAGTTCTTTTCGCCCCTGATGATTTCTTTCTTCACCTCGGCGGCAACCTGCTTGCTGCCGATCATGACGGTCACGTTGGTAGTCTGCTCGGCCAGCATCTTCTCGTTCAGCTTCTTGAACGCTTCGACGTTGACGCCGCCACCACCGATACCAAAGTCACCTACGGTGATGCCGCCAAAGCCGGGCACGGCCAGTTGGCGTGCGGCCATGCCGGCGGTCACGGCGAGGCCGACGGCGGGGACGTACTTGGACGCGCTCGACAAGAACCCGCCCCCTCCCGCGCCGCCTTCTCCAGCATTGCCGCCTGCGCCGAGTCCGGGAATGACCGGTGTTGACAGCGCGCCCGTGACCTTGATGCCCGCGTACAGCGTGCCCAGCGCCATAAGCGTGGACTTGTTGTCGACGACCCAGCCGATCGCCTGTGGGATCTTCTGTGCGAGGTCGGCCACGAAACTGACCAACTTCGACAGCGACTCGCCAAGGCTATCGATCATCTTCTTGCCCGCGTCGCTTTCGAGGTACTTGGTCAGCCTCTCCGCAAGTGTCACGCCCTCGCCGAACTTCTGGTTCAGCTTCTCCATGGCGGTCTTGCCGATGTCGCCCAGTGCGTCCTCGAGCTGCGCACCGATCGACTTCATCTGAAAGCCGAACTGCTTGCGCTTCGCCGCCGCCGCCTCTTCGGTGAGCCCTGCCGTGGCCAGCAGTTCCTCGAGCACGTCGCCCTGGCCCATGTGCTTCTTTTCGGCCTTCTTGCGGACGCGTGCCACGATCGCGCGGTTGATGCCGAGGTTGCTCGCCAGCGCCCGCAACCCCTCGGGTCCCGTGCCCGCTGCCGCCAGCATCGGACCGAGCTGGTCCGCGCTGATCTCAGGCGCCAGCGTTTGCACGCGCTCGTAGAGGCTGCGCGCTTTCTCCAGGTTGCGGGTCTGAAATCCCTTAGCGCTGAACGCTACGCCGCCGCGTCGTGCGCCCTTGGTGGTCGTGGCGCTGATGGCCTCGGCAAGCGGGATGATGGCGCGCAGGGCGTCGTCACCCTGAACGCCAGCACGCAGCCCAGTGCGTCCCGCGAGAGAGCGCACATCAAGCCCACTCGACTTCTCGAACCGGAGCGCCCTGGCCTCAGCCTCGAGCTGCTCCTGTCCTGCATGCAGGGTCTTGCGACCGATGGCATACGCGCCGTAGCCGATCGCAGAACCAAGGATGACGGACTTGAGACTGAACAGCTTCTTGACGAGCCCTTCGGCGCCACGCTGTAGCTGATTGATCCCCTGCAACGGCCCGCGCTGGAATGCCATGCCGAGATCAGACGCCCACTGCTTGCCCGACTTGCGCAGGCGGTCAAAGCCGGTCTCGTTGCGCTGAAAGAAGTCTTCCCACTTCTTTTCGTGCTGCTCGCGCGCCTTGGCTTCCTCGGCAGCCTGCTTCTTTTGCGCCGCGCGCTGCTTGGCCATGAACTGAGCGAACGCGGTTTCGCGCTGCTTCAGCTTCTTGTTGTAGTCGGTTACGGCCTTGTCCTGACGGCGCAACTCGTCGGTGAACTGCTTAGCCTCAGCCTTCGGCTTCGCGTAGTCCACGGTGGGACGAATGACGAGTTTGAGAGCCATCTTACTTCCTCTTGAGTCCGAAGACGTGCATGAGGGCTTCGCCCGCTACGCCGTCTTCTAGGGGCGGGAGACGATCGGCGACGGCGTTGATCATCGCTTCGTCCATCTCCATCGCTTCTCCCCAGGTCGGACGAATGCGCGCACACAACACGTCGAGACTCCGCTTGATCGTCTCCGCTATTTCAAAGGGCTGGCCAACTCCTCAGCGGTGATTGCTTCGTCGAGATGTTTCAGCGCCGCCGACAGCCGGGTCATGAGCGCGTGCGCGTCTTCCATCTGCTTGCGCAGCGCCGCGCGTGGCTGGCTGCCCATGCGCTCTTTTCTGAACATCGCCTTGCGCGCCTCTTCAACCTTCGACACTTCCTCGCCGAATGCCTCAAGGTCGAACTCGTCCCACGATCCCCATTCGGACATCGCCGGGGCGCCTGGCTGATTCTCGAACTTGACGATGCGGGCAATCAGCAGCGATGTGCCGATGAGATGTTGGCTTTCCGGGTGGCGGTTGGCCGCTGGAATGTCCAGCGCCTTCTGCACGCTGAGCGGCTTCCAAAACAGCTTCTTGCCGCACACCGGCAACGTGAACTCGTACTCCCCCTGAATGGCACTCACGGGGCCACATCCACGGTCAGGGTCAGGGTGATCATTCCGGCTTCGTTGCTGCCGGACTTGCCGTCAGGGATGTCGAGTTTGTCGACCTTGCAGAACTTGGACTCCTGGTCGACCACGACGCCGGGCGGCACGCGGTACTGCACCGTGCAGGTACGGCCGAGCTCGAGGCCCGCCGCGTAGCGCTCGCAATACTGGCGCAACTTCGCGTCACGCTCGGGCACGAACGCGCGAGCGATCGTGAAGTTCTCGAAACTAAAAGTCCCCTTGAGCTTGTTCGGCGTCATGGCGCCCGCTTGGTAGTGCTCGAAATGCGCGATCTGGAGACTGCCGCCCGACACGGACTCGAACTCGCCGAACTCGCCGAAGGTGGCGACCACGTTTGACTGATTGATGATGGGCATACACGGACCCCTTGCGGGACATGCCCGCGTTTAGGACGTTTCGTTTTCGGGAGTGCTAGGCGGCTTGCGACGCGGCAGCCGAGCCGAATCCGACGGCAGCCGGGTACAGGTTCAGCGTGATGCGCTCGACGTTGGGCGCGGGAACGAACGACACGTCAGCGCGGATTTCGCCCTTGCTGAGATTCACGTTCGGGTTGTTGTCGCGGCTGCACACCACGAAGTATGCGTCGTCATCGCCGGGGTCGTTGCCGGGCTTCTCGCCAAACAGCGACGACTTGACGCGCATGTCTTCGAGCATGCTGTTGAGGTCGCCGCGAATGCGCGAGAATAGGCGCCCGTACGGGTCCAGCACCTCGGTGAAGTACTTTTCGAGGAGCAAGATCCCTCGGTAGTAGACGAGGGAGATCGTGCGCGCCTGGTTGATCTGGAGGTACCGCGAGTCGGTCGCGCGTGTGCGGAGGCCCCACACGACCACGCCGTTCTTGCGGCGAATCGTGTTGACCTGCTCGTCGGCCAGCGTGTTGGACGCCGCATCGTCATAGATTTCCGAACCGTCCGACGCGGTTTCGACATCGCGCACGGACAAGAGCGGATTGAGCGGACCAGCCGGGGACTTGTGCGGCCCCTGGTTGTCGCGGTCCATGCGGCAGGCGAGTCCCATGATGGGACCCACGGGATCGATCGTCATGCCGCCGCCAGAGCCGCTGTTCTCGTCGGTGACGATCAGGCGCGGCACATACGCCGTGAGGTAGTTGCCGTACAGCGCGAACTCCGTGCGGGCGGTCGTGAGCGTGAGACTTGCGGCGCCGCCCATCATGCCCATTCGGTAGTAGGTGCCGCAGTGCGTGTTGAGCGCAGTGCGCAGACCCGCCGAGGTCTTGCCGGGAATCGCCACGGTGCCGCCGCCCAGCCTGATGTCGTTGAAGACCTGGAGCCCGGTCTTGACGTTCGCCGCCGAGACCGACCCCTCGATATCCGCGTCGCTGGCGTTGTACGAATCGGCGGTCGCGGCCGAACCGGCATTCAGCTTGGACGCACCCGATGCGCCGGGCGCCGTGGTCTTGGGCAACTGGAGACCAGCGGGCAGCGTGACGTTGACCAGCTCCGAGCGGCGCGAGATGTCGGCTGCGCTCTGCAAGGTGGGCTCGAGGTCCCACTCCTCGCGGCGGTTGCTGCGCGGGTGATACAGGTACAGGCGCGCAGCCGTGGTGTTGTTGCCAACCGACCACACGGCGGCGGTCTCGGTGGCGCTGGCGTTTTCGTCGAGTTCCAGCGTGGTGGCGTTGGTGACGCTCGCGATCGTGTAGTAGTTGACGCCGATCTTGATGCCGTAGCCAACCCAGGTCGATCCCGTGGTGAAGTTCGAGCCCGAGCAGGTCACGGTGGTCATGCCCGACGTGACGGCCACGGTGCCACTGCCGATCGTGAACACGCCACGCAGCGGTGACGGGTTGATGATGTAGACCTGCACGGTGCCACCGTCTCGGCCGTGCCACTTGGCCTGAATGGTGGTGTTGTTTGTGGTCTGGTCCGCGAACGTGGCAGATGCGCGGGTGGGAGGAGAGGACGACTGAATGACGCGCGTCACCCACGCGATGCCGGGACTGTTGGCGCCCTTCTCGGCGAAGAAGTGCTTGACCGCGTAGTAGCCCTGCACCACGTCGTCATCGGTCTCGACCGTGTAGGTGTCGGCGGTCAGCCCCGACGCCACGGCGGTCAGTTTCGAGAGACCGCCGAACTTGCGCACGAAGTCCGCGAACGAGGTGCAGGGGGTCGGCACGTTCGGAACACCCCACGGGGACTGAATGACGAAGAAGCCGTTCGAGTACCCAATGTCTGGAACACCCTGGGGACCAACGGACGTGAACGTAGCGCTGACTCCAAGCTGAGCCATAGAACCCTCTCACGCGCTCGCGCGCGTCCTTGCCCCTGTGGTGTTGGAAAACGGTTACGAAACGGTGATCGCGGCGGTGCCGGAAACGCCCATCCACGTGGCGGCAATGGTCGCGGTGCCGCTTGCCACAGCGGTCACAAGTCCGCTGCTGCTCACGGTCGCCACGGCGCCATTGCTGGTCTCCCACGTGGCTGTGGTGGAAACGTTCTGCGTGCCCCCGTCAGCGTAGACCGCGATGCCCTCTAGTTGCTGGGTCGCCATCGCAGCGAGCGTCTTGGACGCTGGCGTAGGCTGCACGTAGCGCAGCAGCGTCGAAGGATCGGGGCCCGGATCGAGCGGCAGCGTCACGTCGGGGTCAACCGGCAACGTCACGTCCTTGCCGCCGATGTTCACGGTCAACTGCGGCTCGACGTACCCGCCCTGACTCTCGGTGTCGGCGGCGCTGGCCATGATCGGGACGCGCTGCGCAAACGGGATGTTGGTGCGCGTGTCCACCTGTTCTGGCGTCGGCACCACGTTCCTAGACTGCATGCCGAGCGTCATGACGCGGACCACGCGCTCCGATGCGATCTCGGTGTTGAGCACGAACTCAACGCGCCACGTCAGGCCCGCGACCGCGATGCCGCCTTCAGACTGGTTGGGCGCCGCGACGACGCGCGTGATGTGCGGACCGTCGAAACGCTCCCACGGGTAAAGGATCTTCTTGCGTTTAGCCGCGCTGTTCCACAGGTCGTGCCCGAACGGGACCGCGTAGTAGCTGCCGTCCCGCCGCTGCGCCACCGGCATGCCGTTTACGAGCCCTGCGAACTGCTCGATGTCGTAGATGACATCCAAGATCGCCGACTCGGCGCTGGCCTCAACCGTGGCGGACAAATCGCACGGCAGGTCCCAAATGAAGCGCTTTTTGTTGGTCTCCCACGGCTCTGAGACCCACGAGCCTACGCCCCACACGAGACGGGGCGGCGCGATGTTCTTGCTGGTGCCGGACTGCAACGTGCCCGCGCGAATCTTCACGCCGTTGAACGCGTCCACCATCACGTCAAACAGCGGGCGCAGTTCGGTGTTGAGCTCGTTCACGGCGTCGGCTTCTTTTGGATCGCGCGCTCTACCGCGTCCTCGATCAGCGCCACGTCGTGCGGGTGCCGCACCTCGAACCACTCGCGCTTCGGCAGGTTCATGGTGCGCATGAACGTCGGGCGCACGTGCCCTTGAACCTCTTGCTTGCGCGTCACGGGTTTGCCGCCACGCATCATCGGCTTGCCGTTTTTCGTGTAGCGCTGCACTTTCCGCGTGTAGTTGCTAACCGTGTGCCCTTTAACGACTTCTCGTTTGTGGACACCCTGGTTGTGTGCATCGGCTTTGACTTCCTCGGCGTGGTTCATGAACTGCAAATGAACCTCACCGGGGTGGACGGTCGGCACGATCGCCTGCTGCATGTGGCCGGATACCGCGAGGTCCACCGTGGTCGCACTGCGCCCTGACTTCTTGCGGCGCTCCGCATACTCGGCCGAGTAGGGCACGAACGGCTTATGGTCCGCGTCCTTGCCCTGCTTGGTGCGCAGGACGATGACGTTGATCGCCGTGTGGCCGAGCGACAGCAGCTCGGCGTCCGACAGCACGCCCACTTCCTCTACGTACTTGTCGATCTCGTCGGCGACGGCGCCGGGGTTGTCAGCCACGGATTAGCCTCGTGGGAAACGGCTGCTCTTTTTCGGCCTGGTCAAACGTGCCGCTGCGATCGCTGTCGTAGTCGAGACCGGAGGTGCATTCAGCCTCCAATACCGACGCCGCGCGCTCCCAGTAGTAGCTGGCCTTGTTGGCGAGTCGCTGATCGTTGTTCTGGTCCGCGTCCACGAACAGGAAATGGAGCGCAAGGAACGCGGCCACGGGTCGCAGCCGATCGCGGCTACGCATCGACAGGCGCCCGATCTCGAACTGCTCAGCCTGCCCTTTGCGCGCCCGCAAGCGGCGGTCGAGTTCGTTCATGGCCTCGAGGTGATACTTTGCCCAGCCGTGCCACTCGTGCCCCTGCTTGGTCTTGCGCGGCCAAACCCCCTTCCCCTCGCCCTCGTCAAGCGTGGACTCGTAGCGCAACAGATCGTCGTCATCGGCGAACCGCTGACGCACGTCGGTCTCGCGGGTCAGCATGCTACGCGCCCGTGTAGTCGCTGCTGGGATCGCCCGCCAGAACGATCGTAATGTTCGCCGTAGCCCCCGCTCCGCTCACAGGCTGCACGCGCACCGCTGTGATGTTGAACGGGATGTGAAACGCGATGCGCGCGGGCAGTGCTGCGCCAACGTTGGTCACGGTGCCGTTGTCGGCGTTGATCACGAACTGGGTTTCGCTGGCGCCGTTGAGGCGAAGGCGGAAGGGATAGTCGGAGGTGATCCACGCGCGCTTGGCCGTGGTAAGGGGCGTGATGTCCACGGTCGTTTCGGACGCCGAGGAACTGAGCGGGATGCGCTTGACCACGAGTTCTTGGTCAAGGTTTTGCGTGGTCGCGACGGTGTTAGGACCGTACAGCACTTCGGTCTGATTCACGTCGGTGGCGACCAAGAAAGAGGCCATTGCCTCTACGTACAGGGCCATCTGCTACCTCTTTCCTGGACACGAAAAAGGACCGCCGACGCCGGGCGCAGGGGGGTGACACCTGGCGCCGACGGTCACAGGGTGAGTGCGTACTTCACGCCGTCGTACGTGACTTCGAGCGCGTGCCCTTCGTGAGACGCATGCATGACGTTGACGAGCCCGCTTGCGAGCTCGCGCGGACACCGCCACGTCTTTTCACGCGGCTGCGATCCGCACTGGTCATACAGGCATCGCACGTGGAGTTCATGCGTTCCCGACGGCGGTTCCTTGCCGTCAATGCGGATCTCGAGATGGTGGTTGCTCGAATGCGGCTGGCAGGCATGCGCCGCGAGTACGAGGATCCCGATCGTGTCGGGATCGCTCGTCTCGGCCGACGCCGCCTCCTTGGCACACGTGCTACACCAGACCGAGAGACGCACTACGCGACGCGGAGTCCCTTGACGAAGACCACGCACGACTCGTCGGATGACGCCGTGCGCGTGCGCGTCACACGCAACGTTCCCGCTGCATTGATCGCGTTCGCCGCATCGTCGATCTCGGTGGTACGTGCGATCGTCTTGTCGTTGATGTCAATCGACATCGCTGAGCTGATGGCGCTCGCGCCGTTGAACACCTGGATCGTTCCCGCGCCGCCGCCCGCCGCCGTGGTCTTGTACAGCCAGCAGTCGATCACGAGCGTCTTGTGGGTCAGGGTCACGTCAACGTTGCCGGTCGTGCCAGCGGGGACTACGATGCGGTGAATCACCGGGACGCTGCCGATCACGTTTGCGGCAGCGTTGACAGCCATCTGCTGGCCAGTCAGCGCCGCGTCGCTCACCTGAACATCGTCGGCGTTTACCGTGATGCCAGTGCCAGCCCCAACCGCCAGCGAAACGGCGCCGGAGGTTCCGCCGCCCGTGAGACCGGCGCCGGCGGTGACGCCGGAGATGTCGCCGGCAAATGTCAGAGTGGTGGTGTCACCGGACTTTGACGCCGTGGCCCCTGCGAAGTTGAGGCTTGTCGTAGGTGGATCGACGGCAGTGCCGTCCGCAAGAATCTTCTGATAGGGCATGACTACACCCACACCAGGAAGCATGCCGACGACTTGGCGCCGGTGGCACCAGACTGCACTTCCTTGATCGCCAGCATATCGCCCTGCGCGATCGCCACGAAGTGCGTGGTGTCATAGACCGTGGTTCCCGCAGCCGGAACGGTGCAGGTCACGGCGGTGTCGGTCCAGTTGGCGCCCTTGTCGACGGACTTTTGGATCGTGAAGACGCCAGTATCAGAACCGCCCGGGGCGGTCTCGCACGACGCCGCGAGATACCCGATGGTGCAGGCGAAAGGCGCGGGGCCAAACAACTTGATCTGCGCAGCGGCGTGGTTCTCGCCGGGGTTGGCGAGGTACTTGGTTCCGTTGGCGGCATCGACACCAGCGCCCTGGACGCGGAAACAGAACTTGATCGGAGGGGTGTCGCTGTCGCCAGCGGTCTGGCTGTTCGAAACGGTGAGTACGTGATCGTAGTTGGTGCTAGCGGCCATGGTGATTCTCCAAAAAGAAGGGGCGCCCCCTCACGAGAGCGCCCCGGTTTGTGGTTTCGGTTTGACTACTGGGTTGGTTGCGGGTCGCGGGACTTGGCGCGCGGCGATGCCTTGAGCGATCCATCCTCGTGGCAGAGCCCGGCCTTGATCGCCTGCTCCTTGTTCAAGAGTTGGGGCGCCATGAGCCGGATGCACTTCACGGGAATCTGGTCCGGGATGTCGACGTACTCACCGGGGCCGGTGTGATAGAACCCGTAGTCCACGAAGCCGAATGCGATTCCGCCCGGCTTCAGTTCCACGGTGCCGCCACCGAACATGGGCGGGATCTTGACAACATTCGGATGGTCGATGTCCTGACCACGTTCCATGCCGCCACCCACCGCACCACCGAGAGACTTCTCTTCCTTGAGTTCGCTCTTGAGAGGCAAATACCAACGTGCCATGTGTCACTGCTCCCCTGTTTGGTGTGGTGTTACTGGAGGTCGCCGAGCCACGAGGCGCAGCGGCGATCTTCGAGCGCAAGACCGACCAGCGCCGTGATGTCCCACTGACGCGAGTGGTTGACACGACCGCGCGGGATCATCTCGAGCGGGATCTGGCTGATCGCGCCCATGCCCTGCTCCACAGCCTGAACGGCCTTTGCATCCTGCGCGGCCACGGTCGGACCCGGGGGCGGCAGGAACTTGAGGGCGATCTTGTCCGACGACAGGAAGTAGATACCCGCCGTGGTGTTGGTCGCGGCGGTGTTCTCGCAGTCGGGCGCCTCAATGAAGTGAACGCCGCCCGTCGCCCAATACAGGTGGCGGAAGCCGTCCATATTGATGTCGCCGCCAATAGTGCGGATGGTGCCCGGGTTCATGACCGCACGCTCGCCCTTGGTGACGGTCGTCGGACCGGGAGCCGACGGCATCTGGAGATACGGCTCGAACAGGGCCTCCACTGCGTCCATCATCCCAGGCGCGCAGATGCCGAGATCGGGACGGCCACCGTTGTAGAGGGTCGAGATGGTGCGCAACTCGGTCTTCATGAGCGCGATAGTCAAGTTTCGCAGCACGCCGCCGTTCACGGTCACGCGCGAGACCCACTCCGCGTTGGTCAGCCCCGCATAGGCGCCGGTCGCAACGGCAGTGGAGAGGCCCACCATCTGACGTGACGCCGCCGCACCGTCGAAGAAGTTTTCCTCCATCAGCTTCAGGTTCGCGCTGACGGCATCGACCATCTGCTCTGCCATGACGTTGGTCATGGTCGAGTTGTCGGGTCCGACACCCGCCGCCGCCTGAGACTTCCACAGCAGCTCGTCGCTGATGAGGGCTGGCGCCTCGTAGACGCCGAAGTCGACTTCACAGTTCTGCGGCGTGTCCGACGCGGCGGTCAGGAAGCCGCCACCGTCGAGGTTCGGGTTGCCAGCGGTCTGGCCCGAGGTCTTGACCTGCCACTTGATGGAGTCACCAGTGGTGTTCTGCTGGATCATCCCGAGGTTCGACAGCAGGCGCAGAACTGGGGTCTTGCGCTGCGCCAGAGTGAGCTTCTTGCGGTAGACAGTGGGCAGCGCTGCGCCCATGTCAGCGATCGTGAACTGAGCCATTTTCGTTTTCCTTTACTGCGGTGGAAGGCGCTACTTGTTGGTGCCGTTCGGAGCGGCTTGCTGCGAGAGAGCAGCGGCGAGCTCGGGGCGGTCCTTGCCGATTTCCTCAAACACGGACTGCATGAAAAACGGTGTTCCTTGCTGGGCCTGCGGCTGCGTGGCGCTGATCTGCTGCCCTCGCCCACCGCCGACGCGGGGCATTTGCGGTGCCTTGGATTTTTCGACGAGGAACTTGAGATCCCCCGCGAACATGTCGTCAACCGCCTTGCCCACGGGGACAAACTGCTCGTCGCCGTACTCGCCAGTCACCTTGCGGACGACTTCTCCGTCTTTGACCTGGAACTGTTCCCCGTAGAACTTGAGGTATGGGTCCAGGTGCT
>FKKE01003626.1_pt2 | contig 19684 bp, 24 predicted proteins | sample 1106331 | NCBI WGS metagenome assembly FKKE01 (sample SAMEA3931202, study PRJEB13176) | freshwater metagenome | biome: Drinking water system; feature: drinking water; material: freshwater | place: China | collected 2013-02-06 | reverse complement strand
GGTTGGCGGGAGGATCGGGATCGGCGCCGGCCAGGCGGCCGGCGGGAAGTCGGTGGTTGGTCGATACGGTGCTCATACACTAACTGCAAATCTCAACCCTTCTAGCGGCTTAGGGGGTTGAAATTACGGCAGAAAGCATGGAGCGTCATGGAGATGCGACGAAACCGGAAAAAGGCTAAAGGGGTTGAAAAGGGGGTTGAAATTATCGGTCATCTGGGACGATTGGTTGCCCCCTGTGATCGTGCGGGTCGTCAGCGTTAAAGATGATGCCGTAGGTGATGACGCGGGCCGCGCCGGAACCTCCCACGGCGGCCGGCACGATGTCCACAGGAACTTCGCTGACAAGGGTTCCGTCTAAGGCGCCAAAGGTTAGGAGTGCATGCATTGAAGCACAGTAGAAGGGAAGGGGGGATCAAACAGGGACATGATCCGGACAGGTGGCACAGCAGCGAATGCCGTCCAGCTGTTTCTCGGTAGTACAGAGGCCATACTCAGCACAGGCCAGCAGCTTTATCAGGACTCTCCCCTGACACGAACGACAATCGACTCGTTCCCCGGTTGGTGGGCCTAGATGCATGCAGGGCCCGCGCTTGCGGTTCTCCGGCTGCGGGTGTTGAGCCACGTATGCAGGCTTGTCCTCGGCGCCAAGATTCCGGAAGGAGCATACAGCGCAGTGCTGTTTCAGGCTCACCCCGTTGGGAGCGAGTACCCGCGGCGAACAGCACTCGTAATAGCCTGCCCAGCCGTCCTTCTGCATCGGGCCGCGCCAGCGGCATTCTAACGGATCGTCCATCTATGCTGCCATTGTAGTTGCTGTAGCTGGCCAAGGTCCGCATGGACTTTCGCTGCCAGCGCAGAAAATAGGGGGGCACGCGTACGTCATCTTAGTGAACGTGCTGCCGCCCAGGGGGTTGAAGTTCAACAGAGGGCATTCGTATCTAGCCTGCAACTGGGAGAAGGCGACGAACTCCAATATTGCCACACCTGCCGCTGCTTGAAGAGTGAGGCTTGCGTGGCCAATCCCGCCGACAGGGGTACACCAGCGACACCGAGGGGATTGCAAGGGAACCTGGCACTGAGCTGCTGTCATGGGGAACGGGAAGTTGTTGAAAGTCTCGCAGCCGGCCTGCCCGCCCACGCCGGCCACGCCGAAACGATAGCCGTTGGCCGAGATGGCGTCGAAAGCTTGACACGCACAAGGATCAACTCCCCTGGAGTCATTGGGCTGCACCATGACGCTGCTGGGCCAGCCGCATCCCCCACCACCTGGAGAGGCCAAACGCAAGGTGTTGGGCCCGTTGCAGTTCCACTGCGCGTCCGCTAGTAAATAGAGCGGCGTGTTGATGTGGTTTGCGAACACTTGCCACATCTGGGTGCTATGCACGTACTGAAGATGCCACGTCCAATAGGGCCAGCAGTTTGAAAGCAGCCAGCAACACGGGTCGGTTGAGACGTGATCCGTTCTCCAGTCGGACCAGACGCAGTCGGTGGGAACAGCTGGCTCCGGTGCATGCGCCCAGCGCAGAATGAACGAACCGCCGAATTTTGAACACTCGCACGGGCCGGACCCGCTCACGCCGCCGACCGTCAAGGCCCACGCACGCATGGCGGTACACCGATTGCAGCAGGGAGGGCCGCCACCACCCCCACAGCACGCCGGGCACGGAAACGTCAGCGGCGGGGTAAGCCCCGGATCGCCGATCTGTCCCCTTCTCGCTTTCCAGCGCCGGCGCAACAGCATCACTTCGCTCCTGACTCGCGTACCGTCCAGTCCCAGGCTTCGGGATCGGTCACGGTGTCCATGAGGATCTCGACCCCGGTAGTAGGGCAGGCACCTCGATGCGTCTTCGGTCCGGCCGCACCAGGGATCGGGCAAAAGCACACGGCGGCGTGCTGGCCCCCGCAGGCCGTGCAATCCACGACGGGGAGAGTGACCGACAGCTTGCGGCGAAGGTTGTCAGACATAGGCGGTCACGTTCTTAACCAGGCCGCGGATGATTGTCCAGGTGGCGACGCGCAACGTCATGTTGCCGCCGGCGCATTCGGGGCGATAGGTCAAAACTGTGCCGGTAAAACCCTCGGTGTCAATCACCACCTGCCCGGCGCCCACTTCGGCATTTACGTCAAAATCCGTCTCGTTGAAGCGCATGAGCCAGGTGTGCTGCTGCTTGCGGATGCCGCCCTCGAACACGTCGAAGAGGCGCGATATTGACACGCGGCCGTCGCCGTCAATTTCCCCGTCGATCTGCCAAGTGTAGTCGGGAGTGAAGCTCTGCTCCCAGACCTGGGTAGCACGCAGCGATTGGCCCTGTCGCACATCAAAGTTGCGCGTGACCTTGACTTCGTTTCTTCCGACCCTTTCCAAGTCCCACGACTGATTCGGCCTGGCCGGCATCAACCGCACTAGGTCTGCCCAGTCGAATTGCGCCGGATCGTCGGTGCCGATGATGAAGGTGAACAGCCTCTCTACGGTCACGCTTCCGAGAGCCACTTGGTCGATGAACCAGTTGCTGTCGTGGAGGAAGTCCATCCTCCAGACAAAGTTGCTGACGGGCGTTCCGTCTTCCAAAACGTCGAACTTGCGCCGGACTGTAACTCGCCCTGAGCCGTCGCCGGTCATGCTCCAGTTGTCGTTCGGAGAAAAATTAACGTCCCACACTCGCGACTCGATCAGCAATCCGTCCTGGCGGAAGTCCAACTCGCGGACGATCTCGACTTGGCCGCACGGCCCGGTGTCCTGGACGGACCACATCCTGTTTTGGCCTCCAGGACCAAATGCCATGTCCCAGGTGTAGTTGCTCCCGGGCGGCCGTGGCGGGGAAGGTTCGGGCGTGCTCAGCTCTCGAACGATTAACTTCCGCGAAAGAAAGGCTTGATCTTGAGCAGTAAGCGTTCGCAGGGACCAGGCTTCGGGAGGATAGGCCACCAGTTCACGGATGTTCGGCCCCGTCCGCAGCACGGACGTGCCGGGCTCCTCGCAGTCGTTGTGCAAGGAAACTTCCATGATGCGCTGGAGGCGCACCCGCCTGTTAGCGACCGGCACGACGGTCCAGTTGGTAGATGGATCGAGATCGATCTGGGCAACGCGGGGGAAGTAGTTGAGAGTCGCAACATCCAGGATGGACAGGTTGAAGTCTTGCAGCGTGTAAACGTCGCGCCCAGCGGCCGAACCGGTCTTGGCGCACTCGTAGATTTCGCCGACGTACAGGGCGGCGGCGCTGTTCGCGTCTCGAAGCCAGATGAACTCGGTGCCGTCGGCCAGCGTGCCGTCCGGGTTCGCGATCATCAAGCGCGCTGAGTAGTGGCCAAGAGCATTCGGGATGTTGGATAGATTTCGTGCGAAGGCCCCTGTGCCACTGCCCGGAGGCGGGGGCGGAGAACTGCCCGCCCCCTGAGTACCAAGAACGACCGTCCCTTCAGGAGTCTGGACGTAATTCAGCCCGGAGCCGGCGTACCATTCCTGCTGGCGCTCGACGTGTTCGCTGATACGGCGCAGCTCGGACTCGGAGATTTGGCGGTCGCGGCTGATGGGGTGAAAACGCGGGTCGCTCGGCATAGCCTCTTCAGGCTACCGGAGCGGATAGGGCAGGCGGTAGTCGCTCAGGGGTTGAGACGTTGCAAGGACTTCTGTACTTCGCGCAGCGACTTGTCCATTTCTTGCCGTGCCGCCTCCATCTCTATCTTCATCCAGACGCGGCCAACAATCATGGCTCCGACATGGGCGAGAAACACGCCGAGAAAGATGACGATGACCCAAGACAGTTTGGACGTAGTCCAGCCGGCATCAAAGCCACGTTGCTCAAAGACAACGGCCTCTTTTTCGGGCACTGTGTGCCACGCTTCTCTCGGCGGTGAGTAGGAGATCGGGGGAGGGCGAAGTGTCGCGGGCGCAGTCCTTGGCGGCGGCCCCGACCTGAAGTCTTGGGGACGCAAGACTTGGCCGCACTCGCCGCATTTCAGCGGCCTGCCGCTGCCGATGGCGGTATCAGGGATTCCCTGGCTCGACTGGCAAGCCGAGCACACGGCGTAAGCCGACATGCACCAGAGTCTAAGCGATGGCTGCGCGGCACGCAAGACCCTACTGGTAATTCACGGGGGTGGGCACCTTGAACAGGTTGGCGAAGTCGGCGGTCTTGAACACGCCGTTGTTCTGATCCCAGCCGACTCGGTAATACTCTCCAAGCCCAGCCGGACCGAGCGCCGGGAAGGCGTTCCAGCCTTTCTCCGTCGGCGACTCCAGGAACAGGTACGTGACCTTGTGGGACACCCGGCCGGTTGCCGTGCGGTAGCGTACCGGCACCGGCGCCATGCAAAGGAGCGTTTCCGGAGCGAATAGCTGGCCGCCTCGGGCACCGTCGAACGCCTCCAGGTTCACCTTCCCCACGCACTCTCGAAAACCAGCGACCGGCAGATCTGGCACGTCCATCCAGTGATAGCGCCAAGAGTTCTTGGGAACCAGGAGCCGGCCAACATTCTCCGGAACAAACTCGCCCTGCACGCCGGGCGGACCTTCCAGGAACCGCGGCCGCGCATTCGTCGGAAACGAAATGGCCTCCGTGCTGTACGTCGGCTCCCGATAGATGTTGCGGGACAGCTCTCCTTTCCCCAAACTGTCGGTCTCTTCGTCCGTCCGCACTTCCCACGTAAGGTGCCGAAATATGATCTTCACGGTAGCGCAGTGGGTGTCCCGGACCGGCCCGCGGCCTTGATAGCCGATCTTGGGGGCCGGAACGAGGACAGGTGGTTCACCAACCTCGACGAACAAGTCGTTCCGCAACAGCCAGGCTCCGTCGGCCCGCGCTAGCTCATAGTCCACGGCGTAGAGCCAGGGAAACTCCGGGTCGTTGATGGGCACTTCGCGCTTGAGGATGCCCAGCTCGGGATTCTGCGGGTCAGGAATGGAATAACTGTACCCAAGCGCCCAGGCAATGAACTGGGGCCGCAACCCCCACGGTCCGGTGAAGACGCGCTCACACTGGGTATCGTCGTGCCGAAAGTGCTCCTTGTAGCCGTCCGTCTCGTTCCAACCTTGGGGCATGTTCAAGAACTTGGGCAGATTGAACGAGATGCCCGACTGGTTGAGCAGGCGGCCGCCGGTCCACTCGGAGTAGATACGACCTCCAGGGGGCAAGCCTTGGCCGCCCTCGCTGAAAATCTGACCGTGGCCTTCAGCCGGATTACCGGGAACATGGGGCATGGGCGCTGCCTCACTTGACCCACAGGAGCTTGCCGCCTTCGACGGCTGCCCGAATCCGCCCTAGCTCGCGGTTCCCGTCTTCGGCGAGTTCTACTTGCCGCTCGGCCGGCGACTTCCCCATCCCCGCTGTGGCCTTCATGCCCGCAATCGCGATTCGATCGTACGCGGCAGAGAGCGACTCAAAACCAAACGACTTGGGTGTCAGTTCGGTGCGGGCCCCCTCGGCCATCTTCTTTGTCGCTTCGGCCATGCCTTCGACCGCTTTCTTCTGTTTGTCCAGGTCGATGCCGAACAAGAACGCCAGGGCCCGGGCGACCTTGTCGAGTACGAACGCCACGGCATCCAGTGCCGGCTTGACGATCTTCAGTACGACCTCGGCTACCTTGACGAACAGGGTGATAACCGGCTCCAGGATCTTCATCAGACCGGTGAGCAGACCGGCCACAAGCTGGAGAACGGGCGTGAGAGCTTGGACAAAGGAAGCAATCAGCTGGCCCACGATCGGCAGGAGCGGTGCCAGGGCTTGCATGATGCCGCTGAACGCTTCCACGATGGCCAGGATGGCCGGTTGGAGTGCAACCACGGCCTGGGCCAGCGCGCCGCCGATAAGCGTCACCATCTCCATCAGCGCCGGAATGACCGGCTGGATCGCCTGCCAGATCGCTTTGAAGACGTTGACCACCACGTCCAACACCGGCTTGAATGCTTCTGCGATCTGCGTGGCAAACTGCATGAACGTGTCAAAGACCGGCTTCAGCGCGGCGAACAGACCACCGAAACCGTTCTCTGCGACTTCCGTTCCGACCGCTATCCCTGCCATCGCTGTGGCCACGGCGCCGAGGATGGGCAGGATGGCCCCGATCCCGGTGCTGGCCATGGCAACCGTGAGTGCGCGCAGACCAGCGGTAAGAGCGGCAACACCGGCGATGATCTTGGGAATGATGATGGCGACAGCCAACCCGGCCGCTGCGGCCTTGACCCATTGGACGATGTTCTCGCGCTGCTGGTCGGTCAGGTTCCGAAACCAATCAGTCGCAGAACGGACGGCGGTAATAACCGCTTCGATTTCGGGGCGGAAGAGTCCAGCGATCGTTCGCGAAAGCCGATCCATCTCGAAGCGCAAGACTTCGCCGATGGCACTTGCGGACACCCCGGCCTTGACGAATCCGCCAAGAGCGAGGGAGGCGACGCCGAAGGCACGAATTGCTACCCTACCTACCTGCTCAGCACCGGACTGGACCTGCTTGAGATTCTCGTGGACCTGGCCGAGCGCAGTCTGAATCTCCTTCACGCCGCGCGTCGTGAACTCGACAAACAGCTCGGCGAGCTTGCTGGTGAACACTTAGCAGCACTCCTCTTCCCACTGCTTCCGCTTTCGCTCGATTCTTTGCTGGGGCGTTAGCGAACGCCACTTTCGGGCGTATTCCGCCGCACTCCCCGTCGCCGAGTTAATCTCCACACCGCCTGCGGGCGGACGCTTGTCGAGTTCTTCGATGTTCTGGTCAAGGGCCAGGGCGATTTCGGCCAGCGTCATGCGTTCGATTTCCCACGGACGAAGTCGCGGGCGCCCGTGCATCAAGGCGAGGTAGACCCGCTGCCAATCAAGTTCAGGTCCCCGGCTTCGCCCGGGGGCGTCCCGTTTCCCCCCGACCCTCCGGGCACCTTGCCTTGGGCGCGCTTCATCACCTTGTCGAGATGCGGGCCGATGTCCTTAACCCACGCCTGGAAGGCGTCCTCTTCAGTGATGTCCGGGTGATGGTCCTGGAGCATGAGCCTGCCGAAGTAGCCAGCCCCGCTGACGGACTTCATGGCGTCCTGGGACACAGGGCAGTCGATGCTGAAGCGGTGGGGCTTGAGTTGCTCAACGATTTTTTCGGCGGCCTTGACGCGGGCAAGTTGCTCTTCCTTGGGAAGCTTGTCGAACCATGGCTTGGAGCAGTCCTCAAACGGATCCCCAACCTGCTCAACAAGCCACTCCCTCCACGCCATGATGATGCGGAGTTCGAGCCGAGCAACGGTCCATTTGCCGACGACGGTTGGTTTTCCGAGTTCGAGCACGCAATCCTCACAGTGCCGGAAACGCCGGAAGCCCGGCTAGCCGGTTCATCTCGACGTCAAAGCTGTATTTCATCTCCGATTCCACGCCGCTCTCGTAGTGCGTTTTCGGGATGATGACGGGGATTTGGAAATGCTTGACTAGCGAGATGTCAACATAAAACAGACAAAGACCCGAAACGCCGTGACGAATAAAGGGCGTGGTTCCGTAGGGAGGCAGGTCTAGATCGAAGCTGGCGCTGATTGTGCCCTTGGCATCCTCCAGGCCGGCGATGCGAGCGCGAATGCCATTGTGCCCAGTGTGCGTTACGTCGTACGTCATCGACGAAATGTCGATCGTGTGGTTCTTGATGTCAACTCTGGTAGCTGTGCCACCGGTGGCTTGAAAGGTGATCGGCAGGAAATCTCCGCGCTGAAATGCGTTGGCCATTATGGGCTACTCCGGCAGGTCGTCTTCAAAAGCTCGTGTAACAGGCAGCGGCGGAACCTCGGGTTTGCTTCCCGTCGCCGTAACTCTCATGAAACGATGGCAGCAGCGACACCAGTGCTTGGCGTCTCCGGAAGCGAGGTAGTCGGCTTCGCCGGTAAGGCCGAAATCGGCCCCGCAGTGCGAGCATTTGCCGGTACAGAGCAGAAGTCCGCCCTGCACCATCCACTCGGCCTTTACATGAGGGATATTCCCCGCCATCGGGTCCGCGGCTGTCACCATGGCCCGAAAGTAGCGGTTTTAAGCACGTGGGAGCAAACTAGAGACCTGCCGAAATTGTGCGCCCGATTCCATGTTGATATGGTTGCGGAAAATGACCAGCAAAGGGCAAAACTAGCTTGAAACGCGCACAGACCAGACGCGGCCCTGGACGGTGCCTCGCCACTGGTCCTGACCTTCCTTGCGGTCGGGATCCTCAGACAGGCCGCCCTCTTCCAGCGGCCACCACTGAACGAAGCGGTCGCCAGATGGATAGGTCAGCGTGACTTCCTGGCTGAACACGGCTTCGGCTCGAGCGAGAGCCTCGACCACGGCGGCCTTGATGCCCACGATAGTCAGGGTCACAAGGCGATAGTCATTCCAAGCACCGCCTGTGCTGGCGCACTCCCGCCGGTCCAGCTTCGATTCGACTTGGCAGTACAGAGTGGGTTGTGGGCTTTTAAGCCTACCTGCATGCGGTTCTGGGATGATGGAACGGAGTTGGGGATCGTCCTTCCAGCGGGCGACCACGGCAGCCAGGGTGTCGTCGTCGATGACGCTAGGCACTGGTTCTCCCTACGAAGGATTGCAGTGTCGGCAGCAGTTTCCGCAGAGTAGCCATGAACCACGGTCGTGGCGCCAGGCGCCGCGTGCCGAGCTCCAGCCAAAGCCCATAGATGGCGTTCTTGCCGAGGCCCACGGTGACAACGAGGTTCGGCTTGTCCGGCTCGTACAGCACGTGCCGCTGAAGCCAGCCAGTCCGCTTCCGCGGCGGCTCGCCCGGCCTGGAAGAGTTCGTGTGCGGCGGCGGGTTGAGGACGTTCAGGACCGCCTTCAGTTCTTTCCAGAAGTGGATGGCGGCGCGGAGAATTCGCTGCCACGCTTCCTCACGGATGCGCTTGAAGGCGTCGTCGCCGTTCCAGGTTAGGCGTGAAGTAACCATCTAGGGTTTCAACCGTGCGTCCACAACCGGCAACTCATCCAGCCGGCTCGGATTCCGGAGTGCCACCGTGTCCAGGTAATACGTCGTCTGCGCCTCCACCCACTTTATCCGGTCGTAGGGCTCCAGCACGATCTGCTTTTCGACCGTGACCGTGTGCGTGCCCCGGAAGCCTTCGATCAGCCTCTCCTCGGCCCGGTCCTCGGAGATGAGCTGTACCTTGGCTTTCAGATTCCGGTACACCTCGCGACCGCCGTCCGGCGGGAAGGTCAGCACGGCGACGCCCGAAGCATCATAGCTGATGGTCGGCCGTTCGATCGTGATTCGATCGCGCAAGTCGTGAACGATGGACAGGTCGACGCAGACCATGCGCCAGAACGCCTGTTCGCAGCCCAGGTCGGCCTGCAGGGCCGTGAAGACGCGACCGACGTGCGGCCCTTCGTTCGCTTCCACGACATCGGCCTGCTTGAGCGGGCCGATCTGGACGTTCTTGCGCGGCAGGAGCCAGGTGAGCGTGGCACCTTCGTAGGCGCCGCCGGAGGTGGCTTTCTCCTGCATGGTGAGCTGTCGGGCCAGGGCCCCGGCCACGGTGTCGACCAGCGTGCCGGCAAGACGGGTGCTGGTCAGGGTGACGGACACCTGGTTGTCCCAAATCTCGCAGTCCTCGGATGTATCGAAAACGATGCTCATCTATTTCGGCCAAAAAAGTAACACCTGACCTGTTACCTACACCCAGGTCGGCACCGCGGTGAACTGGAACGGTACGTGCCACGGCTCTCCGCTGACGGGCGTGAACACTACAGACACCTGCCAGCGGTGCGGCGTCACCTTGTAGGGTTCCTCGCTCTCCACGTCGAACGCGGTGAACAGGCCCGAATCCAACGTGGCTAGGAAGTTATACCCGTGCCTTCCGTCTTCTCCGGGTTCATCGGCGCTGTCGATACTCCAGCGCGGGTCGTTCTGCTGAAGGTTGTCGTAGAGCAAGCTGGCCGGAGTGCCGAGCGTGGCCAGGGCGGTTGTGGTCGAGCCGGCGGTCAGGTCGCGGACGCTGTACTGGATCGGGCTCGTTATCGAAGCGATGGTCACGAGCTGGCCGTTCTGACCTACCATCCGTGCCATCAGCGTTATGCCGGAGTTGGCGACGACAACGCCGGTGATGGGAGCGATGGTCCTCATTCAGTCACCGCCTGTCCTGCTACAGCGCCGGGAGAGAAGATGCCTCCGGCCACGGCATAGTAAGGCCCGTTGACGATGATCGGAGCCCCGCTCGAAAAGATCGGCGGAGCCGCGGTGTACTCGTGCTTGGTTGGCACTGGCCGGGGCATGTGCCGGGCCTGCGGGGCCACATCCCAGGCCATCGGGTCCCCCAGTGGCATCCAGGCGTGGAACGTTGCCGCCTGAGACGGCCGGCGTGGAAGAATTCGGCTCGGCTTGGTCGTCGTGTCCGCAAACGGATCAAACAGCGTCTCGACCGCGAGCGATCCAAACCACACCGTACTGTGGACGCCTTGCTGGGGCACGCGCGCCCGGTAATGAACCGGGGCCTGCGGCTGCACTTGCCAAGTCGCCAGCACGGCCTCGTCGGTGCCGGCCAGGAGCCGCATGCTCGCTTCGCTGCCGATGCGAGCGCGGACGATGATCTTCGTCGGCCGATCTGGCGAATAAACAAACGTCGCCGGCAGCGGTCCCAAGAAGTCGCTGTCTTGCGGGATTGAGTGCTTTCCTTCCCGAACTCGCCGCGGATACCGAATGGGATGGCTGAAGCTTTGGAACTCGTGGGTGACGATCTCCCAGTTCGTGTTCAGGCCAGCCGAGTTCGCCGCGGGAGGGGAGAAGTTGCCAAGCGTGGCGCCGCCGATGTCGCTGTAATTCGTCACCGAAACGTCGGCGACCTTGACATTCTGGCCGCCGGGGCTTGTCCCCCGATAGACCCTATAGCCAGCTGCTCCCAGGACCGCATCCCAGGTCAGGTTGATGCGCTGATTGCCGAGCGAGGTAGTCGCGTTCGCCTCGTTTGAGCCGATTGTCTCCCCCGCCTCAGTGTAGGCGGTGACCACGTAGTAAAAGGTCACGGGTTCAGGCAGGCTGCCTCCGCCGGCAATCGCTGCTTGCAAGTTGGTCGGCGGAGCAATAAGCGACCAGGCCGTGTAGGGCGTGGCGATCAGTGGCTGGTCAAGCACGTTGCGGCGAATCGTCGGCCGGCGAAGAGTCCGCTGCAACGGATCGGGAATCTGCCAGACCAGCGTTGTCCTAAACTCACCTGGGTCCATGAAGGTCGGCGGCGTTCTTGGCCCTATGCGTCTCGGGAAAGGCAGCTCGCAGGCGCCCGTCGGTGTCACCGTCACAACCAGATCAGTTGGCAGGTCCGGAGTCCGCTCGGGATAGGAAAACCATCGAAAGGGCGACCGTCGCCGGTAAGGACCTCGGGCGGTCTGGGCATCAGCCCATTCGTTCACGTAAACGGAGAGAAGAATCAGCTCGCCCAGCTCGATCTCGGGCGGCATGACCATGACGTTGCCAAATGTCCGCGGCCGCCGGAGGCTGCGAGCCGTGTCTGCCGAGATGAAATTGACTGTTGCCGACAGTGCCGCGAGGTCGGCAGCGAACGAATCCGGCCACGCCTGCAGCGTATCGATGGAGGTCAGGTCGCCTTGTGTGGGCGGTTGCCCTTTCCGCTGTCGGCGGACGCTGATGGACGTAATGAGCGGAGGCGACCAGGGGATGCTCTCGGTTTCCGCCGCAGCATCCGACAGAGTTTCCACGGAGATTAGGGCGCCCTGCGTGCGCGCTTGCCGAAGCCTCTCCGGGCGCGGATTAAGCGAGCCAATGAAGGGTGGACTCCACGGAGCGTTGCCAACCTCGGGGGCCGGTTCCAGCAGCCAGATTTCCGGCGATTGCCCAGCTGGTCGAACCCTGTCAAACCTGCGACCCTGGTGCCGAGCGACTGAAATGCCTTGCATGACGCCGCCGAACATATCGACCGTGATATCTCGTTCAGCGACGCTGTAGAAGACCTCTTGCCCAATCGTGTCGCTGGGACGCTTGGGGCGCAGGCGGCGCTGACGGCCCAAGGGGGGGCCGGTGTGGAACAGGTCGGGGAACCAGACTCCGGCGCTAACGAGTGGCACGTGTTACCCCTTCTGTTACCCCTTGCCCAGCAGAATGCCGCTCTTGGGCACGTCGGCCGGCACGCTGGCCTGGATAGGATTATGACGCTTTGCCTGCTCGAAGGTCATTCCAGCGCCAAGGTTGGCCATGAGCTGCTGCCAGTGAACGCAGGTCTCGCACTTCGGGCCGCAGAAGAACCCGCTACAGCGCATGCACCAGCCGCGGAGCTTGCCGGAGCCCTGGACCCAGGGCCAGATGCGCTGGCAGTGGCAGCACTGGATCAGGTCGATGTGCTGCTCGGGGCCGCCTTCGTGCGGCCGCGAGATGAGGACGCCGCGACGCTGGTGAGCCGGTGCGCTCCGGCGTTGTTCCAGGGGAACGTCGGTCAGTGAACGCATGTCAGTCCTTCAAGAGAACGTCGAAGATAAAATGCACGCGGTCCGTGTCGCCTTCGTTGGCGAAGCTGTGCCGGCGGAGTGCGTTGAAGGTGTAGGCGTGCCCTACTGCGAAGTGGACGGGGACTTCTTCTTCCTCGAACCACATCCAGCACCTGTCGTTCGTCAGCAGGGGAACATGAACGCGGGTCAACCAGTCGGCCCGCTGGATGTCCACGTGCATCGGGTGAAACTGGCCGGGCTTCATGCGGGAGAGCATCGGCCAGTCCGGGCGAACAGAGGCGGGGAAGCGTGGCAGGATATGGTCTATCATTCGTGCCGGCTCTTCGGCCGTCAGGTCGTAAACCCGTTGCGGCTTGTCCGGCGAGGGCTGCTCGAACCATGAGATGGAAGCCGTCTTGAGCCACTCGATCAGCGGCCCGACCTCCACTTCGCATAGTTCTTGCCAGCACGGCTTCACGAGAGCATGCCTCCCACAACTTGGCGTTCCGTGGCGTTGGCCGGTAACATGCGCTGGTGCCCGTCATTCCCCTTCTGTTCGCAATCCAAGACGTTGCACTTCCGGCAAAGGCGCTGAAGGTATGCAAGAACTCGGGGTCGCCAATAACGCAGGCAGTCACTACAGACACGATAGGCGCCCGGGCTCACCTCTTCGTCCAGAATCTCTTCGTCACGAATGCGAAGCAACGTACCCTTGTCCTGCCCCCACGGCAGGGCTATCCGGCAGAGGCCACAGATCGGCATGTCGGCCCGTTCATGAGCGGGCAACAGCGGGTGATTGGGGATCGGAGACCCGACTGGATAACGCTTAGGTTTGGGCGGATCAAGACCTTGTGCGTTGGCCATACAATCCGGGCAGCACCAGACCTGCCCGATGCCTTCCAACAAAACCGGCCGCTGCTCTTCGTCCCATCGGAGAGCGCGGCCGCAATGGTTGCAGGTCATGATTGAGTAGCGTCTTTCTGGGCGACCTTTACTCTCGGAAATAAATCGTGGCCGACATCAGAGGCGTCGCTGAGGCGTGCGTCGGGTACAGGGTCATACCATTATTCGCCGTGGCCGGCGCTGTCAGACAGCCTTCGGGGTCGAACACCAGCGAGTGAGCCGCCCGCTGATTGAGGCCGAGTCGGAACAGGATCGCGTTCGCGGTATAGGTCGGCTCAACGGTGTGGTTCTCTCCAGCCGTCGTAGTCGAGGCCACGGTGCTCGGACCGAGATTCTGCGGCGTGACCGCGGTGGCCGTGCCGGCGGCAGTGTGCCGCTGGATGTACCAGATGATCGTGTTGTCGGCCGGAGTCGCTTCGCTACCCAGCGCCAGGTAGAACATGCTCGGCTCGACAGCGGTGGTCGAAGTGAACCCGAGCAAGCTGGCGGTCGGGCTAGCGACGTTCTGCTCGCCGTCGATGGAATACTTCTTGGCGTGGGCCATTGTCTCTTCTCCGTTCAGTAGCTAACGGCTCGGCTTCGGACTTCGAATGGGCCGTTGGCCAGGGCTTCAAGTTCTCTGAACTGCCGCAACAGCATGTCCAGGTATTCGGTCCAACTCACCGACTTGCCGTCGATGGAGTAACTCGGCTTGGGCGACTCCGTGATCTGCTTGATTCGCAAGGCCACATTGTCGCGGGCCGTCTGCAGGTTCTCACGGGCGGTCGCCATCGGACTCTACTCAGCCAGGAATCAATGCCGGCGTGGGCGACTTGCCGGCCAGCATCTCGGCCAACTGTCGTTCCCGGCTCATCAGGTTGAAAATCGTTTCCCGATAATCCGCCCGTTCCTTCTTCACTTCGTCCCAAGGGCGGATTGTCCACTTCAGGTCACCAGCGCGGCTCATAGTGACGCCACGGTCGTAAGCTTCACGGATGGCCTTGGCGGCGCTGCGCTGGGCCGGCCCACGTTCCTTGTTGGCAACCTCTTCGTGATGACCCTTCACGACTTCGATGAAGGTCTTGTGGGCCTCTTTCTCGGTCGTGGCCCAGATGTTCGCCTGCTTGAGCAGGAACGGCGAGTGTCGCACCACGACGTTCCAAAGCGTGGAGCCATTCGCTTCTTTGCCGAAGACCGGCACGTTTCGCCAGCGGTCGCGCTGCTTGGGGCTGGCGCTCTCGATCTCAGGATCGCCCCCGAAATCGGCGGTCGGCAGAGAGCCTCCCGGCACTGGCGGCGGTCCCGCTAATGTGGCTGCTCCGCTTTTGGAATGCTTTCGCTGGTCGTCCATGGTTATCCCTCCAAAACCCTACAAAGCAGGGCAATTACGCCACGCGACTTTCGGTCATGAACCGCGGCTCCTCGGTAGCTGGCGTTCCCATCTCGGAAACCTTGAACTGCATCACCACGTCGCGGTGGAAACCTTCGCGGCTTTGCGGGCCAGCTTCCTCGGGCTCGACTCCCCAACATTCAAAATAACTGAACGCCCGTCCAGGTGCCCCCAGCCACCAATCGGTATCGGTGGCGGCGCGCGAGGCCAAGAGTTGGCTGGTCAGGAGCTGGAGATTCTGGAGACCGATGCCCTGCAGCGGAAGCGGCGTGCCGTGTTCCTGGACAGTAGCACTGGCGTTGTAGCCGCCGGCATGCACCCGTACTTCCATCGAGTGGAGGATGTACCACGCCGTGGCCGCGAGTTGCGGCGTCACGATGATGTGCGTGGGGTTCTGCATGATGGGTTCCCCGGTATAGGGGTCGGTGATTCCCACCAGCGTCAACCACGCATTCTCAACGTCGGTCCAGTCGACTAGGGCGTTGGTCGCGGTAACGTTATCCCAAGGAGTGGTCGTTTGGTACGTCGCGTAGGACGTACCTTTCCAATGATAGCGGTGTCCGCCGTGCGCCGCGGAGACAGCGCCAGCGTTCTCGTCGATGACGCAATCGATGATCCGCTTTTCCTTGTTGTAGTAGAGCCAGAATCCAACATTCCGGCAGCGATCGAGCAGAACCCCAGTCTTGTCGCCGAAGATTGCTTCCTTCGTAACGGGAACAATACCGCCGCGCTTCTGCTTGGCAGCGATCTCGATGTAGTCTTCCGACACACCGAAGTTCGGATACTCGGCGCCTTCCTGGATCACGGAAAACTCATCGCCCACTTGGGAGATGCCCGGGATTTTTTCCATGTCAATGATGTTCGTCGGCTTGGTCGGAATGACCTTGGAGAACGGGAAGTTCTCGCTGTCGTACTCGTAGCTCTCCTTCACCGCGTTGAAGAAGATTTGCCCAGTAATGTGGCTGAAATGCGAGTAGCTGACCGCAGCTTCGTCGGCTTCGAGCAGCTCTTGCTTGCCGTAGGCTCGGCCGCGCTTGGGGTGAAGATTGTCCACCCATTCGTTGCCCATGAATCCCTCCGCTAGTTCGCGGATGGAGAAGTCGCGGGGGCGAATGTCTTTCTTGTCGAGAGCTTTTTCCAGGCGCTCGGCGGTTTTTTGCGGGCCTTCGATTTCGCAGCCGCGTCGAATGTCGCGGGCTTCGATAAGTCTCGTTCCGGGCATGGGCTTCTCTCTCTGTTCCGTGGGCCAGTGGGGACAAGTGAGTTACGCGAGTCGCGATTACGCAAACGGACTCCGCGCACGGCCTGCGACCAGGCCCAAGTAATCCACGTTCACCGTCAGGCTGGCGCCGCCGCCGGCCGACTTGCAGTAGACACCGAACTCCATCTCCGTCGCGGAGGCGAAAGCCAGGGTGTGAACAATAGGTCGATTGTTCGAGTCGGTTAACGGAAGGCCGTCCATGAAGTACGTGAACTCGAAGTTGGTGCCGTCTATGGCTCGACCGCCAATTCCGAGCACGTGGTAGTCGGCGCCGCCGGCTGTCTGGACAGACTGAGTGTCGAAGCTGACGCCGTTATTCTCGCAGTAGGCCCGCCAGACCGTCTCATCGTTGCGCTTGTAGATGACTACCCCGCTGTTGGCGACAGCAGGAGAAGCGGTGCCGCCATCGGCCATGAAGTCTGCGGCGGCCATGTTGTCTGCGACGCCAAAGGCCACGGCTGCGCCGTCCGTGTTGACTTCCGTGTACTGGATGAGTCCTTCGATGTAGAACGGCTGGTCGGCGGCGAAGAGCAGGATTTCTTGAGTCGTGCGAACGCCAGCCTCGTTGTTGTTCACAACGTCGCCGGTGTTGATAACCAGCACGCCGAGGTGAGCGTCGGAGTCGGCGACAGTGGCATTGGCATCCGCCGCAAGGCTGGTCCACGTTTCGGTGGACGTGTAATAGATGAAGTCGTCAAAGATTCGGCCCTGAAGGCGAGCTTGAGCAATTTCAGGGTCGATTTTGGTCAGGCGCATTTCGTGGGCTCCTCTGTTCCGGTCTCTGTTTCTCGTCTGAGCGACTACAGCAACTCAGCCAACACCGAGGCAAATCGAGGACGTGCCTGCGGAGGCATGGCCGTTCTGATAAGGCGCTGCTCGATTCTGGCGATCTGTTTGTTCCGTGCCCCAGGGACGGTCACTGGGGTAGGCAACATCGCCAAAATGACTGGGGAGCACCTTGCGTGTGGCCAGGATGACGCCCCCCTCGGCGGCTACCTTCCGGCTGAAGTTCCAGTCCTCGGGAATCGCTTGGTTTTTGGCCGTTCCGTCCGGCTGGTGAATAATTCGGGTTCGAACTTCGAAGAAAACCTTGTAAGCGCCGTCTTCGTCCACGGCGTCACACCACGGTCGGTCTAGCCGGCAAACCCAGCAACCGGTGTTGACGAGCACTTGGGCACCAACATCGACGTTGCCGAAGGTCTCCGGCAGTTGGTGAGCTTCATGCATCGTCAGTCGGCGGATCGGTGCCCACGGATTAGTGGGGCGCTCATCTACGGCTGTGCTCGACAGGCCGCGCTGGTCCTTGATCGGAATCACCGCTCCAATCAGGTCGGCTCCCGTGCGCTCGAGTTCTGCAACCAGCGTGTCTACCCACAGCGGAGCTGGCGCCACGTCGGTATGGAGCATGCCGAAATGCGTGAAGCCGTACTTCTTGCGAAGGTTTAGCGCATTTGCCCACAGCGCGTTGAAAGGGTCAGGGAACAGGCTGGATTTAGATTCTGAAAGGAAGACTTGGCAGCGCTTGGCCGCGGTCTGTGCGAAAGCGAGAGCGGCGTACAGATGCACCCGGCGATCAGCCGAAGGCATGCCGAGAAATACATGAGGACGTGGCTTCAGGACATCGGCGCTGACCTGATCCTGAACAGGATTCGTCTCCCCAGGCCGGAGCAGGCGGACTACGGCGATGGAGCCAGCCCGCTCGACCAAGGCCCCGTCTAAGGCCAACAGGTCTTGCACGGCCCGGGTGACACCTGGGTCCCATCGCCCATCATGTTCGCCAGGATGAAGGCGGTAGTCGTGGAAGGCGATTACGCCGGCGGGAGACAGCAGCTTGCGGGCTACTTCGATGTCGGCTCGAACAGACTGGTAGTCGTGGGCACCGTCGATGAAGATGAGATCGAATTGGTTTTCGTCAGACAACCTCATTTCAGGGTGAGCCTTCAGGTCCGAAGTCGTGCCAATGCCGATTCGAACCTTTCCGTTATGGAGTAGACCATACCGTGATAGATTCGCTTGAAACTCGTCATGCGTGTTTCCAGTCTCTGGGGTTCCCCGCCCATCGAAAGGATCGACGGCCAGCACGAACCGCGCCGTCTGCGCCATGCAGATGGTGCTGCGGCCGCAGAACGAGCCGATTTCCAGGACCGACTTGCCCTCGGCCAGCCGCGCGAGGGCGCGGCCCTCTTCCTCTGTCAACCAGCCCCGCACGTCGGCGGGAAAGCGCCAATCGGTCATGCGGTCGTGGCTCTTAGTTCCGCAGAGCGGACAGGTAATCCTCGAACGAGTCGGGGAGCTTTTGGGTGGTCCGGATATGGGTTGCCGGGCCCTGGCTGCGCACGCCAGGACGGGCCGGAGGGGGAGGGGCCTGCTTGGTCTTGGCCCACTCAAGTAGGCTGAGAGCAGCGTCCTCGGTGGATAGCTTCATTGCTTCCACCAGAGACTTTTCCTTATCCGGGTCCATGCCGGCGATGCGGCAGAACTGCTTGGCCTTGGCTTCGGTGAGCAGGACGGAGCCCGCGACAACAGTCTTGGGACGGCGGGATTCTTTCTTGTCGTCGTCCTTGTCTTTCTTCTCGTCTTCGTCCTCTTGCTCCGTGGCGGTCTCCGCTGCAGGCGGTTCGGCGCCTTTGGGTTTCAGGAGTCCGTGAATCTTCTTGGCCACATCATGCGCCTCTGGATCCTCGGACGCCATCAGTTCGCCAGCGACACGCCCGAGCGTGGCCCGCCAGTCACTGCCGTTGTCCGCAGGAGCGTCAACAGGCATCTCGCTGTAGCCGGCGTCCATATCCTCGAGCAGGGCCTTCTTTTTGGCGCTGAGCTCGGCGGGAATGGGGAGGGATTCGATCAACTGACGCAGGGTCGTTTGCACGGGCTTGCCCTCGAATAGTGAGCGGTTGGTCGCTGGGTCCGGAACCAAGTCCACCGAGCGTACTTCTGTGATGGCTTCAACCACAAACACGCCGTCCTTGTCCTCCTGGCCTTTGCCGTCGGCGTTGTGAGACAAGCCCCAGGCATCCGGCTTGTTTTCGGCGGCCCAGATGACCTTCTTCTGGAACTCGTCCAGCGGCAGGAGAAAGCGGAGGTTGCCCCGGAGCCCGTCGCCCTCGACGTAGCGGACGTTCTCCAGCCAGGCGGTTCGGTCCAGGCTGGAGCGGGCTTCGGTGGCCTTGTGTGGGTGGTCGATGTTGACGAATCGGCCTTCGTACAGGCTGGTGGCGGCCTTCATCGACTCGGGGGTGTAGCGCCGCTTGTTGTCGGAGCTGTGGCCGAGGATTTTGACATCAAAGACGATGCCTTGCTCGGCGTCGACCTTGGGCTTGTCAAACCGGACCTGTTCCGCGAGCTTGATAGCGCGGGGCTTGGGGTAGGTTTTTGGACGGGCAGACTTTGGTTTGCGGAGTGTCGTAGCCATCGCGTGTACGATGGCGGAGGGGGGAAGGCGGGGTCAAATGACAGAGGCAGAACGCCAAGTGCTCTAGGAGAAATGTAAATGACCGCCGCCGAACTACAAGCGATTGTAGAGCATCTTGGCACGGATGGCATCGAAGGAGTAGCCACGTCCCGCTCGCTGCATCGACTTCGCCAGTCCGTTCAGGGCCTCGGTCAAGGCGTTGGTAGCTCGATGGTCCCAGTAGGCGAAGATGGGCGTCTTCCAGTTGTGCATGGCCGTCAACACCGGCTGGAATGCGGTCAGGAGTTCTGTGCCGGTAATGGAGTTTCGCCAGTCCTCGTAGGCGGCAAGGGCGTCGTCCTTCTTGGCGATGTTCCACAGGTCATAGAAGTCTTCCT
>FKKE01001033.1_pt1 | contig 19717 bp, 24 predicted proteins | sample 1106331 | NCBI WGS metagenome assembly FKKE01 (sample SAMEA3931202, study PRJEB13176) | freshwater metagenome | biome: Drinking water system; feature: drinking water; material: freshwater | place: China | collected 2013-02-06 | reverse complement strand
TCTTTGCCGCTTCGCTCGTCGTATCTTCCTTACCGTTCTCTATAATGCCAATATGCTCGATGGAAATGTATTCATAGGGCTTATTTTCGGCTATTCGGCTTACCATGCCGCCCTCGCCAGAACCATCGGGATTCGGACCAAGAAATAGTATCTTTGATCCCTTGCTCCAATCGCCCTTGTAGTACGATCCGGGATTAAACGCCGTCGTCCATTCACGATATGGTTCGTCATCGAGCATGGTATGCCAGACCCTTTCCTTGGGAGCGTTTATTACTATTGAAAAATGCAATTTCTTCATATATTTGTAGACGTATTCAAAATTATTCTCTTGCGTTATTCGCCATTCACCGGGATATCGAAATGATAAACCTCTTCCCTTTTCCCTAATGATTCATAAAGTTTGATCGCAGGATTATCTCCGGGATCCGCCTGCACGAAAATGATGTACACTCCCCGATCCTTAGCTATTTTCTTCAATTCACTGATAAGACCCCGAGCTATTCCCTTCCTTCGGTGAGCTTCGAGTACGGCGAGATCATAGATATAGATCTCGCTTCGATCCTGTTCGGGTTTTTCAAGCTCATATGCCGTGAGCCCGCCAACAACTTTGCTGTCGTCCAATGCTACTAGCGCAATAAAATTATCCTTCCCAAGCAGAGCTGCTAGATGTGTATCACTCGGAACAGCGTTTTGGTATGTATTTTGATCATTAAAAGCTTCTCCAAAAACTTCCAGAAGTTCGTGAAGAAATTTTATATCAGAAGTAGTAAGTTGCTTATAAACATATCCCATAATTTGCTTTCAAAATAACTTCCCTTTGGATATTATAGGCACATGAACCAAGAATCTCAACGGGGAGCCGCATCAATCATTGGCCTTGGAGTTGCGCTATTTCTTTTTCTCGGGGGTACGATTTTAATGTTAACACATAAACCAGGGAATCCCCCATTTTCTTTCACAGATCAGAAAACTGCCACTACTACTCCAGCCGCAGAAACTAAAGGAATTAATCAGGTTACCTCGCAAAAAAAGGCGGTAACATCAACCGAGCCAAAAAAACTCGGATCAGTGCCAACAGTCCAGAAGCAGCCTGCACCGACCCGGGAATGGTTTAGCGCCCCGCAGCAGCGCTGCACCTCAAACATTAGTCCCCAATTTACCCATGCATTCACCGATCTTTCCATGATCGATGCTTTAAATCCGATTGGAGGCATTGGCGGAGGATCTCCAGGGAGAAGCTATATCGGCGTTAAAAAGGGTTTGGAGGCTCCAATCTATGCGCCAGCCGATCTTGTTTTAAATCGGATCATTTATGCCGATCGCGGCGCAGGATACGGAGAATACGGAATATTTTTGCAAGCAAGCTGCGAAGTCGAGATTCTCTTCGATCACATCGACAGATTGTCCGATACCATCCTCCCCTACGCCCCAAAAACTGCTGTGAACGTAACGCAAGCCAATCAGGGAGCAGAAATGAATGTACGCATTAAGGCTGGGCAGCTTCTCGGGTACACGAACGGAACCGAGCTTGCGCGTACATTCGATTTTCTTGTTCAGAATTTCGGAAGAAAAAACGTCTATATAAATCCAGCACGATGGGAATGGGACCAGGCCGTATACGGAAGCTGTCCCTACGATTACTTTAGCCCGGACCTGAAGGCGCAGTATTATGAAAAACTCGGCAAGCCGAGTGATGCCGGACTTATCAAATCGGCTGTATGCGGCAATCCGTCGAATGATGTCGCGGGTACCGCGTCAGGAGGATGGTTTAAGGGTGCCAGCACCGACAAGCGCGGCGAATACTTGGCCATTGCACGGCAATACAATGAAGCGCAGATCGCAACAAGGCTTGATGGTCAGGCGTTTGCCAGCACTCAGGACGTACAGACAGGAAATCCGCTTTTCAGGCTGACGGATTATTCTCCGGAGAAATACCCGGCGGATATAAAGCCCGGAGATTCTGTTTGCTACAGCGATAATAGCCAGTGGGCGTTCATAAAACTAGTTTCGGAGACAGAACTCTCCTTCGCAAAGGGAAGCGGCTCATGCCCCTCTACCTTCCCGGACTCACAAGCAAGTGCATGGATTCGATAAAATAAAACCGCCTCGTCTTCTTATTCTGACGAGGCGGTCCCGGCTCGAATGATTAGGGTTCTGTCTGCGCGATGCGGATCAACATCACTCCCAAGCAAACATTGAATGATTTAGCTATAAATGATGCTTGGAGAAACCTACTAGGTATAAGAAGGTTTATGAATTTGTTCGGAACTGAACTTTCATATTGCTGAGTGCGCTCACTTTTGAGCTTTAATTTGAAGAGTTTGAAATCCTTTTCTGTCATTTTTTCAGCCACAGAAAGCGCATCATCGGCGAATGGACTAAGCTCCTTGAGACCCCTCCCTAAATCCTCAAGAGAGGAAACGTTATCAAGGAAATAAATATAGTTCTCAATTTCAAAATCATGGAAATCCGCCCCAATATCTCCGAAGAGTTCTCTCGAAAGGCACCATCCCCCATCTCTATTAAGTTTTTCCTCGATACAATCTGATGCTACTCGCTTAAGCCAATCAAGTTGCATTTCTCCCTCCCTATTTAGTTAGAAAGGTACGGATGAATAAAAAATTTGTACCATATATCAGCGATGCGGGCAACCGGCCCAGCAGCACGGGCGGCGCATCCCTTCAACAAGCTCTTCGCGCGTTCGTCTGACATGATTTTTGCGCGTCTCGGGCTTTTTCACTGATTGAACCCAGCAGATCCATTCATTGCGGGCAAGCGGCGTAATATCCTCCCACGCAGCGAGCACTTTGGGAGAAGAGACGAGGGCTTTTTTGAGATCTGCTGGTATGGTATGCACGGTACCAGAGGAGATTTTTTTATTGGCCATTTTTCTTCCTGCTTTTTACTATACCCACAATGCCGCCGACAGCCATTATAACCCCCAAAAGCTGCCCTCCTGGGCTATCGTCATACTCACCATAGACGAATATAAAGATTCCAAAAAGTATTGCGAGGATAGAAAATAGAATCTTTAGTACTTTATTCATATTCATTAAGGAATAAAACCATAATAACTTGAAAGTTGTTTCCTAATAAGACTTTTTTCAAATCTTGAAATAAAAAAAGCCGCTCCACCCTGCATTAGGATGAAGCGGCTTGCGCGACGAGCAAACTAGATGATGATACGTTCCCTGGGGCTCCCAAATCCCCGATCAATCTCGTCGCGAAGATTGTTCAGGAAAGAGCCAATCTCAGGAATCTCCGGCAGTTGTGAAAGTCGGACGAGTTCCACCTCGAGTGGACGGCAAATCTTTTTGTCGCCACGAATTTCTTCATCTTTCGTAAGACAGGTTTCCTCCCATAATTCAGCAGATGCCCGATCTTCAAAGGGCCCGACAACTCGGATGAGGTACCCGTCTATCCCCAGACCCACCATCCACGGACCCTCTCCCTGTCCAACATCTACCGTTTCCAATTCTGCCAGCCCCATAAGAGCCCTCCTTTTTAATTATTTGCGTACTAGGAATAGAATAGCATATAAATTTATATATGTCAATATCTGCGGTAATATTGGTTCCGCTTCATGAGAAATTGAAACGATAATAAGATCTACTTCGCAACGCGCCAATTGATCTCGAAGGAGATCGAGTACTTATCGGGGATGTTCCATTTTGAGAGCCGAAAACAGAGGAACTGAAACTTATTTTCAGAAATTCTCCCGAGCCCGAACCGATTGAGAGTGAGTTCGATATCAATAACCATACTATGCTCCGGCGGCAGGATTCGAACCTGCGACCAAGTGATTAACAGTCACCTGCTCTACCACTGAGCTACGCCGGAATATTCAAGCACCGAATTATATTACTGAATTTTACTGAAACGGGCAACAGCGTTCCGGCCGAGGACCTTCTTGGCGTGATACATGGCCTTGTCGGCTTTCGCCACCAGCTCGTCTATCGACTCCTCTCCCTCATATTCCGCAACGCCGAAGCTTGCTGTTATAGGAAGCTCGACATCGCCGCTTTTCATGGGAGACTCGGCAATTTTTTCCCGGAGATACCCGGCAACCCGAGCGGCCACTTCTTCAGTTGCGCCAATCAAGGAAATAACGAACTCTTCCCCGCCCCAGCGCGCTAAAACGTCGCTCTGGCGGAGGTTGCTACCGGCAATATGCGAAACAAACTTCAACGCGGCATCGCCTACATCATGCCCATATGCGTCATTGACCTTCTTGAAGTTATCGACATCAAAGAACACGAGACTGAACGGGATAACCGGTCGGCTGCGCTTCTCTTTTCCCGCGCTCCGGAAGATAACCGCCTGGAATACGCGCTCAACCTCTTCCCGGAACCCATGGCGATTCAAAATGCCTGTCAGCTCGTCATGGTGGGCGAGTTTCTTAAGCCGTTCTATTTCCTTCTGGAGCTCCTCGATAGTAGGACGCACCGAAATAAATTTTAATACCCTTCGAGTTTCTGGATGAGGCCGTGTTCGCGGATCTTCTCCAAGGCATGAGCCTCAATCTGGCGGATGCGCTCTCGCGTAACGCCGAATTCCTTGCCGACTTCCTCGAGCGTATGCGTCACGCCGTCCTGCAGGCCGAAGCGCATGGAGAGGATCTTCTGCTCGCGCGGCGAGAGATCGTGGAGAATCTTATTCATCTGGTCCTTGAGGAGCCCGCGTGCGGCATGCTGCTGCGGCGAAATCGTCTTTTCATCGACGATGAACTCGCCGAGCGTCGAATCCTCCTCGTCATCGCCGACTGGCGCCTCCAACGAGATCGTCTCCTGCGAGATCTTGGCGATATGATGCACCTTCTCAAGTTCCATGCCCATTTCGGCGGCGATCTCTTCCGGAAGCGGTTCGCGGCCGAGATCCTGTACGAGACGACGCTTTACCTGCTGGTACTTGGAAATAGTCTCGACCATGTGCACCGGAATACGGATGGTGCGCGCCTGATCTGCAAGCGCGCGGGTGATCGCCTGGCGGATCCACCAGGTGGCATACGTTGAGAATTTGAAACCTTTTTTGTAGTCGAATTTCTCGACCGCCTTAAAGAGCCCGATATTCCCCTCCTGGATGAGATCAAGGATGGTAAGATGCGGGCTGCGGCCGACGTATTTTTTGGCTATGGAGACTACGAGGCGGAGGTTTGCCTGCGTGAGTTTTTTCTTGGCATCCTTGTCGCCCTGTTCGATTTTCTTAGCGAGGTCCTTCTCTTCGTCAGGCGTGAGGAGCGCGATGCGGCCGATTTCCTTCAGATACATCTGCACGGAATCGGACGAGAGCATTTCCTCGTCGGCATGGGACTTCTTCCGTCCGGCACGGGGAGCGGGCGCCTCATCTTCCTTCTTTGCCTCGATATTAATGAGTTCGCGCGTTTCCAGAACTTCGATATTCTGCGCTTCAAAACGAGCATAGAGATCCTCGAGGATCGAGATCTCGTCTTCGATCGTCGGGAAGTAATAGAGGATTTCCGCGTAGGTCACGAATCCGCGGCCGGCACCGCGCTTCAGAAGGGCCTCAATACGCTCTTCCTTCGAGAGCGAATCGATGTCCGGTCGGGCTTCCGCCGGCGCCGCGGCCGGCTTCTTTTCCGCCTTCGGCACGATGACTTTTCCGCCTTTCTTAACAACCGCTTTTTTGGGAGCGGCTTTCTTCTTCGCCGGCTTTGCAGCCTTCGGCTTCTTTGCCTTCACTATTTTTTTCTTTGCAGCTTTCACCATAGTATTGAAAACGCTCAGTTAATCATACGAATATTACGCCGCTTCATGAAGGGCTTTTTCCCGTAATGACAGGGTTTTAAATTCCTCTAAGAGGGCCTTAATCCTATCCCCTTTTTCGGTTTTTTCCAAGTGATGGATCTGCTCCTGCAGAGTGGCCATCTTTTCCCGGTAATGTTCGCGGAAAATGCCTCGAAGGCAGGCCCGGATTTCAGGAACGGGCTCATTTTCCTTGTGCTTCTCGAACTCATGCCGGAACTGCAATACCTGGTAGAACGGCAGAAACTCGTCGGAAGTTACCGTCTTTTCCTTTTTAAATTCGTCGTAGAACCGTTCGTTGAAAAGCACGGTAAACGGGATTTTCTCGTCGAATTTTTTTTCCTCCTCAATAAATGCGTCAAAATGAGCGATTAAAAGCGAGAGTGCTCGCTCTTCCAAAAGCTCGCGCTTGGATTTCTGCTTCTGGATAGGAGCCGACTCATGAAGCTCCGACTTTGCAGACGGACGGGAGAAGAGAATCTTATCGAGTTCTTTCTGCACGGCATCCTGCGCCACCCCCAGAAGCTCGGAAAATTTCTGCACCCAGTGCGCACGCTCGATCTCATTGGTAATGGCACGAAGATACGGAAGGAAGAACGCCCCCGATTCGCGCTTCCCTACCGGATCTTTAACATTGAAGCGCTTCCCCGCTTCTTCGAAATAGTATTCCATCAGGGGCCGCGCCTTCTGGAGCGACTCCAGGAATTGCGTCGGATTCTCGCGCACTGCATCCGCCGGATCCTTGCCGGACGGGAGAATAAGGACTTTCCGCTGGAAATTGAATTCCGCCGCAAGATCGAGCGAGCGCTTGGTCGCCGTCTGCCCCGCATTATCCATATCGAAGGCGAAAATAATCTTATCAGTAAGGCGCGAGATGATTTTCAGCTGCTCAGGCGTCAGAGCCGTGCCGGAAACAGCGACCGTATTGGTAATGCCGGCCTGATGCGTCATTACCGTATCCATATATCCTTCCACGACCACGCAGAAGTCCTTTTCGCGGATGGAATTTTTTGCCCTATCGAACGCATAGAGAATCCGCGATTTGTTGTAAATGGAAGTTTCGGGCGAATTGATGTACTTGGCTTCCCCATCTTTCGCAGGAGCGCCGTCCGGCGAGGGAAACACCCGCCCGCCGAAACCGACTACGCGGCCGGAAGAATCATTAATGGGGAAAATAATACGGTTGCGGTACCGGTCATAGTGCGTGCGGGACTGGATTTTCCTGTTCTGGCCCGAATCGTCCTTTTTGATGGCAAGGCCGGTCTTTTCAATCTCATCGCTTCGGTATCCTTTGCGCAGAAGATGCGTCAACAGCGTCTCCCATGAATCAGGTGCGTAGCCGATCCTGAAATCCCGGATAGTTTTTTCGGTCATACCCCGGCCGAAGAGGTATTTGACCATGGGCGTCGCCGTGTTCGGATTGGCGGAATCCCACAGATGCTCCTCGAAGAATTTAGCCGCTTCCTCGCAAATCGCATAAAGACGCGATCGCTCGGAGACGACTTTCGGATCCTCATGGACGATCTTCACCCCGGCTCGGTCGGCAAGCAGTTTTAATGCTTCCGGAAATTCCATGCCCTCCATCTCCTGCACGAAGGTGAAGTGATCGCCGCCCTTCTGGCAGCCGAAGCAGTGCCAGGTCTGGCGGGACGGGCTTACGAAAAATGAGGGGGTTTTTTCCTGATGAAAGGGGCATCGGCCGCGGAAATTGATGCCGGCCTTTTCAAGCCGGACATACGTCTGGATAAGGTCTACAATATTAAGCCGGTGCTTGATCTCTTCCGTCTGTAAGGACATGGTTCAGTTGCTCTTTCCTGAAGATAGTGTACGCTCCAAACTGCTCAATGCAAAGCGCAAAATGCTTCTATAAGAGGAGGGCGCCATGCTCTTTTCAATTTTTAACACCGTCATGAATTGGGGGGGAGGGCTTCATTAAAATGTTCTGCATGCCTTGCCCTCGCTGTGGGAAGCGGACATTGAAAATTAAGGGCGAATGGAAGCCGATTGCAATCATGCGCGCTGCCCGAAATGTCCAATGTATTAAATGCAAGGCGCAATGGCGAGAAGAAAGCTGCTAAAAAAGGAGGTAATCATGGGATATGAGTGCCCGACGTCCGGATGCGCCGGAGTATTCTTCATCGGGAAAGGAATCTGTGGCTCGGTCACGATCGTCTTCGGCCGCAATGGCCAAGAAGTAAAAGCTCATCCGGAAGAATTCAGACTCATCTACAAAAACCATCCCTCGCTGACCAGTATCACTCCGACATGTAGCGAATGCGGCCAGCATGCGATCGCGACCGGAGATACCCTTCAGCGGCTCATCGAGACGGTAATACGGCCGCAGGATGACGATAGGAAGTGGCAGTGCCGTACGCCCGGATGCTCGGGAAAATCATTCGCGCTTGAGGGTATTTGCGAGCGGGTGACGATGGTCGTGGACCAGGACGGCAAGCATCCCCGATCGACCGTCCACGGATTCGTCCATACGGGAAATCCGCCCCTCTGCGAAACCTGCGGCAAGCCCGCCGAACGCAAGCTCGAAACGGAATACAGACCAGAGTCCCTCTCACCGTCCGGAAGCGCATACTTTTAGCTTACCGAGACCCGCCGCCAGCGACCCAGCTGGCGGCTTATTTTTTCAACATGATACTCTTTTTATAGACATCCAGGTGCTCGAGTGCGAGGCCCGCGCCATTTGCCACGCAGAAGAGCGCATTATCGGCAATGAAAGCGGGAACGCCCGTTTCCTGGAGAATCAGTTCGTCGATATTACGAAGAAGCGCGCCTCCGCCAGAGATAACAATGCCTTTGTCCATAATGTCGGCAGCAAGTTCGGGCGGAGTATCATGCAAGACTCCTTTGATTGCTCGAATAACCTCGTCGAGTTCTTCGGCAATGGCTCCTGCGATCTCATTAGTGAAAATTTCCTTCGTCTGGGGAAGCCCGGTCATCAGATTCCGCCCTTTGATCTCCATGGACATCTCTTCCTGCACTGGAATTGCGGAGCCGATGGTAATCTTCAAATCTTCCGCGGTGCGCTCACCGATCGCGAGATTGTAATGCTTTTTAATATAATTGGCGATCGCGGCATCAAACTTATTACCCGCGACTTTCACCGACGTGCAGACAACGATGCCGCCCAAGGAGATGACTGCGACGTCCGCCGTACCTCCGCCGATATCGACGATCATATGCCCACGTGGCTCATTAATCGGAATGCCGGCGCCGATCGCGGCCAGCACCGGTTCCTTGATGACATAGGCGGCTTTGGCCCCCGCGGCAAGTGCGGCTTCCACGACCGCGCGCCGCTCGGTAGAAGTGACGCCGGCAGGAACCGAGATCATGACTTCGGGGCGGAATAAATGGAACTTCCCTACCGCCTTGCCGATGAAATACCGGAGCATGGCTTCGGTCACGCGGTAATCGGCAATGACGCCGTCGCGCATGGGCTTATAGGCCACGATGGTTTCCGGAGTGCGGCCGACCATGGCGCGCGCTTCGTTTCCCACGGCAAGAACCTTATTGTCATTGACGGAAACCGCCACGACGGACGGTTCATTGATGACTATTCCCTGCCCGGGCACGAAGACAAGACTGTTGGCCGTGCCGAGGTCGATGCCAAGCTTTCGAGTGAACATAGTATTACGTTAGCCTACCCGCTTAATATCAGCGCCTATTGCCCTCAAACGGCCTTCGATATTCTCATAGCCCCGCTCGATGGAATAGATATCATCTATCACGGACGTACCCTTGGCCGCAAGTGCGGCGATGACGAACGCAAGGCCCGCCCGGAGATCCGGGCTTTCCATATCCCGGCCATAGAGTTTGGTCGCGCCATGGATGAGCACGCGATGAGGATCGCACATGATGATCTTTGCTCCCATGCGGTTTAGGCTTTCGATATAAAACAAGCGCCCCTCGTATACCGTTTCATGCACGAGACTCTGCCCTTCGGCGGTCGTCGCAAGTACGGTGAACGGCGCCTGGAGGTCGGTGGGATATCCGGGATACTCATGCGTCTTGATGCTTGCCGCGCGGAGAACCTTCGGCGCTTTCACGTCGATCTGACCTTTCTTCACGTCGATCTCCGCACCCATTGAACGCAAAAGATGAATGATATTCGAGATATGCTCCGGCACGAGTCCCTTGATGCGCAAGGGGCTCCGGGTTGCTGCGGCGAGAATGGCGAAACTGCCGGCATCGATCCGATCAGGGATAACGGTCGCGGTTCCTCCCTTCAGTTTGGCCACACCCTCGATCTCGATCGTATGCGTACCCGCGCCCGTGATCTTCGCTCCGCATGAATTCAGAAACTCAGCCAATGCGGGGATTTCCGGCTCAAGTGCGGCATTTCGCAAAATGGTTTTGCCCTTGGCAAGCGTCGCCGTCATCATGAGGCATTCGGTGCCGGTTACGCTAATATTCTTGAAAAAGTATTCGTTTCCCTTCAGCTTCTTGCCGGTGATCGCGTATGCCGGATACTTGCCGTGCATATTCTCTTCTATTTTGGCACCTAATGCCTTAAAACCCTCGAGAAACAAATCGATCGGACGCTGGCCGATGACGCATCCTCCGGGGTGCGGGAACGAGACGCTGCCGAAGCGCGCCAGCAGAGGCCCGACAAGCATGATTGAGGAGCGGATGCGCTTTGCGAGCATCTCGTCGATTGCAGTCGTTTTAATGGTTCGAGCATCAAGCTGAATCGTCTTTTCGTCCAGATGCTTTATCGAGACACCGAGATGAGCTAAAAGCTCGAGCATCCGCTTTACGTCTTCGATGACCGGAACGTTTTTAATGGTCACGGGCCCGTCGCAGAGAATGGCAGCCGGCAAGACTTTCAATGCGAAATTCTTCGCGCCTCCGATTTCGACTTCGCCCTCCAGTTTTCGTCCTCCTGCGATTATAAATTGCGCCATGAGCCCGTTGTGAGTTAGTACAGCGTATCTACCTTATCGGATTTCGTTTGCCTTGTCCATTTTGACATTTTTACGCTTCTGAATGCTTTCCTAAACCTATTTTTTGTGGTATCGTAGGGAAATATGGCACTGCCGAAATCGACGCGACGAGCGCTTTTTTATTCGCTCATTTTCCTCTTTATCATAGCCACGCCCTTTGTCGTGGCATATTCCTTTGGCTACTCGGTCGATTTCCAGAACCAATCGCTTATTCCGAGCGGCGGTATATTCGTTAAAACAAATCAGACCGGCATTCAGGTAACGCTGGATGGAAAAGTCGAAAAAACAACCACATTCCTTGGATCAGGAGCACTTTTCGATTCCATCGACCCGGGCGTGCATACCGTGCGTATAACAAAAGAAGGATTCAGGCCATGGGAACGCGAGATTATGGTGCGCCCCGGTATCGTGACCGAGGATCGTAATATTGTTCTCATCCCTACGACCGCTCCGGTGATCAGTCGTACTGAGACTCCGCGCAACACCTCTTTCACCTACATTCCCGCCCCCAACGGAAAACATGTCGCCATTTTCTATGAAAAAACCAGACTGCTTTCAATAGAAGTAACCGGCTCAAGCGTTGGACTCTACCAAAAAGAACTTCCAAACGGCGTCTTTGCCAACTCGATCAGCTGGCTCAACGATCAATACATCGCGATACATGCACCTGAACGCCTCAATGCGTGGATACTTTTCCGTTTAAGCACAGACACCGGAACCGTACGCGAACTCCCGCTCAAAATTCCTGAAGCAACGCCCAATGATCAGATTCTTGAAGTCATCCCGCATCCGGCCGACGCAAATACCGTCTACGTCCTCACGAAGAGCCATGACCTCTATTCATATAGCTTTCGAGATGCTATTGCCAAGAAGCTAATTTCGCAAGTCGTGCATGCGGCATATGTAGACAACTCGTTTATCTTTGTAAATGAAAAAGGATTCTTTGCCACCGCCAATCTCTCCGGCGGAAATATCTCAGTCGTAGGACGGCCAGGATTTTTTCTCAACGCCCCTTTTAAAACAACTGTTTCCCGAACCGGAAATGCAGGGCTTATCGACGGCGTAAAGGGATTTTATTATTATGATCGGCCTGAGCAGATTATCGTTCCGCTTATCGGCGGAGTCGTGCAATCATCCTTTGACGAACGCGGCCAGCTGGCTCTTTTGCAAGGCGAAACTTCCCTTTCAGTGGTCTTTCTGGCGCCTGAAACAACGGCGCCGTTTCGGAAAAAATTTGCAATTGAACGTCTCGTACTCGATTCGAAAACGCCCATTATTTCAAGCGCCTGGTATGGAGAAAATTATATCCTCTATACGACCGCTGAAGGACTCTTCGGAGTCGAACTCGGAAGCGATACCACGCATATCGTTCAGAAATTAAGCGACGCAAGCGGCTACGTCTTTGTCGAGAACGATCTTATCACCGTCATCGGCGATTCCGAAGTCGTAACTCTCGCCATTGAATAGTGCTCTAACAAAAACCACCCCGGATTGCGGGGTGGTTTTGCATTCGAGATTAACGCTTTGCCCATTGGCTTCGGCGGCGTGCAGCTTTTAAGCCGAACTTCTTGCGCTCCTTCATACGGGGATCGCGGGTCAGGAATCCTGCGCGGCGGAGCCGCTTGCGGAAGTCGGGATTAAATTTCACGAGCGCACGCGCAACACCGTGGCGGATAGCCTCTGCCTGCGCCTTCAAGCCGCCTCCTTCCACCTTAACCGAGACACGGAAGCGGGAAACCGACTTCATCTTCTGGAGCGATTCCTCGGCGAGCTTGGACTGCTCGTCAGTGAAGAAATACTCTCCGTACGGCTTGCCGTTTACGGTGATGGCCTTATCGCCGCGCGTGAACAATCGTACTCGTGCGATGGCGGTCTTGCGGCGGCCGACTGCCTCCCAATAGCGCTCCGGCCGGTCATCCCCGCCTTCATCGATATTCGAAAATGCAGCTTCCACGTCGAATCCGTCGTCGGCATCCATGGGGACTTCGGGGCGTACAACCTGCGCAGCAACAACCTCCGGCTTCTCTTCAGCCTTCTTTTCTTTCACCTCTTTCGGCTTGACTGCCTTTGCCGCTGGTTTCTTCGCTTTGGTTTTCTTTTCGTCTTTTTCCATATTACTTGAGTTCTCCCTTATAGAATGAAACGTTCTTCAACTGCCGTGGGCGGAGCGTGTTTTTCGGAAGCATGCCCGAGATCGCGATCTGCAGCGCCTTGCGCGAATCGCGCTTCATGAGGTGCTCCATCGTTTCCTCACGCAGGTTTCCGATCACGCCGGAATGGCGGTAATAGATTTTCTGTGTCGGTTTGCGGCCAGTTACCTTCATAAGATCCGTATTGAAAACCTTAACAGCCACGGTCGGTACCTGGTTTGATTTGTAGTCGGGGCGATTCTTGCCCATGAGGATCATCGCGACCTCCGATGCGAGGCGTCCGACTGCTTTACCTTTTGCGTCAATTACGTGTTCCATATCGTTTACTTAACGAGTTCAATGACAGCCATTTCCGATCCGTCGCTCGAGCGGCGTCCCAGTTTCGTGATGCGGGTATATCCGCCGTTGCGGGACGCGTAGTCCTTCGCGACGGCAGACACTTTCTTCACCAGAACCGGCGGAAGCTCAGCGGCGATAGCGCGGGTGTCGGCAAGCGTACCTTTCTTTGCCCGGGTGATCAAGCGCTCCACATACGGACGCAGCTCCTTGGCCTTTGCGGTCGTCGTCTTTATCTGCGAGTTCGTGAAGAACGCCGAAGCAAGGCTGCGGATAAGCGCCTTTCTCTGCCCTTTTTCGCGATGCAATATGCGTCCTTTGTGAAGCTTTTTCATAGTTTTTTATTACGACGAGCGAGGAGTGATGTAAAGCCTAGAAGGGTTTATATCATCCGAGCGCTGTCGGGACAAGGATTCATAATCCTTACTGTCTGAATGTGAGTCCCAGGTTGCCGAGCGATTTCTTGATCTCGGTGATACCCTTGTCTCCCAATCCCCTGACCTCGTCGCGAAGCTCGTCTTCCGAGCGGCGAATGAGGTCCCCAACGACTTCCACGCCCCCCTTCTCGAGCGCGTTGAAGGTGCGGTTGGAAAGCTTAAGATCGGCAACTTTCATGAGTGATGCCTTTTCCTCGTATGACATGTCTTCTGTCGCGCGAGCCGCAACTGACGATGCGATCTTCGGTGCTGATGTGGGAGCTGAAAGCTCCGGAGGGAGCGTCATGTCGTCGCTTCCTGCGACGCGGCCCACTGCCGCGAACTGCTCCATGAGAATGCGAGCGGCATTCACGAACGCCTCCTGCGCCGTGATCGATCCGTCGGTTTCTATGGTAAAGCGGACTTTGTTGTAATCGGTGCGGTCGCCGACGCGCATGTTCTCAACCTCAAAATTGACAAGGCGGACAGGCGAGAATGCCGCATCCAAAGCCACGGTTCCGATGTCGACTTTCTCTTTCTTGCGGGCTTCCACGGTCTGGTATCCGAATCCCGCTGAGACTTCGATCTCCATCTCGAGCTTGGAATCTTTTGATGAGAGCGTGGCGATATGCTGTTCGGGATTCACGATCTCGATCTCGCCTGACGCCTCGATATCGCTCGCCTTCACTTCCTTCTCGCCTTTTACCGAAAGGGTCGCCTGATACGGGCCTTCGCCGGTCATCTTGAAGCGCACCTGCTTCAAGTTAAGGATAAGTTCCACGACATCCTCAATGACGCCGTCGATAGTCGAGAATTCGTGCGAAACTCCCTTGATCTTCACGGCCGTGATGGCGGCACCGCGCAATGACGACAAAAGCGCCCGGCGCATACTGTTGCCGATCGTGTGGCCGTATCCGGGATAGAGCCCTTCGACGTCATACACGCCTCGCGTCGGCTCTTCCGAAATTATCTTGAAACCTGTCGGATGTGGAATCATGCTGTTTGTTTGCTGTAGCTCGTAACGCCGCCCTCGCCCGTACTTCAGGGTCTATATGCGGCCCTAGCGATACTCAGAAACGGTTAACGTGAATAATATTGAATGACTTTTTGTAAATCGAATGAGAATTGTACTCCTTCCGCTGTCGGTATGCCGACGATCTCTGCGGTCTTCTTCGCTTTATCAAGCTTGATCCATGCGGGCGCCTCGTACTTCGCAAGCCGCTCGGAAAAACCGGCAAAGAGCGGAGTGTTCTCGCTTTCCGCACGGATGCCGATCACATCACCCTTCGATACGCTGTACGACGGAATGGAAACCGGCTTTCCGTTAACCGTCATATGCCCATAGGTCGCCAAATGCCGCGCGATTGATCGCGATACCGCGAAACCCGAACGGAAAATGGCATTGTCCAATCGGCGCTCCAAAAGCTCCACAATCGTATCCGAAAGCACGCCGCCTTTGCGCTTCTGCGCTTCAGCAACGTATTTCTCGAGCTGGCCTTCCGTGAGGCCGTACATGAAGCGAATCTTCTGCTTCTCGCGGAGTTCGGTTCCGTATTCGGACGATGCGCGGCGCCGCTTGGCATTGCCGTGCTGTCCCGGAAGCGTCGGATGGCGGACGATTGCGCACTTCGGCGTATAGCAACGCTCCCCTTTCAGGAAGAGTTTTTCACCGGCTCGTCTGCAGATTTTGCACTTTGAGTCTGACATGTCGTAAATATGCTAAGAATTAGATACGTCGCGGCTTCTTCGGTCGGGGTCCGTTGTGCGGAAGCGGAGTGATATCTTTGATCATATTCGGCTGAAGTCCATGCCCAATGATCGCTCGGATCGCCGATTCGCGTCCCGATCCGACGCCCTTCACATAGATCGCGACCTCCTGAATTCCGTACTTCTTCACCTTTTCGGTAACCGCTTCAGCGACGCGAGCAGCAGCATACGGAGTTGCCTTCTTCGAGCCCTTGAAGCCCATGCTGCCGGCCGAAGACCAGGCAAGAATATTGCCCTTCGGATCGGTGATTGAAATCATCGTATTGTTGTACGTCGCCTGAATATACACGATGCCGTCGTGGAATTTTTTGCGGGATGACGAATCAGCAGCTGCCGGTGCCGCTACCGGAGTCTCCACTGCATCACCCTCTTTTTCGATAACTTTTTTGCTTCCCATTTCTATTCGTTAAATATGATTACAGATTATTTCCCTGTCGCTGCCGGCTTGCGTCCGGAACCCATCGTCTTGCGCACGTTGCCTCGACGGGTGCGGGAATTGGTCTTCGTGCGCTGTCCGCGAACCGGAAGTCCGCGCGAGTGCCGCATGCCGCGGTACGCGCCGATATCCCGGAGCTGCTTGATATTCATCATGACCTGCTTCCTGAGATCTCCTTCAACCTTATGATTGCGCTCGATGATTTCGCGAATGCGGTTCACTTCGGCCTGCGAGAGGTCCTTTGCGCGCGTGTCGGGGTTGACCTGCGCGAGCTTTAAGATGGTGTTTGAGAGCGGCCGCCCGACGCCGTAAATATACATGAGCGCGATCTCAATTCGTTTGTTATCTGGAATGTTGGTTCCTGCAAGTCGCATATGAAAATATTAGCCTTGGCGCTGTTTATGTTTCTTGGTTTCGCAAATGACGAAGATACGGCCTTTGCGTCGGACCGTTTTACACTTGGCACAGATTTTTTTCACTGAAGCTCGTACCTTCATTCGTGTGGGTTGAGTTTACATCCGCAGGGAGATTTTCTGCCGCGGCCTGCCAGGAGCAGGAACATCCTCAATATATTAATTTTATCACGACGAGCGAGGAGCGAAGTGAATGTTTACTTTCATTTCGTCCGAGCGCTGTCGGGACAAGAAATTCTGATTTCTTATTTCATCCGGTGGACGATGCGTCCCTTTGTCGCATCGTATGGGGACATTTCCACCTTCACCCGATCGCCCAAAAGGACGCGGATAAAGTTCACGCGAAGCTTTCCGCCGAGATGGGCAAGAACCGTCGTCCCATCATCCAGTTTCACTTTAAAAAGCGTGTTCGGGAACGCCTCCTCGACCACGCCCTCTTTGAATATTCGATCAGCTTTCATGCGTAAACTAACTTCTATCGAGTGTATCAGAGGCCAAAAACCCTGTCAATACAAGCCCGATTAAAATACCTTGCTTAAAATCCCTTTAAAAAGGCCTTATTCTGATGATTCCGAAGTGGTAGAAGCTGTGCTTTCGGCAGAACCGGAGCCGGAAGAAGCGCCAGACGATGAGCATTTCCCCGCCATAGCCACTGCTGCGCCGTTCACAACCTTAAAGCAGTATGGCTGGCCATTGCTCTCATCATAGAATGTCACGCCGATCGGCTTCTCCGCAGATCCGAATTCGACGGAATCTTTCACATTCAAGCTATCGGAAACAACCTTCACCGCCGTCAGTATCCCATCCCCGTCGATCTTCCATTTATTGAACATGCCTGAGATAGAGGTGACGTCCCTGATGGCGTTGCCTTGCATATTGATGTCACCGAAGAAGTTGACGTTCACCTTGCCTGACTGCTGGTCAACACTCCAGGCGTTATCGGGCCCCTCTGCAGTCGTTGAGGTGGCTATGGAGGAGAGTCCTCCGTCCAGGGCATCAAGCCGAGATGTATGCTGTTTGACGACCTCGAAGAGGTAGAGGGGTATGCGGTCATAGCGGACTCCCTCGATGGTGCCGTCCTCGTTTTTGACCACGAGATCGGGGATGAGTTCGGCTACCTCTTCAGCGATGAAGCCCATGTCGGAGGTGCCGTCACCTTTCCAGGTGAAGGTCTTGGGTTGGAGCTTCATGAAGTTTGTGGTGTCTAAGACGGCCGTTTGGATGTTTTCCTTGTATCGCTGGGAGGAGAGGAATGGGAACATGCTGTTATGGCGGACGGCTTTCTTTTTCAGGTCATAGGACTCGATTTCACCGATGTTCTTATTAACCACCTGGTTGGAGGAGAAGTCGTATTTGTGGAGGCGGAGATCAACCTCCTGCTCGCCGGGAAGTTCCAACATAGTTTCAGTTCCATTCTCAGTATCACAATCACATCCAGGAGGTTGAGCCCGCCGATCCCAACTCCTGATCTCGCCATCAGATTTTCTTATAACAACCCAGGAAGCATTAGTAATTTGAGGCACAAGAAAACAGCATGTGATCACGAGCGTAAAAGTTTTTATTTTGCCAGAAAAGTTCATAGGAAAGATTTATTGCCCATATTCATTTTTACCCCGATTATCTGTCCATCCAAGCATGTAATTATTTATATATGTATTTGCTCCTGAAGCATAAAGACGTATTCGAATTTGGGCATTACGTGATGCGCGGAGCGAAAGCTGGGCGGCATATGCCCAACTTGAACTCGTTCTTCCAATACCGAAATTAGAACTGGCGGGTTGCGTTCCTATCGGATCATCATCAGTTTTGTCCAGGGGAGTGATTAAAATATATTGGTTAGTTGCATCCTGCTGATCGGACGCAAACGCCATATGCGCAATGGTATTGATCCCGACAGGAACGGTGATTGTTCGAGCAAATGCGCTTGTACCAGGATTCGAGAGTGCAAAATCTCTAATATCATTCGCGGCAATCGTAAAATCATCTCCGTCTTGTTTGAAAGACAATATATTACTACTCCCATCATTATAAATACTCCCCAACCTCCTATACGAATCATAACTTGCCGGCAATGTTGGTGCGGTAGAAGTAGCCGAGCAGATGGCATCCACCACGCCGGTGTCGGAACGTTTGACGGCAAAGACGTGGTACCAAGTGCTGGCTGCTTCACTACCTACGTCCATACAGCCTTGGTTGGTGCCGACGGTCCAGCTTGCATCCAGTCGTTTGGTTAATGCTGAGGAGAGAGTGATGTTGGTTGAGTTTGAGTAGGTACGGGTTAAGGTATTGCCAGAGCCAGAATTGTAGAGATCCGTACGCTCTTGGGAGGAAAGGACTTTTCGCCAGACGCCGACTTCGTCGATGCGGCCGTTCCAGAAGTTACTTCCGGTCGAAGTAATGAGGTCTGAGCCAATAGACCATGTCTGTGTAGTAGAATTTCCACCGCTTGCCGATGCCGTATCACATGTTCCGTTATTTATGCAAATCCCGATCGTGTTATTGGATGCATCATGATATGCAATGATATGCATCCATGTCGATGCAGGAACCGCTCCAAATGTATTAGCTGATACAATTACATTCGTTGCTGAAGCATCGGTATACCACATGAATCGCATCCGATCTGAGCCCATATCATAATCAATTCTAAATGCCTTATTACTATTTGACGATCCTTCCTGAGCCATTAATGATCGGGAAGCGCCTTCATTTGCGATATAAGCCCAAATTGAAATTGAGAAATTAATATTTCCTAACTGTAGATTGGTGTTATTGCCCGCCGCAGGTACATCAGTATGTGCGGACGTTCCATTATCCTGATACGCATTCCCCACCTTACCAGCAACAGATGTCGGAGCTTGCCCAGTGGAACATGCATCAAACCACTTGTAGGTGTCTCTGCGGCACCCTGTTGCCTCCTCCATCTTCCAGTAGGCGATGAGCGAGGTGGAGAGGGTTCCTCCCGTATCCACCGTCCAGGAGTCGGTATAGGCAGTATCTCGGGCAGTACCGGGATTGATGATGATGTCGTTGTTTGAGTCATCCCCCGAGTTCTCCAGCCGATACCCTGAGATATAGCCTGCGGGGAGTTGGGCGGCTGACGAGGTAATGGTTCCGTCTGAAAGACGGATGCCTCCGGTAGCATAGATCGTGCCTGCGACTGACAGGGTCTGGCTTGGGCTCGAGGTGCCGATACCGACGTATCCTGAGTTGAGTATTGAGAGAGCTGAAGGACTCGAGGTGGCATAGGCATCAGTAGTGGTGCCCACATAGAGATTCCCTCCCATAGAGGAGAAGAGCCAGTGCTTGAGGTTTGCAGACGCTCCTGCATCAGAGAGGGCAAAGGAAGGACGGGTGCCTGCTACTTGGAAGTTCCAGTTGGGGGTAGTGGTGCCTACTCCTATGTTTCCTGAGGAGGCTAAGTAGAGCTGGGAGGTATTGACACCAATAGATCCTTGGATGCCGAGGAGTGCCTGGGGAGA
>FKKE01002196.1_pt1 | contig 19777 bp, 19 predicted proteins | sample 1106331 | NCBI WGS metagenome assembly FKKE01 (sample SAMEA3931202, study PRJEB13176) | freshwater metagenome | biome: Drinking water system; feature: drinking water; material: freshwater | place: China | collected 2013-02-06 | reverse complement strand
ATCATCGGGCTGAGCGGACTGATCACGCCGTCCCTCGACGAGATGGTGCACGTGGCCCGGGAGATGACGCGCGAGCGCTTCGAGGTGCCGCTCCTTATCGGTGGGGCGACGACCAGCAAGGCGCATACGGCGGTGAAGATCGCGCCGGCCTATGATCGCACGGTCGTCCACGTGTTGGATGCCTCGCGCGCCGTCGGCGTGGTGGGGAGCTTGATCAGCGCCGATCTGCGGACGGACTTCGTCAAGAAAGTTCGCGTGGATTACGAACAGATGCGGCAGGCGCATCAGGACAAGGGCCCCAAGACCCTCCGGCCGCTCGCGCAGGCGCGCGCCAATCGGCTGCAGACGGACTGGGCGTCGGTCGATATTCCCACGCCGGCGCGGCTTGGCGTGCAGGTGATCGACCGTCAGCCGCTCGACAAATTGGTGCCCTTCATCGATTGGACGCCGTTCTTCCACACGTGGGAACTGCGCGGACGCTATCCGTCGATCTTTGACGATGCGACGGTCGGGCCGAAGGCCAAGGAATTGTTCGAGGATGCCCGCCGGCTGCTCGATCGAATCGTGAAGGAGCGCGTGCTGACCGCCCGCGCGGTCTATGGACTCTTCCCGGCGCAGAGTGTCGGGGATGACATCGAACTCTATGCGGAGGCGTCTCGCCGGCAGGTTGTGGCCACGTTTCATAGCCTGCGCCAGCAAGGGGAGAAGCCGCAGGGCCAGCCCAACCTCGCCTTAGCGGATTTTGTGGCGCCCAAGGACTCGGGGCGACTCGACCATGTGGGCCTCTTTGCGGTGACGGCGGGGATCGGTCTCGATGCGCTGTGTCGCGCCTTCGACCGGGATCACGACGACTACAACTCGATCATGGCGAAGGCGCTGGCGGATCGATTGGCCGAGGCCTTTGCGGAGTGGCTGCACAAGCAGGTTCGGATCGAGTGGGGCTATGGCGCGGGCGAACAACTCTCGAACGAGGAGCTGATTCGCGAAAAGTATCGGGGCATCCGGCCGGCTCCCGGCTATCCCGCCTGCCCGGACCATACGGAAAAGCGCATCCTCTTCGATCTGCTCAAGGCCGAACAACAGGCAGGGATCTCCCTGACGGAGAGCTATGCCATGCTGCCGGCGGCCTCCGTGAGCGGGTGGTACTTCGCGCATCCCGAGGCCAAGTACTTCGCCGTGGGGAAAATCGGCCGGGATCAAGTCGAGGACTACGCGCGCCGCAAGGGGATGGACCTGCGCACGATGGAGCGCTGGCTCTCCACGAATTTGAACGAGTAGATCCGTCCGTGAGGATGGTCAAATGGAAATGGGGAGGCTTCCGCGAGGAAGCCTCCCCATTCTGTTTTCGACGGGTGGCGCTTGATTAGCGCAGCGCCGCGACCGATTCCGCGTCGCACTTCGCGATGGCCGTTCGCAATCCCTCCACGATCCAGCGATAGCGCTCTTCCGCCCAGGCGTTAAACGTCTCGGCGCTGGGGAAGACCACTTCCCAGGCTTTCACGGCGTCCAGCAGCAAGAGCTGGTGCGGACGATTCCCGCCGGGGAAATAAACCACCAGCACGGCGGAATTGCCGATCAGGCTGATGTCCGTAAAGGCATGCACCATGGCGGCACTCGGCAACTCGACTTCGCGAGCGGCGGCTTCCACCAGGGGATTGTAGAGGCGCTGCAGGAATTGAGAGATCGCTTCGTACGGCGACTTGGTTTCATGCAAACGGGGATTCGGAGATTGTCCGAAGAGATTTTCGGTCAGATAGTCGGTCGCTTCCCAGGACGGCATGGCTCCGCCGGCCACCATGGCCTCGCAGATATAGGCGAGCCAATTCCGAGACGTCAGGCACATGGACATAGCACAGTCCTCCTTTGTGAAGCAGGTCCGTCCGTGGAGCCCGTGTTGCGTGTTAAACCGGGTTGGTACCTGGCAGGAAGCCCCTGAGGACACACCGGTGTAAACAAAAGCCAGTATAGGGGCGGGGTGAAAAACCTGTCAAGGAATGGTGGAAATCCGACGAGGCTAGAAACCGGTTGCATGCGGCAGGCCCCGCCGGTAGGCTTGGTCCCATGCCCTATGTCTTTCCCCATGAGCAGTGGTTTGTCTATGGCGTGGCCGGACTGATCGTAGCACTCGTGATCGTTCGCGTGGCCATTACCATTTCTCGGCGAAAGCCGCCGGTCTAGCCGCCTGAAATGGGGTGGCTCATCCCGCGGTTTATTTGCGCTTTCGCCGATGCGCCCCTATAATCTGGCCAGTTTCCCTCATCACCAGAGGAGCGCATCTCTTGAAACCTGGCATGCAACTGCTGCGGCCCGACGGGCGAGGCCGAGACGAGGTTCGGCCCGTCAAGATCACGCGGAATTTTATCAAGTGGGCGGAAGGCTCCGTCTTGATCGAGATGGGCGCCACCAAGGTCATTTGCACGGCCTCGGTCGAAGAAAAAGTCCCGCCGTTCTTGAAAGGTAAGGGGACCGGCTGGGTGACGGCCGAATACGCCATGCTCCCGCGTGCGACACAGGAACGGACCCAGCGTGAGGCGGCCAAGGGCAAGCAGGGGGGGCGTACGCTGGAGATTCAGCGGTTGGTCGGCCGCTCGCTCCGGGCCGTCACCGACATGTCGTTGCTGGGCGAGCGCACCCTCTGGGTCGATTGCGACGTGATTCAGGCCGACGGCGGGACCAGGACGGCGTCAATCACCGGGGCCTTCGTGGCCGTCGCCGATGCCTGTGCCGTGTTGAAGCAGAAGGGATTGATCGCCAAGCGACCCTTGACCGATTACCTGGCGGCCGTGAGTGTCGGCAAAGTGGGCGGGGAGGTTCGGGTCGATCTCGCCTATGAGGAAGATTCCATGGCGGAGGTCGACATGAATCTCGTCATGACCGGCAGCGGCGGGTTTGTCGAAGTGCAGGGGACAGCCGAGCGCGTGGCCTTCCGCAAACAGGACTTGGACGATTTTCTGTCGATGGGGTGGTCGGCGATTCAGAGTTTGGTGAAGCTGCAAAAAGAGTTGGTGGGGGCATTGGAGTAGCATGGCCACGGGTCCTGCCGCCGAACAGCCCAGCCGTGCTCGCACCCCCGCCCGGTGTAGGGACCCCCGCTGCGCGCGGCTGGGCGCCCGTTCGACGTCACCCGTGGCTAAGATGCTCCAATGATTCGGGAAGTGGTGCTGGCGACGAGGAATTGCGATAAGGGGCGGGAGATCGCGGCGATTCTGAGCGGGGCGGGGAGCACGATTCGGACCTTGGCGGAGTTTCCCGAAATGCCTGAGGTGGTGGAAGATGGGGAGACCTGTGAGGCCAATGCGATTAAGAAGGCTCGCGAAGTGGCGGCGTGGACCGGGTTGACGGCGATTGCGGATGATACGGGTCTGATGGTGGATGCGCTCGGCGGTCGTCCGGGTGTCTATGCGGCACGCTATGCGGGTGAGCAGGCGAGCTACGAAGACAATTGGCGCAAGCTGCTCGCAGAGTTGAAGGGAGTGCCCTCAGCCAAGAGGACGGCTCGATTCATGACAGTGGCCGCCATCGCCCATCCTCATGATGATCGAGTCACGGCGGTCGAAGGCGTGCTTGATGGCGCGATCGCGATGGAGCCGCGCGGCGCGAGAGGGTTCGGGTATGATCCGGTGTTTCTCGTGCCCGAGTTGGGGAAAACGCTTGCCGAATTGACGGATGAAGAGAAGAATCGTCTCAGCCATCGCGCACGCGCATTTGCAAAAGTCAGAGAACTCCTGCCACAATTGAACGCAGAACGAGGAACGGCGAACGATGAGCGGCCGGCTTCTGATCAGCCTTCCTCCTTCAGCGTTCATCGTTAATGACAGTCGGGGCGTAGCGCAGCCCGGTAGCGCGCCTGCTTTGGGAGCAGGATGTCGGAGGTTCAAATCCTCTCGCCCCGACCACTCTTCTCGTGAATCGTCGTTCGTGAACCGTGAATCGTATGACCAGGGAAGCTGCCCGTCGGCTTATCTTGCGAGATACGCTTCACGAGGCCCGCTTCACGCTCGCGCGCCCGTAGCTCAGGTGGATAGAGCAACAGCCTTCTAAGCTGTGGGTCGCTGGTTCGAGTCCAGCCGGGCGCACCATAAAATCAATGGCTTCAGAATCTTCAGTCTTCTCCTCTTCCTCTTGGTCACGGTTTTGGTCACGGTTTAAATCCTCAGACTCGATCCGGTCCATCTCGCCATTCAGGTTTGGCAGAAGCGCAGCGGGAGCTGGGTTTGAGGTGGCGGTCCTGAGCTGATCGCTCAAGCTTCCCTTATTCACGGCTTGCCGCAGGTGGTCGGGGCTGAGGTGGCTGTACCGCATCGTGGTCTCGATGTTTCGGTGGCCAAGGAACAGCTTCACGCTTACGAGGTCCACCCCTGCCATGATCCGCCGACTGGCGGCGGTGTGTCGAAGGGTATGCCAGCACACACCCTTGATCCCGGCCTTGCGAAGGGCAGGCTCATAGACCCGTCGCATAAAGTTCCGAGAATCCAAGGGCAAACCCTGCGTGGTTGGACTTGGGAACACCCACCCGGATTCTAGGATTGATGGGAGCGCGCGAAGAATGGTCTTCGCGCCTTCGCTCAAGGGGATATGCCGAGTCCTCCCGCCCTTCGGGAGCGGAAGGGTCAAGACGCCATTCTCCAAGTCCACTTGATTCCATTTCAGAAGGAATTGTTCTTCCCGTCGAAGCCCGGTCTCAATCGCGAAGACAACAAGCTGCCAATGGTCCGGCGACATCATGCCTCTGAGTCGCGCCAATTCGTCATCGCTCAGGAAGCGTGTTGTGGAGGCTTCAGGTAGGAACTTGACGCCCCGGACGGGATTGCGGTCGAGGAGTCCATCTTTGATAGCAAGGTTGAACACGCGGCGCAGGTAACCGAAGTGGCGGTTGATGGTGGCGTCGGTCCATTGTCTCTCTTCCTGCTTGTTCACCTTCTTCATCTTTGCGCACATCTTGGCTTGGATGCGTTTAAGGTCCTCCACCGTAATCTGGGTGAGTACGCGTCTCCCAAGGTATCCAGTCCATCGGCGACCATAGCGACGTTCGTTTATCAGGCCGCGGTTTGTTGAGCTTTCAAGACAACGCGTGATCCAGGCTCGAAGCGTGATCTCTTTCTTCGGTGCAAATTTCTCGGGGAAATAGATGCCTTCTCGAATCTCTGCGCGAAGCCGTCCATGCAAGGCCTTGGCTTGGCTCTTTGTATCGCACCGGTGCCACTTCTCCCGGCCATTCACGTAGACCCGGACCCACCAGCCTTTCCGCCCTTTGCGCTGGGTAATCCCGCGATCAACTCCTCCTTTGCGTGCCATTCACCGCCTCCTCGTTGGATCAAGAAATAGGTCGATCTGCGTCCTTCTCAGTCTCATGGTCAGACTCGCCGTCGCCGGCTTCCTCGTCCTGCGCCTGTTGGTCTCGGAAGCGCTTCACCTTGGCCGCGTTCTGACATCGGTTGGAGCAATAGATCGTGCGCGAACGCTCCGCGACGAAGACCTTGCGGCAGCGGGGGCAGGTCAGAATCTGGCCGCGCCCTTGGATGTCGAACAGCACCATGAGGTACATCGCGGCTTCGAGGGTGCCGACATCCCACACCGTCACCCACTCCTCCTTCACCACGTCCCAGACCGGCCGGGGCCGGATCATGGTCAGGCGTGACGCCATCGCGAAGGAGGCGCGCTTGCGGATTTCCTTGAGCGAGAGGTGTTTCGTCACGCTGGCGGGAGGGACCTCCGGGGCGCTGGGTGGCTGTCCGCTCGCCTGTTGCGTCCACTCAATCGCCTCCGCGAGCTCCCACCGGGCTTGACGAAACTCTTCCAGATCCATGGGCACGCAGAGCGACTGATTGGGCCGCGCCCCCGCGCTCGCGCGATACAAGTTCATGTTCGTGGCCATCTCTTGAGCCTGCTTCGAAGGCAAGCCTTCGAGCACACCCTTGAGGACGGGATTGGATTCGACCGCCCATTGCGCCCAGCCGACGTTCTTGAAGTTCCCGAGAACCCCGAAGCGCTCGCAGAACCGCGCCACCGCCTGGATGTCGTCGGCATTCACATCGAGGAACAGATAGGGCAACGAGCGTTGCTCGCGCGTGGCGGTTTCAATCGGAAAGTAACAGTCGAAGGGGTTGTAGGGTACGAACGGCGGAATCGGAATGAGGCGGGTGCCCTCGATCTTGATGCCGCTGCGCCACCAGAGCGAGGCCTGAGCCGGGAAGTGAGAACTCATGGGTAACCGATATGTAACCCTGAGTTGTCTCGTGCTAGTTACTAGGGTGTCATCATGAAGAAGGCGGGCCGTGAATGTCAACCATCATGTACGAGGGAGGGTCATGCAGAAGACCAGCGACAAGTTACTCACCGTGTTTGAAGCCGCGGCCCGGACTGGCCGAAGGGTCGCGACGTGGCGGCGGGATATCCTCTTGCGACGTATCCCCTACGTGAAGATCGGACGGTCCGTACGGATTCCGGCCGAAGTGGTCGAGCGTCTGATCCGGGACGGTTGGCGCGATGCCGTCGAGCCCGGGCAGGCATTGAAGTAAAGAGGCGGACACAATGAACGAGGCAAGGAGGTCAGATGCCCAAGGGATCATGCGGAGGGACTGGCACCGGCGCGCCGATGCGCGGGATGGCGAGAGCCACCCGCGCGCGGCGGTCGCGTCAGCGGGCGCCCCTAAACTTGACAAGAGGACATTTCTTGGCGGTCACACGTCGTCACACTCCATCGCACAGGGGCCTCCGGGTGTCACCTTGTCCTTCACGATTCATGATTTCGGTTCCCAGTGGGTGGAGTGTTCGTGGGGAAAATCCGAGCCGAGATCGGGCAAGAAGGGCCATAAGGGGCAGTCGCCTCATAAAGAACTGAACGACAGGCGCGCCCGAGCGCGGGCGAAAGGTGAGATCCGACGGAAGTGCATCACGATCCGGGCAGATCATCTCGTCACGCTGACCTATCGGGATAATGTCGAGGATCGGGAACGGGTCCTCCGAAACCTCGAACGGCTACGGCGTATGCTAGCGGCCGCCGGGCATCCTCTCCCCTATGTGGCAGTCCTCGAATGTCAGCAGCGGGGGGCGATTCATCCGCATTTGGCCGTGGCGGGGTTTCAGGATGTGCGGTTTCTCCGGCGCTGCTGGTACAAGATCGTCGGCCAGGGGCAAGGTCAGGTGAATGTGAAAGGCCCCCGGCCCGGGAGTTCCCCCGTCAAGCTCGCCGGCTATCTCAGCAAGTATTTGGGCAAAGACTTCGCGACGCTCCCGCGGGAATTCGGCGAGCATCGGTACTTTTGCTCCCTCGGCATCGCCGTGCCGACCGAACGGATTCGGATCGTGTTGGCGCGCCATGTCACGGACATGGAGGCGAAGATGGCTCGGCTCATGCGAGAGGAGACGCTCCGACGGATCGGGAACCACTGTACGCTCACCCAATGGCTGGGCGGCTCCGGCACGTTCGAGTGGATGTCGGGCTTCGAGGATCTCTCGTGCGAGTGGATTAGAGACAGATCGGCCCCCTCCCCCTAACCGCCTCGGGGGAGGGGGCGAATCCGAAGGGCGAACGGAGGGCCAGCAAGCGTGCCAGGGCTCTTGCTCTTCCTGGCGCGATTGCCAGCCCGGAGAGAGCGACCGCTGGGCTTGCGCCGGCGGACACGCGGGCGCATGTCTTGGGGGGTATCGGGGGGTGGCGAAGACTCCCCCCGGAGCTGAGGGCGGCCAGCGGGCGCTTAACGATCCACTGAGAGCAGACGAAGGTTATCGATCATCTCGAAGTGCCGACGGTTGTTCGTACACAAGGTCAATCCGTGACGAATGGCAGTGCCGGCGATGAGAAGGTCGAAATCGCCCACGATTCTGCCGATTCTGCGTAATCGACCTCGCTCTTGACCGAACCACGAGCAAATGTCCTCATCGAGACTGATGACCTTCATCCCGTTCCGAAAACGACGAAGCGCGTCCAGGCTCTTCGCAGGATCGCGAGCGAAATGCACACCTTCGTAGAGTTCTGCCAGAGAGATCATGCTCACGGCGAGGCCGGCTTGATCCAGCTCAAGAATCTTTCGGTTCACGCGTTCGACACCGGAAAGATGATCAATGATCCAGTCGGTGTCCAGAAGATACGCGGGGGCGGGCACGTTAGAGCGCCACAGGTGGGCGGGTGATGATCAAGCGGCTGGCATAGATGTCCCGCTTGAGGGCCTCTGGGTCGATCAGCCCTTTCCAGGCTCCGGCGGTCTCAAGCAACGCAGACCGGGAACTCTCCGGCGCTGAAGCGACCGTGAGGATGACCTCATCGCCATCATGGAGCGCTTCCGGAGGAAGCGGTTCGATCGGTGTGAAGTGGCCGGACGAGAATTTTGCGCGAACAGTGGTCACCATAAAAGCCTCTTTAGGTTTGAATGCTAGCAGGCTATATGATGGGGGTCAACCCTGCAGACGTTTGCGCCCAAGCGCGGTAGGCCAGACTGTCAGCTCCCGCGTCGCTTTATTCGGGCTGCGGCCCTCAGTATGCGATGATCATGGAGTTGCTTATGTGAATTTGACCCCTCTGTATCACGGGTATAAACTTTCGGCACAGGGTGCTCATCGTATATATCCCGGGTAGACAGAAATAATGAACCTACACGCCGATCAGCATTTTCACTGGGGGGCTCTCTCAATGAATATTCGTGCCATTGGCCCGGCGCTTTTCCTTCTCACGCTTTCATCGGCTTGCGCCTCGGATAGCACGGAGAGACGGATTCTCGATTCCTGGAAAGGCGTCCCTGTGGAGCAAGTATTCAGGCAATGGGGCCTTCCCGCAGCGCAAGCCAAGCTGAGTGACGGCAGCACAATGTATGAATGGCGCCATGGTCAGAATCTGGTGTTTCCCGGTTCGACTACCGGTACCGTGAATGTTATCGGAAGCACTGCCCACATCCACATGCAGACAATACCGCCGACCAGTTTCCAAGGAGAATGCACGCGCTCATTAATTGCTGACCCTGGCGGAATGATTCTTGAGGGTCGCTCATTCGGAAACAATTGTTGTGTCATGGCAATCGCTGGCTACTGTGCCAGCCTGTTGAACCCAGACGCGAAGGGAGCACAAGGTAATAACCGATGACACGCGTATCCAATCTCGAAGCTCAATTTAACCGCACGCACATTTCGATCCGCGATTTCGAAGAGGCACAGGAATATCTACGATCCTATCGTCAGCGATATCGCGGCGTTACTAGGCGAGCGTTGCTGCTGGCTGCAATAGTCAGCTATTGCAGGCCATTCACTCGTAACAAAGGCGGCAAGGAATGTCAGACAACACCAAGCTTGAGCAGTTTGGTGTTGGATATTCTTACGCCAGCAGAGCGTTCACTTCATAAAGACCTTCTCCTTCTTAGACACGAGGCTCTTGCCCATTCCGACTTCAATCGAAAGCCAACTCGTCGGACTGAATCTAGGCGAACCGGCTTTTCGGTGAAAAGCAAGCCTTTCGACCTCCTCTCAGAACAGATCGATGTCGCTGCATTTCGGCGGATGTGCGGGAGGATGGCGCAGCACTGCAGAAATGTGTTGTTCGATCTGAACAAACAAAGTCAGGCGCATGAAGCTGTAACCTAACCGATCGGTTGTTGGCGCCCGCTTTACAGCCCCTGAACAGTAACTGAAAACCGAGGCGGCTTCCATCCGTGAAAGTCCTCAAGCCATTAAAACCTTACAAGTTCAGGCGTTGGCGGCTGGGCCTCTACCCAGACTGCTATCACTTCTTCACCTGTGCGCGCCCCGGACGCACAGGAAACCCGGTGAGCAAGAACGCGCATGTGACCGACAATGTGGTTCATCGTTGGGTTCTCGGCCTGCCTGGACCCAAGACCGCAATTGTTTCCCTGCTGGGTCGGAAACCTGACGGCCTCAGCGAGTTTTCGTTCTATTCCTTCACCGGCGGCTTTGATCGCCAGTCTGCAGAAGCCCGCCGTCTTTCGTTTCGCGAGTGGCTCAACGAACATTACAAGGAAAGGGTCATTCTTTGTGAACACCCGACAGATGACTATCAATCCATAGACCACGAGAAACTGGCCGCGATTGGAGCTGATATCAGGAAACTGATATCGGAGGGGCATACGGTAGTCGTCGTGGATTCCGGGGGACAACAGAGGACAGAGCAGGTTCGTCGGCACCTTGATGCGACTGAGGACAGCGCTCGAAAGCCCTAAGCCATCTCGGCACAAGACTGTATGCCTGATTTGCCATTGCTGCGACCTTCTATAGGCTCATTCTGTTCGCTCTGATGGTTTAGAACCGACGATGAGGTCAAGCAGCTTCACAGATCACTATGCCGCTTTGGGAGTTTCTTCCTCTGCGACCTTTGAGGAAATCAAAAACTCCTATCGCCAATTGGTTAAGAAGTACCATCCCGACCTATATATGACCCATGTACAGAAAGTGTATGCGACAAAGAAGTTGCAGAAAATCAACCGGGCTTATGAAGTCCTACGTGACCATCAAGAGCGTCAGCGATATGACGAGGAACGAAAGGCGCGGGGGTTCCCAGAAACTCCAATTCCTCCCCCAAGTGATAGCAGGAAGTCGTGGGTTAAATGGGGCTTTGTAATATACCTATTTATCGTTGAAGTGTATGGGCTCTTTTATGTTCACGGGTTTTCCGGTATGGGAGGTTTTCGTGAGTACCCTCCGCACCAAATAGTCGCAGCGGCTTTTTCGTTTCTTCTGTTTTTTATCGTCTACCCTATTTTTATCACAATCGGTATTGTTTCACTGTTACTCACATTGGGCAGTTTCTATATGGTGTTCTCAATCCAATTTGAAGATCGATTGAGAAAGGTTCAGAATGAAGCTGGTGAGGTAAGAAAATCGATTCAAGGCCTTCTTTTGATAGCTACTTTTGTCATATCAATAATTGGGCTCCTATGGATTGGATTTAGTTTCGGTGTGGTTCCAAAAACTATTGCCATGGGCGGGACTCTTTACATTGCCCAGATCTTTCCCTTTATCCTAGTTGAGCTAGCAGCGCTTGCATGGTACAAAATAAGAAGCCGGCAGATTCTTCAACGGACCGAGGGGCTGATTGTCACCACGAGCCAGTGATCGCACACCCGATGCACACTTCTGGTCCGGCGGGAGCTCTCGTCTTTGAAGACAGGGGCGTGTGCAAGGTCCTGCAATTTGTGTTGATATTCGTGCCTCACTGCGTTGTTCTTTTCACTCATCCGCCTCATTCTTTGGCATCGCCTTGACGGTGCCGTGGGTCCTCGCCATAATGATCTCCGCATGCTCATCACTTATATTGTGACCTTGCTGGCCGTCGTGACACTACCGACGGGGGCTGCCGCTGACAGCGGTCAAATTCAAACGATCACGGCCACACATACGTATATCCTGGGCGACCGGGACAGTAAGGACGATGCCCGCCAACGGTGCCTGCTTGAAGTCAAGCGCAAGATTCTCGAACAGGCAGGTGTCTATATTGAGAGTGCTTCCGAGGTGAAGGACTTTGCTATGACGAAGGACAAGATCGTTTCGGTCGCAGCAGCCGTCATGCAGATCAAAGAGACCAAGGAGGACGTGGGCTTTCAGCAAGGGAATATGACGCTCACGCTGACGATCACAGCGACGGTGGACATGGCGGAGGCACGAAAGCTTACCACTCGCCGTTCAGGCGGCGGGACACCTGAAGACTTGGCGGATCAAAAAGCCCGATTGCATCGGCTCGAGTCGCAGATTGAGGCGATGGGTGAGCAGATGCATCGGGCACCAGGAGGGACGCCCGATCCTTTGATCGGCGGAATCTTAGGTTCAGATGTGCAAGGGCTCCGCACACTGGCGACTCGCGGCGATACTCTCGCGCAGTACGTGCTTGCTCGGCGGTATCGCGAAGGTGAAGGTGTACCGAAAGATGCCCTTAAAGCCGTGTACTGGTACGAGAAAGCGGCCGCTGGCGGGTTCGAGGATGCTCAGCTTGCTCTGGGCATGCTGTACCTGATGGGAGTGATGGGAGATGGTATTCGCAGGGATGAGGCAAAAGCGGTGTCGTGGCTCGAAAAAGCAGCAATGAATGATCGCTATGCGCCAGGTTTTGCAGCAAGTGTCCTTGCGGATCTCTATGCCTTGACCAGTGAGACTCTTCCTAAGGATCAAGTGAAGGCCGCGAAATGGCGGGAGATTGCGGTGACACATGCACTTGCGCGTGAACCAAATCTTAATTTTGATGAGCTTGATGAGATATATGCGAAGACCCAGGACACCCGTATCAGGGAGGCTATCCTGTCGAAGAAGAAAGCGGATAAAGGAAGAGCCGAGGAACTTGTGAAAGATCTGGTGGACCTCGGTTACCGATACGCCAACGGAAACGGCGTGATCAAGGATCATGCGAAAGCGGCACAGTGGTTCGAGAAAGCGGCCAGCAGAGGGGATACTATGGCCCAGTTCGCTCTTGGGTTACTGTATTTCGACGGACGTGTCATTCCACAGGATTATTCAAAAGCGGCGTTTTGGCTCGAAAAAGCGGCAACCCAAGATGATCGAGGGGCGCGGGAAGTTCGTATGGCGCAAGTCCTTCTCAGTCTCTTGTACGCCAAGGGCCGAGGAGTGCCCCAAGATGTTAACCACGCGGGTCACTGGTATAACGGGGCCAATGTCAAAGGGTTAGCTGGGGATGCGCAGCAGGCAATTGCTTACTTATATCTGAATGGATCTCCGGTTCCCCAGAGCAGCGTATATGCCTATTTTTGGCTTACGCTCTCCCTTAACTCGAAGAGCGAGGGTGTGAGAAGAGGGGTTGATGATGCTACGTTGAACATCATTAAGGAACAATTGACTCCTTCCCAGCTTGCAGAGGCCCAACGACTTGTAGATGAGTGGAAGTGAGAGAAGTAGTCAGGGTTGAGGCCTGGGGCGAGAGCACACATCAAAATACAATGGCCTGGTTTTCGAGGTGTGATAGCCGCAGGGGATTGCTTTCCTCATCGACAGTTAGTCAGCTTAGCGCAGGCACGGTTGTAAAGCGACCACGATGACGTTCTCTGGCATCAGAATTTGGACGCGGGGCATGTCGTTCTTTTTCAGACATGGTCTCGTCTTGGCTCCCTGGGCACCGCTCCTCTTTGTCCCCTTTTTGTCGGATGCGTTGACGGCTGCGCTCATCGCGCAAGAGCAACTCCATGGTCGCTTGTCTCCGCTTGCCGCCGCACGGCAGGCACTTCTGGCCATGCCAAGATTCATACGTCTCAAGATGTGGTATTACGTCCGTGCATTAGGATGGGGACTGATTCCCGTCTATGGCGTGATCAGGGACATTGACGAACGACTAGCTTGGGCCATGAGCTCCAACGTGGCGGTCATTGAAGGCCAGGCGAGTTTCGCGGGTGGGGCCACACGTTGCGAAACCTTGGTGACGTCTTTCCGAGCTGAATGCACTCGGGTGCTCGCCACGATACCACTCGTGCTTCTTGTGCCCCTTCTTGTGATGCTGGTGCTGACGAAAAGCACGTCTGAATGGTGGGCGATAGTGCTTGTGCTCGCATGGTTTTGGTTCCCAGCCTCGGGAGCCGCAAACACCTACCTCTATTTTTGGATCTGCGGCAGGGAGAAGCAGAGGTCACGGGTGAATCCGGCCAGAGTCCTCGGCGCTCTTCCTCCCGGTCCTTACACGGCGGCGTATACGAGCGATTGTCCTCGAAATATTGGAAAACAAATACTCTCCCAGGTACCCCTGTGACCTCCTGGCTTTGATTGCTTTCCGAGCGCTTGATTAGGGGAATTTCATGGTGCCTAATGACCCAGGTTTTGCCCCTGGGCAGTCTCATCTTGTCGTCAGGCTGGCGATAGGCGCGCCTGAGAAAGGACCGGTTGGGCAGCACTTCTCTACGTAGAAACTCGCTCAGACTTCTGGTCCCGGTTTTGGTCACGGTTCGGTCACGGTTTTAGGCCCGATTCCCTCTCCGCCTTAATCACCGTCAATCACATATCAGAAAGCCTGAAACCGCTGTATTCACGTGGAGTTCGACGCTCTCGTTCACTCCTGATCACTGTCAGGCTCAGTCGGTTCCAGAGGGGCTTCTAAGCTGTGGGTCGCTGGTTCGAGTCCAGCCGGGCGCACCATGTGCAGGCGAGAGGCAAGGGGCGAGGGGCAAGGGGGCTGAAGGAGCGAGTCAGAAGGATTTCCCCCGCTCGCCTCTAGCCTCGTGCCGCTAGCCATGGTTACGAGCGGTACCGCATGCGGGTGCCGTGCAGGAGGGAGAGGGTAATTTCCTCGGGCGAGAGTTCCGACGGGAAGTAGGCGCCGGATATTTTGGCTCCGTTGATGCTGGCGCTTTCCAGCCGGCTCTCTCGAAAATCGACGCCACGCAGATCCGCCTGCCGAAAGTACGACCCGCTGAAGTCGACGCCGCGCGCATCCATCCCCCGCAGTTCCAGATTCCGAAAGTCGGCATTCGTGAAGTCCAGCTTAGTCCCTGCCGGCTTTCGCGCGTTGAATTCTCCGATCTTGCCTTCCCGCAGGAGCTGGTAGAGGGGATCGTTTAATATCCGCAGCTTGGATCCCGGCGCCGTGACGAGCATAGAGTCCGCCTCTCTAGGTTGCCACTCACTGTATCGGCTGGCAGCGGGGGGCTCTTGAGCGAATCTCAGACGTTCGTTTTGATGCTGTGCCCTTCGGAGGTGAGCACGGTCTCGGCCGCCTTGGCGAGGTCCGCATCGGCGCTATGATCCTTTGAAAAGACGCGAAGTTGCACGATGCGGGCAGGCAGGTAGTCGAAGAATTCCTTCAGCGCCTCCTTCGAGACGGACTGGGTGGCCGGATCGTAGACGTAGATCTGGAACTCACCCATGTTGAGCAGATTCACCGGTCGGGGGTCCTGGTTGGCCAGGTCGACACGGAAGTCCCATTTCTTCAAATGGGGAGGCAACTCCCCTCGAATGCGTGTCGTGAGGGTCTCCCGGTCGATGTAGACGCGCCCCCGCTCCTCGCCGCGGGTGGGCAGCATGGCGTTGTAGGCCATCTTCCATTTCACGTCCCGGCCGAGGATTCGGTTCCACTCTGCGCCGAGGGCCCGCTTGCCCTTGCTCCGTGATTTCGGCCACTGCCGCACGGTTTCGATGAGCGACCAATCCGTGAGCGAGCGGTAGGCTTCCATGTCCTTGAGGGGGTTTTTCGGAAACACGTGCGCCATGGTGTCATGGAAGATTTCCCGGAGATGGATGTCGATGGCGCGCGTGGTCCGGTGGTAGTAGACGTTCTGGTAGAGATAGAGCCGGGTGTTGAGGAACATCTGCAGCGCGGGCAGCCCCGTGCGATGAATGGTCAGGCCCTTCGGCGTGATGAGCGTATAGTGAATGAGCCGCGTGAGATCGACCGGCCCGACCGCCACCCCGCACATGTAGGAGTCGCGCAGGACGTAGTCCAGATTGTCCGCCGTGTAGATCCCGCCGATGACCGGTTGTAAAAAGGCGAGCCATTTCGGATAGCGCGCGCTGTCTTTGGCCGGGTCTTTCAAAATGAGGAAGGCCATGTGATCGGGGTCGAGCTGCTCCCCGGGCGCGAAGGGGCCGTGGGGGCTGCGGCGAATCTTTTTGATGATGTCGCCCAGATGCTCGCGAATGATCACCTGGCCGATGCGTTCGTGGGTGAGTCCGAACTCTTCCAGGAAATTCTCATCGAAAAAGTGGCAGAAGGGGCCGTGGCCGATGTCGTGGACCAGGGCGGTGATGCGGAGCAGCTCCTCGATGTAGTTCTGCGACGGCAGATTGGGGACGACTTGCGCCAGCGACGGATAGAGGTGGCGCGCGAAGCGGCCGGCCACGTGCATGACGCCCAACGAGTGCTGGAAGCGGCTGTGTTCGGCGGACGGATAGACCCAGCGAGCGCTCTGCAGTTGATAGATATATCGGAGGCGCTGGACCCAGGCGGAGTCGATCAAGTCTTTTTCGGTCCGCTCGCCCGGATCCGGCGGAGTGAGCGGCACCGTGAACGTAACGTATTCATGGATCGGGTCGGCGATGAGCGCAGACCCATCGTAATGTTGATCCGGCGTGACGAGCGTGGTGCGCATCTGGGACGTGCGGGGGCCTTGCAAGACGCTGATCCGTGTTTGGGCGACGCGAAGTCGGTCCGCGTCATGATGCGCAACAGTTTAACGCACCGTGGGGGAGGGGGGCAATCCGCTCTCCGCGGTGGATTCGTGCGGTCTTCGCGCGCGATACCGCATGATGAGCCAGTAAGCGATCGGGTAACTCGCAAGGGCGGCCACGATGCTCAACACGAGGCCGCCGATGAGGAAGGGGACGATGTAGGGCAAGACTTGCTCGTAGATGGCTCGCGCGCTCAGATCGTGCCACTCCATCGTCGGCGCAGCCGAGACGCCTGTCAGCCAGCAGCCGAGCCAGAGCGAGGCGCCCAGCGACGGGACCAACGTCCAGGGATTGTTGACGAAGACGCCGGCGAACAGCGCCACGGCGTTCAATTGAAAGAGCCAGACGCAGAGGCCCGCCAGCGCGAGATGCGTGCCATAGATTGGGGAGAAGGTGATGAAGACGCCGAGGGCGAAGGCGAAGGCGGTCCGCCGCGGAGATTCCTTGAGGTGCAACAGTTGTTGGAGCATGGACTGGAGCTTGCTCATCGGCGGGCCTCTTTCGACCGGGACGTCGGAGGTCGTGCCGGCGAGCGAAAGTGGTCGTAGCTCAGGTTCGGCAATGGGAGAAGGCGTCCACGGGCATCCATCATCCTCAATCCAGAACGAAACGGCGTCGTCACGCCGATACGGGTGAGGCGCCGGCCCGGCTGAGCGGCGAGGCGCTCCAGTCGACGCGCCTTGGATGGGGGAACCGTGAACAACAGTTCGTAGTCTTCACCACCCTGCAAGGCGAGCCTTGCCGGATCGGTGCGCGTCGCCCTGGCGTAGGCCCGCAGCGCGGGGGAGAGCGGCAGACTGCCGAGGTCGATAGCGGCGCCCACGTGGCTCTGCGTACAGATGTGCCGGAGGTCGCCGGACAATCCGTCGGACAAGTCGATGGCCGCGCTTGCGAGATGGCGCCGGCTCAACAGTTGGCCCAAGCGGGCATGGGCGACGGGACGGCGATGCCGGGCGACTAAGAATCGTCGAGCCGAGGGGGCGAGTCGCGCCGCCGCCGGTCGCCCCTCGCGGGAGAGCAGGCGAAGCCCGGCCAGCGAATCGCCGAGCGTGCCGGTCACGTAAATCAAGTCGCCGACCCGCGCGCCGCTGCGGAGCAGCGCGGAACCGGACGGCACGCTGCCAGTGACCGTCAGACTTAGAAACAACCCCGTGGCCGACGCGGAGGTATCGCCGCCGATCAGGGCGACGCGAGAGGGCCGGCAGGCGGCCATCAGGCCTTTGTAAAGACGCAGGACGTCGGCCCGGCTCATGGCCGGTGGAATGGCGAGCGCGACGAGCAGATGTTCCGGCCATGCGCCCATAGCGGCCACGTCGCTCAGGTTGGCAATGGCGGCCTTGTAGCCGACATCTTCGAAGGAGGCGGTCTTGAGGTCGAAGTGAACGCCTTCGGCCAGGAGATCGGTGGTCAGGACGAGCTGGCGGCCCGCCGCCGGCGCGATGACCGCGGCATCGTCCCCGATCCCGCGCAGGACCGTGGGATGTGGGCGCGCGTAGCGTTGGGCGAGAGACTGGATGAGGCGGAACTCTCCGGTCACCGCTGAGGAGGTGGTAGCCATCCCTGCACGTCGGCCTCCCGCGAATGCGACTTAGACCGACGCCGTCGGCGCGATCGGCCGCGGCCTGGGCGTCCCTTTCGGCGGCATCACCGGAGGTGGAGCCGGATGCGGCGGGCGCATCGCCTTCTGCCCTTCATTCATCCCCCGCTTTCGGCCCTTGGTGCTGGTCGAAGAGGGGCGGGCCAGCGCCACGCGCAACACGTCATCCATGGTTTCGGCGAAGGCGAAGTGGACGCCGCGCTGGAGATGCTTGGGAATCTCTTGCAAATCCTTCTCGTTTCGCTTCGGCAGAATGATCGTCGTCATCTTGGCGCGCTTGGCGGCCAGGATCTTTTCCTTCAACCCGCCGATGGGCAGCACGCGACCGCGGAGCGTCACCTCGCCGGTCATGGCGACATTCCGTCGAACCGGCGTATCGGTCAGGATCGAGGTCAGGGCCGTCGCCATTGTGATGCCGGCTGAGGGACCGTCCTTCGGGATGGCGCCGGCCGGCACATGAATGTGCAAATCGAACTTGGAGAAGACATCTTCCTTGATGCCCAGCTTCTTCTGCTTGGCCCGGATGTAACTCAGGGCCGCTTGGGCCGATTCCTTCATCACGTCGCCCAAGTGTCCGGTCAGCGTCAGCCCGCCCTTTCCCTTCATGGCGGTGGCTTCGATATAGAGAATGTCGCCGCCCGTTTCGGTCCAGGCGAGGCCGGTCGCGACACCCAGCTCGTCCTTCGTTTGCTCGGTCTCCGGGAGGTATTTGGGGACCCCGAGGTACTTTGAGATGTTCACGGGGGTGATGGAATAGTTTCTGACTTTCCCTTCCGCGACCTTCTTGGCCACTTTCCGCATCATATTGGCGACTTCGCGTTCCAGATTGCGCACGCCGGCTTCCCTGGTGTAGTGCGAAATGGCCTGCCGCAGCGCCGGCTCGGAAATGGTGATGTGGCTCTCCGTGATTCCGTGTTCCTTGAGCTGGCGCGGGATCAGATATTTCTGCGCGATGCCGAGCTTCTCCTCCTCGGTGTAGCCGGGGATCTCGATGATCTCCATGCGGTCCCGCAGGGCGGAAATGATCGGATCGATCAGATTCGCGGTCGTGATGAACATGACCTCGGACAGATCGAAGGGCACGCCGAGATAGTGATCGCTGAAGGCGTGATTCTGTTCGGGATCCAACACCTCCAAGAGCGCCGCGGAGGGGTCGCCCCGGAAGTCGGCCCCGACCTTGTCGATCTCATCCAGCATGAAGACGGGGTTGTGCGTGCCGGCTTGCTTGATGCCTTGGATGATCCGCCCGGGCAGGGCGCCGACGTAGGTGCGCCGGTGGCCGCGAATCTCGGCCTCATCGCGCACGCCGCCGAGGCTGACGCGGACGAACTCTCGGCCGAGGGCGCGGGCGATGGATTTCCCCAACGACGTCTTGCCGACGCCGGGCGGGCCTGCGAAGCAGAGGATCGGGCCCTTCATCTTCTCTTTCAGCTTGCGGACCGCCAGGTACTCGAGGATGCGCTCCTTCACCTTTTCGAGATCGAAGTGGTCCTCATTGAGGACCTTGGCCGCGGCCTTGATGTCCAGGTTATCCTTGGATTTCTTGCTCCAGGGCAGGTCGACCATCCATTCGAGATAGGTGCGGACGGTGGCGGACTCGGCCGTATCGGGGTGCATCTTTTCCAGCCGCTTGAGCTGCTTCTCGCATTCCTTCAGCACCTTCTCCGGCATCTTGGCGTCTTTCACGCGCTTCCGGAAGTCCGCCAGCTCTTCAGAGCGCTCGTCCAGCTCGCCCAGTTCCTTTTGGATCGCCTTCAACTGCTCGCGGAGGAAATATTCGCGCTGCGTCTTGTCCATCTCGCCCTTGGCCTGGGCTTGAATCTTCTGCTGCATGGACAGGACTTCGACTTCCTTGGCGAGAATTTCGCTTACCCGCTTGAGGCGGACGATCGAATCCTCGATCTCCAGGACCTCTTGGGTGACCTCGACCTTGAGCCCCAGGTTCGAGGCGATCATGTCGGCCAGCCGGCCCGGATCTTCGAGGTTCTCGATCACGACCATCACGTCGGGCATGAGCACCTTGCCGAGGCTGACGATCCGCTCGAGCTGCTCTTTCACCGTCCGCATGACGGCTTCGCCTTCGAG
>FKKE01000487.1_pt3 | contig 19780 bp, 19 predicted proteins | sample 1106331 | NCBI WGS metagenome assembly FKKE01 (sample SAMEA3931202, study PRJEB13176) | freshwater metagenome | biome: Drinking water system; feature: drinking water; material: freshwater | place: China | collected 2013-02-06 | reverse complement strand
GGAGCACCAGAGCAACAGAGGATTCTAACTTTCCACTGGAGGGAGGTATCGCTGTTCGATCTCCCGTTTTAACATCTGACGCGCTTCCTGCACCGAGACGCTTGATAGTGAGGCGATACGCTCTACGGCTTGAGCGAGTCCCTTGTCCTTTACTCCAGTTCGAAACCAATCGCTGTAGTCTCCGTTATGGAGGTGATAGGACCATGTTGTGTCATCAACGCCTTCGCCAATTTGAACGAAGAGCGATAAATTATGGGCCTTGAGGTTGAGCTTCCCCTCCGGTCCGCGAAAGTAGAAGCTCCGATCGTCGGGAAGCTCGCCTTCTGCATACTTCCCGCGGTGACGCGGTGGTTTCTGGGCGGGTGGGATAATTTCTACGGAAATGAGCGATGGTGACCGGCCAATGTCCCAAAGACTGAGTGCATCTTCAGCCGATTGAGCACTCGACGCTGGCCGGTCAATCCCGCGTGCGGCTGCAAACTGTGCAGAGATCATACGATCCTCCCCATCAAACGCGAGTAGGAGATTGGTAGCGAGGATGAGCTCGTGGTGAAGCTCTCGCGGGAAAACGGTCACGAAGCACCAACCACTCAAATCTTCGGCACGAAACGGCAGCTCGTGGAGGATCTCTCGCGGAAGCACGTGATGAGCCTCGTCGATGAGCAGGAAGTGAGGTCGGCCGAGGTGCGACTTCATTGCCTGAAATTTTTTTGCAAAGGCGACGAAAAACGACACCCGATCGGCAAGCGCAATGCCGCTGATATTGACAATAAGATTGTCGAATGAATTTTCTAGCAATTCAAATATGCTCTTTAGTTCCGGCGGCCTTGACGGCGAACCGAGCACTACCGCGTTTGGCATCTCCTCGTAATCCGATTCCGGATCAATGACGCAGTACTGATAGCCTCGCTCGTTGAGACGCTCGAGTAACCCAACTGCCACGGTAGATTTTCCCTTTCCGGGTTTCCCCGCGATGAGAATGTTATCTCGAAAGGGCGAGAGCGAATACATTTCACCCTGAAGATCGATGAGAAGCGGAACCTCGATTTTCGGTGGAGGGACCATATTCTCGAGTACGTGCGTAATTACCTCACGCACCCCAGCTCCGTTCGGCCGTGTTGTTCTGGCGGTAGCGATCTGCTTAATTGAGTCGAGAGCATTGGCTACAGCAAATGAACAGCCGCAGACCGACATGAAGGAATGATCATTCTCGGCGTCGCCAATACCGAGAATATTTTTTGACGAAAGCTTTAATTCACGAAGCGCAAAATCGAGGCCGGTGGCTTTATTGATGCCCGGAGGGAGCACCATAACTGCACCCTTGTTGAAGATAAGCTGTAACTCGAGCCCAAGATTTCGAATATGGTCTAGAACTACAGATTCATTCGGCTCCTGCGTAGCAAGGATGACTTTGCCTCTGAAGAGCGGTTCTACTTTGGCCTGAAGCAGGCTTTGGTAGAGCTCCTCCTTCACCGCCCCTGTGAGTAAGACTTCACGGCGGGTAGCGGGCTCGTATGCCACAGCTCCGTTTTCTGCGACAACCCAGCTAAAGAGATTGAGTTGAGGGAAGAGCTTCCCAAGCTCACCAAGCTCCCGTCCAGAGACGAGCACAAGCAATCGGCCAGTAGCGAGAAATTTCTCTAATTCAACTACCGTCTCGCGAGCAACCTTACCGTTTAGTGCGAGCGTCCCGTCATAATCAATGGCAAGCGCAATGTAGGGGCTGAGTTTCACTCAAACCAAGATTTCTCGCTACCCGGATGGGCAACTTCCAACTGGTTCCTTACCTTACCGGCGCCGGCGATTGAGGTCGCAATTTGCTCCACGGCTGTTCGCTCATTTTCGGAGCGAACTGGCCCTTTAAGCGTGACTGCTCCATCGCGGGTAATGATTTTGACGTTGTGTGCGTAGAGCGAGAGATTGTCCTGATCAATGATCGAGCGGCGAATTTTTCGCGATAACTCAACATCCGGCGCAGCCCAACTCTGCTCATCGGCCGTGAGCCGTTGCTCGCTTCTCTCTCGCTTATTCACCTCGGTATTATCAGGCTCCGCACCCCAGAAAATTTCGGGGAATGCGAGCAAGCAGAGCAACAACCCGAGCACGTAATAACGAATGCTCATCTTGAATCTCCTATTCCTGTTTCTCTCTGCGGCTAGTAGTTTGAAGCCATTGGACGCGGTTTATCTTTCTTTCGGCCGCTATCAGCTGACGCTTCATCAGTGGCTGTAATGTCTGTTGCACCCGTCTGTCGGAGAATGCCCTTGGCACGGTCGCGCCATTCCGGTGTATCGCAGTGGACCGAGAGCAGCATTCCGCCCTTTTTAATGCGGCCCTCATAACGTTTTGCCTCATACTCGGGGATGCCCATACCAATGAGTGCCCCGGTGAGACCGCCAATAGTGCCACCGACACCAAGTCCGGCGAGCATTCCTACGATTGGACCTGCCGCGATAAACGGTCCCACACCTGGAATGGCGATTGCACCGATTCCCGCGAGCCAACCGAGTGTCCCACCGACAACTGCACCTGTCGCGGCACCGGTCGTTGCCCCCTCGGGCGCTTTTGTTGCTTTCTCATGCGAAAATTCTTTTGTCGATTCGATACTCGGAAGAAGTGCAGAGATGTCAGCGTTACGGAAGCCTGCATCCTTCAATTGATCGACACCAAATTCTAACGCCACACGATCGGCGTAAATGCCCAGCACGACGATATTGTCGTTCCGCACCGGTTGAGTTTTGATCGCATTTTCATTTGTCCCTGTTGGATTTAGGTATTCCGCCGTCATATGTTTTCCCCGTGAGATTGTCGCTAAATATTAAAGTGACGAGTTCGAGGGATAACGTAGCAGAGCTAGAGGAAAGTTGTATGAGTTACGTCATGGTAGATGAGTCCCCGGGTTGCGGACGAATAGATATGAGCTGATGTCATCGCCACTCTCAAGCCGAAAGGATGTACCTCGATAGCCACGACTGAACAACGAGGTGAATGCAGTTCGAATCACTTCATACCAGAGGAGGGCAAGTTCAGGGGACAACTCTCGCAACTTCAGGTGCGAAGTTGGGATCGGAACTGCGACAGCGGGTACGTCGGCTGAGAGGATATCTTCGCGGAGTACCGGCGTTTGCTTTTCGAGTTCGATCACCTTTGGCGCATCTTTCGGAAATGCTTGAGGTGAAGCTTCATGCAGGATGTCCCAGTGAACCTCGAGACGATCGGAGGGCATATTCTGATAAAACTCGGAACGCATAATACCGTATTCGTTGGCACAAAACTTTACCGCTTCGGCGCCCAGTTTCGCCAAGTTAAAATAGGCATTGGGAGCGATAAGGGGGTCGAAAGTCCATCGGATATTCGAAATCCCGTCCTCAAGCGCGAGTTTTCGTTGGAAGAACTTGAGCGCGTAGCCGATCCCTTGGTTTTGATAATCGGGATCGACACCGACGATGTGCGAAAGGAGAAATCGCTCATTCTTCGTTCGATCGAATGCGGCGAGGGCGAACACAAACCCAACTAATTTCCCTCCGAAAAAAGCGCCGAGGATCTGGCCACCCGTTTTGCTTACCGCTCGCATGAGGCGGGGAACAACCTCGGTTTGGTCGAACCCGAAAATCTTTTCCTGGAGCTTTGTAACGAGACAGAAATCTTGAACGGTCGAGAGCGATCGAAGTTCGAGTTTGGCCAAGTCGAAAGAGGTCCCTATTCTTTTCGCGTTCATTAGAAAAAAGTGACCTAAAGGAATCTCCTTCCTTGAAAATGAACCTCTCAGGTCACCCCTCTTATATACCCCCCAGCCTTTCCTGATGTGCTCGCCTCCGGGTTAATACGGTCGATTCCCCCGGTTTTCGTCGGTGACCGCCTTCATGAACGTCGTAGGCGGCACTGCACTGAGCGCGTCGGCGGTCTCCGCGTCTGTAACGACGAATGCCTCTCCCATACAACGCAGGCTATCACGAATCAACTTTACTCCGTGTCGATAGTAGTTCGGATAGACCACTTTCCACAGGCGGCGTTGGATCCGAGCGACAGCTTCTGCTCGGCCCTTCGGTAACTTGCACCGAGCGCGATCCTCAGACGGGTAAAGCTCGAGCAGCTTTGCTTCCTGCCGTTTTCGGATGTCTCGCCAGCGAACGAATTCGCGAGGTATCGGAGACCCTTCGAATGGAGGAGAGAACGCACCCCGTACCTGGTAGACATCGTCTAGGATTCGATCCAATCGGCAAACCCAGCTTTGGGCGCGCCGATAGCTCGATTCTCCTGCAACGTCACGATCTGGATAGGTAGCTTCTATGCTTGCGACGAATCCTGCCGGATCGTTTAGCAAGACACGAATCTCACCTTCATTTACTTGATACGAGCTCCATCGAACGTGTTTGACGTTGATATCAGCGGGTCCAGCAAAGTGCGTGTAAGCCCCCGCCACACGACGTTGCAGTTTGGCAAATGACCCGGAGTAGAGCGCACGATCGAAACAGGCCTCACACTTCGGCCTCCTTTTCTTTTTGTCGTCGTTCCTTCGTGCCTCGAGATCCTGGTCAACACTTGCCCAATGCTCGTGCGCTGTAGCACCGATTTTAAGCACGACTGCACGAGCTCGTGACCTTCGCTTCGCCGCTGCATACGACTGCACAACTCCAGTCTGGAACGAGGTGTATGGGTTCTCCTCATAGAACTCGATAATCGCCTGGTCGAAGTGCTGTGTTCCCATATAGTAAGGATCAAAGCTAACGATCGGGAGACTTCGTGCGCCCATCCTGCGTAATAGCGCAAGGATACGCTGCGCTACCGCATAATGTCTCGCTGCTTGAAGTGCCACGTCGGCATCGGACACTCTTTCTTGCGCTTTCGGATTGAGCGCGGCGATGCGCATCACGATCATTATTTCGATGTTGCCGAGCGGCACACCGAGTTTTCTCGCCAGGTTGATCGCCTGCGCCACCTGGATCAACGCTTCCCAGGGAACCCCAAGTGACGCGGCATGCATGTTCGCAACACTCCGGAGAACCAAGATGAAGACATCACTTGGCGCCACCTTGCCGAGACGAAGCTGCTCTACAGCCTTTCGCGTAATTGGCTGGATAAAGGGCGGACTACTGAGTGGCGCTATTAGCCAATGTTGCTTGTGCTTCCGGCGGCGGCCGGAATCGCGTCGAGCACGAACAATCATCGGCCACCTCCTTTCTTGTAAATCAGAGTGACTACAAAAACACAACCTCGCCGTTCACATCTCTGTAAACGGGAACCTTTGAGATTCCTCTAGGTTCAATCTCCCCCCACCCACGGGAAAGTGATCGAACCTAGAATACAACTCATCTACCCACGATAAATTGTTCGCCTGAGATCCGTTGCGACTTGATTACGCTCTCGCCTCGAGCACATCAGAGACTACTTGGACTAACTCAGCTGGCTCGACTGGTTTTGAGAGATGCATCTGATATCCTGCCTCGAGCGCTAAAATTTTATCTTCCGCACGGGCGAATGCGGTGAGTGCAACCGCGGCCACTTTCCCTCCTTGCCATTGAGGGAGCTCCCGGACTCGACGCATGAATTCGATACCATCAAGCTCCGGCATGCCGATGTCCGAAATGAGAACTTCAGGCTGCTTTGACTTCAAGAGTTCGAGGCCTTCCTCTGCAGAACTTGCTGTTGCAACTTCTGCTCCGCACTCTTCGAGTAAACGCTTAACGAGTTCTTGTGCGTCTGGTTGGTCATCTACGACAAGGATCTTCCTCCCTCTGAGCAGCGTCTGTTGCTGCTCAAATGGAGCGGGTGTTTCCTTCAACGAAAGCCTTTGACCATAGTGCGTCGCTACGAGCGGAAGGGTAACCGTAAACGTTGTGCCTCGACCGCGACCAGCGCTCGTCGCTTCAATCCGACCGCCGTGGAGCTCGACCAATTGTCGTGCAATCGCTAGTCCCAGGCCTAAACCACCATGACGCCTTGCCATCGAAGCATCGGCCTGTCGGAAGCGATCGAAAACATAAGGGAGAAACTCTTGCTCGATTCCTTCGCCAGTGTCGACGACACTAAGCTCCACTTCGCGCTCAGAGAAGCGAGCGATAACTTCCACTCGTCCGCCGGCATCGGTAAACTTGACCGCATTACTAAGCAAGTTCCACAGTACCTGTTGGAGACGCTCGGGATCGACGAGCACCGGCTTTAAAACCGACGGCAGGATCACCCGTAATTTTATCTCTTTCGCGTTCGCCGCTGGCCGGACGCTCTCGATACTGTCCTCGATCACTTTCGTTAGGTCGGTGCTCTCTAAATCGAGGCGAAGCTTGCCAGAAATAATGCGATTCATATCGAGCAGGTCGTCAATAATTTGCGTCTGGATTCGCGCGTTCCGCTCGATCACATCGAGCCCACGATTAAGATCGACTGTTGCCGTTGTGGTGGGCCGACAGAGCTGTGTCCAGCCGAGGATCGCATTGAGCGGGGTGCGAAGCTCATGACTCAAAGTGGCAAGAAATTGATCCTTCAGTCGACCCGCCCGTTCGGCTTCTTCGCGGGCAACACGCTCAGCTTCAAACAATCGCTTCTTTTCGGTAACGTCCTCCTGGACCCAAACGAAAAATCTGCTCCCGCCGAGGAGTATTGAAGTTACGCGGCTGTATGAGATGAATGACGAGCGATCCTTGCGCTGGTTCAATACTTCCCCCCGCCAAGAGCCGTACTGCTTAACGTGTTCCAATATCCCGAAGAAGGTGCTCCTCGCTTCTTCGCGCAGGCCGCCGTATCGTTTGCTCAAATTTTGACCGAGAAACTCTCCGCGCCGTGAACCGAATATCGAATCTTCGGTCGGATTTGTGTAGATAATCGTGCCGTCTTCGGTGGTGATCGCGACACCTTCAGTGAGATTTTCGAGCACGTGGGATCGTAGCTTAAGTGCCTGTTCTGTTTCACGCTGTGCGGTAACATCTCGATGAGTCCCCCAGATGAGCGTGAGTTTCCGATCGACGATGATTCCAACGAGCGAATCAAGCAGAAATCTAGGATTCCCAAGGAGATCCTGATGATCAGCTTCAACGTCAGAGAGGTGATAATTCGCGCGGATAAACATCCGAAGAAAATCTCGTCCACGATCTCCGGTGGCTGGTAAGACCGTAGTAATGCCCTTTCCGACGAGTGCATCTGGAGTCGGATAACCAAAGATTCGAATGAGCGATTGATTGTATTCGGCAAACTTCGCGGACGTGATAATTCGCTCGACCTGGTCCTCAATCGGGAGGTCAACTGGAATCGGGCGCTCAAGCTCGGCGCGCCAAATTCCTTTGTAGCTTTGTTGGATGAAAGCGCGGTAGCGCTCTTCACTTCGTTTGAGCTCACTTCGTGTCAGGTTCGTCGAGGTAAGGTCATGGAGGACAATTACATGAATCGTGTCCTTACCGGTCCCGCGTGTTGCGGACGAGAGCCGGATATCAAAAGTTGTTCCGTCGCGTCGCACCGCGGTCCCCTCACTCTGCGTAGGTTGGTCTCCACGCTCGAAAGGGTTCGCGCGCTTTTCGAGTTCCACACCAAGCATCGTCCAGGGTTGTCCGAGAATCTCCGTTCGTGTGTAGCTGAAGAGCTCCTCCGCACGAGAGTTGAATTCGACTACCCGCTCTTCGGCGTTCACCTCGATAATTGCGTCAATGGAGGCAGCAAGTACTGCGGAATGTGAAACATTATCGCGACAGAGGCGACTACGGAGAAGACGCTTGAGCATCATAAACTCCAGCGGAAAGTCCTGGTTCGAGAGGTACCGATCTGTAGCACAAGCGCCTGTTGACCACAAAAAAGCATAGCGCGTAAACTTAACGCATGTCGGTAGTTAGCGCTGAAATTCACAGTACTCCATCTCAAAAACCGGTGAAGCTCAGCAGTATTGCTCTAGCTCGTTGGAGGATGCGATGAGTGAGCTTTTTCTCGCTCAAGGAGGATACTATTTTGTGACAGGGATTTGGCCGATTCTCCACATGCGATTTTTTTTGGCGGTTACCGGACCCAAGGCGGATCTCTGGCTCGTCCGAACAGTTGGGCTTCTCGTGCTCAGTATTGGTGGAGCGCTGCTCTCCGCCTGGGTAAACCCCCTCACAGCCGAGGAGATTACAAGCAGTCCGTTTATCTTGTCCATCTCGAGCGCTACGGCGCTGCTCTTCATTGACATCTTCTATGTCTACCACAAGGTGATCCCCCCCGTGTATCTCCTTGATGCCGTGATTGAGGCGGCCATTTTATCTCTGTGGATCATGGCTTCCTTACTTTGAAACGCTAGAGCTGTGCCCTGATGGAGATCATGTCGCGAAGCTAGCGCAGGCGTATTGTAAAGCAAATCGTAGTAAGCGGAGGGGTTTATGGCTCAGGTGAAGGGATTTCTTGTTGCTCTTATGGGAGTATTGCTGTGTCCGCACCTCGGTGTAGCAGAAACGATCGCGCTTGATGAACGGTTCATGAAAGACGCAGCGCGGGGGAACGCCGCTGAGATGCAAATGGGAGAACTTGCGAAAACGAAAGCTGCGAGCGCGGGAGTAAGAAATTTCGCCGAACGGCTGATCGCAGATCACAGCCAAGCAAACTCAAAGTTGAAGGAGCTTGCAAACAAACGCAATATTGAACTCCCTGCGGAGCTGAGCGTTGCGCAGAAGAGCCATTTTTCAATGCTTGAGGGTTTAAGCGGAACCGCCTTTGACAGCGCGTTTACCACCCACATGATTAACGATCATCAACAGGATATCGCGAACTTTGAAAAGCACGCCGATGTGACCCAGGATACTGAACTAAAAGCGTTTGCGACGTCCACACTCCCAACGCTTCGTGAACATCTCAGCATTGCAAAACAGCTTAAGTCGGATACGAAGTAACGGCTGAGGCAGTGGTTAAGGCAGCGGCAGCGGCAAAGGCGGTGGCAACGATTTCGGCGATGACAAAGGCAGAGGCGAAGGCAGGTGTAAAGGTAAAGAGTCACTACTGAACAAAATCCCAGCCTCTGCCCCAGCCCTTGCCAAAAAAACGCGCACACCATTCACGCCACTTTCCGTCGCTTCCAAGCCTCCCGACTACGAGCGCTTCGTACTGCCTTACTCCAGCCACCGGTCTTTATCCACTGATTGAGCTCAGTGCATCCAGGATGGCGTTTTTCGAGCTCGCGAAATTCTTTCCCGTGGAAGCTCCATCGTTTCTTCCCTAGCTCTCCTGAAACACCGAGATATGCATGACACATTTCGTGATAGAGGAGTGGCTCAAGATATTCGGCGCCCCGTGGCTCGCCCATCTCGCGGGCAACACGGATAAGCTTCTTGCTTAGGAAGCATGAAGCGAGAACCCGCTTCTGTCGTCGAGGACTCCAGCACACCCGAAACTCGTCGAGTTCCGGAGTAACTGGGAAATATTGCGCACGTACGCGAACCCAGAGTTCCTGTAGCGTACACTCGTTGGAATCTCTGTTCGGAATGATTGCTGGTGATGGGAGGAGAGTTTTTACCCGAACGAACGTGCGAAACAGAGAAAGCTGCGTTCCCATTGCTATGCTGCCAAACCTTTCGTCTGCCCCGAGGACGTCCTCGCAAGGAGACGGGTCGCAAGGAGAGACGCATTTTCTATGCGGTCTGACATGCCTAACCCTTCACGCCAGTTGGCGAGGATTTTCAGCCGCGGATACTTCTGCTCTAGTTCTTCGAGACGCTCAAGTGTTCGAAAGTGGCCGACAGGATAATTCGGGATTGCCGAGCGATGGAAGGTAGCCGCGAGCACCTCGAGACCTCCAGTGATCCCGAGAATCTCTCGCACTTCGGCGAGCACCTGTGTTCGAACTTGTTCGTCCGTAACGTCCGCACATTCTGGCCGAACTGCTCCGCCAACGAAGCAGGTGAGGAGCGATTCATCTCCCGATGCGCGATGTGGAAAAACCATTGATGAAAAGATTATCCCGAGAATCGCCCGAGCGCCAGCAGGGCTTACGAGTACTCCGAAACCGCCAAGATGGCTTGGGAGCGAAGCTTTTCGGACCACAAGGTGGACGATACCAATTGACGCGTAGGAGAGATCTGAAAGTGTGTCTCCAAGAGTCCCCGCATGTGGAGACAAGAGACGCGCAGTTGCTTTGGCATCGGTCGTGAGCACAAGCTCTCTCCCAATGACTTCGGCACGATTTGTAATTACCCGAACGCCCTCATCCAAAAATTCGAAGTCGAGTACGTTTGTATCAAACTCTATCGTGGTGTTCACGAGTTGCCGGCGGAGCGCAAGCGCAAGTTGCTCCATCCCTTCTTTGAACGAGAGCATTCGTAACCGTTCGCGCGCTTTCCCTTTCATCCCGCGAATGGTACCGAGAAGTACAGAACCACCACTTGCCGTCGCTTGCCATGGGAAGCGGAGTGCAGTGCGGGCACTCAATCGCTTAATCTCTGCCGCCCAGATTCCGGAGAGAACAGGCGAAACTATTCGCTCAGCGACCATCGACCCAAAGCGCCGTGAGATAAACGAATAGACGCTCTCATCGTCGATTGCTCGCTCGTGGATCAATGGTTCCGCGAGCACTCTTAGTTTTGCCCACCACGGAAGAATCGGAGTAAGGAGGGCCTGAAGTGGCGTGCGCGGAGTTGTTACGAGCCGGACACGACTGCTTCCGGGATTTGCGAGAGCGAAGTAGCGAATCTTTGCGATTGGTGCCGGCCAGACGACCTCGCTCTCCAACCCCAACTCGCCGATGAGTTGGACGAGTGCAGGTTTTGCAAGGGTCGAATTGGGGCCAAATTCGAGGAGGAGTTCACCTCGACGTTCCGAGCGGAGCCATCCGCCGACTCGATTGGATTGTTCCAATATCGTAACACGTTTCCCGGCAACTCCGAGATAATAGGCGAGTGTCAGGCCACCGATTCCGGCGCCGACGATTACAACATCAGCATCCGGTTTCATCTGCCCAGCCGTCTCGCGCTGTCCGAATGAACGCGCGAACATTTTCTATCGGCGTAGTGGGGAGCACTCCATGGCCGAGGTTCACGATATAGCCCGACCGCTTTGGCCAACGCTTGATCATCTCTCTCGTAGATCGAGATACCGTCTCGGTCGGACTAAACAGCTGAGCTGGATCAAGATTGCCCTGAACTACCGTATCGGGGAACGCCGCGGAGACAGAGGCAAGTGACACCCGTTGGTCGACACTGAGGCAGGTCGCGCCGGTTTCAATCATGCTTCCGAGTAGATGTGAGCAATTATTGACATAGAGGATGCTTGGGCAACCGCGCTCCGAAATTCGAGCGATAATCTGTTTTGTAAACGGGAGTGCCCACCGACGATAATCTTCAGCACTTAAATTCCCAGCCCACGTATCGAAGAGCTGAATGACCTGCGCGCCACTCTCAATTTGTGCGCAGACGTAATCGCTCACGACTTGAGTAAGTTTACCAAGGAAGAGTTCCATCGCCGCTGGTTCTCGCTTGGCGAAGATGAGTGTTCCTTCGAAATGCTTAAACATTTGTTGCGAAGTCGTGTAACAGGCGAGAGTCCAGGGGGAGCCGGCAAAGCCGATCAGCGCCTGGTCTCCGCGCTCACGCGTCTTGAGTACGTTCCGAAGTTCTCGCAGTGTTTCGAAGACAAAGCCGACTCGATCTTCGATCGCATCGATCTCGAGGGCTTCAACATCTCTCGGCGTCGCAATCGGATTTTTCACAATCGGCCCAGGGGCGAAATCGATTCTTAGTCCCATTGCTTCCACGGGAATGAGAATGTCAGAGAAGAGAATGATCGCGTCGACTTCGAGCAATTCTAACGGAAGGAGCGATACGCGTAGCGCAAGTTCTGGGGTCTTACACAGTTCGAGGAAGCTGTGCTGCTCCTTTAAGGCGCGATACTCGGCCATATACCGCCCCGCCTGTCGCATCAACCATACTGGCGGGCGTTCGACCTTTTCATGTCTGAGTGTGCGGATGAGTAGCGGGTCAGTCTTCACGTTCGGTTCTCAAAGCGTATATTCAAATACGCCAAATTTTGTCTTCAGTACTACTTGGTTATGCTTCGCTGAGCTTGGCTCAACTCGACCCACTACTCTTGCGGCGACGGAAAATGATTTTGCGATCTCAATTACGGCGCTTGCATCTTCTTCCTTGAGATACAATTCGAAACGGTGACCCATGTTAAACACCTGGTACATCTCCCGCCATTTGATCTCGCCGTGTTGTTGGATCAATGCAAAGAGCGGCGGGACGTCGAAGAGATTGTCCTTCACGTAACGGTTCCCCTCGCCGAAGCGAAGTACCTTTGTCTGTCCACCTCCGGTACAATGAATTGCGCCGTGTATTCGACCACGGAGTTCTCGGTAAATGTTCACGAGCACCGGTGCGTACATGCGAGTTGGTGAGCTCAGCGCCGTTCCAACAGTCATGCCGAGCGCTTTCGGTTTATCCGTAACTCCAAAAGGTCCCCGGTAGGACACGCCGCGTTCACTGAGTGATGGATCGACGATTTCCGGATACCGTTTGGCGAGTTCACTCGAGAGGAGCGAATGTCGAGCGAGTGTGAGCCCGTTGGCACCGATACCGGAATTCGGGGCAAGCTCGTAGCTCGCTTGCCCGGTGCTCGAGAGGCCGACGATAACATCACCAGGAACTATATTCTTTGTGCTAATGAGCGAGTCGTTCGCGATCCTTCCTGAGATCACTGCATCAATGAGCACTGTTCGCACGACATCGCCACAATCTGCCGTTTCGCCACCGGCGAATGTAGTGGGGATCCCGAGGTTGGTCAGCATTTCACAGAGATTGAGATACCGACGAATAACAACCGTGAGAACCTCGTCCTCGATCAGGCGAGCGTTCCGTTGAATGGTATTTCCAACAAGCAGAGCTTCCGGAATTCCGACGGTAAGTACGTCATCGGTGTTCATCACGAGAGCATCGTCGGCAAGATGGGAATAGACCTCTCGCTCTCCCGTTTCACGGGCGACGAGGTAGGCAACTATCCCCTTCGTGCCAGCGCCGTCAGAATGGAGGAATGAGGAGTACTGCGGGTTTGCACTGATGTCCTTCTTGAGCTCGATGAAGAACTCGTTGTGGCTTGGTAGTCCCGAGGCCCCGAGCGCTGAATGAAGCCCTGCCTTTGTCGCGCTGACACCGAGCTCGCCATAGGCACTTTCCGAGGCTTTTCCCGAATTTTTCACTAAGGAATAAAGTTGTTTTTCAACTGAATCGTAGGCTAAGATCGCTTCACAATTCTTTACAGCATTTATTGGTTTAAATCCATGACGAGATCAGAATTTGAAGCTAAATTGAAAACTCTTCCGAGTGCGGCGAAAAACGCGATCGAATCTGCACCGGTTGCCTACTTCATCGTGGGAATCGTGTTTGGTGTCCTGTTGTCCCGATTCTATCGGCCAATTCTCTGGCTCGTCTTTCTCACGATAGCGTTCCTCGTTATTCGTTGGTTCATGAGCGAGAAGGAACAGAGTAATTTTGGTTCCTTTCCAACGAATCCAACCGACCCGGGGCCGGGAACTCCGAAATCAAACGAAGGTTCGTTTGATGGGAACTCCAATCGGGGGAACAATCAGGCGTCTTCTGACTGGTAGATTTCTACCGTCTGTCATTGCGAGCGCAGCGAAGCAATCTCCAAGCACTGTGGCAGTTGCTATTCCCCCGGCATGAGATTGCCGCGGTCGCCGGAGGCTCCCTCGCAATGACAAGACCACTAATCCTTAAAATTAACAAACTGTAACTCCAAATCACTCACCTGTGCCTTTATCTCTTGGATTGCCCGCTGAAGGTCATCCTTCTTCGGACCGCGCACGCGCACTTGGTCCTGTTGAATTTCAGCCTGCACGCTCTTTAATTTGAGCTCCTTCACTAGCTTTGCAATTCGTCGCGCGTCGTCGCCACTCACCCCTTCTTTAATTGACACTGCTTGCCGGAGCGCTTCGCCCGCCGCCAAGGTCGGTTCACCGTAATCCAAGACACGGACTCCGATACCGCGCTTCACCATGCGCTGGTTCAAAATCTCCCGCAATGCCTTAAGTTTCATATCGTCATCCGCAAGTAGGATGATTTTCTTACCTTGTTTATCAAATTCGATCGTGCTCTTACTTCCGCGAAAGTCATATCGTTGAGCTAATTCCTTAAGCGCCTGGTTGACAGCGTTATCAACTTCCTGAAAGTTCACTTGGGAAACCACGTCAAATGATGGCATAATCAAGTCCTTGCTGAAGCACTACGCACAGTATATTGATGACCTGTTTTTGCTAGAAACTATTTTCCGAGATCTCCCCTACAGGTAACACATGAGCGATCGAAGAAAAAATAGTGGCGCTACCGGTACGCTCCATGGCGCGAAGCCTGGGGTGCAGGCGACGCTTGAGCAGAACTTAGTGAGTCGCTTAGGCGATAAGCTCCATCTCCTTCCGCCCCATGCGTGGAGTGAATATGGCCTTACCTATGGTGTGAAGGCGGAAGATTCGCTCGCCGTCTTTCGCGCGCTTCGAGATGAACAGCCATTCCTGTTTAACATGCTCATCGATGTTACCTGTGTCGATTGGCTCGATCGTCGGGAGCCAAGATTCGATCTTGTCTACCAATTGCTCAGTCTTACGCATCACCATCGTTTGACGGTGAAGATTCATGTGCCCGAAGATGCTTCGGAAGTTGACTCGGTGCGGTCACTCTGGCCCGCTGCTAATTTCTTAGAGCGCGAGGTGTGGGACATGTACGGCATTCGCTTTCGAAATCACGGCGATCTCCGCCGCATATTAATGTATGACGAGTTCACTGGACATCCGCTACGTAAAGACTACCCCCTCCGGGGGAAGCAACCGCGAGTTCCGCTCCGGATCCCTGAACTGCGAAATACCTCAGCAGATATGTTCCGTGACGAACTCGTATCGTTACCGGTTCCCCGGCAAAAAAAAGTTGTTGCAGAGTAGTAAGGTCTGAGGAGAGCGCGCGATGGGAGAAGTAAGGACCGACTGGGAACCCCAAGAAGTAGGGGATTCGCTCCATTCGAAGACGATGATCTTGAATATGGGTCCGTCCCATCCGTGTACCCATGGAACAGTCCGCCTGGTCCTCGAACTCGATGGGGAACGTATCGAACGGTGTGATGTGGACGTCGGCTATCTCCACCGCGGCTTCGAGAAACAATGCGAGAATGTGAACTATAGCCAGGTGATTCCCTACACCGATCGCCTGAACTATGTCTCGCCACTGATCAATAACGTTGGTTACTGCCTTGCAGTTGAAAAGCTCTTCGGTGTTCGGGTTCCGGAACGCGCTGAATACATCCGGGTGATCATGAGTGAACTCTCGCGGATGTGCGACCACCTCACCTGTGTCGGTGCGGCGGCGATGGAGCTCGGTGCCTTTACCGTCATGCTCTATCTCATGCAAGCACGGGAGTATCTCTACGAGCTCATTGAAGCTGTCACTGGCGCTCGACTCACTATCTCCTATGTGCGTGTCGGCGGACTCCATGATGACCTTCCTGACGGTTTCCGCGAAGCAACACTCAAACGGCTTGAACCACTGAAGCAACACCTCGATGAGGCGGACCGGTTGCTTTCGAAGAATCGCATCTTTGTCGATCGCATGTGTGACGTCGGGATTATCGCTCCCGATGAAGCAGTGGGCTATGGACTCACCGGTCCGATGCTTCGCGCATCGGGTGTCAATTACGACGTACGAAAGGTCTTCCCTTATTCAGGCTACGAGAAGTTTGAATTTGATGTTCCCTTGGGAACGAAAGGGGATAACTACGATCGATTCCTCGTCCGATTTAATGAAATTTACCAATCGATAAGAATCGTCGAACAAGCCTTGAAGCGGCTCCCTGATGGCCCGATAAATGTCGATAATCCGCACATCATCATGCCGGCGAAGGATGAGGTGTACGGTTCGATTGAAGGTATGATCAACCAATTCGAAATAGTTTTTCGTGGAATTGAGCCGCCTGCCGGGGAGGTCTACCTCCCGGTCGAGGGTGGCAATGGCGAACTTGGATTCTACGTTGTTTCAGATGGGAGCGGCACTCCATATCGGGTGCGCGTCCGGCCTCCGTGTTTTGTCGCGATGGGAATTCTTGGGCCGCTCATCGAGGGGCATATGATCGCCGATATTGTTCCGATCTTCGGCATGGTAAACATGATTGGTGGTGAATGTGACAGATAAGGCGATACCTCAATTATCGACTGAGGCGGAAGCGCGGTTAGCAGAGCTCGTGAAGCGTTACGATAAGACCAAGTCTGCAATCATGCCAGCGCTTTATATCGCACAGGAAGAGTGCGGCTACTTAACAGACACGGCGCTCCGTTGGGTATCCGACCGGCTCAAGCTCCCGCTCGCCCATGTGATGGCAGTCGCAACGTTCTACACCATGTATTACAAGAAGCCGGTGGGACGATACCACATTCAAGTCTGTCGCACTCTCTCCTGTATGCTCTGCGGCGCGCAAGCACTCACGAATCATCTCAGGAAGCGGCTCCAACTGAAGCCCGGTGAGGTTTCCCGTGATGGAATGTGGAGCTACGAAGAGGTTGAATGTCTCGGAAGTTGCGGGACGGCGCCAATGGTTGAGATTAATGATACCTACTTCGAAAATCTCTCAATCGAAAAACTCGACCGGCTGCTCGATCGCATCCAGCGCGAGCAACCAGATCTCCGATATTCGACCGTTCGTGGAACACTGGGCCGAGGATTCGCGGATCTGCCGAAGAGTGAGGTTTGGAAAGGCTAGTCCCGATGCGTAAACACAAGCAGATACTCTTTGCTAATATTCACCACGGAGATCAACACGAGATTTCAGCATATGAGGCGCGTGGTGGTTACCGCGCTGTGCGGCGTGCCCTACAACTCGAACCCGATGCGCTCGTGAATGAGGTGAAGCAATCCGGACTCCGGGGGCGAGGAGGTGCGGGGTTCCCCACTGGTGTGAAGTGGGGATTTGTCGCGAAGAACACAGGGAAGTCCGTTTATCTGCTCAACAATGCTGACGAGAGTGAACCGGGGACGTTTAAGGATCGCGTGTTACTTGAGCGCGACCCCCATCTCTGTCTCGAGGGGATGATTATTGCGGCCTGGGCACTCCAGAGTCGGTGGTCTTCGGTCTACATTCGTGGCGAATATGCTTATCCCACCGTCTGCATTGACGAGGCAGTGAAACAGGCCTACGCCAAGGGCTATCTCGGGAAAAATATTTTCGGAACATCTTTCAGTCATGACATTGTTGTTCACCGTGGAGCCGGAGCATACATCTGCGGTGAGGAAACAGGGCTTATCGAATCGCTCGAGGGGAATAAGGGGCAGCCGCGAATTAAGCCACCATTCCCTGCTGCGTTTGGCCTCTACGGGTGTCCGACAGTGGTGAATAATACAGAGACACTTGCTGCGCTCCCGTGGATTGTTGAGCATGGGGCGCAGGCGTACCGCGCTTTTGGCACCGAAAAGTCACCAGGAACGAAACTCTTCAGTGCGTCCGGACACATAAATAAGCCTGGTGTGTATGAGGTGGAACTCGGTTATCCGCTACTCGACTTCATTGAGCACGAGTGTGGTGGAGTGCGTGGGGGGAAATCGCTCAAGGCGGTAATCGTCGGTGGGTCATCGGTTCCAGTGCTTCGAGCTGATGAGTGCGCGGGCGTGAATCTCGACTATGAATCGCTGAACACCGTTGGCACCTTCCTTGGTTCTGGTGGCTTCATTGTTATGGATGAGACGACAGATATGGTTGAGGCGGCACTCAACCTCCAACACTTCTACACCCATGAATCATGTGGACAGTGTACACCTTGCCGTGAAGGCGCCAGGTGGATTGAAGGTATTGTGCACCGCATCTCGGACGGAAACGGCAGCGCAGCCGATCTCCCACTCATTCACGACATCTGTGCGCAAATTGCCGGTCATACCATCTGTCCCTTCGGCGATGCCTTGGTGACGCCGGTACTCAGTTTTGTCAAAAAATTTCCCGAAGAGTTCGCGAGACGGATTGATTCAAGTATCGTGCAAGAGATTGGAAACGTTCATGCAGTCTAAGACAGAGTTGGTAACGATCACCATTGATGGTGTCGAGGTGAAAGTTCCGAAGGGAACGAATCTTATTGAGGCCGCAAAAAGCATCGGCATCGAGATCCCGTATTACTGTTACCATCCGAATCTCTCAATCGCCGGAAATTGTCGGATGTGTCAGGTGCAAGTCGAAGGGAGTCCGAAGCTCACTATCGCTTGTAACACCGGAGCGACTGCCGGGATGGTCGTGAGAACGCAAAAGTCATCAAAAGATGTAGCGGAAGCTCAACGCGCCACGTTAGAGTTTCTGCTCATTAATCATCCACTCGACTGCACCGTTTGCGACCAAGCGGGCCACTGTAAACTTCAGGATTACTACTTTCAGTATAACGCCAAGGCGTCTCGATTTGTCGAAGACAAGGTGCATAAGGTGAAAGCGGAGGTGTTCGGGCCGGAGGTCATTTATGATGGCGAGCGTTGCATCGTCTGCACCCGCTGTGTCCGTTTCTGTGATGAAGTGACTGCGACCGGTGAGCTTGGAGTCCTCAATCGGGGCGATCATTCGGTAATTGGCATTAATGAGAATCGAGAGCTCACCAATGCGCTCTCGGGTACCGTCGTCGACCTTTGTCCAGTCGGTGCACTTACCCACCGGCGATGGCGGTTTAATACCCGCATCTGGTACACGAAGGAGGTCGACACGATCTGTACTGGTTGTTCAACCGGATGTAACGCAAAGGTAGCCGAGCGGGATGGGCAAATTGTGCACGTGAAAGCGCGTCATAATCCGTCGGTGAACAAGGAATGGATGTGTGACGAAGGACGTTATGGGTTCAATCGATTTCAGCCCCCATACCGACTCACTGCGCCGGTGTGGAGACACGGTGAGAGATTTGAGGAGGTAAGCTGGGAGGCGGCATGTAAAGCCTCGGAGAAACTCCTTGGTACAACGCCTGGTGCCACTGCAAACGACGTTGCGATGTTTCTTTCTCCGTTTCTCACGGTAGAGGAACTCTGGGTCGCGCTACGTTTCGCTGAGGTTGTTCTCGGTATTTCAGCCCCAGCGACGAGGGTTGCGATGCAGCTTCGGCGACGCACGGTTGAGGAATCAGGTCGGATGCTCATTAGCCCTGATTACGCACCAAACGCGAAGGCTGCAGTGGCACTTGGGCTGATCACTGACGCCCCAGATTTTCGAGCGGCGGCGGAAGCACGCTACGAGGAACTTCTCGAGCAAGTTCGCGCGCGTGCAATGAAGCGGGTGTTACTCATCGGCGAGGATGCAGTGCTCGCCCGCGATGTTGACGACAGATTCATGAGCGGGATGTCGTCTGCCACCGTTAGTATTGGCTGTAGCACAAGTTCAGTGCTCGCGCGAAGTCATCATTCCGAAAATGGCGCGGCGCATCTCCGAAATCCATTTGCTTGCTGTTCGGTGGTTTTCCCCGGACGAACCGTGAACGAGAAAGACGGCGTGATGATCAATGGACAATCGCGAGTGCAGCGCCTTCGCGCAGCACTCACGGCCCCATTCGGGACACTTCCCGAATGGATGATTCTCAAGCAACTAGCGGAAAGGCTAGGGAAGCCGATACTTCCAGCTGAGGTGAGCGATGATCGCGCCCTGTTCCGTGAGGTCGCCTCACGGTTGAATGTCCTCTCAGGTGTTACGCTTATGAAAATCGGCGAAACTGGATATGCGCTTGAACAAGGGAATGACCGAAGCAAGGGGACTGTCGGCAAAGATGAGTTGCGTGCGTGAATTAAGAAATGTCTAAGAAATGTCATTGCGAGGGAGCGTTAGCGACCGCGGCAATCTC
>FKKE01001310.1_pt4 | contig 19807 bp, 21 predicted proteins | sample 1106331 | NCBI WGS metagenome assembly FKKE01 (sample SAMEA3931202, study PRJEB13176) | freshwater metagenome | biome: Drinking water system; feature: drinking water; material: freshwater | place: China | collected 2013-02-06 | reverse complement strand
CCAACTGAGCTACATCCACCACGCGAGGGAGTCTGCACTGCAGGACGCACGGGGAGCGGGAATCTTAGCAAAGTGCCGCGAAGCGCTGCAACCGATCGCCGGCCGGATCAAGCCCGTGCATCGAAAGCCGCTTGCATCTCAGCCAGGATTGCGGCGGCTGCCGCGGCAGGATCAGCAGCTTCTCTGATGGGCCGCCCGATCACCAGATAGTCGGCTCCGGCTGAAATCGTCTGCGTCGGAGTCGTCGCGCGAGCGTGGTCGTCTACGCCCTTGCCGGCAGGTCTGACGCCCGGAGTGACGATCAGGAACCGAGGTCCGACCTTGGGACGAAGTACCGCCGGCTCTTCACCTGAAGCCACAACCCCATCGCATCCGACTTCCGACGCCAGCAGGGCCCTGGCCGTCACCAATTCTTGAACCGTATGCTGGATCCCCATTTCGCGCAAGTCATGGCTGTCGAAGTTCGTGAGTACGGTCACGGCTAGCAATTTGAGCGGAGAACTCCCCCTACCCTTCACCGCTGCCGACAAGGCCTTCCGGTTGGCATGCACGGTAAGAAACTCCACTCCCATCGCCGCGACACGTTCGGTCGCGCGTTTGACCGTTTCTTCGATATCGAGAAACTTCAGGTCGAGAAAAACCCGTTTCCCCCGGCTGATCATCCGTTGGACGATTTCCGGTCCAGCCGCGGTGTAGAGTTCGAGCCCGACCTTTACAAAGGTCACCTGGCCCTGAACTGCATCCATAAGCCGCTCCGCATCGGGGGCGGAGGGGACGTCAAGCGCAAGAATCAGTCTGTCTCGGGCCTGGATCTTCGACACGAACAGGGCCTCCTCTGGAGACACTCACCTTGACGGTTCGGTGAGTCCTGTGGTACAAATCCGCTCCCTTTGGAGAGGAGTGTGCTATGCCGGTCATTCACAAATCAACGATTCGCCGGGCTCGTCAGGCGGAAAAACGGAACACCAGAAACCGCGCGACCTTGAGTGCCGTTAAGGGACTCGTCAAGAAGGTCCAGGCGGCCGTGGCCGAAAAGAAGGTCGATGAAGCCAAGGCCTCCTTGCGCATTGCCACGTCGGCCCTCGGCAAGGCGGTCAGCAAAGGCGTCCTGAAGCCGAACACGGCATCTCGCCGCATTTCGCGCCTCACGCTCCACGTAAATTCTTTGGCCGCGACCCGGTCGTAATCGTTCGAACGTTAGAAATCGTTCGCCCCCGCGTCGTCCCGATCCGCGACGGCGTAGACGGCTGCGGCGACGGGCTCCCTCTTTTCTCCTTTGGGCGGTCGCACAATCGTAGTATCAGCCGGTCCATCGTCATGGCGGGCCTGTTCTGGCTCCCGCCCTTCAATTGCGAATCGGCCTTCATAAACGCCTGCAGCGATTCCCGAAGATGCGACTCGGAGAATTGCCCGAGAAACGTTCGCACCCTGGAGGGATCCATCCGTAACGTCCTAGCCGCTTCTCCCTCACGCCCCCCGTGGGCCAGCAGTTCCTTGACCTTCCAGAGGCGCCGATATTGCCAAGCTAGCGAGCCCAGTATCCGGAGAGGGGCCTCGCCCGCCTCGAGATTCCTGGCTACAATCCCCAATGCTCGGCTGCGGTCCTGAGCCCCGATCGCAGCGGCCAAGTCAAAGACCGAAGCGCCTGGTTCCGTGCCCCGCAACGTGTCGACATCTTCTGTCGAAACGGGACGGCCGGCCGGAACGTACGACGCCAGTTTTTCCAGTTCCCGCCTGACGGCATAGAGTGACCCGCCGCAGGCCTCCTTCAGCAATTGGGTCGACTCGTCGGTTAGCGTGATACCGACCGTCGCCGATTCCTGCTTAAGCCAAGGGGCAAGTTGCGACTCGGGGAGTGGCGCGCAGTCAACGACCAGAGCCGCCTGCACGAGGGTCTGAGTCAATTTAAGCCTTCCGTCCAGCTTGGGCGCGACGAAGACCATGGTGGTGGACTGATTCGGGTCCTTAATGTACTCCATCAGCGGATCCGCCTGCTTGGCGGGCAGTTTGTCCGCGGCTTTGACTATCACCAAGCGTCGCGGAGCGAAGACCACCGCCTCCGATGCACAGGCGACGATCGATGCCACGTCGGCTTCGTCTCCGTAAAACAGGTCGCAGTTGAAATCGTCGCCGCTCTCACCCAACACTGCGGTCTTCACCGTCGCCAAAGCGCGGTCTCGGAGCAGGTCTTCTTCCCCGGCGAGTAGATAGAAGAGATCGACCGTGCCCGATGCGAGCCGCGCGTTCAACTGTGCCGGTGAAACCGTTTGAGGCATCGGGTCTCCACTACTATCGTTTGTCCGCGGTAGCGGGTGTCGGCGCGTTCGCCGGCTTGTTCAGCCGTCCTGACTCCACTTGGAGCAGAAACCGGGATGCCAGATCTTCCGCAATCAGCCGTCCAGCCTGTTCCAGCGCCCGGTTCTGCAACACACGGTTGAACTGCAGGTCCGGCGTCACGTAGAACTCGGACGCCGCTTTGGCCGTTTGGGCCCACACCACGCGCTTGGTCCTGCTTTCTTCGATTCGTATGGCTACCGTCGCTTCGGCCCGACTTTCCAGGGTGGTCGTTTGGCTGAAGCTCAGTGTCGGCAAGTCCACGGAGACGATCTGCCCGGAGAGCACGAGGTCCGCCCCTTCTATGTCGGCAACAATCTGCGCCCCGCTGCCCGAAGAGAACTCGTGGCGAATATAATTGGTGAATCGCGCTTCCAAATTCGGCTCGAAGCTCTTGTTCTCCAGCGTCCGGACGACCAGGCGAGGCGGCGGGGTCGTGCTGTGCGCGGCGTCCGCTCCGCCGATTGTCGGCCCGGCGCCTTGGACGCGGAACTGATAACCGCAGCCGGCGAACAGAGACAGACAAACAGAGAGCGCAGCGATTTGAGTGACGAAAGCGCTCCGCACCGTCCAGATTGCTCTCACATGGTTGTTGGTCTCAGCAGTCGGCACTCAGTACATCCTTAGACGACAAAGTTAATCAGTTTTTTCTCGACATAAACAACCTTCTTGGCGGTTTTCCCTTGAAGCCACTCCGCGGCCTGTGCGCGGGCCAACCCTTCCACCTGCTCCCTCGTCGCGTCGGACCCGACATCGATTTTCCCCCTCAACTTTCCGTTAATCTGTATGGGAATCGTCAGCCGGTCGCTTACGGTCAAGGCCTCGTCGAACGCCGGCCACGACTGTTGGGACACGCTGGGCCGGTGCCCCAAGATCTCCCACAATTCTTCCGTCAGGTGCGGAGCGAAGGGGGAGAGCAACAGGACGAAGGGTTCGATCAGCGAACGCGAGCGCTGCTCAGCTTTCGTCATCTCGTTGGTAAAGACCATCATCTGTGAGATCGCCGTATTGAACCGGAGGGATTCGATGTCGTCCGTCACCTTCTTGATGGTTTGATGCAACAATCGTTGCTGGTCTAGCGAGGGAGCCTCTGTGACGATCGAGTTCGAGAGCCGCCCGTCTTCGCCGACCATCAGACGCCACACTCGTTCGAGGAACCGAGTGACGCCCTCCACGCCCCTGGTGCTCCACGGCTTCATTTGCTCAAGAGGGCCCATGAACATCTCGTAAAGCCGTACCGCATCCGCCCCAAACCGGTCGATCATTTCGTCCGGATTGACGACGTTGCCCCGTGATTTGGACATCTTCTGATTGTCCTCGCCCAGCACGATGCCCTGGTGGACCAGCTTCCTGAAGGGCTCCGGCGTCGTGACCACCCCGATATCGAAGAGCACTTTGTGCCAGAACCGGGAATAGAGCAAATGCAGCACCGCGTGCTCACTGCCGCCGATATAGAGATCGACCGGCATCCAGTATTTTTCTTTGGCCGGATCGATCAGCTGTTTGCTGTTTCGAGGATCGATGAACCGGAGGTAGTACCAGCAGGACCCGGCCCATTGCGGCATCGTGTTGGTTTCGCGCCTCGCCGCTTTGCCGGTGATCGGTTCAATGGTCGCCAACCATGCTTCCAGGTTGGCAAGCGGGCTTTCGCCGGTTCCCGACGGCTTGAAATTGCTGGTTTCCGGCAAGGTCAGGGGCAGCTGTTCCTCCGGCAGCGGTTTCGCCTCTCCGTCCACCCATACGATCGGAAACGGCTCGCCCCAATACCGTTGCCGCGCAAACAGCCAGTCGCGCAGCTTATAGTTGACCGCTTTCTTCCCTTTGCTGCGGGATTCCAACCAAGCGGTGATTTTGGGAGTCGCCTCAACCGGCGTGAGCCCGTCGATGGAGAAGCTGCCGTCCGGCGCGGTCGAGTTCACGACCTTGCCCTTTTCCGTTTCCACGAACGCCTCTTTCTCGATGTCTCCTCCGGCAATCACTTCTCGAATCGGCAAGGAGAAAGTTTTCGCAAAGGCCCAGTCGCGCGCATCGTGCGCCGGTACGGCCATGATCGCGCCGGTGCCATAGCCCATCAAGACGTAGTCGGCGATCCAGATCGGAAGGCGTTCACCATTGACGGGATTGATTGCGTAGCCGCCGGTGAAGCAGCCCGTTTTTTCTTTCTCAAGTTCCTGCCGCTGCAAGTCGCTTTTACGGGCCGCTGTTTCTTTATAGGCCTGGACGGAGCTGCGACGGTCGGCAGCGGTGACGACGTCGACCAACGGATGTTCCGGGGCCAACACCATATATGTGGCTCCGAAGAGCGTATCCGGCCTGGTCGTAAATATTCTGATCGTCCCGTTGATGGCCTCGAGGGCGAAATCGACTTCGGCACCGATCGACCGGCCGATCCAGTTCTTCTGCATCTCGAGGGTACTGGCAGGCCATTCGACCAACGAGAGGTCATCAAGCAGTCGGTCTGCGTAAGCGGTGATCTTCAAGACCCACTGCTTCATGGGCTTGCGAACGACGTCGAAACCACCGACTTCGCTCTTGCCGTCGACGATTTCCTCATTCGCCAAGACCGTTCCCAGGGCCGGACACCAATTCACCGGCACCTCCGCGACGTAGGCCAGGCCTCGCTTGAAGAGTTGCAGGAAGATCCACTGCGTCCACCGGTAGTAGTCATGGTCCGTCGTGCTGAGTTCGCGATCCCAATCGTAGGACAGGCCGACGCGCTTCATCTGCCGTTTGAAAGTCGCGATATTCTGAGCGGTAGTGATCGCCGGATGGATGCCGGTTTTCACGGCATATTGCTCGGCCGGAAGGCCGAAGGCATCCCAGCCCATGGGATGCAGCACATTGAATCCCTTCATGCGCTTGTACCGGGAGACGATATCGGTGGCAGTGTAGCCCTCAAGGTGGCCGACATGGAGACCGGACCCCGAAGGATAGGGAAACATGTCCAGGCAATAGAACTTGGGGGTTGCCGGATCATCCGATGCCTTGAAGGGCCGGTGTTCCTCCCAATAGGCCTGCCACTTGGCCTCGATGGCGTGATGATCGAAGGTCTTACTCATGGTCACAGGGAAGGATCAGGAGAGGCTGGACTGTAACATAGACTTCCGGATCTCAACAAGATTTCCGGATCGAGTCGCAGCCGCCTTGTTATACTCTTGACGCGACGATGGGACTTTACGGGCAATACATGTTTCCTTGTCTCATGGATTGGGTCATGAGCGGGGCGGAGTTCGCACGGTTGAGGACGGATATGCTCAAAGAGGCCGAGGGAGATGTCTTGGAGATCGGCTTCGGCACAGGCCTTAATTTGGCTCACTATCCGGCGACCCTTCGCAGTCTTTCGATCGTCGACCAGGCCCGTATCCTGCCGCGCAGAGTGACGGAACGAGCTGCAGCCGTTTCGTTTCCCATCCACGTGCAGCATCTTAATGCGGAGAAGTTGCCGTTTTTCGATGAGCAATTCGACCGAGTCGTCAGCACCTGGACACTCTGTACGATCGAAGACGTCGTAAAAGCACTCCGCGAGATTCGTCGTGTGCTCAAACAGGACGGGCTTTTTCTGTTCTTGGAACATGGCCGGAGCGACGATTCCCGAATCGCAAGGTGGCAGGACCGGTTCAATCCGGTCCAGAACGTCATCGGCTGCGGCTGCAATCTGAACCGGCGCATCGACCGACTGATCGAACAGAGCGGATTGAAGATCGTCAAGCTGGACCGATTTCCGATGCAGAGCGTCCCGCGAATTGCTGGAGAGATGTACCGAGGCACTGCCGTCCCTTTCGTCTCTCCCTTGCCCTCATGAAGCTTCAACGACTGTTTGTCAGGTGAGACAGCCGCTCGATTGAGACGAAACTGGCGGATGGAGCAGGCGGCAGCTGCGAACTCGATCTGGCGCTGTGGACGATGTGGCCGATGCCGAATCGATGCGCGGCGTCCAGGCAACTCTCGTCGTCGTCCACGTATAGCGACCGTTTCGGGTCGAAGCCGACCAACTCGCGGCAGGCAGGCCAATACTCCGGTCGCATTTTCAAGTAACCGACTTCGAAGGCATCGACGATCCGATGGACGTAACGATCGAGGCCGGTCTTGGCCGCCTTGACCGATACCCCTGCCTCGTGGGCATTCGTCACGATGGTGACCCGCTTCCCCAACTGTTGTAAGTACAACAGAAACTCCTCCGCCCCAGGGAGGAACCCGATCATATGGTCCAGCTCTTTGTGCATCGCCACGACGTCGATTCCGACTTGGTCACTCCAGTAATGCAGATCCGTCCAGGCCAGCTCGCCTTCGACTGACCGGTACATAGCCATCAATCGGTCGCGTGACACCTCGAACGGGATCCCCTGTTTGGCCGCGTACCGACGGGGCAGCTCTTCTTCGAAAAAGAAATTGTCGAAATGCCGATCGAGCAGCGTCCCATCCATATCGAGCAGGACGTCGTCGATCCGGGACCAGTTCAGGGAGTGCCGAGAATCGAATGCGGACGGTTGAGTCATAGGAACGAGTATAGCGGAGAGATCGCGACAAGACGAGAATGAGATTGTTGTCTTTGTGAAATTTTCTATGCTACGGTCCCCTGAACGTTCATGCCCCGAAAGAAGCCCACACCAACCCCCGAAGCTTTCGCAATGAATCCCCCATTGTCTTTCACCTCACACCCGCCACGCGTTCCCACAGTCGCCATTATCGGGCGGCCCAACGTCGGGAAGTCGACCCTCTTCAACAGGATTCTTGGCAGCCGCACCGCCATCGTCGACGACGTGCCGGGCGTCACACGGGATCGCAATTATGCCGACGCCACCTACCGTGATCGTCCGTTCCGTTTGGTCGACACCGGCGGCCTCGAACCGGCGGCGTCAGAGGGAATGCTGGCTCTGATTAAACGTCAGTCCGAGATCGCGATCGCCGAAGCGGACATCTTGATCCTACTGATGGACGGGAGAACCGGTTTGATGCCCCAGGATCAAGAAGTGGTCCGCCTCCTGCGTGGAACGACCAAACCGCTGTTTGTGGCCGTCAACAAGATCGACACCCCGAAAGTCGAAGCCCTCATCGCGGATTTCTACCGACTGGGCATCGAGCAACTCTTTCCCATTTCGGCGGAACATGGCATCGGCGTTGCCGATCTGCTGGACGAGATCTATCCTCTGCTGCCCCAGCCGCCAGACCAGTCGGCGCAACAGACCGTGCCCCGGGTGGCCGTCGTCGGACGGCCGAATGTCGGCAAGTCGACGCTCGTGAATGCGGTGCTCGGTGAAGACCGTGTTGTCGTCAGCGACGTCCCCGGGACGACGAGGGATGCGATCGACTCCGCGGTGACCTATCAAGGCCGGCACTACCTTTTCACCGACACGGCCGGTATACGACGGCGCGGCAAGATTGATCGAGGGATCGAAGGGTACAGCGTGGCCCGATCGCTCAGGGCCATCGGACGATCCGACGTGGCCGTCCTGCTGCTCGACGCCGAAGAAGGCGTAACCGAGCAGGATACGAAGATTGCCGGGGTCGTCATCCGCCAGGGACGCGCCTGCATCCTGCTCGTCAACAAGTGGGACCTGCGGGAAGGCGACGGCCAGGCCCGGCAACAGACTGAACTGGACTTGCGCCGGAAATTTCCTTTTCTCAACTGGGCACCTGTTCTCTTCGGCGCCGCCGTAAAGCCCGACTCGCTCCGGCGGCTCTTCCCGACCATCGACGAGGTGTTCGCGGCATTCTCCCATCGGATCCCGACCGGACAGCTCAATCAACTATTGCAGCACGTCCTGGCCACCCATCCACTGCCGGTCCGTAAAGGAAAGCCGGCCAAGATCACGAAGTCCGCGTTCATGACCCAAGTGGCGACGTGCCCTCCCGTCTTTGCACTTTTTGTCGGACATCCTGAAAACATTACGCCGTCCTACTTACGGTTTCTGGAACACCGGCTTCGCGAGGAATACGGATTTCCCGGCACCCCGATCCGCCTCCTGGTCAGGAAGAAATAGCGGACAGTTCTGTCCACGGATCGACGACCTTTGTGCGCAAGTCGGCTCTGGAAGCCTGTTCAGGCCCCATTCCTCAACATTGTGATCGAATCAGCCGGGGATAGGCCCGGTTTGAGTCTTGCAAACTCCCTCTCCGTTCTCCGAAAGGAACAACATGCCGCTTGTCGCACAGGTACCTCAGCCGAGTCAGGATCAGACGTTCTCGACCTCGTGCCAGCCTTTCCAAGTCTCCTCGACTAGCTCCTGCGATGCGTCACACACCGGCGTCATGATCCTGTCGTCGTCCTGCCGCATCCTGCATATGAATAAACAGGCCTGCGCGCTCATGCGACTGTTCGGCGAAGCCCACGAACTGTGGCCAAACCTGGCGTCGGAATCCATGCCTTCCATTCTGCTCGAATTCTGTCATGAGATTCTTTCGGAGTTGGAACGTCGGCGGGAAGCCCGTGACTGGACGCAATGTGAAATTCGCCGCGTGTGTCACATGGTCACACCTCCCCTCATGTTGAGAGGATTTGCCGTCCCCACCGCAGCACGTCATGAATCTCACATGATCCTCACGCTCCAACCATCCAGTGGTCCCCCTGCGGCCCCAACACAGGAATAGACTCTCCGCCTCATTCTTGTCGCTCGGCAGACGAATAGGACGGGCTTTCGTCTTGACTCCTCTCAACCATCGTGGTTTATTCCTCGAAGCTCTGCACCATGCCCGGGAGGTGACGCCCCGCACGGCGGCGGATCCTTTCTCGATAGCGGAGCAGGTCGACCGTGGGAGCCTCCCGTTCATGAAAACCTCATCCGGCCGCCTCGCTTCTTTCGGCTTCAGACCCTGCTTTCTGTGCCTGTTTGCCGCCGCGTCCATGCTCCTCTCCTGGACGGCCATGTCCCGTGCCGAAGAACCTGCCCCGCAGGTATCGACGCCCCCTTCAGCCGAAGCCCAGGCAACACAAGAGCCGGCAGTTATCGATCCATCTATTCGTCTGCGCGGCAGCGTGTGGAGAACGAAGGCCGGCATCGTGTTTCTCAAAACCCCGGTCGGCATGCTCACGTTGAGCTCCAAGACGACCCTCAAAGACCTGAAGGCATCCCACGAGGTCCTCTTCTGGGTCCATGAACAGAGTTCCGTCGTCGAGATCAGAAAGCGAAACGACGGTTCACTGGTCCACCGCTACCTGAGCGGCCCGATGACGTTCGACGGCGACAATCCCAAAACGCTCCGTTGGTGGACGCCGGACGGCGACGAAACCACCCATTATGGGACCCAAGAGGACAAGCTGGGCGCGTTCCATGAAGGCGACGCCTTGACCGTGGAGGTAGACGACTCCCACACGATCATCGGCGTCCACGACTTGCAGTACGATCTGCAGATCAGCCAGACACCTCCAGCCGGCGCCCAAGCCACCATCGTCCTGTCGGGCACCGTGTCCAAGCTGAAATCGAACTTTGTCTTTTTCCGCACGCCGGTCGGGGTCGTCATGATCAACTCGAAGATCGGCATGCCGCAGGTGAAGGTCGGACAGCCGTTGACGCTCCAGATCGACGGGTCACAGGTTACGGTCCATCTTGCGGCCGCGGGCGCGAGATCCTCCCGGAACAATTCCGGTCCTATCCCATCGCTTGCGCCAGCCCCTTAAGCCCGACGGCCATGCGCCTCCCCTCGACCAAGAAACCCGTTGGCCCCCAACAGGAATCGAACGGCTTCGACAAGCTCTATCGAGACAACGTCGACCTGCTCTACCGCTATGCCCATCGCTTGTGCGGAGAAGCAGAAGCGGCGAAGGACCTCGTCCAGGAGACGTTCTTGAACGCCTATCGCGGTTTCAGCCATTTCCGGGGCGATGCTCGCGTGTCGACGTGGCTCTACACCATCGCCTCCCGCGCCTGCATGAGAATGCGCCGGAAACGAAAGGGCGAGCCGGAGCGAGAGTTATCCTTGGAAGAGTTCATCCCCACGTCCGACGGCGAATTTCGCCTCCAGATCCCGGTCGAGGGATTGAACCCCGAGCAGGCCTTCCAAAACAAGGAGCTCCGGGAAGCGCTCGACCAGGCCATCCAGAAGTTGCCAAAGAAGTATCGGATGACGTTGGTGCTGCGCGACATGGAAGGGCTGAGCGCAAAAGAAGTCGGCACGATCATGGGCGCGAACGAGCGGGCTGTGAAATCCCGCCTGCATCGGGCCAGACTGTTCGTGAGAAAAGAATTGAGCGCCCGTGGCATCACGCAACCGGAGCACGATGGACACCCAGGCCCTGGTCACCTGCCGGAGGGATCACGATGAGAAAACGCTCGGCCGCGCGCCGCAGACCGATCTCGAAGCGGAGTCGTCGCCATGACCACGGGGCAGGTCGTTGCCTCGACATTCTGAGGCAACTGTCGGCCTACATCGATGACGAACTCCCGTCCAAAATATGCGACGAGCTACGCGAACATCTTGGCGCCTGTCCGAACTGCGAGACCTTCGTCGCTTCCCTGCGCGAGACCGTCGTCCTTTGCCGCCACCAACCTACGCCGCATCTCTCGGCGTCCGCTCGTGCCGAACTCCGCCGGGGCATCATCGAAGCGATACGATCAGGATCCAGGCCATGAACCGAACTGCCGGACTCGCGGCGCTGGCGGGCGGCATGGTGGTCGTCATCGTGTCCGCCCCCGTCGGCTTTCCTTCTCCGCCGCTCCCGCTTGATCAGGGCCGGGTGCTGTACGACAGACATTGTTCAGGCTGCCACGGTCCTGAAGGTCGGGGCGACGGGAGACTCGCCCTGTCGCTTTCGCCGCGTCCTGGCAACCTCATTTCGGCCCAAACCTCAGCCAAGCCGGATCGTGATCTGCTCAAGATCATCGCAAACGGACGACCGCGCACGGCGATGGAAGGATGGCAGGACCGGTTGTCAGAAGAGGAACAGAAGGCGGTGTTGTCCTATATTCGTTCCCTCGTACGATTCACGCGCTCCGCGACCCCTCCGCCTCCCAATCAATAACCTTACCTGCCCCTTACGGTTAAAGAAATCCACATGGTAGAGTATGACCTTCTTTCAACCATTCAGCGGGGTGGTGGACTGTGATGCGGTCCTGTTCGCCTGGTCTCGGTGCCGTGTCGGCATGTCTGGCTTTTGCCACTCTGCTGGTCGCAGGGCCATCGCTCGCTTCTGCAGCTTCGTCCTCGAAGAGATCCAAGCCGGTCTCCCCGACCGCTGCCATCGCCTTACGGTATGCGGAAGCCGTCTCAAAAGGTGACATTTCTGAGGTGGGAAAACTGGATTTCGCCTGCCTCTACCGGTTGGTCTCGGAATCGCAACCTAAGGTTTCCGCTTTTCCGGACCAGTCCGATCCGTACTACGGATCCTGTTGGGAGGGGATCAAATCTTCTCACGAACCAGCACTGACGCGGGTCGACGTGGCACTGGACGTCTTGTGGCCCACCAGCGGAGCCCTGCCATTCTTTCGGGAAGAACTCGACCGTTATCCGGCATCCGCGTTCGTCATGGATCTCGTGGGTCTCGCCCCTCCCGGAAGCGGCCTGCATCTTCAAGCCGTCGTTAGCAAACCCCTGCCGAAAGCGTCGTTCCGGATGCGGCCGAATGAGCCCGTGATCGTCGTCCCTGCCACGCTCGTTACGACCACCGTCCGATACCAGGATCCCCTCACATCGCCCGTCACCAAGGCGCCAGGCAGCTACAAGTGGACGAATACGGTCAAACCCGCCAGACGAGCGTTGAAGTCCATCAACCTTCAATGGGTCGTCATCACGGGCTTGAAAAAACACGGATTCCCGTCCGACACCGCCGTGCTGAACCGGTTGGTCCACGACGGGGCGGCGGTGGATGGAATCGCACAGCAGCCCGTACCGTCGACGGCGGAGGTCAGCAAAGCGGTGCCCGGATCGCTCGCTTGGTGGGGTCCCGAAGATGCACCGGGGCTCATGACCGCCGCGGCCGCTCGTGCCGCCGCTTTCCCCAACATACGGGACCGCGTGGCACTCCTGAACCGGGTGCTCATCATCGACTCGAAACAGCCGGATGCCCTCACGGTTCTGACGAGAAACCTCTACGCCGTCGTCCTGAACGACGCCAGAACCCTTCACAATTTGATCGTCAAAGATCCCGCGCTGGCGCTCGTCGTCAACGAGCACTATTGGAACATTCACGCGCAAACCACGCGCATGGACCTTTCCTTGGGGATGGAGATGGGCGGCCTGGCTCAACCGACAACCGCGGACTATCTCTATCGGCTCCTCCCGGCCTTGAGCACGTTGGCCGAGGTGCGGCCCGAGCAGCTGGACAATCGTTTCCGATGGGGTGCGGCGCTTCGTTGGAACAATGAACAGGAACTCGCCATTGAGGTGCATGAGAAGCTGGCCCAGGCGGTCTCACCGGAGCGAAAGTCGGGCAAAGCCGAAGCGCTGCTCCAATTGGCCTGGTCCCGCATCAACAAAGTGTCGTGGAACCGCAACTTCGACGATCCCGACGTCGTCTTAGCCTACCGGGATGCGGACGAATCTTTCAGATTTGCCGAGATCCCGTTGGATAAATTCTTGGCGGAGTATACGAAAGCTTACAGCCTGCTCTTCTATCCGAAGCGGGACAACCAGGCGATTTTCGAGCGACTCACAGAAGCCCGACGTTGGTTTGTCGAAGTGCCGGGCCAGACGCAGGACATCTGGAACTTCTTCATCGGCTCGGAGCAACTCAAGATGGTGCTTGATGCCGATCCCGTCTTCCAACCGCTCCTTGCCGTGACAGAACAGAACAAGGGCTGACCGAGCCGTCTTCAGTGCTTGAGATGGAGGCGCATTTGCCTCATCCTACTCCGTCATGTTCAGATTGAGCCGGGATCCGCGCGACATCCGGTTCCCTCCCGTGGAGCAAGCGACGCCCGACGGCCTGTTGGCGATCGGTGGAGACTTACAGCCGGCGAGATTGCTCGAAGCCTACCGACACGGCATTTTCCCTTGGTACAACGAGGACCAGCCGATCCTCTGGTGGTCGCCCGACCCCCGTGCTGTCCTGTTTCCCGAGAAACTCCATATCTCGCGGAGCCTGAAACGCAGCCTGCGGCCAGGACACTTTACCGTCACCTTCGATACCTGCTTCCGTGAAGTCATGGAGCGATGCGGTGCCCCCCGTCCACAGTATCCCGAGGGCGGCACCTGGATCACGCCCGCGATGGTCGACGCCTATACAACGCTCCACAAAATGGGTCACGCCCATTCTGCGGAGACCTGGCAGGAGAGCCGATTGGTCGGGGGGGTCTACGGAGTCGCGATCGGCGGGGCCTTCTTCGCCGAATCGATGTTCACAACAGTAGACGATGCCTCAAAAGTCGCGCTGGTGACATTGGTGCGTCAGCTTCACGCATGGGGCTTCACGATCATCGACTGCCAGCAATCTTCCCCGCACGTCCTGCGCCTCGGCGCGGAAGAGATTCCTCGGCGCGATTTCACCGCGCATCTCTCGACAGCTGTACGGTTGTATGACCGCAGTGGACGCTGGAAACTAGACCGGACGCCAGAGAATGGCGGCAAACAATATTAGGACAACCAGCCTGGCCGCTGGGGTGGTTGATTCATCATGCTAAGATTCTTCCTTGCGTTTAGAAGGGCGGCCTGTTCGGCCTCCCACTGCGCGCATGCGACAAGCACCGCCCGCTGTGATCAACATTCGATCAATCTTGCGTGCGCGTCGCGCGAGTACAGGAGCCCAACAGGCCGCCCTAGCTTTTCCCCATCTTGGCCAACTCCGCAAAGTAATGCGCGAAGGCTTTCATCCCGCTTGAGGCCTGGCCCCAGTCGAAATACTCGTTCGGCGCATGGTAGCCGTGCTCCGGGAGGCTCAAGCCCATGAAGAGAATCGGCGTTTTCCAGGCCTTTTGCATCGTAACCACCGCGCCGATCGATCCGCCTTCCCGGATGAAGACCGGCTCCTTGCCGAATCCCGCCTTTGCCGCCCGCTTCACGCACTCGACGTAGGGGCCGTCGAAACTGCCTTTGAACGGATGCAGCATGCCTTCCCGCTCCACCTTCACGTTCGGATTCAGTTTCGCGACATACTTCTTCAACAGCGCGAAGGCTTTCTCCGGCGTCTGGTTCGGCACCAACCGCATGCTCACTTTCAGTTCCCCGTGACCAGGCACAACGGTCTTGACGCCGGGGCCGTGGTAGCCGCCGGTGAGACCGTGAATCTCAAATGTGGGCGAAGCCCAGATCCGGCGCATGATCTCGGCAGGATCGTTGGTGCGCAACGTCTGAAAACCGTATGCCGCTTTGAATCGGCGTACGTCGAAGCCTGACCGGAGAAAGTTCTTGATCTCTTCCTTGGTCGACGTCACTACATCCTTGTAAAACCCTGGAATCTTCACTCGTCCGGTCTTCGCATCGACACAGGCCTGCGCCACTTCGATCAGTTCGGCGAGCGGATTCCTTGCAGCTCCTCCCGTGACACCGGAGTGCGCATCTTTGCTGCCGGTCTTCAGTGTCAGTCTGGCCCCGAGCAGGCCGCGCAAACCGTAGGGCATCGCCGGCCGGCCTTTCGCAATCCAGATTGTGTCGGAGACGACGACGCTGTCCGGCCTCGGAATCGCCGCCCGATTCTTGAGACCGGCGGCGAAGTGGGGGCTGCCGATTTCCTCTTCCAGTTCCCACAGCAACCGAATGTTGATCGGGAGCCCTTGTTCGATGGCAAACCTCGCCCCAAGCAGGGCGGCGAAGGCCGGCCCTTTGTCGTCTGTCGCTCCCCGCCCCTGATACAGTCCCTGGTCCTTCTTGAAGGCGAACGGGGCCTGTTTCCATTCCGGCTCCTGGGCCGGCTGGACATCCAGGTGGTTGTACACCAGCACGGTCGGGAACTGAGCGCCGACCGTCCAACCGCCGGTGATGATCGGATAGCCGCCGGTTTCGACAATTGTGGAATCGGCGCCGAACTGCGCCAGCACCTGCCGGGCCCATTCGGCCTGACGCCGCATGACGTCCCCTTTCGAAGGATCCATGCTGATCGAAGGAAACTCGACAGCCTCCCCGAGCAGATCTTCGAATGTTGTCCTATGCTCCTCGACATAGGTGTTGAGCAGTGATTCCTGTACCGGCATCGGCAATCCTCCCTCGCAGATGGGCTGCGATTATAGCTGCTGGTTCGTCTCGGTAAAAGGGACGGGCGGGGCGAAGGTGATCGGACAGAAATGATAAGATGGGCTCCAACCATGGTCACGACGCGACATGCAGCCAGATGGGCTCTCTGCCTTCTGTCATTCGCCTGCGCGTGGACACCTCTCGTCACAACAGCGGCCGATCCCACCCTGATACGGGATATCGTGGAGGAGCCCGACCGCTTTCACTTGCGGCAGGTCGTGCTTCACGGAACGGTTCGAAACGTGCAACCGCTGGATCCGTACAAGCTGCCGGCCGGCACGACCTGCTACGGTGCCTACCTCTTCTACTTGGAGGATGAAACGGCATCGATCAGCGTGGCGGTGTACGGCATCTGCGGCGTCCCGCTCGTAAAAGATCCCGATGTGGAGGATGGCGCCAGGATCGAACTGCATGCGACGGTCCAGGCCCCCAGCCACGGCGGCTACTACCTCAGCTTTCAGGGGGTGAAAGTAGCGGGAGAGCGAGAGGGCATCATCCAGGCAGTGGCGGACCGGATCGCCCCGCTTCAGGACTAGCCGATGATCTCGCCAGCGACAACGAAGATCGGATGGATCGGCACCGGCGTGATGGGTGCTGCGATGTGCGGGCACCTGTTACATGCCGGCTATCGTGTGACCCTCTTCAGCAGGACGAGGGCGAAGGCGCAACCGCTGCTGGATCAGGGCGCTGTTTGGGTCGACAGCCCGATCGCCGTCGCGAAAGCGGCGGATGTCATCGTGACGATGCTCGGTTTTCCGACCGATGTACGGGACGTCTATTTCGGCCCTTCCGGTCTTCTGCCTGACGCCATGTCCCGCAAGCTGTTCATCGACATGACCACGACCAGCCCGTCGTTGAGCCGCGAAATCGCCTCCCGCGCCACGACCATCGGAAGCGCCGCGATCGACGCGCCCGTTTCAGGCGGCGATGTCGGTGCGAAGCAGGCGACGCTGTCCATCATGATCGGAGGACCGACCAAGGCCGTCCAGGCTTCCATGCCCCTGTTCGAACTGCTGGGGAAGACGATTGTCCACCACGGCGGCCCCGGTTTGGGACAACATGCCAAGCTCTGCAATCAGATCGCCATTGCCGGGACGATGGTCGGCGTGTGTGAAAGCCTCCTTTATGGATATAAGGCCGGTCTCGAGATGGACCGTTTGCTCGAATCGATCCGCCGGGGGGCGGCCGCCTGTTGGACGCTGGACCATCTCGCGCCAAGAATCCTTCAGCGGAACTTCGATCCCGGATTTTTCGTCGAGCACTTCGTGAAGGACATGGCGATTGTGCTGGAAGAATCGCAGCGGATGAATGTGATGCTACCGGGCTTGGCTCTCGCGCACGGACTGTATCAAACCGTTCTGGCACTCGGACACGGCCGAAACGGCACCCATGCTCTCATGCTGGCGTTAGAGCAACTGTCTCACACGACCGTCGGAGCGCCCCGAACATGACCGCCCTTGCCGCCATTGGGGCGATCCTGGTTCTGCTCAGCGGCTGCACAAGCCATGGTCTCCATCGAGACAATCTGCACCAGGTTCTAGCGGACGATGCCTCCCGGTTCACCGGTGGGCCGGCACAGGCGGCCCTGGCAGCCAAGCCGGGAGTCGCCGCCGGCAAGAGGTTAGGGCTTTACGTCACACCGACCGGTTATCTCCGGCACGGCTTCGAATGGACCGATCAAGATCGTGACACCGTGCTCGCCTGGGCCGACGGGCTGCCGAGGACCGGGGGCGATCAGAGAGCCTCGTTCATTCCGTTGGCGTCACTGAAAGGCCATACGCTGACCGACTTGCGCGAGGCGGCGGCACGCTATGGTGCGGAACGGCTCCTCGTGATCGAGGGTGCGGCAATGGTTGACCGTTACAGCAATTACAAAGGACGGTTGCTCTACTGGACAATTCTGGGAGCGTACTTTGCCGACGGAACGCACAGTGACGCCCTTTGTCTTGTACGGGGCACCCTGTGGGACGTGCGAACTGGAACCAGCTTGGCCTCTGAAGAGGCAGAGGGGCATGCCGCACGGGTCGGCCCAACGGTCTTGGTGGAAGACAAAGAGGTCATTCATCAGGCCCAACGCCAGGCCCTGGACGGCCTTCTTGCCAAGTTGACGGTTCACGCGGCACAACCGTGATCAGGCCCACAACTCGATACTGAATACCGGAAACGGGCTCTTTCGATAGGCCTCGGGATTCAGTTCACCGTTACGGCGAATCGAACGTCCACATTACTCCCAACAGCAGCAAGTGTTGTGACGGTGCAAGACCGATTACACCTGGGCTGATCTCGCCGCGCCGGAAGAACCCTCCCCCCGCACCGGTAGATTCATCGTAACGATGCTCTAGACGGACGATCGTATTGGTCCATCGATAGGGAAACCTGTACTCGATGGTCGAGGTCATCGCCCTGACAAACTGTTCTGAACCGGTCCAGCGTCCGTTCCGGTCCCAATAGAACTCCGGCCGTAGCGCCACTGCCCACGGGCCGCCGACGTGCCATCGGGTCACCACGTTCCCCCCCATCACGAACGTCCGAGGATGCCCTGGCTGGCTCGCAAGATTTTCCGTCCCGACGTCATAGGAGGCCGCGACGGTGATGTCGTCTCCCTTCCATTCCAGGATGTGATTCCCGTACAACCGCCAGAATTCGACCGCCGTCTTGGTCTGGTCCGGCCCCCAGTAGATTGTTTGCGTCGCCGTCAGCCTCGGGGTAAGTTTGTACGACCACTGTCCGCCGTAGGACGGCTGCGCCGCCGTATAGGACAGATGGAAATACCGATTGATCACGAAGGCAGCGACCGTGAGTCGGTCATTGACCGGATACTTTGCGTTGACGCCGAACATCATGTACGGCGTGTAGTCGGCGATCCAGGCACGCGTGTAGTTGGCGTTGTCCTTGGCATAGAGCGATTCGTACCCGATCAGGCTGTTGAAGAGGCCGGCGGTGACCGTGAGGCCGTTGCCGACAGGCGCCAGATACGACAGGTTTGCCCGCTGAACGTGGCGGAAGGTGTCGGCACCGTCGATTTTCCTTTCCCCCTGGAGAAATGCGAAGTCTTTCGAGTCATATCCACCCTGCACGCCCAATTCCATGCCCCAACGAGATCGGGTAGTCGCCTCTTTACGGACGTAGGCGTAGGCCATGTTCGGCGCCAGCTCGTTGTGCCGGGCCGCCGTAGACCGGCTGCGCCACTGGTGGTTTTCAGGAAAGTTGAAGTTCAGGACATAGCTGAGGTCCAGATAAGCGCCGTAGTGCCACAGATCGCCGGAGTCGGAGGCCGGCGAGGCCGGTGGTTCGGCCGAGGGTTCCGCAGGAAGATCCTGGGCGAACGATGGACTGGATATCAGCAAAACGAACAGCCCGATGGTCGTTCGGAGGAGCACCGCTATTTGCGAGGCTCCCCCAGCACACACCACATGCGGCGCGTGCCGGACTTCTGGTCGGTGACCGGTTCCCCGCTGAAGAAACTGACCTGCCACGCCACGATGTCCTCTTTCGGATCTGGAGTCGACGTCCAGAAGATTTCGGACTTGATGTTGGAGAAGGGATGGCCCGCCGGCAACGCCGGGTCGTGTTGCGATGGGTCAATCAGCGTCTTCAGTTCCTCGACCGTCGGCCCGCGCCATCCCTTTTGCCCACCGACTTCCTTCGTGATGCACCGTTCGTTGGAGCGGCTCCAAACATCATGCTCTCGATCCGGTTCCTGCTCCCAGATTAAGCCTGTCCGGTTGTCTTTGACGGCAGCCCCGTTCAAGACGAGCGAGAAACGCGCCTTGTCCGATTCTCCATAGCCTCGTTCCGGCGCTCCGACGAGCACCAACCAGAGTCCGACCGCCATCCAAACTGGATACCTCATTTCCTTGGGCATGGCTGACAACTCCTCCGCGACAGGTCGTAGGGGCCAAAGTCTGACGTAGGCCGCTTGTCTTTTCAATAGGTCGTCAGGCATGCTGGGCGCCGGTTTCGGGGAGCTGGGCGGCGACCTACGAGACGGGAGGGGTGCGATGGCTGAAGAAATCGAACACAAGCGGCGGATCGACGTCTTGGCAATCGGACTGTTCGGCCTGGCTGTCGGGGCGCTGACCCTCGGGTTTGCTCAGCTCGGCGGAATTCCGGAGTCGAACAAGGTCGGCACCCTAGTCATCGCCCTGATGTTCGGCGGCATCGTGCAGATCCTCGCCGGCATCACCGACATCCGCTACCACGAGCAGCTCGGCGGCACAGCGCTCACGATGTACGGATTCTTCTGGACAACCGTGTGTATCGCCAAGCTGGTGAGCGAGAGTACGTCCTTCCATCTCGACATGGTTCTCTACGCGCCGATCAACTTCGTCTACGCGGCTTTCTCTTTCGTCATGGTCTATCTGACGGCCTACCG
>FKKE01008356.1_pt1 | contig 19833 bp, 16 predicted proteins | sample 1106331 | NCBI WGS metagenome assembly FKKE01 (sample SAMEA3931202, study PRJEB13176) | freshwater metagenome | biome: Drinking water system; feature: drinking water; material: freshwater | place: China | collected 2013-02-06 | reverse complement strand
CCTCAGAATCCGGGCAAAGGGATACCCTCCTCTCCACCGGAGTCTTGGCCGGGCTCAAAACGTTTAATGAGATTTGAAAAGTTGGTTTGTGTTTCCTCAAGTCGGATTGTTCGTGCTTCCGCCTTCAGTCTTACCCGATACTCAGTATCAGCGATTGTTTCATTAATGAGTTGTAAAAACTCATCGCTCGTCGGCTCGCGAGCGATTCTCCGCACGAGACCGAGCTCTTCAAAACGAGCCACATTCCATTCCTGTTCAAATATAGTCGGCCGAACGAGCGTGGGAACCCCGTGAGCAAGCGCTTGGTAAAGCGTGCCGTTTCCGCCGTGACAGATAACAAGGCTTGCGCGCGGGAGGATTTCATTTGGATCGATAAATTCACTTCGGATGACATGAGAGCCTTTCAACTGCTCGCTCGCACGTCCGCTCACAACCACGACGAAGTCGGAAAATTTTGGGTCATCAAGGAGACGAATCCCTTCCCAGACGCCACTGCTTCCCATCGTCACGTAAATGATCTTACGATTGTTCGGCAATAATAAACGCGTTACTTCGGAAGCACGGCCAGAATAGTAAATGGGGCCAATTACGTGAAGGTTATGAGGAAGCTTTGATACAGGAAAGATCCGTTCCGAATCGCAGAGCGCCGTTACATCTCCCAGAAATTCGTCGAGATAACTCCCGCACGCTGGAACTTTAAATTCGCGTCGGAGACGTCGAAAGGGGCGATGTACTCGCCACATCGAAACAGCCTCGGCAATACGGGTGATCTGTTGAAAGATTCCGGGGGGCACCTTCTCCTGGTACTTGCGTGCTGGATGAGTTTGCGGCACGCCCCTCGGAACCAGTGAGTAACGGGTCATATAGCTATTTACCAGAGCAAGATGCGGGGTCGATGTTGTTTCCGCCGCGATTCGTGCGGTCTGCGCGGCATCACTGATTATCAGCTGAGGTCGGAAGGTCTCAACTGCCGAGATTTGCGCCTCAAGAGTACGTCGTAATGACTGTTCATCGAGCCAACTAAAATCGAATCGCTGTGCAGCACGAAGCACATGGTCGGGGTCAAAGTTGGCGCACGGAAATGTGGAGAAGCCAAGCTCCTCGACATAACGAGCCGCAGAGGTGCCACCAGCAAACAAAATCTCATGGTCATTCTTTATTGGGATAAGCAGCTCTGCAAGGCGGAGGTAATGGGCAAGGAGCGGGAAGGGAAAAACTAGGATGGTTCGCTTTGCCATAACAATTTGCCCCGACGTAACAGCGTCTCAAAGAAAATAGTGTTACTGAGTATGAATAGAAAAGCGTAGAAAATATCCTCCACTGGTATTGTTCCAAGACGAAATCCAAGATTCTCGCCGTCGTTGTACCACACCACTTCTTCCTCAATACCCGTGCCGGTAAGAATCCCGTTCGTAACGGCGAACGGAAATAGAAGGAGGAAGAAACTCAGATAGAATGGGACGAGCCACGAGTTAGTTTTACGCACCAGGGTGACAAGCAACAGGAGAACTCCAGTTAAAATAAAAGTCCACGAGGTGTAGAGTTTATCGAGGTTCGCTATCGCGAGGGCGAGGAGCACAAGAGCGAGCGCAAGGCTTAGCCCGTGCGCATGTCTTACATAACGCTCGTGAAAACCTTCTGGAAGGAATAATTTGATACAAAAATACGTAAACATGCAGGCATATGGAATGCAGATAAAAAAGAGAATCTCTTCAAGCGGAAGGGGACCAACGGCAACACCTGAGATGTAGCGGGGGTTAAATCCCCACACCCCATGAGTCGTAAAAAAATAGTCCCAGATGAGAAACAGAAAAGCTGTGAGGAAGAGTCCTGGCCAGAGCGCCGCCCAATAACGATTGAAACGGATTCGAGGATGGAAGGAACAGAGCAGCGGAATGGAGATACACGCGAGATTAATCGAGAGATAGAGGAATTTCACAAGTGCCTTTCCAGCGCACGGGGCTTAACAAACTGAACGAATATGTCATTGCGAGGGAGCGTAAGCGACCGCGGCAATCTCATACCGAGACGATAGCAATATCCTCGGTGCTTGGAGATTGCTTCGCTTCGCTCGCAATGACAATTTGTTCAATCACTTTAAGATTTAGGCCGGCGCCACGCCTCTCTCATAAAGCGCCAGGGAACGAGCAGCATACCAAAACACTCACAACCTTCACGCTCTAAGTTTTTGTGGTGTATTGCGTGGGCTCGGCGAAGCGCTGCGAGATACGATGGAACATTCTTCGGTGAGTTGGGGAGCCTCCGGTGAATTACGACCTCATGGACGAGAAAGTAGGCAAGACCATAGAGCGTAATACCAGCACCAGCCCAGCCGTGCCAGGTTTCCCAGCCACTCATCGCGCCGAGGTAGAGCAGGATGATTCCCGGGGTCGCAAAGATAAGGAAGAACAGATCGTTTCGCTGGAGCACCTGGCCACGTTCAGGTTGATGGTGGTCGCGATGGAGAGACCAGAGGAAGCCGTGCATTACATACTTGTGCGTCGACCAAGCAACGGCTTCCATCGCAATGAAACAAAAAACAAGGATAGCGAGATTCGAAAGCACTGTTCCCTTTAGCTTTGGCAGGAATTGCCCTTTTTACAGGCGTCACTAATGCGCGCGACTGCAGGCTGCTCGTCAGATGAGAGATCTCCTTGATCATTCAGATACTGGGCGATGCGGGACGCGAGATCCGGGATACCGTTATTAATGTCAACCGAGGCGAGGTAGCTAACGAGCGCCTTTCGATCCTCTTTGAGATTTTCAGTGTAATCGAGAAAGAATGGTGCATTGTCCTGGACCCCGTAGCGAAGAAATCGAAGCTCGACGTTCTCAGGGGCACGGCTAATCGCCTGTTCTAAGAGTTGCTTCCCTTCAGAGAAATAGGAGAGTTTGTTCTTCGGATTAATCGAGTGCTTTGATTTTAACAACGCAGACATTCCCTTGTATCCGAGTTGCACCGGGGGAGCGTCTTCAGCGACAGACTTCATCTTCTCGTAAAACTTATCGGAGGCTTTCGAGCTGGATTCCGAAGCATAGTACTCATCCCGTAATTCCTGTTCACTAAAACTAGCCGCGTGGGCAGAACAAACAACAACAAGCAACACTACTACGGCAGTTCCTAGACGCATCATATGACCCCCATGCAATACTGACAGCAGGTGCGAACCAAAAGGAAAAGCTTCTCGCTGTCAGGAACTCTCACTCGAACACTGCTTCGCACCTGTTCGGGAGAGAGAAGCTTTAGCCTCTTAAATAGAGCATTATAGTAGACATAGGCAAGGGTGACACCGAGGCGCGCCGCTCTTGGAAGCTTGCTCAGGTGCTCCCGCGCTACGGCAAAATCCTGTTCAATATCGGCTTCAATCCGTCGCTTATCGTCAGCTGTAAAATTGTTTGGAGCAATGCTTGGAAAATAACACCGTCCAAGCGCCTCAAAATCATGACGGAGGTCTCGGAGAAAATTCACCTTTTGAAATGCGGCACCGAGTGCTCGAGCTCCGCTAACATTCTCTGTATAAATCCCTTCATCCCGATCAGCAAATACTCGAAGGCACATCAGGCCGACGACCTCCGCTGAGCCATAGATATACTCACGATAACTCTCTTCCGTATGAGATTTCGCCGTAAGATCTGCTTCCATGCTGCGAAAGAACGCAAGGACGAGCTCAGGCTCGATGCGGTAAGTATTCACACACCATTGGAAGCTATGAAGCGCTGGATTCAAACTCACGCGGCGCGAAATGGCGTTTGCTGTCTCCGTTTTGAACTCTTCGAGAAGCTCGCGCTTCGAAACGTTGCTTAAGGTATCAACAATTTCATCTGCCAGGCGGACAAAGCCGTAAATTGCATAAATTCCCCTCCGTTCACGACGGCCAAGCAACCGCGAGGCGAGTGAAAAGCTCGTGCTGTAGGTCTTGGTGATGTTCTCACTACAGCGGGCGCCCACTTGTTCAAGTAGCTGTAACGTCACTGTCTCATACTCCGCTCTAGCTCGCTTGCAGCAATTCGTCCCGAGATCAGGGACGGAGGAACTCCGGGACCCGGAACAGTTAACTGACCGGCATAAACAAGGCGCTCGACTCTGCTACTTACAATGCGAGGTTTCCCGGTTGCTGTCTGTCGTAGAGTGTTTGCAAGGCCATAGGCGTTCCCATGGAGCGCATTATAGTCGGAAACAAAATCATTTAAACAGTAGGTCCGCTTTACCACGAGATGGTTTTTGAGTGGTATGGAGGTGTAACGAGAAAGTCGTGTGATTACGTTTTCGAAAATTCTCTCTCGTTCTTCCTCAATATCGTTAAGACCAGAGGCAAGGGGAACAAGGATAAAGAGATTCTCATAGCCGTGGGGAGCAACTGTCTCATCAGTTTTTGAAGGTGCCGAACAATAGAAGAGCGGGTTTTTTGGCCACTGGGGTTTTAGAAACAACGCATCAGTGTGTTCGTCGAAATTTGTATCAAAGAAAAGGTTATGGTGGAGAAGTCGAGGTATCTGGCGGTTGAGACCGAGATAGAAAATGAGCGCTGAAGGCGCAAGCTTCCTTGAATTCCAGTAAGAGCTTGAGTACTCCCGATGACTGTCGGGGAGAAGGCCCTGATCGACATGAGCATAGTCAGCAGCAGCAACCACGCCGGCGGCTTGGATAAACGCGCCTTTTACCTTGAGACCCAACACTCCGCCGTTTTCGATCGCAATCGATTCTACTGGTGCGTTTAGCTCAATTCGGACGCCAAGTGAACGGGCGAGTTCGGTGAGTGCATTTACTACCACGCCAATTCCCCCTTTCGGGTACCAGGTCCCAGCAAAGAGACCCCCATAGTTCATGAAGCTGTAGAGCGCCGGAATACTCTGGGGGCGAGCGCCGAGAAAAAGGATTGGAAACTCCATTACACGTCGGAGTCGTTCATCGCGAAAGAACCGCTTTACGTAAACATCAAACCTGGTGAATAGATTTAATCGGTGAAGATTTCGAAGGAGCTGCCAATCACAATACTCAAACAGCGAACGACCTGGTTTGAAGGCGAGGCATTTTACTCCTAGGTCGTACTTGAGCTTCGCTTCGTCCATAAAACGCCGAAGTTTATCGCCTGCAACGGGCTCGATCTGTTCGAAGAGTGTAACGAGCGCTTCAAAGTGGCCGGGAATATCGAGTGTTTCTTCACCGGGAAATACGATTCGAAATGCTGGGTCGAGGCGGAGTAACGAGTAATGGTCTGAAACAGAGTGACCAAAATGAGAGAAGAACTCCTCAAACACATCAGGCATCCAGTACCAGCTTGGTCCCATGTCAAAGCGAAATCCATCGGTTTCAAATACACGGGCCCGGCCACCGGCAGTGGAATTTTTTTCGAAGATGGTGACCGTGTAGCCTCGTGCAGCAAGGCTACACGCGGCAGAGAGGCCCGAAAATCCGGCGCCAATAACGGCGATGTGCGGTTGGTGGGACATTGCCGGGTCATTTTGTCATTGCGAGCGTAGCGAAGCAATCTGGGGTTATTTTAAATGTAACATCAATCATTTTTCTCCCTACAACCCCACTAACCCCACTTCGCCCATTCGCTGCCGCGAATCGGCTACGTCGGGGTTAGCCACTTCGAAGCCCGTCAAATCGTGCGTAAACGATCTGACGTCCAATTGGCGAAGAGGGGCTAACTTGAGAATTCCCATGGGTAGACGAAATTTACGTGGTTGGGGCCGATAGCTGACCGCTATCTGACCCAACCACGGGGTGTGAAATTAACGCGTTCCGCGTGGGACGCGAGAGATAGGGTTTTGGCCATGCACGTGGTTATGGCTACGAGGAAAGAGAACATGAAACGAACCATTTTCAGATGTGTGCCTGTGCTCGTGTTGGCCGGGTGTCGGTACATCGACCCCAACAGCTTGGTCAACGAGGCCTCCGAAGACCGGCCGCTTCCAACAACGCAGCTCGACTGCACGGAAGCGGTTGGAACCGTGAGTTACTCTCCGCCATTTGAGGACGCAATCCCGGCCTGCGAGGGCGAGGTGAACTTCAGTTACGACCTTCGCGGCCTCACCACGGCGAACGGAGTGCGGGTGGATTCGCTGAATCTGTTTGCGGTTCTGGTTGAAACGCCCGCGAAAACCTGGTGTACGTACGCCCCGCGGATTGGTAGTGACGCTCCGCCTGCGGACTGCGCGAATGCTGGGGGACCGCCGCCGATTATCTTCGAACCAGAGCTGGAGATTCAGGATCCGATACCCGAACCGTTCTTTTCGGAGTTCCTGAAATTCGACTACCCGGAAATGCCGTACTCGGTGGTATTCACCGATGGCGTCTGGGTCTGGGTCTGGGACGGTGTGTCTCCACCCAAGTTCACAGTGACCATCTACGCGTTCGACGAGGCAGGTAATCTTGAACGGTACGCCTGCCTCAATGACGGCGAGGTGCTCTACCAGCAGGTGGTGAGCATCGAGCCGGACGGATGCGCCGAGTAAGAATTTCAACTGGAGGGGTTGATGAGCGCATGGGGGCGCCTGCATCTTCGGGTGCGGGCGCCCTCAGCGCAAAATGTTTTTCCACCACACACCCCGTGGTCGGAGTATTACAATTCTCTGCTGCTCTGGTGCTCCGTTGCTCTGTTACTTTTCTAATTGCTTGAACTGCAAGCAAGCTTCGGCAAATGCCCTGCCGCTCGGTAGTCATCACGCAGAAAATAATAAACAGAGCAACGGAGCAACAGAGCAACAGAGGGTAGGAAGGAAGTACTATGTCATTGCGAGGAAGCGCAGCGACCGCGGCAATCTCATGCCGAGTCAATCGCACACAGCACAGGGCTCGAGATTGCTTCGCTACGCTCGCAATGACAACTGAATTTATTCCCCTTCCGGGCGGTGAGGGGAACCCTAGATATGAACCAGATGAAATGCACCCTCGCGGCGCCGAGCGGACCATAGTCGGTCGCTCGGCGCCGGAGAGCTGCGGACGCACCCAGCACGCGGGTTATGGGCAAGTTCCGAAGAATGGACGGATCTTCGGCATAATGTCGACGGTGCACTCCGATGTTCTTCCGTCGGTGAAGTACACCGTGAATCGAGCGTTATACGTCGAGCGTCCATATTCATCACCCTGCACCGTTTTGAAGAAGCTCCGGACATCGCTTTGTCCGGCAGCTGTACCCTGAGCCGGAGCTGGACAGGTAGCCGCAGGGCCCAAGTCTTTGTCCCATTGACACACGTTCACGTCCACAGTCATGAGGTCCTTCCGGAACGTGGTGAAGTCGATTTGCCTCACACCACTGGTTGGAACCACATTCTCAAGGCCATAGTGAACGCCGATGGACCCGGGACATCCACCGGAGACATCCTGCGCGCGAGGCTCGACGCGCAAACGCGAACAGTCCAGCGTTTGTGCACCCGAGTCCTCACAGGCGTCGCCAATGCCATCGCCATCGGCGTCCTGTTGGCCGGAGTTTGAAACGGTGCGACAGTTGTCACAGAAATCCCCCAACCCGTCGTGGTCCTGATCGGACTGATTTGACGTTTGGAGATTTGGACAGTTATCGCAAGGAGTCCCAAACCCATCGGTATCCGGATCGGCTTGGTTCGGGTTGGCGACTGTCGGACAATTGTCGCACCCATCCCCGATCCCATCGCCGTCCGTATCCACTTGGCCGTTCGCATGCGCCACACAGAGATCACACAGATCGCCTACTCGATCGTTGTCGTGGTCCTTCTGATCGGGATTTGGGACAGTAGGACAGTTATCCTCCGAATCAGGAACACCGTCGCCATCGCCGTCGTCATCTGCGTGCTCGTTTTCACAGGCATCGCCGATTTCATCGTTGTCGGCATCAGCCTGTTCAGGATTTGCGTCCTCGGGGCAGTTGTCGCAGACGTCGCCCCACCCGTCGTTGTCAATGTCTTCTTGTCCGGGGTCACGAAGTTCCGGACAGACATCACAGAAATCGCCGATGCCGTCAGCGTCGAAGTCGAATTGGTCACCATTTCGAACTGTCGGGCAATTGTCCTTGAAGTCCCCGACACCATCGTCGTCTTCATCAGGACAACCGTCGGCGGAGGAATAACCAAACTCGAAGTCACAGACGTCGATGACATTCGGGATAGTATCACCGTCCGGGTCGTCTTGATCGCCCGGACAAAAAGTGACACCTACGACCGTGATCGGGGAAGTGATGATCCCACCTGAGATGCACACCTTTCCCCCGTTTCCATCGCAGCCTGCAATGCCAAGCACCATCATCCCCACCAAGCCAGTGCAGGCCACTGGCAGCCGTGTTTTCAACCTTCTCATGACTCGTCTCCAAAAACCGGGGCGCGACCCCGCGCCGACCACCGAAATTGCTTTCATCGTTAAAACCAAGGCACGAACCTTGGTCTCACCGCCCGAATGGGCGAGGTGTGTTGGAATGCTCCAAAGACACCACGCCCAGTTGGGCATCACGTCTACCCGTTAGTTAATTTTTTGGTCCCAAGGCTTAGAAATTAAACTGCAGTATGGTAATAAGGATTTCATGGGTGCGGTATGATATCGGTTCACCCAACAACAATTTTCGCCTCGATGATTGGACCAAGAAGGACTAAGCTAGCTCTACCGCTGAGGCTGTTTACTAGCATTTCCATGCTATAAATTCAAACGATGATTCCAGAACGTAAGTTACAAGGAAGCCTTAAAAATTCGCTCCGTAGCGTCGCGCGGCGCACCCTGCGCTTGCTCGAACGTCCCGCAGGAACCGGCCCGCAGGTAACCGTCCCACGCGAAGCCTGGCGCTACATTACAAAGAAAGAATATCTCTCCGAACTGCCCGATGCACTGAAAGGTGATGTGCCACAAGCATCGATCATTGATTCATCGCTTCAGGCATTTGAAGATCGTGACTGGCGCGAGCATTTTTCAAGACGACTCGCAGGACACGGCTTAGAGATTGGGCCGCTCCATCGCCCGATGGTGCGACATAGCGGCATGAGCGTTGATTACATCGATCGCTTTACGGTCGCAGAACTTCGCGAACATTATCCTGAGCTTTCCGAACTTCCACTGGTCGAGCCAGACATTATTGGTGATGCGGAAACACTAGCGAATGTAGCCGACCGCAGTTACGATTTTGTAATCGCTGCCCACGTTATTGAGCACATGCGAAACCCGATCTCTTCGATTAATGCCTGGTGCCGCGTCACAAAAAAAGGCGGACTGCTCTACCTGATTGTTCCGGAAAAGCGCGCCATCTTCGACCGGCGTCGACTTCGAACCACACTTGAGCACCTCATACTCGATTATCTCGAACCATCACGCGAACGAGACTACGGACACTTCCTTGATTACGCCGTGTTTGTCCATGATAAGTCAGGGCGCGATGCACTCGCTGAAGCCGACCGGCTTGAGGCGGCTGATTATAGTATTCACTTCCATGTGTTTCTCCCAAGTGATGTCGTGAATTTGCTCCAGTGGATGAATGAGAACGTGACGCCCTTAGAGATTATCGAGGGGCCATCAATGTCGCCGGGGGCAGATGAATTTCATCTGCTGGTTCGGGTTGGGTAGAAGTTCTTACACCAGCGGCAAAGATTGCTTCAGTGCGAACACTTAGTCTTCGACTTCGCCTTAGACTGATACTTGAACGTTGACTTTAGCTTGAGCTTAAACTCTCACTTCGGCTTCGACAAATAGCTTCTCACATGAAGGAACGTTCGAGGTTCCTAGTGGAAGGTTAAGTTTCGAGGATAAGCTCAAGCTCAAGTATAAGTCTAAGGCGAAGTCTAAGACTAAGTGTGGGCGCTGAGCCGCTAATCCTACCCCTGAGCATCTCCATTCAACCCCCACTGCACACTGACCGCCGGAACTTTTCGCGAGTTTTTCGGCCGATACGTTCGAACCCCAGTAGAATGATTAACGACAGTATAAAGAATTCGGTTATTCTGTCGGTTCCAGCTGAGCGGAACATCAATGAAGTAAGTGCCGAGTGGTAACTCCTGGTAGAAAACCGGGTTCTCTGCTTGTGCTTCGGCATCGTTAAAACCGTTATCACTCCGCATACTCGTAAAGAGCGAGGTCGTGGGCTCCCAGAACGAAATATCATCGGTGCCGTCGCCTGTGATATCGCCGCGGAAGGTAAAATCTGCTGTGCCGGAACCGAATTCGAATGTCTCAATGTCGTTCGATGACGAGTAGATAACAAACAGCTGTTGTGACGACGGCCGGTAGACGGCAATATCGAACAGGCCATCTCCATCGTAATCGCTTACCTTGGGCACATCACCGTTTCCGCCCCAAACAACCCGTCTGACGTTCCCGTCGCTTAAGTAAATTTCGAAGGTCCACGCGTTATTAAACAATCGCGCTACAGCCGGGTTCGTCACTCCTTCAATTTCCCATGGGCCGGGAATGATATTATCGCCGAAAATTCCGAAGGTGACTGTCGTTTCTCGAACTCCGTTCCGTCTTAGAAAACCGGGGCCGTAGAAGAACCACTGATACCGATTTCCAACGTTTCGAATCACTCCAACATTCGAGGTAAGACCAGCTGGTTGATAGGCAAACGGGATATCACCGATGACCCCGAGTGGAATACTAAGTGTGTTTCCGTTCGCCGTGTAATCCTTCACATACCAACTTCCAGCCGAGCTTCGCCAAACTACTGGGTTTGATTTTCCGTCCCCGTCGGGATCGAAAGGTGCTGAAGTTGCGACCATCGGTCGCGGGCTGCTCCCCGGGTTGTTTGGATCAGTAAGGCTCACAAGCTCTACGAGATCTCGTACCCCATCCCCATCAGTATCAACATTATCCGGATTACTGAGGTCTCCCGGGCTATAAAAGTTATCGCAGTTTTTGTCCTCGACATTATTTGCGATCCCGTCGGCGTCCGTATCAAGAATCGCAAGGGCATCGCAATTGGTAACCGCGAGCACATTTGAGCGCGTCCCAGCACCGTAGTTGTTAACGCACTGTGCAAAGACGTTTAGTGGAAGCACTCCATAGAATGAAGGAAGGGAAATTTTGAACCGGCCGGTGTTATCGCTTGCATTAATCTTTTTCGATACGAGCCTCGCCCGCTGAGGTTGGGTATCGGTGCCCACGGTGTAACTAAACTCAACGCTTACGCCGCCGAGCTGATACTCGCCACAAAGGTTGAGGTTCAGTTCGACAGTAAACGTGTCGGAGATCGAAAACGCTTGTGCGAAGGGCAGAAAAAGAGCCAGAAAATATAGTCCGACACTAAAGGGGATTCGACGTACCATCGCTCTCATATACCAATAAAAGACCCTTAGAAAAACTGCACCTCGTCACTCAGCGCCAAGCGAGACAAATTGAGCACCACCCAAGTTATAGCCAAACCATGATGGGTTGTACTCCTTGACAATCGGCACAAGTCTCAGAGCCGAGGGAGAAAGCGCATCGGCATCGAATTCTACCGGAAGGACAGAGACAAGGCCGGTGCGTAAACTCACACTTAAGACTTCGGCACGCTGGCCTTTTTGGTGAAGATGGATGAGTCGTTGATGGTCATCGAATCGTAACAGCTCAAGACCATTAGCCGGACAGAAAGTGACTGGCCCAGAAGCGGAAGGGGCCGCACGCTTTAAATACTGAAGGTAATAAACACTCGGACACCGCCCTGCGGCAGGAATGGAAATAAGGTCATCGAGTGTATCCCCGTTTAAGTCCGCCGCATACAGCGTAAGCCGAGGGCTGAGTAGAGTCGAATAACTGCTCAAGTCGGGATTGGACCCAAATCGTTGAAGTTCGAACCGGCCGGTGCGCGATTGGTAGACTCCGAGGAAAGGTCGCTCGAGCTGTGCGGAGGATGGATCCGACTTCAAAACCAATGGTTGTACATCAAGCGTTTGCTCAAGTTTCTTATTTAAGAAAGTACGCCAGAGGAGCTTTGAAGTTCGAGTTTGCAGGTCCCACTCGAGCCATTCTCCCGAGGCTCGCGAGAAGCTCACGAGCTCTTCTCGCTCAGATGTTATTTGAATAAAGAAGAATACACGGGTTGAATCAGGCTGGGCGTCTAAGGAAATTCTTGTTGGTGAACGGACTCGCAATCCAGCTTGCGAAAACTGCTCTGTGAGTTCGGCTCCAGAGTACACCCAGAGTTCGTTTCCAGTTGGCGCTACAACGAGAAGATCGTCATGTCGGTCACGATCCAGATCCCCCACGACCAATTGTTCATTTCGAATAGGGAACTCGCCAGTCCAAAGTCGCTCAAGGTCTTCGGAATCTTTTCCAACGAGAATTCCGCGTCCCGACGGAAGATGGATCATGAGTAGCTCAGCAGAATCTCCCTCACGGAAATTGCCAGTGGCAATAGCAAGGCTTGAATGTGGGACGCGATCGGTCTTCATTGCTGTAAGACATGGACTGAACGTTTCACGCGCAGTGAGAGCGATGCTCTCATGGGTTACGAGGAACACGACGAGGAGCATGATGCTCAGAACTGCGTCGGTATATAAAAATCGGGGGGAAACGGTTTTCACGAGGAGGCATAACCCGAGGTATATCAAATGGAGAAACGGTGGTGCGAGGAAGATTATAGCTGCACGATCAACGGTGCCACTGAGGACAAGTACGAGCCCGCTGAGTGCGAGGTAGGCGAGGGTAAAGCTGAGTTCGCGGAGCTCGCTTGTGCCCATTTTTCTCCTAGGAGCCCGAAAGAGAACTGACACGCAAGCACAAGAAAGTCCGACAAGTATCAGCACCATCCAGAGTACCCTCACCGTCCCGACGGGGAAACCCCACGACCAAATCTCGCCGAGGGCACTCTGCTCATGAGCGCCGGACTCGGAAAAGAACAAACCTGAGAGCACAGCAATCGTTACTGGCGGGAGTGTCGCAAAAAATACTCGCAGCCTCGCAGACCCGAGCGGAACAGCGAGAACAACAAGGGGAATAAGCAGCGAAACAAGGCGTCCGACTGGTGCACCGAACGAGGTTATCATCACCAAGCTTACAAAGAGCACGACGCTTCCGAGCGAAAGCTTCAATCGTCCTAAAATGAACCCGAGCGCAAGGAGATAACAAACAGTCGAGAGTGCCGCAAGGAAGAGCGCATCATTGGCCGAGCTTCCGCTCAGTACAAGTAAGGGGCAGCCGGCAAGAATCGCAGCGAGGCCGAGCGTGCGAAAAGGCCGCTCTGGTAACATTCGAGACCAGTAGAGGCAAGAGATGAGAACGATCACAGCAAAAAGGACTGCATTGAGCTCTCGAAGGGACGTAAAAACGTTCCGGAAAGTCGTTACTTCTATCCCGCGCCGTGTCGGGTCAAGCGTGATTGGACAGAGAGAGTCACCAGTAAAAACGAGCCCAGCCTGGTAGGTAATGAACGGACCAACGTTGTGGGGAGCAAGTTGTGTTGCGAACACTGCGTTTGCGATTTCCTGGTAGAGCGGGCGAACGAAGTGTTCCGCTCCCTCTTCAGTCGCAAAGAAACCTGAGAAACGATAGAGGAGCGATTCGATTGTTTCTAGTTCATCAGGTGTGTTTCCTAGTGGCACGAGACGCGTGCCAAGATCTCGTGTTGAAATGAAGGCGAGGACAAGGAGAAAAATGCATGCTATCTCACTTGTGATGTTTGCTAATGACCGCTGTGACATGCGAAACCGTGATCGGCAAGCTCAGAAAATTTTGGGGATAGCGTCCTTTTATTAGATATCAAGTGTCCAAGCAACGACTCAAAGTGCTAGAAGATACTAAACCCAAATCTGGAGTCATGAAATGAACTGGTCCACAATTTGTCTGAAATTCCTTGTATTGTTGATAGTCTCACCCTTCCTATCCGTCCATGCCGAGAACTCTTGCACGATCCAGGGTTCAATTATTGGCGTCGAGTCGCAAGATAACCAGGTACGTTTTCAGCTGAGTGGAACAATCGAGCTTAGTACAACGATCCAACGTGACGGAAAGCCTTCACGGCAGCAGGTAATTTGGAAACTTCCGGATACACCGATTACGATCAGCAAATGGGAATCTCCACCGCCGGGTGAATTTCCGCAATTAGTAAACGTCCTCACTGCGGCTCGTAACGAGGGACACACCGTGATCGGTACAGTTGAGCACCCAACGTTACGATTCTCAAAGGAAGGGGACGTCATTGCTATAGATGGCACGCGAGCTTCGCTACGTGGACTCCTCTCTGCGGTAAAGGTGAAACCGAAGGTGATTGGAAATGAGCGCACGTTTTCTCGTGATGATGCAGTTGCGCTCGCGGGTGATGACGCGGTGTTCAAACAGTTAAAAACAGTACCTTATTATCACGAAGGTCAACATCAGGGTCTACGACTTTTCTCAGTAACTCCCGGCAGCCTCTGGCATGAAATTGGTATTGAGAATGGAGATGTGCTCACTGAGGTCCTTGAGGGGGGAGACACACCGATTGATATCCGACGCGATTTTCAATCAGTATTTAAAAAACTTGTCGACAGCGGTGTAATACTCATTCGGATGAAGCGCGAGACTGGAGGCGAAGAGGTGGAAATTGTACTTCGGGTCGTTGGTTAGCGCCGAGTCAGATGGGAATTGCTTGGACTGTCGGCACCGCTTCTGCCCTTTTCATTCTGTTCACGGTGTTTCTCGTCCCACTTGGCTATCTTGTCGCAAGGAGAGTACTCTCAGAGGAATCTGAGCTTTCCGTCTTGGTGAGTTTCGGAATTTCAAGCCTCTTCTGGGGAGGAGTCGTTGGCCTTCTCGTCGTCCTGCCGATGAGTAACGCGGCTCGAGGAATAGCGCTGTGGGTTCTCACACTCGGATTAGCTTTTGCCTTTGCAAGACTACGCCCCTGGTCTCAACTGAAAACGAAGGGGGTCTCCACGGTATGCCTCACTCTGTTTCTCTACTATCTCTTTTCCCTTGTGAGTGCCTCCTTCCCCGATGGAACTCCGCTTCACGTTACTCCTGAGACTATTCGGGCGATCTCCGGTGAAGGATTACCGCTTGATAATTCGATTCCATACAACTTTTCGCGATACGTCATTGAGCGCGTCGATCCAAACATCGTTGAGATAATGCCGACGTGGAAGATGTCCGACCGCGGTCCACTGGCAGGGCTGCTTGTTGCTGCCATCCTCCTCATGCTCGGCGTAAAGGAAACAGCCATTTGGCTCGGGGCAACTCCCACGAACTACTTTATTTACCAAGCGTTGATGAGTTACCTGAATATTCTTCCGGCGCTTGCCCTTTGGATTATCGCGCGAAGATACTCTGGAAGCCGCTCAGCGATGATTGCACTCTTGATCTGTTTCACGACATCGTTCTTCTTCGTCAATGTTCTCTACTCATGGCCAAAGTTTTTTGCCACGTACTTCCTTCTTGCGGCGTTACTTCTCTTAAACGAGAAGCGCACATTCGTTCTCTCGGCGGTAATTCTTGCCGGCGGGACATTAGCGCACAATATCGGCTCGCTCTATTTTATTTCGTGTCTCTGTTTTGTCGTAGGACCCAGGCTCATCGCTGCTCTCACTTGGGCTCGTTTTCAAAATCTCCTCTCTTTTCTTGCAATGTATTTCGTCGTGTTATTGCCGTGGAAGTTCTTCCAGTGGGAAGTGGCACCTCCTTCCGGACGACTTGTAGGACTCCATCTCTTTTGTAATTCGGCAGTGGACCTCTCGCAGACCTCACTTCAAACGGCGTTCGCTGACTACCTAAATAATCAGACATTTTCGGAGTTCCTCGCGACGCGAGTTGGGAACCTTCTCTATCCATTTAAGGTTCACTACCTCTTTTCTGAGGGACGAGGCCTATTCAGTAACCCAATCCAGTTTCTTAGTGTCTACGCCCGGGTGGGTTTCTACCAATTTGTGCCAGCACTGGGGATTCTCGTCTTCGTTCTCCTCCTCATCTCACTGTTATCACGTCGAACCAGGGATACCCTACAGAAGGAACGGCCGTTCCTCATCGTTGGTTTCGGAGTGCTGCTCCTCTCCGCCTTGAGTTTTGGCTGTCCTACGTCCACGGTGAACCATGTTTGGGCATATTCAGCTTTTCTCGCGTCACTCCTTCCGGTTTCTTCGTTACTCGGACGGTTAGGTTTTTCGGGCATAATTCTTGCGGCTCTCATTGGAATCACAAATGGGATCGTCCTTCTCTTCCGGCAGTTTGTAGTCACGGACTTTTCGCCGCTCCTTCACGGTTCTTCGTTCTACCTCGGGCTTGTAACAGGAGGTTTTCTCCTCATGGTCCTAGCGATCGTATTCATTGCTTCCGTTAACGCGCGCGAGCGAACGGTAATGCTCTCAATCCCGCTTGTTGTTGGTTTATTTGCGGCATTCCTCGTCGCTCGCAGAGAGTCACCTCCAATGCCTTTCAAAGGATTCGTTGAGAATGATCTCAATCAAGATGGTGCTGCCGATTTAGTTACGTTTGGCATCGCTCCTAGTGGCGGACTCTTTCGGGCTTATACGACAAGCGGTGCCGATGGGCTCACGTCTAATATCACCGCGGAACGCGGCACCAAGCTATCGCTTACAATCGCCGAACCCTCTGGTGTGCCGGTGTCCGGTGACTTTAACGGTGACGGGAAGCTCGACCTAGGGCGGTACCAAAACGGAGAGTGGGTGATAGAGCTCTCCCCGTATCTCCCGAGTAGACAGTTACGGGCTTCTCTTGGCACGGACGAGGACTCTGTGCCGATCCCTGGAGATTTCAACTGTGACGGGACAACTGAGTTTACTGTATTTCACCGCTCGCAAGCTCTGTGGGAATCTGCGAACGAGAGTCTTCCCTGGGGCACGCCCGGTTCAATTCCACTTTCCGGTGACTTCAATGGCGATGGCTGTAGCGATCGTGTGTTACTCGAATTTGAGGCGGGAAAGGTAAATTGGAGAATTCGGGTTTCCCCGAGCACAGTATCACCTCAGCCTAGTGAGTACACATTTCGCTTCGGCAATCCGGATGACATCTTTCTCATTGGAGACTTCGATGGCGACCGCAAAGCCGAGTCGGTGGTTTACCGAAAACGAGTGAGTCGCTGGTACATTCGCTTCGATGAAACGAGAATAGAGAAAATCAAATGGGACGGTTCGGGGGGTATTCCGTTTACGGGAGACTTTGATCGCGATGGGATTTCTGATCTTGCGCTCTATCAGGACGGTTCTCCCCCTCGCTGGAAGATTACGTCGTCGGCCCTCTTACGCCAATTCCACCAGCGCTTACCTACAGCGTTTCACGGAGAGCGAGAGTTCCTCTGGGGGGAATCCGGCCACCTGCCACTTCCGGTCCAGCTCCGGCTCGCCCAGGGCCAGAGTGGCTAATCCACTATAAATTTTTCCGCTCTGCTGCTCTGGTGCTCTGGTGCTCTGTGCAATATAAAAAAGCCTATGCAGCTGCTTCAAACGCTTCATTTTGTGAACAGAGCAACGGAGCACCAGAGCAGCAGAGTTTCGGAAACGCAAAATGAACCGTAACGTGCTCATTCTCGAAGAAGCAGTTCACGCGGCACTGAATGCGGCAAGAGCGAAGCTTTCTGATACCGACCGTGCGCTCCGGCTTATTGTTGCAACTTCAGGTGGTATTGACTCGCGGGTGCTGCTCCACGTTCTCTACCAACTGAAGGAACAGGCCCAATTAGAGCTCACCGTTTGTCATGTGAATCATGGCCTACGCGAAAATAGTGAGCGAGACGCGAGTTTCGTTTCGCGACTCGCCGAGTTCTACGGACTTCAATTCGCTGGTTTCACTGCATCTCCACCATGGGATGGCCGAGAGAATGTTGAGTCCTGGGCGCGAACGATCCGCTATGAGTTTCTCCATCACCTCCGCCTTGAGTGTGAGGCGGACTATATCGTCACAGCCCATCAGAGAAATGATCTTGCTGAGACTGTGCTCATGCGAGTGCTTAATGGAAGGGTAGCAACTGGCGGGGTAGGGCTCGCCGAGCTCGATACCGAGCGCCGACTGTTGCGCCCACTGTTAGAGGTAACTCGTCCGTTGATTGAGGAATACTCACAGATCTGCAGGCTTGAACATATTATCGATGAGACCAACGAGGACCGAAGGCGACTGCGGAACCGCATCCGTCATGAGCTCCTTCCGAATCTCGCTGAGCAGTATAACCCAAACATCCTCGAGAGCTTAGCCACTGCTTCCGAGCGATTGAATGGTGACGATGCTTTCCTCTGGGCGACTGCGAAGGAGCGGTTTGAGGCACACCAGGATGAAGAGTGGTGCGTGAACGACCTCACGGCACTCCCCGAGGCAATTAGGTGGCGAGTGGTGCTGCTCATCGCCGAGAACCAGATCGGAACTGACGCGTGGAAACTTGGATATCAGATGGTGCGCGAGTTCGTGCCGCGGTTATGCTCTGCGCCGAAGGGAATTGACCTTGGTTTTCACATTCGCGTTCACCTTGACACACACGGGCACCTGCAGTTTGAAAGAGAATCGAAGAATTTTAGCCGTCACCCACAAACGCCAGAGCTACTACTCATTCCGGGCGAGGTCCGGCGTGAGTTCATGAATCTCAAGTTAGCCCTCAGCGCCAAAATCGTATCTCGAGCGGAGCTCGAGGAACAGAAGAGAGCGGTAACGCGCCACGATTATTCGCTGCTTGCGCCCGATACAGCATACTTTGACGAGAGATCATTTCGTGGCGAACCGCTTACAATCAGGAGTTTTCGAAACGGTGACGTGGTACGGGTGTGGAAACGGGGTCGGCGGAAACTAAAGAAACTCTTTCAAGAGCGACGCGTTTCATTGACAGTGAGAGATGACGTCCCTATAGTTGAGTTAGGCGGTGAGATTTTATGGGTGCCGGGAGTGGCACGGTCCGATTTGGCGCCCGTTCAGCCGACGTCAGATTCAGTTATAAAACTAATCTGGGCGGTGGATGAGGGTGAAGATAAGCAAACTGTATTGGCATCATAGCTTAGTGCGCTATCCTACTAGAATTTTTACCCTTAAATTCTGTACGAAAATAGGTTTATTCGCGTGAGTCAGATTTCTCGAAATGCAATCCTGTGGCTATGCCTCATTATGGGGCTCATGCTCATCTACAGTCTGTTTCAGGGACCAACCCACAAAGCGCTTATAATTTCGTATTCCGAGTTTCGGAAAGCTGTTCAAGAGGGCCGTGTTCGCGAGGTCATAATTAAAGACCGCGAGATTGAGGGAAAATTCCAGTACTCGGAAGGTGCGACGCAGCAGAATGAATTTACGACCAAGGCGCCGCCGAATGATGATCAGCTGATCTCTGCATTGCTCGCTGCGAACGTTAACTTCTCCGCTGACCCGCAGGAAGAGGAATCGTGGTACGTGATTGTGCTCGCGCAATGGTTCCCGATGCTTATCCTGATCGGTGTCTGGATCTTCTTCATGCGCCAGGTTCAAATTGGTGGCGGTAAGGCCCTTAGTTTTGGCAAGAGTCGAGCGAAGTTACTTGAAGAGGGGCCAACGAAAGTTACATTTGAAGATGTCGCAGGCATTGAAGAGTCAAAACACGAACTCGAAGCAATCGTTCAGTTCCTCAAGGATCCAAAAAAGTTTACGAAACTCGGGGGGAGAATTCCAAAGGGCGTGCTCCTCGCTGGAAGTCCCGGAACAGGGAAAACCTTGCTTGCAAAAGCGATTGCTGGTGAAGCAGGGGTTCCGTTCTTTACCATCTCGGGTTCTGATTTCGTAGAGATGTTCGTTGGCGTTGGAGCTTCACGAGTTCGAGACCTGTTTCTCCGCGCGAAGAAAAATGCTCCGTGCATCGTGTTCATTGACGAAATCGATGCTGTTGGTCGACACCGCGGAGCAGGCCTTGGCGGAGGTCATGATGAACGTGAACAAACCCTCAATCAGCTGCTCGTAGAAATGGATGGGTTTGAAGCCAATGAAGGGGTAATTCTCATCGCGGCGACGAACCGTCCCGACGTGCT
>FKKE01006223.1_pt2 | contig 19835 bp, 20 predicted proteins | sample 1106331 | NCBI WGS metagenome assembly FKKE01 (sample SAMEA3931202, study PRJEB13176) | freshwater metagenome | biome: Drinking water system; feature: drinking water; material: freshwater | place: China | collected 2013-02-06 | reverse complement strand
GGGGAATTCGAGCATCTCGCCCGCCATGGCGCCGTCGAGTCCATAGACCTTGGCGATGCCGTCGCCGACTTGGATGACGGACCCGGTCTGGCTGACATCGACCTGCTGGGCGAATCCCTTGATCTTTTCCTTGATGATCGAGCTGATCTCTTCGGCTTTGATCTGCATGCTTACTCCTTGGTCAAGAGGCCCTGGATGGCGCGCAGTCGGCCGCGGATCGTGCTATCCACGACCGTGCTCCCGATGCGAATCTGCAAGCCGCCCAGGCAGCCGCTTTCGGTATGGAACTCGACCTCGACGTCGCGGCGAAGGGCTTGGCGCAAGGTCGCGCGAATTTGTTCTTGTTCGGCCGGGGGCAACGCCGCAGCCGACCAGACCCCGACCGGCTGGCGCGCCTTGGCTTCGTCGACGAGCCGGCCGAAAGCTTCGGCGATATCCGCCAGAAAAGGCACGCGGTTGTTCTTGATGAGCTGGGTGAGGAAGTTCTTCCCAACGTCCGGACACCCCAGGCGTTGGGCGACTTCGGACAGCACCGCGACCTTCTCCGATTCGGCGAAGGCGGGCGAGGCCATGGCATGGCGGAGCGGGGGCGACTCACGGTACGCCTGTCCGAGGCCGATCAACGCCTTGCGGGCCGGCTCCAGCCCTTGCTGATCCAGGACATCGAACAAAGCTTTCGCGTACCGACGTGCTACGGCAGACTTCATGACCGGGTGATGCCTGTCTTGCTCGAGTTGCTGAGCAACGGGAAGCTTTCGTGCGGTGGGCACGATAGAAAACGGCGCAGCCTAGCATTGGGTCGCGCGTCTGTCAAGGCGACGACGGGTATCGGCGGCGTTACTGGATGATGCCGCCGCCCAACAGGCGATCGCCCTGGTAGAAGACGGCGGATTGACCAGGCGAGAGGGCTCGTTGAGGCTGGTGAAAGCGGACAAGGACTTGTCCGTTGGGCTGGGGCGTGAGTGTCGCGCGGCTGGGCGGAGTCGCGTAGCGAACCTTCACGTCGGCGTCCATGGTGGCGTGGCCGAGCGTCGCATCGAAGAGGTTGAGATCTCCGACCCGGCAATCCGACCGGAGCAACTCTTCATCCGTGCCGAGCACTACGGTATTGGTCTGAGGTTCGACGCGCTGGACGTAGAGACGCTGACCCGCGGCAATCCCCAGGCCGCGTCGCTGCCCCGGCGTATAGAAGGCAATGCCCTCATGGGTGCCGAGGCGGCGCCCCTCGGTGTCGACCAGCGGTCCCGGATGCTGGAGGGAAGGCGCCTCCCCTTTCAAAAAAGTCCGATAGTCGCCGTGGCTGACGAAACAGATCTCCTGGCTCTCTTTGAGTTCATCGACCGGGAGGCCCAAGGATTCTGCGAGGGTCCAGACTCTGCTTTTTTGGAGGTCGCCGAGCGGAAAGCGGAGCCGTGCGAGCCAGTGCCTGGGAACGCGATAAAGGAAGTAGGATTGGTCCTTCTTATCGTCGGCCGCTCGGCCAAGCGCGAGCCGGCCGTCGGTTTCGGCAATGCGAGCGTAATGCCCGGTGGCGACATAGTCGATACCGCGAGCCTCCGCGAGTTCGTAGAGGGTCCGAATCTTCACCCGTTCGTTGCAACGGATGCAGGGGTTGGGGGTCGTGCCCTCCGCGTAGCCGGCGACGAAGTCGTCGATCACACCTTGCTGGAAGGGTTTCCGAGTATCGATGACTTCAAAGGGGATCTTCAGGCGTTGGGCGACAAACCGCGCGAGGCCCACCTTGCAGCAGCCCCGTTCCTCCCAGCGCTTCGAGGCGGCCACAGTCTCGTCTTCATGCTCCCAGACCTGGAGGGTGACGCCATGCACCGCATAGCCCTGTTCGGCCAGCAGGAGGGCGGCGACGGAGCTGTCCACTCCCCCGCTCATGCCGAGGATGACAGAGGGTCGGCTCATGGCTGGTGCGTCACAGTGCTTGGGAGATGCGCGTCTTGTCCCGGTGGGCGATCAGGCTATGCACCTTCTCCCGTTCGGCGGCGGGAGCCTCCTCCACCAGCCGATCGGCGCCCATGTTCGAAAACCCATGATAATGGACGCCCTCTTCAATTGAAAGACTCGGGGTGCGGATGTCGCCGATCATGGTGGCGGGTTTCAGGAGCTGAATCTTCTCGCTGGCTGAGACGGTGGCGCTGACCCGGCCCTGGGACACCATCGTGCCGGTATTGATGACACCGCTGACCACCGCCTGCTCGCCGATGATCAAGGTGCCCTTCGAGTGGATCTCTCCCTCGAAGCGGCCGTCGATCCGGACGGTGCCGTCGAACGAAATGACGCCTTTGAAATCGACGCCCTTGCCCAGGTACGTGAAATTCTCGCTCTGTTCCGGTTGTTGCTCGCCGGTGTGGTTCCAAGAAAACATTGTCCGTTCCTCCTTGGGCACAGATCCTTCCCTTGTCTGTGTCGGTTTGAACGGACCCATCCTTGAGTCCTAGCAGATTGTTGAAAAAGCCCACCCGCTTCGTTGGGGTACCCATTGCCGGGGGACCCATTGCTTTCTGGCCTCATGCCATGGGACGCACTGCAATGGGTCTGACGCTTGGAGGCTCCACGTACGATTCACCCGTTGCAGCCAGCAGAGCAACGGGTCCCCGGTACGCCTCGCCGCCGCGCTCGCTGCGGCCTTGCTGGTGGCCTTTTTGAACAACCTGCGAGCCTTATAAGACACGGGCCAAGCCCAATAAGTTCAATGACTCTGAGTTCCGGTCGCGCTCTGATCCTCTTATCCTACGGCAACATGAGCTCGACGAGGCGGTTGAGGTCCTCGGGCGAGAAGAAGTGTAGCACAATCGTCCCGCCCTTGCGGCGCCGTGCGATGGAGACCCGCGTGCCCAGGCGCCGCTGCAAGCGCTCCTCAATACTTACGTATATAGACGTGGTTGTGGACCTCCGGGCCTGCCGGGCCGGCTTCCCGGACTTCGCCGCCACCCGCTCCGCCTGGCGGACGGACAGCTGCTGGTCGATGATCAGCCGCGCCAGCGTCGCCTGCTGATCCTTAGGGGCCCCCAGCACCACCTTCGCGTGTCCCGTGCTCAGCCGTCCGGACTCGACCCACTGCTGCACATCGTTCGCGAGCTGATTCAGGCGCAGAATGTTGGCAACCGTCGATCGGTCTTTCCCCAGTCGCGTCGCCACCGTATCCTGCGTCAGTCCGAACTCGCTCATCAGCCGCTGATAGGCCCTGGCGGTTTCCATGGGATTCAAGTCGCTGCGCTGCAGATTCTCTTCGAGCGCCAGGAGCATGGCTTCCTCGTCCGTACAGTTCCGGACGATGGCCGGCACACGAGGCCATCCGGCGAGTTTCGCGGCCCGGAAACGGCGCTCCCCGGCCACCAGTTCGTACCCGCCATCGCCCATGCGACGGACTACGACCGGCTGAAGCATGCCGTTCTGGCGAAGGGAGTCGGCCAGCTGCGCGAGTATCTCTTCGGGAAAGTCTTCTCGCGGCTGATATCGATTGGGGCGAATGTGGTGCAGGGGAATTTCGTGGCCGACCTCCTCCTGTTCGGTGGATGGCCTCGCAGCAATCGACGTCCCCTTGGGGAGCAGGGCTTCAAGCCCCCTTCCGAGCGCTTTTTTCTCCATGAGACAAGAACTCCTTGGCTAGCTCGACATAGGCCTGGCACCCTGTCGAGGCTGCGTTATACAAGAGAATCGGTCGTCCGTAGCTTGGGGCTTCGGCGAGCGTCACGTTGCGTGGAATGACGCTCTGATACACCTTGTCTTTGAAATGGCTCCGGATCTCTTCGGCCACCTGCCTGGACAGGCTATTTCTTGTATCAGACATCGTCAGCAGAATTCCTTCAAGTTCCAAGTCTGGATTGAGTGATCCCTGTATCCTTGCGATATTACTCATCAATCTTCCAAGTCCCTCCATTGCGTAGTACTCGCATTGGACGGGGACGAGGACGGACGTTGCTGCGACAAGGGCATTGATGGTCAACAAGCCGAGAGCTGGCGGGCAATCGACGACGATGTAGTCGTACTCGTGTCGAATAGGTTCCAAGACTCGTTTGAGTGCAGATTCCCGTTCATCGAGCTGAACCAGTTCGATCTCAGCTCCGGCCAGGTCTGGACTGGACGGTAAGACATAGAGCTGCGGGACAAGACTCGACTTAATGGCATCTTTTGGAGGAATTCCGCGAATGAGACAATCATAGAGTCCAATCGAGATTGTCTCGGTGCCAAGCCCAATGCCGCTCGTTGCGTTAGCCTGCGGGTCGAGATCAACCAGAAGCACAGGATGTTCGGCCATGGCGAGTGAGGCAGAAAGATTGATCGAAGTAGTTGTTTTTCCAACTCCTCCCTTCTGATTGGCAACGGCGACGATTCTTCCCATGACAGCTAGTTCACGCGAGGAAGGCAATCAAGATAGGGCGAGGGTCATGGAATTGTTCCACGTGGAACATGATCATGCAGACATGCTGAAGATCCAGATGAGAGGACGTCAAAGCATGACTGATTCAACGGGAGTCTTCTGGATGACCGTTAAGACTCGACTCCCAAAGTTTTGAATCAATTCATAGTTAAGTTGTTGAAAAACTGAAAAATTATGGTCACGACATTCAGTCAACATTCGCTTGTCCATGACCCTGGTACGGTAGAGTAACAATTTTCCTTTTTCTGAAAGAAGTCTATGAATGGGACCAAGGAATGAACTGATTGAGAGGGCTCTTGTGGTGGCCCAGCCAAACAATTCCGGGACCTGTGTCATCATCGCATAAGACTCGATTCGTTGATCGACGACCTCGATCTCTTTGAGGTGAAGTTTCCCGATCATATGACGAAGAAAGGCAACACGTTTCTGGCTAGGCTCAAGAAGGGTGACATGCAGTTCCGGTACAATGAGCTTCAAGACAAGACCTGGAAAGCCAGCCCCAGAACCGATATCGAGTAGATGAGGATCCTGAATCGGGAGGAGGATACGGCAGGCTGCCATCGAGTCGACAAAGTGTTTGACGACAATCTCCTTGTCGTCATGGCTGCCTGTTAGATTGGTTTTCTCATTCCACTGCTTGAGCTCTCTGAGGTAAACGGCGAACTGGGTGAGTGAGTACTCGTGCAGCGGGACGCCAAGGCTAGCGGCTCCCTCCCTGAGGACCTCGATCCATCCCTCGAAATGTTCCACGTGGAACATCTACGACAAGTTTCCCAGTACGTCAAGTCCTGGTGACCTAACGCTAGAGCTGAGCCTCAATCGGCGAGTTGATGGGGGAGTGATACAATGGGGTGGTCGGGAGAGATTATGGAACCGGATGCTCAGATCGCTTTTCGCGATCTAGCGCGACGAGGAGCAGTGAAATGGCTGCAGGAGTCACTCCGGCAATGCGGGATGCTTGTCCAATTGAGGCCGGCTTGACGCGAGAAAGCTTCTCCAGGACCTCGCGCGAGAGGCCTGAGATTTTCTCATAGGCAAAGGTCGGCGAAATTTGCTTGGACTCGAACTTCTTGAAGCGCTCGACTTGGGCGGCTTGTCGTTGGATATACCCCTCATACTTGATGGCGATTTCAACGGCTTCTATCACTTCGCTGTCATCGAGCGCCGGTTGGCCCACAGTCTGGAGCAGTGCGCGATAGCTCGCCCCCTGTCGTCGGAGCAGTTGCGCCAGGGAGGCCTCCAGCGGGTTGGACTGTCCCATCAGGGAGGCCGGGGGGCGAGTGGCTTTGAGCCTGGCGATTTCCCGCTCGACGGCCTCTTGCTTGGCGCGAAATCGATCGAAAGTACGATCAGTAATTAATCCTAAGTAATAACCTCTTTTCATGAGCCGGTGATCGGCGTTGTCTTGCCGCAACAACAGCCGATACTCCGCGCGCGACGTGAACATGCGGTAGGGTTCGCGGGCGTCCTTGGTGATGAGATCGTCGATCAGCACGCCGATATAGGCCTCCGAGCGATCCAGCACCACGGACGCGCGCCCGGTGCTCGCCAAGGCCGCATTGATGCCCGCCATCAACCCCTGGGCCGCCGCCTCCTCGTAGCCGGAGGTCCCGTTGATCTGGCCGGCGTGGTAGAGCCCCGCGACCAATTTGGTTTCGAGCGTGGGGTGGAGCTGTCTCGGGGGGAAGTAATCGTACTCGACGGCATAGCCGGGCTTCAGCATGGCGGCCCGTTCCAGCCCGGGAATGGTCCGGAGCAGGGCCGCCTGCACGTCCACGGGCAGACTCGTGGAAATCCCATTGGGGTAGTATTCGCGCATCCCCAACCCTTCAGGCTCGAGAAAGATTTGATGCCGCGTCTTGTCGGCAAATCGGACGACCTTGTCCTCGATCGACGGGCAGTAGCGCGGCCCTGTCGACTCGATCACGCCGGCGTACATCGGCGAGCGATCGAGGTTGGCTCGAATGATCTCGTGCGTCGCCTCGCTGGTATAGGTGAGGTGGCAGAGGATTTGCGGGTTGGCAATCCGATCGGTCCGGCAGGAAAAAGGCGGCGGGGGGCTGTCACCCGGTTGCGGGGCCATGGCGGCGAAGTCGATCGTGTCTCGATCGAGACGCGGCGGCGTCCCGGTCTTGAGGCGCCCCAGCTCGAACCCCAGATCTCTCATGCAGTCCGAGAGGTGCTCGGCTGCAGCTTCGCCGGCCCGACCCGCCGGGAAATGGCTCAACCCGATATGGATGAGGCCTTTGAGGAAGGTGCCGGACGTGAGGATCACGGCCCGCGACTCAATCCGATCGCCCGAGTCGGTGATCACGCCGGCGACACGGCCTCCTTGCACGATCAAGCGGTCGACGGTGCCGTCGGCTACGGTGAGGTTCCGTTCCCGCGCCAGCGTATCCTGCATGGCCTGGCGATACAGGGCCTTGTCGCACTGGACTCGGAGCGACCGCACCGCCGGGCCCTTGCTCATGTTCAGCATCCGGAACTGAATGCCCGCCCGATCCGTATTTCTGGCCATCTCGCCGCCGAGCGCATCGATCTCTTTGACCAGGTGGCTCTTTGCGATCCCGCCGATTGCCGGATTGCAGGACATTTGGGCGATTCGGCTCTTGTCCATGGTGAGCAACAGGACGTGGCAGCCCATGCGAGCGGCTGCCAGAGCCGCTTCGCAACCGGCGTGGCCGCCGCCGACTATCACGATGTCATAGTGAGATGCCATCAGGGCCTACTTCCCGATACAAAACTCGCTGAAGATCCGATTCAGGACATCCTCGGTCGTGATCGCGCCCGTGAGCTCCCCCAACGCATCGGCGGCGACACGAAGGTCCATCGCGACACATTCCGCCGGTTGATCAGCCTCGATGGAACTCATCGCTTGTTGAAGGGACGTCCTCGTGCGGCCGAGCGCCTCCGCATGGCGGAGCCGGGTCACGGCCGCCGCTTCGGAGGGTTCCTGCGAGGAGCTCCCGCACCATGCCCGAACGGCTTCACGGAGGCGATCGAGGCCTTGGCCGGTAAGGGCCGAAATGTTCACCACCGCGACCGGCTGCATGCCCTGCGACGCAAGCACTTTGTGAAGGTCTTGCTCCCGATGGCCGGGAGGAAGGTCGATCTTATTGCGAAGTATCAGACAAGGTCGTCCTCTAGAAGAAGACAGAAGCGTCTGGTCCTCCGCGGAGAGCGGCTGGGAGGCGTCGAGGACATAGAAAATGAGCTCAGCGAGGTCGATGGCGTCCCGGCTCCGGCGCACCCCTTCGAGCTCGACCGGGTCGGTGGTGTCCCGGATACCGGCCGTGTCCAACAGGCGGAGGGGGATCCCATGCACGTTCACAATCTCCTCGAGCACATCGCGGGTAGTCCCCGGAATCGGCGTCACGATCGCCCGGTCGCGCTGGGTCAGGGCATTGAGCAGGCTTGATTTCCCCACGTTGGGCCGTCCCGCGATGGCGGTCTGGAGGCCTTCTCGCACGATCCGGCCCCGCTCGGCTGTCGAGAGCCACTGCTCAATCCGTAAGCAGGCCCCGCGGATGGCCTTGACCAGTTCCCCTCGATCGATGAAACGTAGGTCCTCTTCGACGAAGTCGATGCCCGCCTCGACTTCGGCGAGGAGCGCGAGGATCTCGGATCGCAGCGCGTTCGTCTGGGTTGCGAGCGTGCCCCGGAGCTGATCCTGGGCCTGGCGGAGCGCGGCATCCGTCTTGGCGTGGATCGTATCGAGGACCGCCTCGGCCTGGGTCAAGTCCAGGCGGCCGTTGAGGAAGGCACGTTTCGTGAATTCCCCCGGCTGGGCCAAGCGCGCGCCGGCGCGCAGCAACCCGGCGCAGAGTCGGGTGAGAATCAAGGCCCCGCCATGGCAGTGCAGCTCAACGACGTCTTCGCGGGTATAGGACCGGGGGGCGCGCATGACCACCACCAGCCCTTCATCGAGCAGGGCGGGAGTCGAATGCGCCGACGCGTCGTCGCGTTCCCCGGCGGGTGGGTCGACAAACTCGGCGACCTGCAATCGAAACGACGGGGCGTCTGCAAGAGGCTGTCCGGAGCGGAGCCGAACGAGGCGCGACGCGACGGGAACAGACCGGGGGCCGCTGAGCCGAACAATGCCGATCCCGCCTTCACCGCAAGGGGTGGCGATCGCGCAAATGGTGTCGTCCATCGCGATCCCTCCTGGCTTGGCCGTTACGTCGCCGGCGGCTCATCGGCCGCAGTGGAAGCTCTCTCACGAGCTCTCTTGGACGACCGGGCATCCGTCGAACCTTCCGGCACGGCCGGCGTGGCGGACCCGAGGAACGGCGTCTTGGTCTTGAAGATATACCGGTCCGTGGCGACCTGTTGACCGATCGTCAGGATGTTATTGGTCAACCAATAGAGCACCAGTCCCGCGGGAAAGGTCAAGAATAAGAGCGTCATAAAGGCCGGCAGAATCAGCATGACCTTCGCCTGGGTGGGATCCATCGTCGTCGGCATGATCTTCTGCTGGACGACCATGCTGACGCCCATGATGATCGGCAGGATGTAGTAGGGATCTTGGACGGACAGGTCGGTGATCCACCCGAAGAAGGGGGCCTGACGCAGATCGATCGTCATGTACAGGATATTGAACAGGGCGACGAAGACCGGCGTCTGCAGGAGCATGGGCAGGCAGCCGCCGACGGGATTGACCTTGTGGTCCCGGTAGAGCTTGATCAGTTCCTTGTTGAGCCGGTCTCGATCGTCTTTGAACTTGGTCTGCAGGGCCACCACCTTCGGTTGGATCTCCTGCATCTGCTTCATGGACTTATAGCTCTTGTATTGCAGCGGCACGAACAGAGCCTTAATCCCGAGCGTGAGGAGAATGATCGAGGCCCCGTAGTTGTGCGTAAAGTCATGCAGGAACCGCAACACGGAGAAGAGCGGTTTGGCCACGGCTTTGACGAGACTCCAACTCCCGTAGATGAACCACCCGAAATCGATCGTATCCTCGAGTCCCAGATTCATCGCCTTCAGCGTGTCGTACTCCTTCGGGCCGGCGTAGAGGCGGAGGGCGAGCGGGGCGCCGGCCGGCGCGGCCGAATACCGGGCCGCCGTGGTCACGACCTTATCCAATTCCTTTTTGACGACCACCGACGAGGCGCCCGTGGGAATCAGCACGCTTATGAAGTACTTGTCTTGCAGCGCCAACCAACCCACGTCGCCTGACCGGTCGCTCTGGGCGTCGGGAATGTCTTTCTCGAGCTTGTCTCCCACCAATGAGGCCGGTCCGATCAGCCCGATGAACCCTTCGCCCCACTCCACGATCCCGAAGTTCGTCCCGAGGCCCACGTCGAAGGGGCCGTGCGCGCCTTCCACCGACAACGCGATGTCGACCACATAGCTGTCATGGCGGAACGTCAGCTGTTTCCGGAGGCTCGTGGCCCCATCGGGGCTGTGATACGTAAAGGTCATGTGGCCGACGGGGTTGCGCTCGGAGAGGGTCGAGAAGTCGCGCTCCACCTGGTAGAGCGCGTTCGCGAGCTGCCGGTCCTGCTCCGGGTCGCTGAACTGGATTGACAGGGGGCGCCGGAACTGCCCGCCTTGATACATCAGCTGAACCGGGGGCGAGCCATCCTTCGCGCTCGTCTTGTAGCGCGCCAGTTCCCAGCCCACGATCTCGCCGCCTCGATTGGTGAAGCGGACCCGAAAGAGGCTGGTCGACACCTCTTCGATCCGCTCGTCCGTGGCCGTCGGTGCTTCATCGGCCTTGGACGAGAGGGCTGCTCGCGTTTCGGCCGCGCCCGATGGCATCGCGACCGAGGAAGGCGACGCGCTGTCTGCGGGAGCCGGGGCGGAGTCTTTCGGGCCCGGGGGCTGTCGCGTTGCCTGATCTGTCGGCGCGAGGCCCATCTCCTTGACGAGGTAGTCGTACGCGAGGATGATGCCCAGCGAGAGCACTAAAAAGACGATGACGCGTTTATCCATGAGCGGCGGTCTTCTTCGTCACGGCGACAGGAATCGGGTCATACCCGCCGTGATGCCAGGGATGGCAACGCAGGATCCGATGGAGCGCATACCAGCTGCCTTGGCAGAGTCCGTGGAGCCGGATGGCCTGTTCGGTGTACTCCGAGCAGGTCGGGGTGAACCGACAGGCAGGCGGCAAGAGGGGCGACAGAGCAAACCGGTAGAGCCGGATCAACCAGATACCCAACCAACTCATCGTAACGACGCGTCCTTTTGGTTCTCGATCAGTCCTTCGTGCCGCAGTGCCTCACGCCAGGCCCGATCGAGATCGGAATGGGGGAGGGAGAGGGCCTGTTTGCGAGGAAACACAAGGATGTTCCTCGACTCAACGAGGCTCCAGCGAACGTCACGAGCCAACTCTCGAAAGACCCGCTTGGCTCGATTACGCACAACCGCCGTGCCGAGCCGCTTCCCGACAATGATCCCAATCCGAGTCTGGGGGCAGGACGAGGCGCAGGAGACAAGATTGAAGTACGGGGTCTGCTGGCGGCGCCCGGACCGCTTGGTCTGCTCAATCTCCGCAGTCACGCGCAGGAAGAGCGTCCGATCAGCTGTGGGGCGACGCATGCCTCCCCGACTGGTCCCGCGACGTCACACGGTCAAGCGCGCGCGGCCCTTGGCTCGGCGGCGGGCCAAGACTTTGCGGCCATCTTTCGTCTTCATGCGACGGCGAAACCCGTGGGTCTTCTTGCGCTTCAGCTTGGAGGGCTGTTGAAACGTAAATGACATGCGTCCAATTCCTTCTTTCGACGATCGCCTCGAACACGACCAACGGCGTGGCATTATAGGGGCGCACATGGGGGGTGTCAAAGGGGCAGGGTGGGAAATATCGCCGCGGGATAGGGCACCGGGTCGTATGCCGTCAAAAATGGGGGGCGAGCAGGGCTGGCCTTCGTCAAGATGATGTGTAAAGTCTGCTGGGCGCTCGATTCGGTTCCGGGGCGAGAATCGAGAATTGAGCGCGCTGTCTCGTGCACGTGAACCAATGGGCGTATCTGGCTCCGGTATGAGTTGAGGTGATGACCCCGGCTGACGAAGGGAAGAGTCTTCGGGTTGTCACATGATGCGTGAGTGTCAGACAGCGGGTCATGGTCTTACTGTTGGCCCCGTGCCTGTGAAACGACGCCGGAGCGTCACGTCGTCACGGTGGCGCCGAGTTCGGCCTGTCAGCATCATCGTTCCCGCCATGCCAACGCCCCTCCGTCTCTACCCTTCCAGCCGGGGCCAGGATGAGCGCACCCCTGTCCGGAGTCTCCATCGGCCACACGATGTCCGGATGAACCCAAAGATCTCAGGCGAGCGACCTCCGTGACCCCGCCCCATATCACTTAGGAGCCAGCTGTAAACCGACGGCGCTTGTCCCTTTGTCACGCCGTGAATGAGGCTCTTTTGTGGGCCGGAAACTAATTCGCCACAATCCTAGGTGAGGAACCAGGAATCCACCACCGCAGAGACTTTCTAACTCGTTGATACTTCGTGGCTTCTTATATTCATCTCCATGGCATGGTTGGTGCTCTATCGCACAAAGCAGAATTCAGGATTTCGCGCTTCCGCCTCCTTGGAGGCGAGACCATAGACGGAAGGAGGTGAAGACACGATGAAGAAGACCATGATTTCGATGCTCGCGCTCGTGATCGGGTTGGCGTTCGGTTCCATGACCTTCGTCCAGGCCGATGAGGCCAAGAAGGCTGAAGCTCCGGCCGCCGCAGCCCCTGCTGCTCCTGCTGGCGATAAGGCCAAAGGCGGTGACATGAAGGCCGCTGAGAAGCCTGCTGCCAAGAAGGGCGGGAAGAAGGAAGACAAGAAGCACTAAGCCTGTTGCTGGTGCGATGAATCCGGCCTCCTTCGATCGCGCTTGGCGGGTCGGTCGAAGGAGGTAACGGATTTCTCCATGGAAGGGGACAACCAGGATGTTCCCGCGAGGGGCCGGTTGGCCCTATTTGTGTTTGGAGGCCTCAGTGCCTCAGGGAGGAAGGGGAGAATGAAGCGACGTATATTCGCGGTATTGATTCCGGCGGTGGCCTTGCTGGTTGCTGCCTGTGCCCAACCGCCTACGGAAAAATTGGCTGCTGCCGAGAAAGCAGTAGCGGACGCCCGTGCAGCCGGGGCGCAGACCTATCTGGGCGAGGATTTCACCAAGCTCGAGGGGATGCTGGCCAGCGCGAAGAAAGAAGTCGCCGAGCAGGATGCGAAATTCGCCTTGCTCCGTGACTATGGGAAGAGCGAACAGTTGCTGGGGTCCGTTTCGACGGATGCCGGCCGGGTGACGACCGAGACGGCGAAGAAGAAAGAGGAAGCCAAGGCGGCGGCCGCCCAAGCTCAGCAGACCGCGCAGGCGGCGGTCACTGCGGCGCAGGCCCTGGTGGCCAAGGCGCCGGCCGGGAAAGATCGCGCGGCATTGCAAGCCATCAAGGCGGACTCCGAAGGATTGACGGCCTCCTTGGCTGAGATTCAAAAGGCCATCGATGGCGGGGACTATCAAGGAGCCCAGGCCAAGGCCAAGGCGATTCAAGAGAAGGCCCAGTCCATTTCGACCGAAGTCGAGACGGCGCTGGCGAAGACGCAGAAGGGCAAGCCGGCGAAGAAGAAGTAGTGCCGATGAAAAGACTCGCGTCACAGAGGGGATGGATGAGGATGCGGCTGCCGCTGGGCGGCTTGCTCCTCTTCAGCCTCGCCGTTACCGCCTGTGTGCAGAAGGCGCCGCCCGATCTCGTCCAGGCGGTCGAAGAGTTGGACCGCCGACTGGTCGAGGCGGAAGGGGCACGCTACGCCCCGACCGAGTACGGCCACTTTGCCCAACATTGGGTAGCGGTGAAGGGGCGTATCCTGGCTGAAGAAGATGTCATTCGCTGGCCCTGGGAGTCCAACCAGCTTGCGGTCGATCTCCGCGCCGTGCAGGTCGAGGGCCAGCAAGTGCTCCAGGTCGCCGGCGCCAAAAAAGAAGCCGAGCGGCAGGACGCGGCGGCGCGGGTGGCGCTGCTGGAGCGGCGTCTCCAATCCTTCTCCAGTCGGATCGATCGTATCGGCAGCCGGGTGGTGTTAGGCCAGCGTCCGGTCGAGACCGAATTGGCATTGCGCCAGGCCCGGTCCTATATCGAACAAGGCCTGTTCGCCCGGTCCTCCCACGTTGTCCAGCATGCGACGAGGCTGATGGACGACCAGAAGGAACTGCTGCAAGCCAAACTCGGTCGATACGCGGATGAACGAAGTGTCTCGGTCTGGCAGCGATTGGTCGCGCGCACGATCGAGTGGTCGCGGACTCATCGTGCGGTGGCGCTGGTCGTGAACAAGGCCGATCGTCGCCTGACGGTCTATCGGAATGGCCGTCCGGCCGGCGCCTTCCCGATCAAGCTGGGGTTCAACGGGATTCTCGAGAAGCGGTTTCAAGGCGACGGGGCGACGCCTGAGGGGCAGTACCACATCACGAGGAAGCGTGACCGCGGGCAGACGCAGTTCTATCGCGCTTTCGTGCTGGATTACCCGAACGACCAGGACCGCCGGCGGTTCCAGCTGGCCAGGAAAACCGGTTCGCTCCCGGCCGGCACGTATATCGGGGGGCAGATCGAGATCCACGGAGAGGACCAGGTTCCGATGAGCCAGACCTTGGGATGCGTCATGCTGAACAATCGGCACATCGACCGCATCTTTGATCTTGTCGAGGTAGGGACGCCGGTGACGATCGTGGGAGCGCTCGAGGTCAAGAATTCCGTCTCCATGGCCCTGGCCGCCCTGGGGGGCGCCGAAGATGAAGACGAGACGGCGGCAGAGGCCGAATTGACCGAACCGGACCAGGTGGACGAGGGGTGACATGGGCGGTCTCACCCAAGGGCCTCGGGGCGCGAGTCGCCGATGCCGTTCCACGTCCGCCGCGATCCTCGCCCTAGTCGCGCTGACGGGCTGCGAACCAAGCGGCTCCCCCGATCAAGAGCGTCTCGCCTCGGAAGCGCAACCGGCCGCGCCGCTCTCGCTGCCGGCGCTCCAACGCCAATACGAGTCCTTGAAGCGGCAACTGGCCAAGCAGGCGCCCCCGGGCCACTACATCGTCGTCGATACGGCCAAGAACCATCTGCTGATCAAGCGCGGCGCCGAGGTCCTCTTGGACGCCATTGCGTCGACCGGAAGCGGGGTCATTCTCGACAAGCCGGATCAGCCGGGGACTCGTTGGGTGTTCGACACGCCTCGCGGGGAATTCTCGATCCAAACCCGCCTGACGAATCCTGTGTGGATCAAACCGGACTGGGCCTTTCTGGAAGAGGACCAAGAGATCCCCGCCAATCCGGCCGATCGCGCCGAACCGGGCGTGCTGGGCGACTATGCTCTGGGCTTCGGGAAAGGCTACTTCATTCACGGCACCCTCTATACCCGCCTGTTGGGCAAGAACGTGACCCATGGATGCATCCGTCTGAACGACCAAGACCTCTTGACCACCTACAAACTCGCCAAGATCGGGACGCCAGTTGTGATATTCTGAGCCCACCATGGGCTCCTTCGATCGGTGCTCCTGCCTCACTTCGTTCCGCCTTCCCCTGATGCGGCGAGCCCGACTCTCTCTCATCTCGGGGCTCGCGATCTGCAGTTCGCTGGTTCTCCTCGGCGCGGATCGACCCGCTCCCCCCTCCGCTCCTCACGATCCGGCTCTTCTCCAATCCCTGACCCGGTCGCTTGAGGAAGAAGTCAAACTGGCGGCGAAGCCCCAACCCTATCTAGTCCTTGATCTTGTCGCACCCGCCTTGCTCCTGAAAAGTCGAGGACTTGCCCTGCGCAGCTTTCCTATTCTCGATCAGCGATCGAGGGGCGACCGACTGCCCGTGAGCACACATCGCCTGCGTGCGCGGCCACCGGTGTCTCGGCCGACCATCCAACCAGGGCAAGACTCGACGGAGCATCCCATCGCCGTGAGCGACATGCCGATGGAGTTTCTCCTGGTCTTCGATCACGGCCTCGCCATTGAGGTGATGCCGCCCCTGACCGAGCGCCCCTGGCATTGGTTCAAGCGAAAGTGGCTGAATGGGTGGAGCCGAATGAAAGCGTGGGTCAGCCAGGAGCAGGCCGGAGACTTTCCAGACCTGCCCCCTCGAATCAGCTTGATCCTTTCCCAGGAGGATGCCCAAGCGCTCGCGTGGACCGTGACCGAAGGCATGCCGATCCTCATCGGTCGCGTCGAGCTTCCCTAGTCGCGCGACACCTCGTTGCCTTTTGAGCATCGGCGTCCTAAGATGACGCGCACTTTCCGGCGTGACCGGGCATATCCTGGCTGAGGACCTCCGCGAGCAGTCTCCTGTTGCGAGTCGGCCCCAGAGGCGACACTGGCGGAGGCAGGGGGTCGGAGAGAATCCCTCCCCGCCGGGCTTCGCGTGCCATCCGGCTCGGCGGAAATAGACAAGGCGACGACATGTCTGCACGGCCTGAGCTTCGAGTCCTCGACGACCTGGAAGAGGTCGGCCGCGAGGCCGGGGATTTTCTCTTCGATTCGGCCGAATCGATGATCGCGGCTCGGGGCGTCTGTCGCGTGGCCTTGTCCGGCGGTAGCACGCCCAAGGTCCTGTACGAGCAAATGGTCCGCTCATCCCGGAGCCGAAGCTTTCCCTGGGCCAAGATGCGGTTCTTCTTCGGCGATGAGCGTTGCGTGCCCCCGACCCATGCCGAGAGCAACTTTGGCTTGGCCGATGGCGCGCTCTTTCGCCCCTTACGCATCGAATCCCGGCACATCCATCGGATGGTCGGCGAGCAGGCTGATACGGAACAGGCGGCGCAGGACTATGAATCCCTCCTCCGGAACGAGTTCGGCATCCCGGCCTCTGCGTTCCCGCAGTTCGATCTGCTGCTCCTCGGTCTGGGCGACGATGCGCACATGGCTTCCTTGTTTCCGAACACGCCGGCCCTGGAGGAGCGCCGCCGATGGGTTGTTCCGAACCAGGCCCCGCGAGGCATCCCAAAGAGACTGACCGTGACGGTTCCCATCTTGAATCATGCCCACATGATCCTGTTCTTGGTCGCGGGTAGCGGCAAAGCGGCGGCGGTCCGGACGGTACTGGACGACCCGCAGGCCGATGCGCGTCACTACCCTGCGCGCCTGATTCGGTCCGAGGGCGGCCGTGTCGTGTGGTTTCTGGATCGATCGGCGGCGGCCCAACTGCAGATGATGACGAGGGGCGATAGTTCTCGGGAGGAGTAGGATCGACATGATTTTGGCGGGCGACATCGGCGGGACGAAGACCGTCCTTGGCCTCTTCGATTGGAAGTCGGAGCGAGTCGAACCGACTCGTGTCCAGAGCTTTGTCAGCGCCGACTATCAGAGCCTCAACGAGATCGTGGAGGCGTTCTTGTCGGAACCGACGGCGCTCCGACCGGCCGATGACGACCCTGAATCAGCCGATGAGCCGAAGCGGGCCGATGAAGTCCCGACGGCGCTTGAGGCCGCCTGCTTCGGGGTGGCCGGGCCGGTGATCGACAATCGGTGTCGGACGACGAATCTGCCCTGGGTGGTCGACGGCGCTGAGATGGAAAAGACCTTCTCGATCCCGCGGGTCCGCCTGCTGAATGATCTGGAGGCGACCGCCTACGGCCTTGAGGTGCTGACGCCGGATGAGGTGCATGTCCTCAACCCGGGCACTCCTCCTCCCACGAAGGGCGCCAGGGCCTTGATCGCCGCCGGCACGGGACTGGGCGAAGCCATTCTCTATTGGGACGGGTCCCGCTACCGGCCGCAAGCCTCCGAAGGTGGTCACACGGATTTCGGTCCCAACAGCGATCTGGAGATCGAGTTGCTTCGGCACCTCCGAGCCAACTATCTGCACATCAGCTATGAGCGGGTCCTCTCCGGGGCCGGGCTGCACGCCATCTACGAATTTCTGCGCGACACCAAGAAGAATGAACCCACCTGGCTGGCGGAGCGGCTCCGCGTCGGCGATCCTGCGCCGATCATTGCCGAAGCCGGTCTCAAGAAGCAGGCGGATATCTGCGTGCAGGCGCTCGACCTGTTTGCGGCGATCTACGGCGCCGAGGCGGGCAATTTAGCGCTCAAGGCCTTGGCGTTAGACGCCGTCTACGTCGGAGGCGGCATCGCGCCCAAGATTCTCGACAAACTCAAGGATGGAACCTTCATGAAGGCCTTTACGGCGAAGGGCCGCTACAAACGTCTGATGAGCGCGATCCCCGTGCGCGTGGTGCTGAACCCGATGACGGCGCTCCTCGGCGCCGCGGTCGTGGCGGCTCAGTTGCGGGGAGGCGCCGCATGAGTCACGCGCCGGGGCTCGATGAGTTGAAACGGCAAGCGGCCGTGCAAGCGGCCGACTATGTGCAGGACGGCATGGTCGTGGGCTTGGGAACCGGATCGACGGCCAAGCATATGATCGTCGCGTTGGGTGAGCGGGTACGGAAGGGACTGCGCATCCGGGGCGTGCCGACGTCTCGGGAGACCGCCGATTTGGCGAGGCAGCAGGGCCTCACCTTGATCGACAGCGTGGATGAATGGATCATCGACGTGGCGATCGACGGGGCGGATCAGGTCGATCCCCGATTGAATCTTGTGAAAGGCGGCGGCGGCGCGCTCTTGAAAGAGAAGATAGTTGCAGCCTCAGCCAAGCAGTTCATCGTGGTCGTGGACCATACGAAACGCGTCCCGGTTCTTGGACGGACCTTTCCCCTCCCCATCGAAGTGGTTCCGTTCGGATGGGGCAGCACGGTCCGCCAGATCGAGGGCATCTCAGGCGGCAAAGCGACGTTGCGCCGACGCGGGGACCAGATTTTTCATACCGAGGCGGGGCACTACATCGTCGATGTGCAGATCCAGGGAATCGCCGACCCGCGAGACCTCGAAGCCCGCCTCAACGAGATCCCGGGTGTGGTGGAAACCGGGCTCTTTGTCGGAAGGACCAGTCTCCTATTGGTCGGGACTCCAGCGGGCGTGGAGGTCCAGCCCCCGACAGGAATATGAGCGAAGGCGCTTGTTTCGGGTCGGGCCGTCCGGTGGCCCGACGCGACTGGCTGGCGTGCCTGTTCCGCAAGGCCGTGACCTGGTCCGCTGTTTCCCTGGCGACCCGATGGCGGGTTGCGTCCGCGGCGCTTCCCATTACATTGATCGCTGGACGACCCAAGGGAGAGAACATGGAGCCTCCGATCCCATCCCGCGCGCTCGATCCGCACCGACTGCCGCGCCACGTGGTCCCCATCCGATACGAGCTCCGCTTGGAGCCCGATCTCGAGCAGGCCGCCTTTACGGGAACGGCGGCCATTGCGGTGGACATTCGTCAACCCACATCCGAGCTCGTGCTCAATGCCGCCGAGTTGGTGATCGAGCGGGCGAGCCTCGATCGCCCCGATGGAGTGCGGGAAGACGGGCGCGTGGAATTGGAGGAGATGCTCGAACGCGCGCACATTCTGTTTGCCGCGCCGATCGGGATCGGACAGGGCACCTTACGCCTTTCCTTCAAGGGACGGCTCAACGACAAACTGCGAGGGTTTTACCGCAGTACCTACCGAGATGGCTCCGGCGCCACGCATCACCTGGCGGCCACCCAGTTTGAGGCCACGGACGCCCGACGAGCCTTCCCCTGCTGGGACGAGCCGGACTTCAAGGCCGTCTTCGCCACCACGCTCGTGATCGATCCGGGCCTGACGGCCGTGTCCAACACGCTCGTCACAGCCGAGACCCTCGAGGCAAATAAGAAGGTGCTCCGCTTTGCGGACACCATCAAGATGTCGACCTATCTCGTGGCCTTCATCGTGGGACGGATCGAAGCCACCGCGCCGACCCTGGTCGGGCGCACCGCGATCCGGCTCTGGGCCGTGCCGGGCAAAGCGCACCTCGCCACCTTCGGGCAGGACATCGCGGCGGCGTCGTTGCGCTACTTCGAGGACTACTATGGGATCCCCTACCCCGGCGACAAGCTGGATCTCTTGGCGATCCCCGATTTCGCCTCGGGCGCCATGGAAAATCTCGGGGCCATCACGTTCCGCGAGACGGCGCTGCTGGTCGACCGGCACAGCGCGACGCATGCGGAGATGGAGCGGGTCGCCGACGTCGTGGCCCACGAAAACGCCCATATGTGGTTCGGGGATTTGGTGACGATGTCCTGGTGGAACGGGCTCTGGCTGAATGAAGCCTTCGCGACGTTCATGGAGATGACGGCGGTGGATGCCTGGAAGCCCGAATGGAAGCGGTGGGATACCTTCGCGGTCTCGCGCGCCGCCGCCTTTTCCGTCGACGGGCTGCACAGCACCAGGCCCATCGAATATCCGGTCCGGGCTCCGAAAGATGCCGATGCCATGTTCGATGTGCTGACCTATGAAAAGGGCGCGTCCGTCCTGCGGATGCTCGAACAGCATCTCGGTCCGACCGTCTTTCGCGATGGCGTGCGGGACTATCTGCGGACCCATGCCTATGGCAACGCGGACACAAAGGACCTCTGGGTCTCTCTAGGAAAAACAGCCAAAGCGCCGGTGCCTGAGCTGATGGACGGATGGATCT
>FKKE01003001.1_pt2 | contig 20028 bp, 17 predicted proteins | sample 1106331 | NCBI WGS metagenome assembly FKKE01 (sample SAMEA3931202, study PRJEB13176) | freshwater metagenome | biome: Drinking water system; feature: drinking water; material: freshwater | place: China | collected 2013-02-06 | reverse complement strand
GAACGGAAGATTGCTCCGGTGCTCGTTTGCAGGAGCAAAGTCCGCTCCTCGCAATTTCCGTTCGCCCAACCTCGTCTCAAAATCAGACTTTTTAGACACGTTCTGAAATGAAACTGTTTTCGGCAGGAAAACCAAGGTAATTCAATAGGACACTTTTGTGGGAATCACAAGAAGGGGAATGAACCGCAGAGCCGCGAAGAACGCAGAGGAATCCGCAGAGGGATTGGGGATAACATTCCTACCAGTATTTTTTCTCTGCGGCGTTCTCTGTGGTCTTGGCGCCTCTGTGGTTCAAAAAGATGAATTGAACCGCAGAGGCGCGGGGGACGCAGAGGAATTCGCGGAGGGGGAGTTTATTACACGAATAATTCCACTCTTAAGGCGAACCGAATTGAAGTTTAACAACAGGCCGAGCGGTTTCTTACTCAGTTTGAGATAAGTGAGAAGCTGAGCTTTATGGATCGGCAGCAGTTCATTAACGGCTTTGAGTTCGACGATAACGGTTTCTTCGACAAGTAAGTCAAGCCGATAGCCGATATCAATCGTCACATTGTTGTAGTTTAAGGGCACATCGATCTCTGATCGGACGTTCAATCCCCTTTCAAGCAGGTCTTGTCGCAAGCAGGCGTGATAGGCTGATTCAAGCAGCCCTGGCCCGAGGACTGAGTGCAGCTTTATCGCGGTATCAACGATGATACCGCTAATAATATTCATAACCATTTTGTCCTCTGCGGTGTTCTCTGCGTCCTCCGCGCCTCTGTGGTTCAAAAAGTTAGAGTCGCGGAGAACACGGAGGAATCCGCAGGGGGGTTGGGGGATAAAATTACCTACCCATACTTTTCCTCTGCGGAGTTCTCTGCGGTCTTAGCGGCTCTGTGGTTCAAAAAAATCGCCACTCTCTATAGATTATATCGTCCATTGGAAGAAACTCGTCGCTGCTTCTGAGATTTTCAAGGTTGTGGGATTTCTTTTACCGCAAGAGCAGTCTATTTTGTCGTGCAGGCGTGCTTAGCTCAGTCCGGATAGAGCAACAGGCTTCGAACCTGTGGGTCGGGGGTTCAAATCCCTCAGCACGCACCACTTCAATTCGGGCACGACATTCTCGTGGAAGGGGATTCTAAGTGAGTTTACTCGGGATCGAAATTGCAAAGCGCTTGCAGAACGGTGACGTTATCGGGCTTGGCTCAGGAAAAACTGCTGAAGCTGCAATTCTTGAGATTGGGAAGCGAATTGCAAGCGAGAAGCTCACTGTATTCGGTGTCCCGACATCACTCCGTTGCGCTTCACTTGCAGCTCAGGCTGGGATTCACGTCCTGTCGGCGACGACTCCTGTTCGTCTCTCCTGGGCATTTGATGGCGCGGATGAGGTAGACGGCGAACTCAATCTCCTCAAAGGGCGTGGAGGTGCGATGCTCCTTGAGAAGATCATTGCCCGTCGCGCAAAGAAATTAGTGATTATCGTCACGGAAGAAAAATTGGTAACTCGCCTCGGCGAGCGTTTTCCAATTCCACTCGAAGTGATCCCAGAAGCTGAGCAGAGTGTTATTGAATCACTGCTCACCTTGGGTGCAAAAACCATCGAACTCCGAGAGTCGTCGGGGAAGTATGGGCCGATTACGACCGAACACAACAACTTAATTCTTGATGTGAGTTTTGAAACAATTCGACCTGCACTTGCCGGTGAACTGAAGGCGATTACTGGCGTGGTCGAAACTGGATTATTCTTTGGCATGGCACACGAAGTGCTCGTCGAACGAAAGACCGGCTTGAGCTCACTTGTGGTTGAAGGAAAGAAAGTGGTTGAACGAAAGGTCTAACATCTAACTTCGTGTTCTTCGTGTTCTTTGTGGTGAAATCTAAAGAAAAAAATGAACCACAAAGACCACAAAGAACACGAAGGGGGTCGAGATCCTCAAGCTGTAGGGCCGGCCTTCACTAGTGCGCTGGCGTGCGATTCGAACTTCTTAAAGTTTTCGACAAACTGGCTGGCAAGCGATTTGGCCATCGAGTCGTAGTCCGCGGGATTCTTCCACTTCGTGCGAGGCATGAGAATCTCATTCGGCACACCCTCGACTGATGTTGGAACAGCGAGATTAAAGAATGGCTCAGTCCGAAATTCTCCACGGTTAAGTTCACCGGAGAGCGCAGCAGTGACCAGCCTTCGCGTAAGTGGAAGGGCAATTCGCTCACCAACGCCAACGCCACCGCCAATCCATCCGGTGTTCACAAGCCAACACTGGACCTCGTGTTGGTTCATCTTTTTCCCAAGTAAGTCCGCATAGACCGTTGGATTGAGCGGGAGAAACGGAGAGCCGAAGCATGCACTGAATGTTGCCTTCGGCGTATTCCCCATACCTTTCTCAGTTCCAGCGACCTTCGCCGTATAGCCACTCAAAAAATGGTACATCGCTTGGTCTGTTGTCAGGCGGGAGATCGGTGGCATTACTCCAAACGCATCGCAGGTGAGGAAGATAATCGTTCGCGGATGTGCGCCCGTTCCCTCGATCACCGCGTCCTCGATGTAGTCGAGCGGGTATGCGGCACGGGTGTTCTCGGTGATTGAGGCGTCGTCAAAATTCGGCTCGCCGGTTTTTGGATCGAGGACAACATTCTCAAGCACCGCACCGTCTCGAATTGCGTTCCAGATTTGTGGTTCCCGTTCCTTCGAGAGTTTTATGCACTTCGCATAGCACCCGCCCTCGAAGTTAAAAATTCCCCGGTCGGTCCATCCATGCTCATCATCTCCAATGAGACGGCGCCCAGGGTCAGCAGAGAGAGTTGTCTTCCCCGTGCCGGAGAGGCCAAAGAAGAGAGCTGTGTCGGCCGCATCACGTTTGCTCACGTTTGCCGAACAGTGCATCGAGAGAACACCTTGGAGCGGATAGAGATAATTGAGGAGCGAAAAGATCGATTTCTTCATCTCCCCTGCGTAGCTTGTGCCGCCGATGAGCGCTAAATTTTCGGTGAAATGAAGCACGATAAACGTTTCTGATTTGGTGCCGTGAACCGCAGGGTTCGCCTTGAAATGCGGTGTGTGGATGATGGTGAACTTTGGCTGGAAATCCTTCAGCTCGGCTGCCGTAGGACGGATGAAAAGCTGCTTACAGAAGAGATTTGCCCAAGCCTGTTCATTGATCACAGTAATCGGCAGGCGGTACTTGCGATCGGCTCCGCCAAACGCATCGCGTGCAAAGAGTGTCTTCCCCTGTAAGTAGGCAAGCTGATCACGCCGAAGTGCCGCAAAGTGCGCTTCCGACATTGGCTGATTCACCGAACCCCACCATACTTGTGACTTCGTGATACGGTCCTCGACGATGAATTTATCTGATGGAGAACGTCCGGTGTGCTCTCCAGTGTTACAAACAAGTGCGCCAGACTTGGTGAGCACCCCTTCTCGGGCTTCTAGTGCGATGCGGATTAGCTCCGGCGTCTCGAGGTTCCAGTAGACCCTGCCCGGTGAGGTTATCCCGTGACTGGTGAGTCTTTCCTCGGCCGCTCTCACGATCACATTGGCGCTATTCACTGGCCTATTCCTATATATTTCCTTGGGTTTCTCTTCTAGCACACCCGCCGCTATGAAAACAAACAAGGTTGTATTGCAGCGGTGGCATTTTTTCTCGCTTTCGGTTAGTTCTACTGACTTGGCGCACGCATCTTGATTACAGGCTCTCTGTGCGAGGAAGTTCTGAGTCTAGTTTATGATTGGGAGGATGTTTGTTTAGGCTAAATTTCTCATCTCGTAGCTCCACCTTGGGCAATTCTCAACCATATCTCCGAAACCAACTTCTTTCCTTCGACCGCCTTTTATCTTCATGATCGGGCCTTTGTTTTTTTTACTACCATTCTAGGGGAGGTGCATGCAGCAGCGACGACCTGACAGCCGTTTTGTAAAGAAGGACGAAAAGCATCGCATAAACGAACAGATATCTGCGCGCGAAGTCCGTTTAATCGGTTCAGACGGCTCGCAGCTTGGAGTTGTTACTCTCGTTGACGCACTACGCCGCGCCGCTGACGAAGAGCTCGACTTAGTTGAAGTTGCCGCCGAGGCGAAACCTCCCGTTTGTCGGCTCATCGACTACGGCAAGCTCAAATATCGGGAGAATAAGAAAGCGGCAGAAGCGAAAAAGCATGCAAGTGCTCCTACGGTCAAAGAACTTCGCGTTCGCTACAACACCGATAAGCACGACTTAGACACGAAGATTCGTAGCGCACGGAAATTTCTTGGCGAGGGCGATCGTGTTCGGTTTCAAATGAAATTTCGGGGCCGTGAAGTGGTCTATAAACAACTCGGTGTGCAGATTTTTGACCAGCTATCGCAGGCTCTCGCCGATGTAGCGGTGGTGGAAGATCTAAGTCCGTTGCTTGGAAATCGGATGACAATGACTCTCGTGCCGAAGCCGCACGGGGGGAAAGTTACAGCGACCCAAAAGTAGAGCTGCGGCGACGATACCTGTCATTGCGAGGGAGCCGAAGGCGACCGCGGCAATCTCATGCCGAGAGAATAGCAATAGTCACAGTGGTTGGAGATTGCTTCGCTTCGCTCGCAATGACAAAAAGGCTGCTATTTCTTCTTCCCAGGCGTCTCCGCTTGCTCCGCTCCGCCTTTACCTCCTCCGCCCGATTGGAAGCAAAAGATCTGACCTGATTTCGCACTCAGACAATCACCGTAATTATCTCGACAGTCTTCCGTCAGCGCATTCAATACTGCTTTTCGGGTGCCGAAATCGAAGAGTTGATAATCGCGGCGCATTGCGCCAAAACGAGTTGCCACACAGCTCGACTGATTGGCGTGGAGCCGATTACAGTCATTGAGCGCCTCAGCTTCGACAAGCGGCAAACGACTTGCGAGCTTGTTCTTTACCTCAAGCTCAACAGTACCTGTTTCGCCTATTCGCTTATAAAGAACTTCAACCGGAGTTGGCTCTTCCTTTGGGGAACTCGTCGGTTGTGCGTCTCCGGTTGGTGTTGGGGTAGGCACAGCTGTGGCGCCTTGGGCTGGTATGGGCGGAGGTGGCGGTGGTTTTTTCTTCCAGATGTAGCTGACATTAGCTTCGCAGGTTACCTCGGCTCCGGGAGGCAACGCGTCACCTGCAGCTGTTCCGCCTTCACCTTCTTTCTCTTCCTTTGCGGCTGAGACCTGCTCCGGTGCAAGCGCAATGAAGACAAGCAGTGCCAACGTAATTTTCTTACAATTTATCAACAAAAATCGCATAAATGACATGTAAAGCATCCGCATAAATAAAAACCTACTCATGAAATGTGAAATCGAAAAACTTCAGTTGTCAATGGTGAAGTAAATCACAGCCTGATCCGTCTCATGACCATACAAAGTAAAGAGGATTAGTGAAATGGAAATGGCACTAGCGGAGACACACGTTGTACTTCCAGGTTGGCGAGGGAAAGCCTCTCTTCCCGAGCGGAATTTGCTCGTCGCAATGATTGAGCGTGCGGTACTTGATTACTTTGGAAACCAGGCGATGGAACGCTCGGAAGCAGAGACATGGTTGTTTGGGTTGACACATGAGGATGAACCTTTCTCGTTTCATTGGGTTTGTGGCCAGCTCGACCTTGACCCTGTAGATATCACTTCGCAGATTCAGAAGATGAAGCCACGCGGGGGTACGCGGACCCAGCGGTGGTGGAAAATGCGCCGTCGGGTGTAAAAAGTCCGCTTTTGGCCGATCTCGTTCGAACGGAAGATTGCTCCGGTGCTCGTTTGCAATAGCAAAGTCCGCTCCTCGCAATTTCCGTTCGAATCGACCTCGACTCAAAATCGGACTTTTTACGGGGTATTTATTACTGTGACAGTGGCCGGAGCATTGTCGGGAAGCGAAGTTGGGATATCCCGCTGTTATTAATTCCGAGACGACGCATAATCTCCTTACGAATTACCCAGAGGAAGGAGTGGAATCGGAATTTGTCCGCCGAAATGCTAAAGGCAAGTGCGCTGATGATCGTTGCGCTGAGAAGCCCAGCAAGAAATGCGGCCGGAACACTTCCAGTGAGAAACGTCGCATTGATGAAGGTGAATACGAATACCAACGTGCCTGAAAGAACGGTGAATCCATAGCGTTCGCTGAGCGTTAACGGATGTAACCCGAGGTCGGTTGTAGTTGGTTTCCCTTGGCTCGACTGTTCTAAGTCCTCGCAGTAGGACTCAAGTGTATTCGTGTGAACAGCGACGAGATTCATCCGGACAAAATCCTCGACAAATCCATCAACTTCTTTTCTCAAGTTTTTCACACGCTCTGTAGCGGGAAGCCAAGGAATACCGATGAGAAAACTCGCCGCCTCGCACGCAGACAATGTTTCCCCGATTAAGCGGTAATGTTCTACCAGGTGCTCAATAGGGGCGGCAGGACGTGGCTGATCTCGTGACCCGCGTGTGAAATCCCCGGGCCAGTCACGATCTAAATGCCCATATGGTGGGGAATCCGTCATCATATAATTAACTGAACAATCGGGAGCGGCACTTCCCTAGTTTTTGCCTCAAAAAGGCCGTCTACTCAAGTTCAATGTGATTCAAGCGGTCATTTCGGTGTAGTGTAGGCCCGCGCATGACTCGAAACCTCATCAGAGAGCTCTCTCTTGCATTCATTCTCGGAGTACTTCTCCTCGGTATTGAGCAGAGGGCTGCTGCCGAGCAATCTCCCAGGAGCACAACAAAGCTCCCGGTGATTCGCGATATTCGTGTCGAGATCCGTGACATTTTCGATGGCCCAGACTTGGGAGGTTTTTACCGCACGGTAAATGCGCTCAAAATTTCAACTAAGGAAACTGTGGTTCGTCAAGAACTCCTGCTCGCGCCCGGTGATGTCTATAACGAGTTTCTCGTAAGCGAGAGCGAGAGAAATCTCCGAGCGCTTCCATTCATTCGGCAAGCATCCATTATCCCGGTCCAGGAAGGAGAGTGGGTGGATTTAATTGTCAGTGTGCAAGACACATGGACGCTAATCCCAGAATTGGGGTTGTCTACCGGCGGGGGAAGCGATCGCACCGCCATCGGACTCTCGGAATCCAATTTCCTCGGACTCGGGAAGCGCTTGGAGTTGCTCTACGCGGATGATGAGGGGCGAGAGAAAATTGAAGCTGTCTGGGACGACAAGCGCCTGTTCGGTACGCGTCAACGTCTACTCATTGGACACTTCGAACGCTCGGATGGTTACCGTAGTGTGCTGCTCTACGGCGAACCGTTTCGAAGCCTGACTGACCCAAACGCTTGGACAGTGAATACTGACTTCTCGGATACAGTGGGGCGGTTATTCGAGGCGGGAGACGAAAGTTTCATTTTCCGGCAACAACATGAACAATTGGCCGCACGCTATACATTCTCTCGTGGCGAGCCGGATGTGCTCTTGAACCGCCACACCTTTGGTTACGAATACAGTAACGATGAGTTTCGAGAAGCTGATGAGGATGATTTCGACGACGTCGACGTTGATCCAGATTCGGTGTCGCAGGACCCAGCCCTCCTTGCCGATGACCGACGATTCAGTGGGCCCTACTGGGGATATGACCGAATTGAACCGGATTTTATCTCGATTAACTATGTCGATCGGTTCGATCGCGTCGAGGACTTCAATTTAGGAAACGTCTTTTCGGCGCGCGTAGGGCTCGCCCCAAAAATTCTCGACTCTCGTTACGATACATTACTGCTCTCGCTCAACGATAGTGAAGGAACGCGCTTAAGCCCGACCTCGTTCCTCCGCGGCGAAATCGGCGCTGGCACTCGAGTTGATAACGGCGGATTTGATAACACCGTGAGTCGCGTTGAAGTAAAGTACGTGAACGTCCTCGGAGCGAAGTATCTGAGCGATATCTACCTCGGGAAGCACACGATCGCGATGGGGGCGATGCTTGAGTACGCTGACGATTTCGACCGTGACCGTCAATTTGTCCTTGGCGCAAGTTCAGGACTGCGTGGTTATGAGAACCGAACATTCACTGGGAATAAGCGTTATGTATTCAACATAGAAGAGCGATTCCATATCGTTGAGGACGTATTTCGTTTAGTGAACCTCGGCGGGGCATTGTTCTTCGACGGTGGTGGGGTGAGCGATGAGTTCTACAGCGATTTCGGTATCGGCTTACGAATTGGGTTCCCGCGGTCTTCGGGAGGGAGTGTCGCCCGTTTTGACCTTGCCTTCCCGCTCCGCGACGGACCGGATGGGAGTGATAAATTTGAACCACGGTTACTATTTACCACCGGGCAATTTTTTAATGCTGGATTACGGAGCGAATCACAAGGGCCAGGTGCGAATGTGACCATTGGATCTGAGCGGTAGCTCCCCCCATGACTGTAGCCGTGAACGTGCACGTGACCGTAATCGGTATACGTAGACGTATACGTCTACGTGAGCGTCTACGTGCACGTTCACGGTCACGGAAATGGGGACGGGAAAGGCGAGAGCTGTTCTTGCTCCCGTATCTCGCAGGCGATAGAATCCGCGATGCATGCTTCAAGCACTAAATAATATCCCAGGAGCCCCCGTTCCCGTTGGAGCGTACTCCCAAGTCGTTCGCGCAGGTAATCTTCTGTTTTGCGCGGGACAGGTAGGCCTGGTTCCTGAAACAGGGAAGCTTGCGGGCGAGAGCTTCGAAGCTCAAGCGAAACAGGTGCTTGCAAACATTGATGCAGTACTTCGTGGCGCTGGCTCTAGCCCAGCCGAAATCGTAATGACCACTGTGTTCCTCACCGCAATGAGTTACGCTCCGGTAATGAATGGACTCTACAGCGAATTCGTAAACCAAGCGGCGCCTCCCGCCCGACAAACAGTTGCTGTGAAGGAACTGCCGCTCGGAGCGCTTGTTGAAATCTCTGTGATCGCAGTCAGCCGTTAGTTCGAGCCGAATCTTGACCTCACCCCTCACCGTAAAAGGAAGTGAACGATTTAAGGTAAAAGGGCTCCACGGGAAGATCTCGCTTCCGAGTGATAAGTCCATTACCCATCGCGCGATATTGCTTGCCGCAATCAGTTCCGGTGAAAGTGTAATACGAGCGCGGGAAATTGGTCGAGATAACCTGCGCACGCTAAAGATTATTGAACAACTCGGGGCGAAGTGTACGGCGCGATTTCCCGCGGCTGGTCTTGCACTCGCTCGCGAAGAAGGGATCGAGAGCGCAACGCTCGCGCCGGATAATTTCGTTGAACTGCGCATTATCGGACAAGGGCTCACCGGTCTTCGGGAGTCTGCAGCGGACCTTTACTGTGGAAACTCGGGCACGACAGCGCGGCTCCTCCTCGGTGTGCTCTCCGGTTGTCCATTCCGTTCGACCCTCACTGGTGACCCGAGTCTCTCACGTCGACCATTCGCTCGCCTAACCACGGTGCTCCGCAAGATGGGAGCGCAGTTCTCTGCAGATACACTCCCTCTCACGGTAAACGGCGGAGAGCTCAGCGGCATTGAATTTCACTCTCCCGTCGCGTCTGCACAGTTAAAGAGTGCGGTCCTTCTTGCGGGATTATCGAGTCGTGACGCGACTTCGGTTCACGAGCCGCATCGCTCCCGTGACCACACCGAGCGGATGCTTGTTGCGATGGGTGTCTCCCTCGTGGAACAGTCAACAATTCAGGGCTGGCGCGTAAGCCTCCCGATGACGAGCGCCCCGAGGACGCTTCGCCCGCTTCAACTTACTATTCCGGGCGATTTCTCCGCTGCCGCCTTCATCATCGTTGCAGCAACGATTATCGCGGGATCGGATGTAGAGATCGAGGATGTAGGGATGAATGAAACGCGAAGTGCGTTACTAGCAATCTTACGTCGCATGGGAGCTGAGATCGAGACAGCGAACATCCGACATGTTGGTGGTGAGACTGTAGGTAGTATCCGAGTTCGTTCGGCCAAGCTCCATGGAACGACAGTAACTGCCGCTGAGGTTGCAGCTACAATTGATGAGTTACCGATACTTTCGGTCGCTGCATCAGTCGCTTCCGGGAGTACTGAAATTCTCCAGGCGGGTGAGCTTCGGCTGAAGGAGAGCGATCGTCTTACTGGCATGCGAGATTTGCTACGGAGGTATGGTGCATCCGCCGAATTACGGGGTGACGATCTCATCGTAACCCGAGGAACACCCGCTTCCAAGGCGCCAGGCGAGCTAGCAAACTTTCCGCTTGATCATCGGATGGTAATGACGCAGGCGATCCTCGAGCTCTTTCATCATGGGTCGCTTGCTGTTTCTGATACCGCCGCTGTCGAGACGTCATTTCCTAGTTTTGTTGAGTGTTTTAGGCAGCTTATTGGCTGAGCGTGGGCTTTTGCTGATTTATGTGTGCTCAAGAACCAAAATTTAAAACCGTTGTGACTATTGATGGGCCAGCAGGGGCCGGAAAGTCGACAGTTGCGCGTGAACTTGCTAAGAAACTAGGCTTTGTTCACCTGAATTCAGGGGCATTATTCCGCGCTGTCGCACATGAAGCCCACCGGCAGGGGATCTCGTTCGAAGATGGAACGAGCCTCGCACAGCTCGCGAACAAGATGCAGTTCTCGTTTCACGTTGGCGATCGAGGGCTTACACGCTTACGGGTGAACGGAAATGAGATTGACGAAGCGGTTCACTCGCAAATGGTCGGCGAATTTGCGAGTCGTATCGCAGTGCACCGGGATCTTCGTGATGTGCTCACTGAGGTCCAGCGAGGCGTTGCGAGAGCCCAGGCTGTTGTGGTGGAAGGGCGTGATGCGGGGACGGTAGTTTTCCCGGAAACGATGTTCAAGTTTTTCCTCGATGCCACGGTCGAGGTTCGGGCAAAACGGCGATTTGAAGAGCTGAGAGTTTCCGAGAAGAGCATCTCAGATGTTCGGACTGAGCTCGAAACGCGGGATCACCGCGACAGCACGCGGAGTATTGCTCCGCAGAAAGCAGCCGAGGATGCAGTGGTAATCGACACCACGAACCTGAATGTTTCGGAAGTCGTGGAGAAAATTTGTAGCCTGATGCAAGCGGTCGCTCGAGGCGAATGAAAGACGGGCGACAGAGAGTAAAGGAGTATTACTGAGTTACCTATGATTCATCAAGAAATGTTGCTCGAGGCAACAGAAGATACGATCGAATTCGAACGCATGCTCAAGGAGGAATACGACGCCACCAAGACCGGTGAACTGGTCAAGGGTCGTGTGATCAGACTCGAACGCGATTACGTTTTTGTTGATATTGGATTTAAATCGGAAGGGCAGATCCCAATTAATCAGTTCTGCGATCGTGACGGGAATTTGAAGGTAAGTATCGGCGATGAGGTAGAGGTACTCCTCGTCGCTCCTGAGAATGAATTCGGTGAAATTGTCCTCTCCAAGGACCGCGCTGATCAGTATCGCGTTTGGCATAAACTGGAGGAAGCGTTCCAGAAGAATGAAGAGGTAAGTGGCCGAATTGTACAGAAAGTAAAGGGCGGGTTACAAGTCGATGTCGGTGTCCCTGCCTTCCTTCCTGGTTCTCAGATCGATGTTCGTCCGCAGCGTAATCTCGACAAATTTGTCGGGACTGAGATGGGCTTTCGGATTCTCAAGTTCAGTAAAGAGCGGGGGAACATCGTCCTCTCCCGTCGGGTGGTTCTCGAGGAAGAGCGAAAGGCGCTTCGTCAGGACACGCTTGATCAACTCGCCGAGGGCGTTGTGATGGAAGGAACGGTGAAGAATATCACCGATTACGGTGCCTTCATTGATCTCGGAGGGATCGACGGCCTCCTCCATATCACGGATATGTCATGGGGCCGGGTGAACCATCCGAGTGAGGTTCTCACTACTGGCCAGACTGTGCCTGTTGTCGTTCTCAAGTACGACGCGGAGAAGCAGCGTGTAAGCTTAGGAATGAAACAGCTCCAGCCAAATCCGTGGGAGCAAGTTCAAGCTCGCTACACCCCAGGAGATCGTGTTCGTGGCAAGGTGGTGAGCATCGCGGACTACGGCGCATTTGTGAAACTTGAAGAAGGGATTGAAGGCCTGATTCATGTTTCCGAGATGAATTGGTCGAAGAAGCTGAAGCACCCGTCGAAGTACGTAAACGTCGAGGACGAAGTTGAAGCAGTTGTTCTCGAGGTGAACGCGCAAGCGCAGCGCATCAGTCTCGGGTTAAAGCAGCTCATGCCAAATCCGTGGGAGGAGCTGATTAAGGAATTCCCAGTCGGCACGCATGTTCGTGGCGAAGTTCGATCGGTTACTGACTTCGGTATTTTCGTTGCGGTGAAGGAAGGGATTGATGGATTAGTGCACGTCTCCGACTTCTCTTGGACGAAGCGGATTAAAGATCCGAAGGAGATTCAAGATATTTATAAGAAGGGAGACGTTGTTGAAGCTCTCGTGCTTGATATCGATCCAGAGAACGAACGACTGAGTTTGGGCGTGAAGCAGCTCACCCCGGATATCTGGGATTCAGTTCCGCACCGTTATCCAACTGGCGCTAAGGTGAAGGGTAAGGTAACGAGCATCACCGACTTCGGGCTGTTTGTTGAGCTCGAAGAGGGAGTGGAAGGCCTCATTCATATCTCGCAACTTGGGCTCACGAAGGGCGATGATATTCACCAGAAGTTTACCTCTGGCCAAGAGGTCGAAGCTGAAGTGACTAATGTCGACCGTCAGGAACGGAGAATTAGCTTGAGTATGAAGCCTCCAAAGCGCACGAAGCAGAAAGAGGAATACGCACAGTACCTCGACGACTCGAGCTCAGCGGTTACCTTCGGTGACTTACTCCAACGTGAGATCGATCGGTCCCGCGAAGACGAGAACAAATAACTCTCTGCGGGTGTTCTCTGCGTCCTCCGCGACTCTGCGGTTCAATTCATTTTTTTGAACCACAGAGGCACAGAGAACGCGGAGGAATCGCAGAGGGATTGGGGATTGTCTGACAGAGAATCCTGGATCTCCACCGCTAACTATTGGCTAAATCAATAAATTATTCATGCCACGCTCTTTCCGAGCCGAATGATAGTTATTTAGCATCTATTCAATTAGGGATGATTTGGCGATTGCTCGATTCAATAGGGCATGGGTTTCATGGTTGATCTGGGAATGGTGGTTGAGTCTCGGTTTAGCTCGCGGCGACAGATCGTATCAGATCTCCGCGACAGCGAGCTTGTCCGTACTGTCATCGAAGCTCAGTCAGTCGCCGATGGATTGGAGGAGCTAAAACTTCAGCCATTTTCCGCCTGCCTCATTGGACCGTCGGTTTCCGAACCCGTCGCTGTAAATTTCATTCGCCAAGGAAAAGCTCACTCTGTAGCAAAATCGTGCGCCTTCGTGGTCGTGGTCGAAAATAACGCAAAATCGATCCAAACCTTGCTCCGCGCTGGCGCTGACGCGACGCTGAAGCAACCCTACATGTCGGCCACGTTTTCCGAAGTCGTTCGCGGAGCGGTCAAGGGAGCGCGCGAACGCGCACTTGAATTGTCTCCTACGAAACACGCACTTCAAGCGCTCGCAATCGCACCACTTGCCCTCAAGCAGCTTCAAGCGACTGGCGATGCGAGTCTCGCTGAAATTCTCGAAACTACAGCCTCAGGGCTCCGCTCGGTTGCTCGGGATATCACCATCGGTCGGTTGAAACTAAAGAACGATGGCACACCGTCAATGGCAACCCGCGACGCACTACGTCTGGTTTTCGAAAATGCACTCTACCCTGAGGCTGACGTTCAGCAGATCGGAACGTTGGACCACCTATTCGCTTCCGCCTTAGTGCAATGGTTTGTCGACCGAGTGCGGATGGACCACGCCGAGGCAACGGAAATACTCCGCGTGACTCTCCTTCGACTCGCAGGGGAACAGGCCGAGGTGAGCGCCTAGCATACTTCAACACCGCCAAACCACCGCTGTTCGCAAATCCGTGGGGACACGGTATACCATGTTCGTGTCTGAGATAGGCGATTTCTCCTATCAAGTTAATCGTAAAAGAGGAAACAGCAGTGGCCTCCGTCCATGGTTCACAACTTGCCCTTGATGAGTGGCGAGAGACGAAGCCCGAGAAGGCGGTCGAGAGCGAACGCGCGATCGCGCCAATGTTGCAGCAGTACCTCAATCTCAAGAAGCGTTATCCGGAACATCTCCTGCTGTTTCAAGTAGGAGATTTTTACGAAGTGTTCTTTGATGATGCGAAACGGGCTTCGCAGTTGCTCGGCATTCGACTTACTTCGCGGGATAAGAGCAATGAAGTTGACCCCGTGCCGATGTGCGGCGTTCCGATTCACGCAATTGAGGGCTACCTCGAGAAGCTACTCGCTTGCGGCGAGAGTTGTGTCCTCGTAGCGCAGGTTGAAGACGCAAAGGGGAAGCGAGGCATGGTTCGTCGCGAGGTGACGCGCATTGTAACCCCCGGCGTCAGGCTTGGGAGCGAAGGACTTGATGAGAAGCAGTTTAACTATCTCGCTGGAGTGTCGCTTGGTGTCCATGGGTCTGGGGCCGTCTGTTATGTTGATGTTTCAACCGGCCATCTCCGCCTCCGCGAAGTGGAACATCTCGAAGAACTCCTCGAAGTGCTCGAGCAGATTCGACCAGCCGAAGTGCTCATTCCGTCTACTCAGAATGCGCTCCAGGTAACTTCGACGGAGCGCTGGATCAGGGAGGTGAAACAACTTGCGACAAAATTGAGTGCCCATCTCGTTTCTCGGCCGTTTTTCACCAAGACGAGCGCCGAACTCTCGGGGCGAATCGAAGCGCTCCTTGTAGGCAAAAATGGCGACCGAGCAAACTTGCCGAAAACGCACGAGCTTAGCGCTGAACTCGCGAGCACCCTTGATGCCACGCTCAATTACGTTGAGGAGGTATCGTTCGGTGCCACGCCGCGACTCGCCCAATTTGCGCTTGAAGCGAGCACCGACGGAGTGTTTATCGATAGTGCAAGTCGACGTAACTTAGAACTCCTTGAGACCCGCCTCACCGGTGAACGGAAATATTCACTTCTCTGGCAGATTGATCTGACCAAAACACCGATGGGTTCGCGCTTACTTCGAGAGTGGATTCTTGCACCAGCAAGCAACCTTCGTACGGTGATCGGTCGACACGAGAGTGTCGAAGAACTCATCGGGTCCCCCACCAAATTGTTTCACATTCGTGAAGCGCTCACAGGGGTACGTGATTTGGAGCGCCTTACGAGTCGTATTGCGGCAAAACGTGCATCACCGAGAGATCTCGGAGTGCTTGCTCAATCGATTATCATAATTCCAAGGTTGAAGGCGGAGCTCGGAGAGTTTCGTTCTACGATGCTTGCTCGCATGTTTCAGGAACTCGATACACTCGAAGACCTGAACTCACGCCTCGGCGCCTCGCTCGTTGATGATCCCCCGGTTGCGCTCAATGAAGGCCGGATCTTTCGTGATGGGTACTCGGAAGAGCTTGATCGCTTACGTTCAATAAGTGAGCGGGGGAATGAGTGGCTTGCGACCCTTGAGGCGAGGGAGCGTGCAGCAACAGGAATCGGCTCGCTCAAGGTTCGCTACAATAACGTGTTTGGCTATTTTCTTGAGGTGACAAAGACCCAACTCACCAAGGTTCCTGCACACTACGAGCGCAAGCAGACACTGGTGAACGCTGAGCGTTTCGTTATTGCAGAACTCCGAGAGTTTGAAGCCTCGGTGCTCACGGCGAGAAATCGCCAGTTCGAACTCGAACGGGAACTGTTCATCGAGCTCAGGGACTTCGTCGTCGGAACTGCGAATCGGATTGGGCGAGTCGCCGAGATGCTGAGCATCATCGACGTGTTCACCACGTTTGCTGAGCTTGCGATGACTCATCGCTACGTTCGACCAGAGATGTCAGAAGGCGTCGAGTTAGAGATTATCGAGGGAAGGCATCCAGTGGTCGAAGCAATCATCGGAAATTTCGCCTTTGTCTCAAACGATACGCGGATGGATCTCGAGCGCAGGCGGTTTGCAATACTCACCGGCCCGAATATGGGTGGAAAATCCACGTACCTTCGACAGGTTGGGCTGATCCAGCTCCTCGCACAAGCAGGCTCATTCGTTCCAGCTCGGCGCGCAAAACTTGGAATGGTCGATCGCATCTTCACGCGTATCGGTGCGAGTGATGATATCACCCGCGGTGATTCGACCTTTATGGTTGAGATGCGCGAAGCAGCGGGGATTGTAACCAAGGCAACGGAACGGAGCCTCGTCTTAATTGACGAAATTGGCCGTGGTACCGCAACAACGGATGGTTTGGCGATTGCGAGAGCCATCGCCGAATGGTTGCTCGAACGAATCGGCTGTCGGACGATCTTTGCTACACATTTCCACGACCTCGTCGAGCTTGCCCAAGTGCATCCGGCGGCATTCTGTCTCTCGGTCGGAATTGTCGAAAATGAAGAGGAGCGAAGTATCACGTTCACCCATCGGATTGAGGAACGGGCAGCACCGCGCAGTTACGGAATTGAAGTGGCGAGGCTTGCTGGTCTCCCAGAGGACTTGCTCAGCCGAGCAAGTACGATTCTCCTCGAGCTTGAGGAGCGAAGCGGAAACAGGTCGGTCGAACCAGAAGCGCGGAGTCATCTCGTCGTTAGCAAGATTGAGGACCCTATCCGATCGGAACTCAAAGCATGTGATGTTGAGCGACTTACGCCACTTGATGCGTTAAATAAACTAGCGGCATGGAAGCAAAGATTTGCACGTGACTAAACATTTCATAAAAAAAAATGTCATTGCGAGGGAGCGTAAGCGACCGCGGCAATCTCATGCCAAGAGGAGACCAATAGCACGAGTGCTTGGAGATTGCTTCGCTTCGCTCGCAATGACATTTATTGTATTGGCGCTAATGTCTCCAATCGTATTTGCTGAAGAGAACGCGGAGCCAGCTTCGGTTCGCTATCGCACACTCGCGACACAGTACCAACAACTAAGGGCAGCGGACCCTCAAGTGAATGAGCGAGATCGTTGGGAGCAGCTTGAGTTCTCCCTCGAGCGCTTCATTCGAAAATCGCCGAAGAGTACATATTCTGGCAGCGCGCTCTACCACCTGGGAAATCTCTATGAAACAAGGTTCCGGGCACGAAAGGCGAAAGTCGACTTAAAAGCTGCGCTCTCGGCCTACGAGCGTCTTGCTCGAGACTTCTCGGGACATGAGCTTGCTGACGATGCACTGCTCAGCTTGGGTGACTTACGTAGCACGGAACTCAAAGATGCTGTTGGTGCGCGCGCCGCGTATTTCGAGATTATCGATCGGTATCCCAAAGGGGATCGTATCGCGGAGGCACATGCGCGCGTGAGTGGAAAGAGAGCGACCGAGTCACCAAAACCACAAACAGCAAAGTCGGCACCCCCGAAGCGAGAAGTGACGAAGCCGGCGCCAAGCAAGCAAAAAATGGAACCTGCCACTGCAGAGAACGATCCAAGTTCGCGAATGGCAAAAACACTTGCACGTGAGCGAAGCCGAGAGTTCTACTCAGCGAAAACACCTCGCGCTCGACCATTAATCGTGATTGATCCCGGCCATGGCGGAGATGATTTCGGGGCGGTCGGAATTGATAGTGTTCTCGAGAAGGATGTGGTGCTCAATATCAGCTTATTTCTCGACGAGCTGCTCCGCGAGCGGCTGCGCGCGAAGACAAAGTTAACACGCGGGCGAGACGTCTTCATCTCACTTGCCGACCGAACAAAGATGGCAAACGATAGTGAAGCCGATCTCTTTGTTTCGATTCATGCTAATGCGAGCCCGAAACGCACACTCCGTGGCATTGAGACCTATTACTTGGACAATACCAATGACCAGGGGTCGCTTAAATTAGCTGAACGCGAGAATCAATCGCTTGCGTTTGGCGCGGGCGATGCTCCGCTCCCTGACCTTGATTTCATGCTCAGTGACATTATCCAGAGCGGAAAAATGGAGGACTCGATTTCTCTGGGCCACCATCTCCAGGATTCACTCGTTCGAAATGTATCCCGTTACTATCGAAATGTGAGGAGTCTCGGCGTGAAGCGTGCGCCATTCTACGTGCTTGTTGGCGCGCACATGCCTTGTGTCTTAGTTGAAGTCTCGTTCATTGACCATCCGGAAGAAGGCAGACGTCTCGCCGATCGACGGTATCAGAAACTCCTCGCCGAGGGATTGTATCGAGGGATACGTTCATTTTTCGAAAAACGGGAATCATAAGCAGTTCGGATTATGGAAGCGTCGTTCCTCAATCGGTGTGATCCGGCAAGTGCCGCGCTCCTCTTGCGAATCGGGGCGATTGCATCCACGAAATCATTCTCTGCCTACCTTGTTGGCGGAATGGTTCGCGATGTTCTCCTCGGAGTAACGTCCATCGACCCGGACATCATGCTCGAGCCTCAGGCTCCATCATTGGAAATTGGACCTTTCGTACAGCATTTGCACGACACCTGGCACGGCGAGTTCCCGAGCCTTGCCAAACCAAGCGGGATTGTAACCTTTCCGCGATATGGAACAGCAAAGTTACTCTTTTCGACCGCTCTCCTCCCTGGAGTATCGGTCATCGATTTTTCGGCCGCGCGTTCAGAGTATTATCCCGAACCCGGAAAACGTCCGGTGGTCGAGCCGGGAAACATGGAGACCGACTTGGCACGACGTGATTTCTCGGTCAATGCGATGGCAGTTCGCCTCAGCGGAACAGCGGGCGGTTCACTCGTCGACCTCTATGGTGGCAAGGGGCACTTGGCCGAGCGCAAACTTGAAATACTTCACCGTTGGAGCTTCCATGATGATCCGGTGCGACTCATCCGTGCGATCCGGTTGATCGTGCGCTATCGTTTCACTCTAACGGAAGAAACGCGAGCGCTCTTTGACGAGGGGATTCAAGGACGATTGCTGACGACCGTTCCGATAGAGCGCCGCTTCGAAGAACTGAAGAAGGTATTCAGTGAGGAATGTCCCTTAGAGATTCTTGCCGAACTCGATCGTTACTCACTCCTCTCACAGTTCCACCCGGCTCTTAGCTACTCGAAAGAACTTGCGAATACATTGGAGCACCTTACGCGGAGCCTCACCGAGCGCGGTGAAGCGAATATTTCGGGGTGGAAACGCGTTTTTCTTGCGCTCTGTGACAAACTCAATGACAGGCAATTTGGCACGCTCATCGAAGAGTTTCGCTTGAATAAGAAGCTTGCCTCGGAGCTTAGAACGCTCCGCACGCGCTTGAGGGATAATGCATCTTGAGTATCGAGCGCTGCTCCTCGCCTGCTACTCGGCGTTGCACGGCCCGGAAGCAGCAGATGCACTCCGGGATTACGGGAGTTTTCAAGTTACCCGTGCACCAGCCGAAGCGAATGCGGTACTTACCTCGAACTTCGCCCTAAAAAACGCCCCTCCTGGGCGAGCACTCGAACTTGCAGATGGGATCGTCCGAGTCTACCGTGAGAATTGTGCCGATCAATGGTTCCACCTCGAAGTAGCGGGACCAGGTTTCTTAAACGCGACGCCGACCCCGCGTTTTATCTCACGATTTGTAAACCACGCAGCTCGTTCTGCTGACACGCTCTATTCTAGTGAGAGCTTTATCATCGCCCCCGGGCAGACGATTTTTCAATCTCCGAAAGACTTAAGCGTGTTCTCTGTTCGTTGGAGCGATGTGGGGCAAAAACTCGGGCCGAGCTACCCCGAACGCCTGATGGCGCTTGCATTGCTTGCCGATGAAGAGCTCGACACGCAGGCATTTCTCAAAGGGATTTTCGCTCGCGAGAATATCCCCTGGTACCTCAATCATTTCCTCGAACGAAGTGCGGATCTTGGCCGCAGGATGCGACAGGCTTCAACTGAAGCGAATTGCGAACTCGAGCTCCCAGATTATGCTTGGGATCAGGTGTGGGCGCTCCTTCAGTTCCGCGGAGAGCTCCTCGTTTCGCGTTATGGACGACGACCGGAGCTGCTTGTGGGCTCGGTAGTTCGCATGTCACGCGCGTTCTTTCGCGCTTATAACCGTCCGGGGTATCGGGCGCTTCTCGCGCAGGGGGAGAACCGCCGCATCGCACAAGTCATTGAAATTACGAATGCTCTCCATGGGGTTGTCGCCCATGCTTTGACAATGATTATGCACTCTTGCCAGGGGGAGAATATCGTACTACAAGTAGATAAATAAGTGCCACAGAGATTGCCACGGCG
>FKKE01004045.1_pt1 | contig 20036 bp, 17 predicted proteins | sample 1106331 | NCBI WGS metagenome assembly FKKE01 (sample SAMEA3931202, study PRJEB13176) | freshwater metagenome | biome: Drinking water system; feature: drinking water; material: freshwater | place: China | collected 2013-02-06 | reverse complement strand
TCTCATTGGCAAATTACAAGCTCATCATTTCTTTGAACTTCACTGTTTGTCTTCTGCTTACTTCTATCTTTTCTCCGCCTTTTAATTCAAGCAGCAAACCACCGTTGAAATATGGTTCTATTTTTTCGATCATGCGAAGATTAACAATATGCTTCCTGTTGGCACGGAAAAATGTTTTTGGATCCAACCTTTCTTCCAATGCATTCAGTGATTTTAAGATAAGTGGCTTGTTTCCTCCAAAGAAAACTTTAGCATAGTTACCTACACTTTCAAACAATCTTATATCAGATAATTTTACGAACCAGCAGCGTTCACCATCTTTTACAAAAACCTGGTCGGCTTCCGTGAGTATGGATTGATTGAAATTCTCAGGTATAATAGGATGCTCTTTTGTTTCAGCCACATGCAGTTTTTGCATGGCATCGGCCAGTCGTTTTGGCTCGATGGGTTTTAATAAATAATCCAATGCATTTACTTCAAATGCTTTTAAGGCATACTCATCGTAGGCGGTTGTAAAGATCACATGCGGTGCTCTTTCTACCTGTGCCAGCATATCAAAACCCGTTTTACCCGGCATTTGAATATCCAGGAAAACAAGATCAGGTTGCAGGCTGTCGATCTTAGTAATGCCTTCATCGGCATTGGCCGCTTCATCAACCACTTCTACTTCAGGATAATCCTGTAAAAGTTTTTTGAGCTCTGCCCTTGCGAGTCTTTCGTCATCAATAATTATTGCTCTCATTTGAAAAATTTATATGCTAATGTGAACAGGAAGCAACACTCTTGCTTCCACAATTTCAGAAGTTAATTGTTTAATACTGAATCTTGCTTTTTCACCATATAAAATACTTAACCGATTCAGTGTACTGGGTAAACCAAATCCTTCCCCTTTTGCTGTGCCATTAACAAGCTTACCTGTGTTTTGTACGGCAAGTTCATGGTAACTGTCTTTAAAATCAGAAACGATCCTGATCTTACCACCATTGATCTGTTTGCTGATGCCATGTTTTATTGCATTCTCAACCAGGGTTTGCAGCATCATGGGGGGCACAGGCTGATCAAGTGTATCTTCATCGATCTCGTATTCTACACGTAACCGATCTTCAAAACGCATATTCTCCAGGGCCAGGTAATCTTTTACAATGCTCAATTCTTTTTCCAAAGAAACCGATTCCAGCTTATCAGTTTGCATGCTGCTGCGTAAAATATTACTTAATTCTGTGATCGCATTTCTTGCCCTGTTGGGATCTTCATCGATCAGGGCACGGATGCCATTTAAAGAATTAAAAATAAAATGTGGGTTGATATGTGCTTTGATCGTTTTTAATTCCAGCTCTTTTACCAAAGTTTCAAGTTTCAATGTATCCAGTTGCTGCTTCTGGCTCTTTGTAATAAAATGATATGTGAAGTAAATAAGGTTCCAGATAAAAAAATAAATAAAAAAGTAAAATGCACCGCTTAATACCACAAGGAGCTTATTGATAAGATACGCATTGCCGGGATTTCTTAACACCTTCTTTTCGTTCTCAGAAAGCAGATCAACATTTCTTAAAAAACTTTTATCGCTGAGCGTTAGCAACAATTCAGTATTTAGAAATGAGATCAAAAAAGCAAAGACCAGGGTTGTAAGGATAAAATATAAAAGCTGCTTTTCGAGTTTTTTTTGCAGAAAATTTAGCCCGATAATTATGTACCTCATGACATGGGTGATCAAAATCCCCATAAGAACAAAAATGCCCAGCCTTGTATAAAAGAAAATACGGTCGTGTTCTGTATTCAGCCTATCGAAGGAAAATGCGAAGAAAATGTTTATCAGGGCAAATAATCCCCATCCGCATATTTGAAAAAGCCAATACCTCTTATTCTTTGACATAGCGGCTATAAATATAGGTTCAAAATTATTAGTTTCACTACTCCCGGGTCTTTCCTTTTGATTAGTGGCAAATACAACAGGTAAAAGGAAAAAGTTTTCCGTGCCTCAAACAATTTTATGACAGTTTTGTTAAAATACAGAATAAAGTTGCTAAAACATTAATTTTACATCGTAAAAACTACACATGCAGATCACTTCCGGTTCTCTGTTACAAACTATTAATTCTCCCGACGATCTTAAAAAGCTACCCCGTGAAAAACTTCATCAGCTTTGCGATGAACTACGTCAGTATATTATTGATGTAGTGAGTGTGCACGGTGGTCACTTCGGAGCCAGCCTTGGTGTAGTTGAATTGACGGTTGCTCTCCATTATATATATAATACGCCTTATGATCAGCTTGTCTGGGATGTCGGTCACCAGGCCTATGGACATAAAATACTTACCGGCCGCCGTGATAATTTTCCAACCAATAGAAAATATAAAGGACTAAGTGGTTTCCCTAAAAGAAGCGAAAGTGAGTATGATACTTTTGGTGTGGGTCACTCATCAACTTCTATTTCAGCTGCATTAGGTATGGCAATGGCTGCAAAATATAAAGGTGAAACCGACAGGAAATCCATTGCTGTGATCGGAGATGGGGCTATGACAGCGGGTCTTGCTTTTGAAGCCATGAATCATGCCGGTGTTGCCGATGCTGATCTTTTGATAATATTGAATGACAATTGCATGAGCATTGATCCCAATGTAGGTGCATTAAAAGAATATTTAACGGATATTACCACTTCCCCTACTTACAATAAAATCCGTGATGAGGTTTGGAATCTACTGGGCAAATTACCGGTTGGTAAAAAATTTTCAAGGGATATGGCTTCCAAACTTGAAGCCGGTATGAAAGGAATGGTAAGCAAAAGCAGCAATCTTTTTGAAGCATTGAATCTTCGTTATTTCGGACCTATTGATGGACATAACATCACAAAACTTGTAGATACATTAAAAGACTTAAAGAATATTCCCGGGCCAAAACTCTTACATATTGTAACAGTAAAAGGAAAGGGTTATGACCTGGCAGAAAAGGATCAAACCAAATGGCATGCACCGGGATTGTTTGATAAAGTAACCGGCGAAATTCATAAAAAGAAATTCGATCTTCCGCAACCTCCAAAATACCAGGATGTATTTGGCTATACAATTATAGAATTAGCAGAAAATAATGACAGGATATTTGGGATAACACCGGCAATGCCTTCCGGGTCTTCATTAAAATACATGATGGAGAAAATGCCTCATCGTGCATTTGATGTAGGTATTGCAGAGCAACATGCGGTAACACTTAGTGCCGGTATGGCAACACAAGGAATGAAAGTTTTTTGCAATATCTATTCTTCTTTTATGCAAAGAGCTTATGACCAGGTGGTGCATGATGTTGCAATTCAAAAATTACCAGTGATATTTTGTCTTGACAGGGCGGGTTTAGTTGGAGATGATGGGCCCACACATCATGGCTGTTATGATATTGCTTATTTCCGTTGCATTCCAAATATGATCATCAGCGCACCGATGAATGAAAGTGAATTGCGTAACCTGATGTACACCGCTCAGCTTGATTCAACAAAGCTTCCCTTCGTGATCCGTTATCCCCGGGGTGAAGGTGTAATGCCTGAATGGAAAACAGAAATGAAAGAGATAAAGATCGGTACAGGAAGAAAATTGAAAGAGGGAACGGATATAGCCATACTTTCATTGGGTCATCCGGGAAATTTCGCCGCTGCCGCTATTCGTGAATTGAAAAATGATGGCTTGAATCCTGCACATTATGATATGCGTTTTGCAAAACCATTAGATGAAGAGCTTATGCATGAAGTGTTTAATAAGTTTGAAAAAATAATCACTGTAGAAGATGGCACTGTAGTAGGTGGATTTGGTTCTGCAGTGCTTGAATTCATGAATCAATACAATTATAGTGCAGATATAAAGATCCTTGGCATACCTGATCGTTTGGTTGAACATGGTACACCAAAAGAACTGCAACGGGAATGTGGTTATGATGCAGAAGCGATCAAAGCAGCAGTGCTGGAAATGATGAGAGGGAAAGTAAACATATCATCCCTTATCCAATAAGAAGTTATTTAAACAATAAATCATCCGGCAGCATATACCCCATTTCCATCGCTTTTTCCCGATATTGTTTTGCCTTCAGCTTGTCTTTTTTTACCACTTCACCACAGCCATTCTCATAAAACTTTGATATATCATTGAAGATCTTTCCCCGTATGTACCGATCGCCTATTAAACCGATCCTGCTTTCTGCAGCCGTATATAATTCGAGTGCTTTGCGGCAATCATTGCCTGAAAAATTTTCATGGTAAGAGCCGGGGATGTATTTTTCTGCAAATCCTGCCAGATCATAAGCATCTGCATTTTTAATAAATATTTTAAACCATTTATCTCCTTCCTCTTTATTTACTATAACACCGTTGCCGGTTGAGAGCATATCACTTAAATAAATTTGAGCACTTGTAAAATTATGTTCCGCTGCTTCCTTCATAAATGGAAAAGCAGCCACAGCATTGCCTCTTCTTTCCAGGTAAAGAAAAGCAAGTTCATTGGCGCATTGCATACTTCCTTTTTTATAACCTTTTGTCCACCATTTCTCAGCCAGTTCATGCGGAGAGTCACGCATTGCATATAAATATGCCATCCTGCCTAATTGAAAATAGATCGCTGTATCTGCTTTGTGTAAAGAATCGGCCCGTAACAAGATAGAATAAGCAATACGTTTGTCGCTGCTGTCGTTTAACTTTCGTTCCCGGTACAATAAAGCAAGGGAAAGATAAGCAGCTGGTAAGTTTGAAATATTTATAGCGTTATTATAATAAAAAGCTGCGCTATCATATTTTTCCTGTTCTCTATAATAATTTCCCAATACATAGTTTGCAGAATCATTTTGTTTTTCTTTTTGCAGTTTTGCCAATGCAGCCGCAGGGTCAGTGGAAAGCATAAGGCTTAATGCATGGAAATTCGTTTTCCCGGGTTTCTTTTTTATTACTGTTAATAAAAACCATCCAATAAATACCACGGCAATGGTTATTGCTAATGCAAATACTTTTTTAGTCGTATTATTTTTCTCCGTTATTTCTTCTTTTCTTTCCTTTTCTTTTTGTCGTTGTATATTTTCCTTTGGTGGCACCGCATTTTTTGGCTCTCCCGCTACTATTACAGGCCTGCCTGTTTCAAGGTTTTCTTTACAATTACTGATCTTTTCAGCGAGTGAGAAATCGGGTTTTAACTCATACGCTTGCTGGTAAAGTGCCAATGCTCTTTTATAATCATGTTCTTTATAAAACAACTCATCGGCCTGTTTCATAAACTGGCTGAACAAAAGATCATTGTTACATTGATCAGCCAATTTCCTGATTTCTGCATTATCAGGCTGGCGTTGTAATATTTTTTTATACTCAACTAAGGCATTGGCAAGTTTTCCGGAGTGGTATAGTTGTGTAGCGTTCTGAATTTTCTTTTCCAAAGAAAAAGAAGGATTGCGGGCTATAAAAAAATCAGCAGGCGAAATATTGAGGGTCTCTTTAAAACGCGGCTGTTGTTTTTGATCCAGGTGGCTTCTTGTATTTTCATACAGATCATTCAGTGCCAGCATTTCTTTTTCATTATGAATTCCCTTTCGGAAAGTATCTAACAAGGCGGAAGTGAAAAAAGTATTTCGCTTGTTTTTATCGAAATAAGACACTTCATCACTTTCAGAAGATGCCAACACATAAGTTCCGGTTACATTAATATCAAGTATCGAATCCTGTGCTCCCTGGGTTGCAATACCACTATGGCAGGCATCGAGAATTACAATTTTCTGTTTTGCGGGAGAAGGTTTTAATACTGCATTTTTTATAAAATCATAATCAATACCATTCAAAATATAATCATCAATTCTTTTTGAATTCTTAGCGATCAGGTGCAGCTTATTAATATCACTCCGGTATCCATGCCCTGAAAAATAAAGCAGTAAAGTTTCCGTACCGGCTAACCGGCTTACCCGAAGAAGCGTTTCTTCAATTTCCGCATTGTTTTTATCAAGAACAACAGTTATATTTTTAGCCGGCAGGCCTATGTTTCTCTTATCAATTAGTAAACGATACAGATCCTCTATATTGGTTTTTACAGGCGGAATAGCAGGGAAATCATTTTCAAATTCACTACACCCGATCAGGACAGCCCGGGTTTGTTTAGTATTAATGGAATAAAAAACATTATCATACCGTTTTGAAACACCATCACTATCTGCTGAAATGGTAACATTTGATGAATCATCACCCATTGTTGCAAGCACTTCAATCTTTTTTCCATTGCTGGTTTTCTTTCTTTTTATCCAATCTTTTATAAGCGGCCATAGAATATGAATGCAGCGTTCAATACTTAAGCCTACACCGGTATGTATCACCCCGAAAAGTATGGTTTCTATTCCCAGGCCACTCATCTGGCCTTCAATACCTGCCTGTTTTTTTACAGTGAGCTGAATATCCCTGAAGTTTTCAGACAAAAAATTTTTCAACTCATATATATCTTCCTTTGCATCATCAGATAATATTTCAATTTCCAAATTGATCATGAACCCAGCGGTATTTGTTAATTAAAGGTCGATCAGGCGATTTCCCGTAAGGAGTATTATAAAGATAAGACAAGTTAAAAACTATACATTGTTATATTCTGCCATGAAATTTTTTTGTCTCTGTCTTTTGCTTAGATTTATTATTAATATTTAAAAGTTTTGTCATCTTAAAAATTCAACTGTAAAAAATTACCACCATGGCTAAACCACTAGGCGAGCATATGCCGGAAGCAAGAAGAAATGCATTTGAAAAATTGAATATTGACCTCAATGACAGGGTAATTCTTGCCCTCGACGGAGGGGGAATGCGGGGAATACTCACCATTCAATTATTAAAAAAATTAGAAGAAATAGCCGGCATACCTTGTTATGATCTTGCTGACATGGTCGCCGGTACTTCAACCGGCGGCATTATTGCCGGTTTGATCGCAAGAGGACATACTGCACCGGAAATTGAGGATTTATATGATAAGCTGATCAAAGAAGTATTTCACAAAAGACCTATAGGAAATCGTTTTCTGAATCCACCGCAATTCAGTAAAAAAAGATACAGGGAATTATTAAAGGAAATTATTGGCAGTGAACTAACACTTGAACAGGCAAGCCAGATAAAAGATATTGACCTGATGATCACTTCACGTGATATGTCTGCGGCAGAAGAAACTTTTTTTACTTCTTTTAAGCAACCCGACGGCTCTTATCATGGCACATATAAAGATGTTTTGCTAAGAGCCGTTATGGAATCCACCATGTCTGCTCCTACTTACTTTCATCCTTTGGAAAGATTTGTTGATGGTGGTGTTACAACCCATAACAATCCAAGTCTTGGGGCATTTATCGAGGCAATTTCTTACAGCACACCGAAGGATGCTGATGGAAAAAGAAAGCCTTCGCAATATAAACTTCCCAATGTTACCGTTTATAGTTTTGGCACAGGTGCCACTCAACGTTTTATCAAGCCAACAAAAACATTGGATCCAAAAGGAAATGATATAAAATTCTGGCTGGATTGGCTGATCAATGAAACAAGTGAAGATGCAAGCTCGGTACAGGAAAATACATTTCGTTCATTGATGATAAATAATTCTGTCCGTTATAAACGATACCAGATATCGCTTGATCCTCCGGCACTGAAGAAACTGCCAAATACAGATGAGTTAGATACAAAAACATATGGCTCCAAATGGATGTGGGACCTTGATGAAAAATCATTGGCAAAAATTGATATGGCAAATCTTACTCACTATCCTTTGATGAAGATAATTGGCCGGCAAATGGCCAATTACATAATAGAATCAAAAAATTGTTTTAAGGAAGATCTGGTTAATCAACACGGAAACGACCAGCTTGTAACTTTCTCAGGTGATGTGACAAGAATAAGAACACAAATGGGCAGTTCAGAATGGTTAGATAATTTTCCTGCATAAACATTTTTGGATATTCAAAATGCATGAAATGAAGTCATGATAGAAGGCCTGGATCTTAAAAATGCATGCATCCAGGCTGTTAACGAAAAGATTGATTCATTAAAAATCCAAACCATCTGTAAAAGAAATTGATTGATATATTTAATAACTATGCGACCTGGATAACAAATAAAAGTAAAAGCATAGAAGCATTTGCTGGCAAACAGCCTGTTATTGATCTTACAAATTCCATCTTTTTATTTTACATTTAAGCATGCGAAAAAGATCCTTTTATCTTATTGCATACTTTTTAATTTGTAAAGCAGCCTTTACTTAAGGTGGATAATCATTAGCTAAAGGTGAATATGCTTTTGTAATGATGGATATGAGTGGCTCGGGAATGGCACAATCCTACACACTATTCGCTTTTAGAATTGATTAAATAAAAATCCTCCCATTTATGAAACGAGAGGATCAATGTATATGAGTTTTACTTATTGTTCTTCGCCGTCACCAGCGTCAGCTTCGGCTTTTGCTTTAAAGCTTTTTACCACTTGTGCATCCATGGTTACATTGATAGCACCAAGTGCTTTGCTAACCGGGCATGTATTTTTTGCTTCTTCAGCATATTGAGGAAAATCTTTTGCTTTCAGCTTAGGCACTTTTGCTCTTACCTCAAGATGACTGCCGGTTATTGCTCCGGCCTCAAGTGTTACTGTAGCCTTTGTTTCAATTCTACTGGGAGTAAAACCAGCAGCACCCAATACAAAACTTAGCTTCATGGAAAAACATCCTGCATGGGCTGCAGCGATCAGCTCTTCGGGATTTGTATAAGTTCCGTCTTCAAAACGGCTACGATAATCATAAGCCTTATTTTTTATTACCCCGGATTGTGTAAGCAGTTTACCACTTCCTTCTTTGCCGGAGCCTTTCCAGTTGGCGGTTGCTGATCTTTTCATGTGTAAATTTTTAGGTTTGGTTAAAAATCATGCAGCTAATAACAGATGCATTGTGAAAATATTATTGTGGCTGAACAGAATCTTCTAATTCAGCTAAGCGGTTTTCAGGGTCATTGTACTCAATGATAAAATTATTCTTTCCTTCTCCCAACACGATCTTTAAAAATTTCTGCTGTACCAGTTCCAGCAAACTTAAGAAAAGAAATATGGCATGTACACGATTATCACAATTACCAAATATTTTTTCAAAGGAAAGGGTTTTTTCCTGCTGCGCTTTTGAAAGCATAAAATCCCGGCTGCCTTCCATAGTATATTCATAGCGGATAACTGTGTGAACCGGTTTGTTCTTAGTGTCATGATAACGCTGCATAACCCTTTCAAATGCACGCATCAGCCTGAACATGGTCACTGTCTGTATCTCTGTTCCTTCCGCAGCGTCCTCTCCAATTTTTGCCAGCTCTTTTTGCAGGTTCCCTCTTTTTACCATCAGCATACGATGGGCTTCCATTTCCGCCATCTGGGCTGAAGCTTCCTTAAATTTCTTGTACTCAAGAATTTTATTTACCAGCTCCTGCCTTGGATCTATCTCATTGCCCTGTGCATCCAATTCTTTTCTTGGCAAAAGCATTTTAGCTTTTATCCTCATTAAGGTTGAAATAAAAAGAATGAATTCACTGGATAGTTCAATATTCAATGATTCCTGTGAATGGATATAATCAAGAAAATCATTTGTGATCTTTGTAATCGGAATATTATAAATGTCCAATTCATCTCTTTCAATGAAAAACAACAATAGGTCAAATGGACCTTCGAACTGCGGCAGCTTTATCTGGTACGAGGTATTATTCAAATTGAGAAGTTTAAACTTATAAAAGCAAAATCCCGTTACAAAATAACGGGACTTTGGCCTACTATAAAAATATAAATCTTTTTAAAACTTAGCCTGGAAACCTACGCCCAGTTGTGAACGAAGCTGCGCTGCCGCTTTCATATGATTTATTCCAAACAGCTTCACATCATCATCATAGATCATATCGAAGTTATAATTTACCACCAGCCATTTATTTACTTTCAAATGCAATACGTTGGTCCAGAAAACATCAATGTTTTGCGGATCGTCAACATAATTGGAAAAGAAATCAGCACGGGTAGAATAGGTTACGTTCTTTACAATTTCTCTTTTATACCGGCCAGAGATCAGTGCACCCAATTCAAAACGAACTTTTCTTTCAGGGTCAACATTGTAATGCCATGATAAGGGAGTTTCTTGTGAACCATCCGGTTTTACCCCACCCTGGTAATTGAAACTATACGGTTGATTGGTGAAAACGATCATTCGTGGTGCTACGGGTGAAACAAACAAGCTGGCAGATTTTTTTGAACGGATTTCAATACCAGGACCGGCTGTAAAATAACCTGGCGCCATTAAACCAGATATCCTTCTTTTTGGAGTTTCACTATAATCATATCCGTGATGAAACTGCGTACGCATATTGAACCATGCTCCAATTCCTACTACATCATTTTTTACTATTGAATGCCTGAAAAGTGATACAAAATCAATTTTGTCATCGGTTTTTCTGAAACCAAGTTTGTTGGTATTGATAAGTGCATAAGAAAGATCCAAATTGTTTTCCCAAATATTCTTTCTCCATTTTCTATTTGCCTGGAAATTTAAATATGCAGCAGCTTGTAAAGTAAACCTTTCAGAACCTGCAGCCCAATTACGGCTGCCGCCTTGTCCTACATTAAAACTGAAAGTACCCTTGGTATCCCATGTACGCTTTTTCTTTGGCGCTGTGTTTTGTGCTGTAAGGGTAAGGGTAAGAGTAAAAGCAAAAAGTGTAAAGATGAGTTTTCTCATACAGTTAGTTATAGGTTTTAAAATTCTTACCGTTTTGGTTACGGTGCAACCAAAGATAATAGTTTAATTGAATTTTTGAACAGAATTATTGCCGGAAAAAATTATGTGCTAAAAATCGGGAAACTAAGGCAATAGAGTTATAAAAGTAGACTGCCGCCTTTTCATTTTTACCGACTATTTAAACACTGAATGCGGGCATTTAAAGCTTGACCGTAAGCCCAATTCCCAAAATTTCCTTTATCTGCAATCGTTTTTTTACATCATCATCATAGATCAGGTCTAGACTGAGATTTGTAGCAAAAATTTTGGTGAATTTCATGGTAAGCAGGTTGTTCATTAATACATCTACATTTTGCGGCTCTCTTTTATAATTGCTGAACAGGTCAAGCCGGCTGCTATAGGTAGCCCATTTAGTGAATGCAGCACTAAACTTGGCAGTAACGAAAGCACCTACTTCGGTATTGGCCCGCCTTGCTGAATCAACTCCAAATTTTGCCATATTTAAAAAGTCATCATCGTTTTTTAGTATCCAGCGAACCGTGGCCGGAGAAATGAACAAGGAAAACCTGTTTTTTGTTTTAAAATCCATGCCGGGCGACAATACTACTTTCCCGGGTGTAAGAAAATTTGAGATTTTTTTATTGGGCTCCACCGAATAATCGTATCCCGCTAAAGACTGGGAATTGAAATTTGCCAATAACCCTATATACCAATGATGATTGATCAGGTATCCGTATTTGCTGGTAATATCAATGCGATCATCTATTTTTCTGAACTTTCCAAAGCTGGTTGCATTTTGAAAACCCATGGCAAGATCAAAAAAATTATCCCATGTATTTTTTCCATGACGGAAATTGATGCCATAATTAAAAATGCTGTTGATGCCAAGAACGTTTTGTTCCCCGCCGGCTACCCAGTTGCTTAAAGCCCCCTGGTTAAGATTCAGAATAAATGTTCCCGAAAGTTTCCAGCCATTAGTGTCAAGGCTTTCAATTGGTTTTGTGCTAACTATCAGTAATTCCTTTACTGTTCTGTCTTGCGAATAGCAGATTTCAAAAAATACAATGCTGCAAATGAAAAAAACGATTTTTCTCATGGCCGCAAAAATAAAAAGTACTGTGCTGATGTTAACCACAGTACTTTCCTAAAATTGTCTAAAAGAAATTTTCTACAAACAAATGTTATGTTATTTCTTCAATGCATCTCTTATCTCACGCAATAAAATAATGTCTTCGGGAGTTGCCGGTGGCGGGGGTGCAGGTTCTTGTTTTTTTAATGAGTTTAATGCTTTTATCATGAGGAAAAGCACCAAAGCGATCAACACAAAATCAATTACCGCCTGTAGAAAAACACCTATTGGAAAAAAAGTCCGGCCTATTACGATTGTTAATCCTGCTACCCCGCTTTGCCCCAATAATAAACTAATGATTGGCATAACAACAGCATCTGTGAAAGCGGTAACTATTTTTCCGAAAGCAGTACCAATGATAACTGCAATAGCAAGATCAACAATATTGCCCCGCATTACAAACTCTTTGAATTCTTTTAGCATTCCCATAAAAAATTGTTTTGGTGTTAAAAATATTTTTGTAAAAGATGCCAGTCTTTATTTTTTTAATCCCGGAAATTTCATATCCAGGCCTTTTAAAAGATCATACAATGCATTAGCGACCAGGTTTTCCTTATACCAATTCTGATCTGAGGGTACTATTGTCCATGGTATATTATTACAGTTTTCAAAACAATCTTCATAAGCCTTCATGTATTTATCCCAAAGCTTTGCTTCCTCAAAATCCCTTTCATTATACTTCCACATTTTAGCAGGATCCTTCATCCGCTCCATTAATCGCTGCTGTTGTTCTTCCTGTGATATATGCAGGTAAAATTTTAAAATATGTGTGTTATTGTGTTCCTGTAAAAGCTGTTCAAAATCATTAATAGCTTTCATCCTTTTTTTTGCCGTTTCATCATCACACCAACCATGTACCCGGGTAACCAGTATATCCTCGTAATGACTCCTGTTAAATACCTGTATCATCCCTTTTGCCGGCGAAGCATGATGCACCCGCCACAAAAAATCGTGAGACAATTCTTCCTGGGTAGGAGCTTTAAAAGATTTTACCGTTACTCCTTGCGGATTCAGTACACCCAGTACATCTCTTATCAAACCATCTTTTCCACTGGCATCCAGTCCCTGTATAACTACAAGCACCGAATGTTTGTTTTCTGCATATAGCAGGTTTTGAAGATCATTCAGCTTCTTTACTATTTCATCTGTTTTCTTTTTGACAACCTCTTTTTCAAGATGTTTCGGAGCTCTTGTACTAATATCTTTCAATGCTATTTTTCCCATATCCATTCTGATTGATCTCACAATATAAAAAAATTGCTTTGTTCTGAGGCTGAATGCTGACATTTGCCCGCCGGAACGAATTTGTTTGGTAAATTTTATAAATTGGATGCGGGCAGGCGCATATTATGAAAAATGACAAGCTGGTAAGCTGGGGAATATTTATTTTATTATGTATCATCTGGGGCAGCTCTTTTATACTGATGAAAGCAAGTAAAGAAGAATTGACCTGGGCCCAGATCGCTTCACTCAGGATCTTTTCGGCAGGCATTGTTATGCTGCCTTTTGCTTTTTTTTATTTTTCAAAAATTCCATCAAAAAAATTATGGCTTGTAATTGTATCCGCTGTTTGTGGCAATCTTTTACCAGCTTATCTATTTGCTTTGGCTATTGCCAAAGATCTTGATAGCGGTCTTGCCGGAATATTAAATTCTTTAACTCCTATTTGTGTTGTGATCACAGGGATCATTTTTTTCCGGTCCCGAATTGCCACACGAAAGATCCTGGGAGTAATTGTCGGCTTTGCAGGATTAACATTACTTACCCTGCTTGGTAAAAAAGGTTTGAGCTTTGAAAATCTTGAATATACTTTACTGGTATTGCTGGCAACTATTTTATATGGCTTCAATGTGAACATAGTAAGTCATTACTTAAAAGACATTAACCCCATTCATCTTGCCGTTGTTTCCATCAGTTTTATGATCTTTCCTACAGCGATCATGTTGTGGCAGCAGGATTTCATGCATCTTTCATTTGATGACAACGCAATAGTACTGGCTATTATAAATTCAGTAATGCTCGGCGTAGCCGGAACCGCCGTTGCTACAGCATTGTTTTATATATTGGTAAAAAAGGCAGGAGGACTTTTTGCCTCCCTGGTTACTTATGGCATTCCCTTTATCGCAATAGCATGGGGAATTGTTTTCGGTGAAAACATCACCATATTGCAGATGGGTTGTTTGGGCATTATATTGACAGGTGTTTATCTTGCAAACAAGTAAATTCTAAAATACAATTGCCAAATCCAATCACCAGGTATTAAACCGAAATTTGGAATTTTTATAGTGGTTTTTTACACCGACATTATCTCTTTTTCTTTTGAAGCAAGATGCTTGTCTACCATCCCGATAAATTTATCAGTAAGGTTTTGAACATTCTCTTCGGCATCTTTTGCAACATCTTCACTCAATCCGTTTTTCTGCAGCTTCTTTATATGCTCGATGGCATCTCTGCGGATATTCCGTATAGCGACTTTTGAATGCTCTCCCTCTGAATGACATCTTTTCACCAGTTCCTTTCTTCTTTCTTCAGTAAGCGGCGGCAGAAATAAGCGGATAATATTGCCATCATTTTGCGGATTGATGCCAATATTGGCTGCAATGATTGCTTTTTCGATAGGTTGCAGCATATTTTTTTCCCAGGGCTGAATTGAAAGCGTACGGGCATCCATTACACTTACATTTGACACCTGGTTTATCGGCATTTGTGAACCGTAATAATCAACCGTAATTCCATCCACTATTTGGGGATTTGCCTTTCCTGCACGGATCTTGGCCAATTCTGCTTCAAGGTGATCAATTGCCTTTTTCATTTGCTCATCGGCATGCTGCTGAATAGATTTTAAATCATCTGGATTCATAAACATTACTATTTGTCCGAATGACCTTCGGAGTGGATGGCAAATCTAATGAAACAGCATCATTTGCAAATCATAAAAAAAGCAAGCGGTAAGGGATCAGTTATTGACCTGAACTTTTTCATTAAAGGCGGCCAAAGATTCTTTGGTGATCTTGTGAATGGGCCTTTGTTCGTGGCGTTTTTTCTGCTGGGCTATTTCCCCCTTTTTATAATAATACTGGAATACAAAAAACATAGCCACTACATAGGCTAACATTCCAAAGGAAACATAAAAATTCCAGGTAGAAGGGTTTTTAATTAAAAGGAATGCAATAGGGAAAGAAACAAGGGTAGTGCCCAGTAACAATAGCACAATAGTTTTTTCATTTAATCCCAGGTATGCGAAATGATGAGTGATGTGATCTTTACCCCCAACAAATGGCGATTGACCACGGAGTAATCTTCTAATCGTTACGGTTGTGGTATCTATTATTGGAATAATAAAGAACAAAGCCGGAAGTACAAAAGGTTTTACCTGTAAAAGTCCCTGGTTGCCTTCATTAAATCGCCATAAGAACAATATACTGGTGGAGGCAAGGAAAACACCAAGGAACTGGCTGCCTGTATCACCCATAAATATTTTCGATGGATTCCAATTGAATCTCAGGAAACCGATCAAAGCGCCAAGCACACCTATAAGGATAAGCATATAAAATTCAGAAGTAGTGTTACCTGTAATTGCTAACACGCCTATCAATCCAGCAATGATAAAAGCAGAGATAGATGCCGTTACTCCATCCATATTATCCAGCATATTGATAGAATTCATCAACCCTACCACCCAGATCATAGTGAACAGGATATTGATAAATTCTACATTTGATATATTGATCTTGACACCGAAGCTTACCAGTATGATACCACAGCTAAGCTGGAGAATGAATTTGAGCAATGGGTTTGTATTAAACGCATCATCGTAGAGACCAGCAAGAAAGCCCAGACTAGTTGCAGCCACTATTCCAATGATCTGTTTATCCGGTACTATTCCTCTTTCCTGGGCAATGAAACCGTAAATTCCCCATGACAAAAGAAATATGATAAAAAAGGAAATGCCGCCAATGGATGGCTTTACATGTGCTGTCCACCTTACCTGGTTGAACGCCACATTATTTCTTGAGCCAAGGTTGAAAGAAAATTTCAGGAGAAGATAGTTGATTGCCAGTGATAAAGCTATCGCAATAAATAAATAACAGATAAGGAAAATAGTCATAAGAACAGTTATTAGGTTGTCGGATGATGATTTGCTTTATTAGTTCCGGATTTGTGGACAAAAATAATGTGAATATTCAATGTTTCCATTTTAAAGTCTCTTTTTTATTGCAATCCTTAAGCCGGGTTTCTGGTACACATTAACGTATCCGCTTAATTTTAGTTTGGGGTTTGAAGTTTATATCCAAAAAGATTGCACTTTTGTGCCACATTTTTTTAGCCTGCAGACGGCTTTGGATGCAAGAAACCAAAACAAGTTTAATTAAGCCTATTATTTTATTATGAATGATTTAAAAAAGACCGCAACACAGATCCGCAGAGACATTTTAAGAATGGTACATGGCGCTAACAGCGGGCATCCGGGAGGTTCTTTGGGGTGTGCAGATTATTTTACAGCATTATTTTTTAAAATAATGAACCATAATAAGAATTTTTCGATGGATGGAAAAGGTGAGGATATTTTTCTACTATCAAATGGTCATATTTCACCAGTGTATTACAGCACCCTTGCCAGGGCTGGCTATTTTGAGAAAAGCGAGTTATCCACTTTCAGAAAGATCAATTCCCGATTGCAGGGCCATCCGGCTACACATGAACATTTGCCGGGCATCCGTATTGCTTCCGGCTCGCTGGGGCAAGGTATGAGTGTGGCCATTGGTGCGGCACTTACAAAAAAATTAAATAAAGAGAATTCCATCGTGTATTCACTGCATGGTGATGGTGAATTGAATGAAGGCCAGATCTGGGAAGCTATCATGTTTGCTGCTCATCATAAAGTTGATAACCTCATTTCAACAATTGACTGGAATGGTCAGCAGATCGATGGGCCTACAGATAAAGTGATGTACCTGGGAAATATCAAAGAAAAATTTGAAGCCTTCGGCTGGACAACTCTTGAAATGGATGGTAATGATATGGATGACGTGGTAGCAACACTTGAAAAGGCAAAAACATTAGCAGGTAAAGGAAAACCGATCGCTGTAATGATGCATACAATAATGAGTAAAGGGGTTGATTTTATGGAAAACGATCATAACTGGCATGGAGTAGCACCAAATGATGAACAACTTTCTAAAGCATTAGCACAATTACCCGAAACCCTTGGGGATTATTGATATTACTCTGAACGCAGACTAAACTCCTGTCTCGCTGCCTTTCTTGCCGGTATCCATGAAGCTGCCAGGGCAATAAATAAAACAGTTGCGGCTACTAAAACAAAATCCGGCCATTGCAATTTTACAGGATAATAATTAATTAAGAAAGAGCCGCCTTCTAAGGGGATCAAATGATAATTTATCTGCAACCATGCAATGATCAATGCAATAATGATCCCGGAAATTCCCCCGATCATTCCTATCAATAAGCCTTCATTTAAAAATATTTTTTGAATGAACCTATTATTGCCACCAAGTGCATGCAGTATGCTGATATCTTTTTGTTTTTCCAAAACAAGCATTGTTAAAGCACTTACGATCGTAAAAGAAAAAATAGCCATGATCAAAACCAGAATTGCATATACCACCCATTTCTCTGCGGTCATTATTGAATACAGGCCCCTGTTTTGTTCATACCTTGTTTCAACTATATAATTCTTACCTAAGCGTTGTTGTATTTGTTCTTTTACATCTTTTTCATTGCTGTTGTCATTAATAGCCAGTTCGGCAGCTGTATATTCATTGTTTTTGTAACCAAGTAATCTTTTTACAAATCCCAGGTTGGTAATTGCATAATTAAAATCAAATTCCTGCTGGATAACAAACACGCCGGCAGTATTTACCAGGTCAACACTAACGTTATTCACCGGGTCCAAAGACACAGATGAATCTTTTCTTGGCAAATAGGTTTTTAATTGTAATAAATTTTTTTCGGCTTCTACATGCAGGGCATCTTCTACACCTACACCAAGTACCATATAAGGAATTTCATCATTTCCAAGGCTAAACTGCCCTCGTACTACATTTCCCGGTAATCCTGATACTTCAGTATAATTCTCATCAACACCTTTAATGGTAACTGCCCGTTGAAAATTATATTCAGAGCTATCCCGGTTGAGCCCTGAATTTTGAAGCATTCCTTTTTCTTCAGCGATCAATGAAACATTTTTTACGCCACTAACGCTTCTGATACTTTTTATCTGTTCAGAAGTAAGTACAAGCACTTTGCCCTGCGCAGGCAATATTTTCATATCAGAATAAAAAGAAGAGTACAGTGATTTTACCATGCCTTCAAAACCATTGAATACACTAAGCACCAAAATGAGAGCAGCAGTGCCAAACGTCATGGCAACAATGCTGATCCAGGCAATTATATTAATTGCATTTGTTGATTTTTTTGCTTTGAAATATCGCCAGGCAAAAAGAAAGCTGGCACTTGTCCCCCTAATGGGGGAACGTAGTTTTGTCATACTTATTTATTTGTAAACATATGGTGATATTTATCCATGATCCCGGGCTACTGATTTCTTACTCTCCGTCAGGGGTTGGGGGTTTTTCTTCATTTATCTTCTTAAATAATTCTTCCATCTTGAATACATGGTCCAGGGTATCGTCTTTATAGAATTTCAAAACAGGTATGTTGCGCAACTGGTGCCTCACTTTAGCGGCCAGTTCTCTTTTTATTTCATGGTGACGGTCTTCAATTTTCTTTAAGCTTCCATCTACATTTTTTACTTGGAAAAAACTCAAATAGAATCTTGCTTCCAGGAGATCCGGAGTCACTTTTACTGATGAAATGGAGACCAGGCCGCCATCGATCATGCTTAAACCAAGTTTTTGAAAGATCGTATTCATTTCCTCATTCAATAAGCCGGCGATCTGTTTTTGTCTTTTACCTTCCTGCATATTCCCTCCTTCTTTAGTTCGCAGTAAAATTAATTACTTTTGATGCTTCTTTGGTGTAGATATAAACAATGAAACAATATTCACGGATTTTTGGCTATCTCAGTCATTATAAAGGAAAGGTTGCACTTTATTTTCTTTTCACATTGCTCAGCATTGTGTTTTCTATTGTATCCATTGGTATGTTAATGCCCTTTCTTCAATTGATCTTTCTGGGTGATAAAAGTGTAAAGATCGCTGGCAATAATCCCGTGGTAAGATTTATCAATGATTTTCTTACCGACTCTATTAATACGAGAGGTAATATTAAAACGTTAGGGTATATCTGCATTTTGATGGTGAGTTTTATACTGCTTAAAAATCTTTTTCTTTATCTATCCTATTACGTTTTAAATCCCTTAAAAAATAAGATTGTTAACCAGCTACGGGAAGACCTTTATGATAAAATACTTAAGCTTCCAATAGGCTTTTTTAATGAAAAAAGAAAAGGAGATCTGATGAGCCGTATGACGAGTGATGTTGGCGAAGTGGAAAGTTCTGTTGTCGGCACATTAGAAGGATGGATAAGAGATCCTCTTACAATAATTGTTACCCTGGTTGTGCTGCTTGTTATCAGTTTTCAACTTACACTCTTTATTTTAATACTTATTCCCGTGTTGGGTTTGGTTATCGGCCGAGTCACGAAATCTTTAAAAAAACATTCGCATGAGGTAGCAGGAAAATATGGAGAAACGCTTTCTACTCTTGATGAAACATTGGGCGGACTGAGAGTGATAAAGGCGTTTAATATTGAAAAGATACTTCGGTCTAAATTCTTCAACAGCAATGAGGAATTATTGAACGCAAAAAACAGGATAGGTTATCGCCGTGATCTTGCTTCCCCACTTTCTGAATTTATGGGAGTAATGCTTTTCACTGCAGTTCTTTATTATGGTGGCAGCCTTGTATTAAAAAATGAGATAGCATTGGAAGCAGCAGTATTTCTTGGTTATCTTGGTATCTTTTATAATATCATTAATCCGGCAAAAGCATTATCCATTTCTTTTAGCAATATGCGGAAAGGAGCTGCTGCCATCGCAAGAATTGAAGAGATCTTAAAAACCCCCGTTACTGTAGATGATAATCCAAATGGAAAACTTCTGAATTCATTTAATGATAAAATAGAATTCAAAAATGTAAGATTTGCCTACGATGATATGGTGATACTTGATAATATCAATCTTATAATCAATAAAGGCAAAACCA
>FKKE01008235.1_pt1 | contig 20178 bp, 25 predicted proteins | sample 1106331 | NCBI WGS metagenome assembly FKKE01 (sample SAMEA3931202, study PRJEB13176) | freshwater metagenome | biome: Drinking water system; feature: drinking water; material: freshwater | place: China | collected 2013-02-06 | reverse complement strand
CATTGGCGGATCGGAAAGATGGTCCGGCCGGACGATCATCCGAGGCCACGGCGGTTGCCGCAGGACCGCCGCCGATCCCAGGGCAGCTGCGACTAGACCGATGATCACCCCCGATGAGAGCCACTACCGTGTCGGGCGTAGCTCGGCGCCGAGGGTGGCCGCTGACCAGCGAATTCGGGCCGGGTGTCACATTCTCGGCGCCGCCGGTGTCTCGAGGGCGAGCACTATCGAACACCACCACGGAAGGCGGGACCATGAACACCACCGACATCACCCGGATCGGCGACGACAAGGCGGACGGGGAGCGGACGCACGTTGTCGTACTGGGTGCGGGCTACGCCGGCGCGATGGCGGCCAACCGGCTCCGGCGTAATCGTGCGGTCGACGTCACGGTCGTGAACCCACAGCCGTTCTTCGTACAGCGCATACGGCTCCACCAGTTTGTTTCGGGGACCGGTGATCCGCAGATCGCATTCGACGATGTGCTGGCCGACGACATCCGCGTTCTCGCCGACACCGCCACGCGCATCGACGCCGACGCACGGCGAGTCCATCTGGCATCGGGCGCGCACCTCGATTACGACTACCTGATCTACGCGATCGGCACCCGCCACCGCATCCCGAAGATCCCCGGGGCCGCGGACCATGCTCTGTTCATCGCAGATTGGGAGAGTGCACAACGCATACGCGAACGCGTCGAGGGTCTGGCGACGCACGAGACGGTCACCGTCGTCGGCGGGGGACTCACCGGGATCGAGGTTGCGGCAGAACTCGCCGAGAGCGGACACACCGTCCGGTTGGTGGGCGGCGGTGGGATCGCTGCTTCGGTGAGCGCCCGGGCTCGACGCGCCACGGAGACGCAGCTGAATCGACTGGGTGTCGATGTCCTGGACCAGGGACGTGTGGTCGAGCTCGGGGAGCGGACCGTCACCGTCGACATCGACGGTCGACGAATCGTGCTTCCCAGCGCGGCAACGATTCTCGCGACCGGCTTCGAGGCGCCGGAACTCGCGGCCGCCAGCGGCCTGGAGACCGACGAGATCGGCCGCCTGCGCGCCGACGCCGCCCTGGCCAGCATCGACGACGACCGGATCATCGGCGCCGGTGACGCGGTGGCTGTTGATGGCATGACGTTGCGGATGAGCTGTCAGGCCGCTGAACCACTGGGCGCCCAGGCCGCCGACGCGGTGCTCGCGAAGATCGCCGGTGCGCAGCCGAACCCTGTCGACCAGGGTTTCGTCGCGCAGTGTGCCAGCATCGGCCGACATGCGGCCACCCTGCAGTTCACGCGCCGCGACGATTCGCCGACGCGGGCGGTGGTGACCGGCCGTCTCGCAGCCTGGACGAAGGAGTTGGTGTGCCGAGAAACCGTGGCCAACATCCGGCGTGAGGCCGCGCGGCCCGGTAAGTTCAGCTGGTTCGGGGCAGCGAAGAGCGCGACCGCCGAACGTGAACCGGTCGGACGATGACGAACGGCCCGTCGACGAACGGAGTAGCCATGACAGGCGGTCAACTCGACCGTCGCGCAGCACGATTCGTAGAACTGCGGCCGTTGCTGTTCACCGTCGCCTATGAGATCGTCGGTTCCGCCGCCGACGCGGATGATGTCCTGCAGGAGAGCTACCTGAGGTGGGCGGAGGTCGACGACGTCGAAGTCGCCGACCCGAAGGCCTACCTTGCGAAGATCGTCACACGCCAGGCACTCAACACCCTGCGGTCGCGCTCGCGGCGTCGTGAGGAGTACGTCGGCCCGTGGCTCCCCGAGCCGATCCTGCTCGACGACCGCGACCTCGCCGACGACGTCGTACTCGCCGAGTCGGTGTCCACGGCGATGTTGGTGGTGCTGGAATCGCTGAGTCCGGACGAGCGTGCAGTGTTCGTGTTGCGCGAGGTGTTCGGGTTCTCCTACGCCGAGATCGGATCGATGGTTTTGAAGTCGTCGGCCGCGGTGCGCCAGATCGCGCACCGCGCCCGGTCGCATGTCGAGTCGCGGCGGCCCCGGTTCGAGCCGGTCGACGCCCAACGCGCCGGAGCGGTTGTCGAGGAGTTTCTCGCCGCCGCGCAGTCAGGTGAGGTCGAATCGCTCATGGCGCTGCTGTCGCCCGACGTCGTGTTCACCGCCGACAGTGACGGCAAGGCCACGGCGGTGAAACGGCCCATTCAGGGTTCGCTGCCGGTGGCGCGTCTGCTCACCGGATTCGCGCGAATCGGGACGACGATCGACGACTATCGCGCGGAGGTGGCCGTGCTCAATCACGAGCCGGGCATGCTCGTGTACTTCGACGGAAAACTGCAGGGCGTGTTCACGTTCCACATTGTCGACGGCGTGATCGACCAGATCTACGCGATGCGCAATCCCGACAAGCTCGCCGGGGTCGAGGAACCGCGAACGATCGCACGGTGACGTTCACCCGGCGCGTTTCTATGCGGGAACAAGGCGATGAGGGCCGCGCCGGGCCTTGTTCTGCGACGATGGTCCGATGTTGCACAACATGTCGACTCCCGCATCGCTCAGGTCGGTGCTGCGAGTTCGCGCTGGTTTTCGGCATGGCATGCCGACGACAGAGTTGCGGATGAATCTGGCTCCTGACGCGGTGTGGGCGACGATCACCGATGTGAACGCCTGGCCGTCATGGGGACCCACGGTTTTCGGGGCGCAGGTAGACGGTGACGTCGAGTTGGCGTGTGGGACGCGCGGAACGATCACGACCATCGCGGGGGTGCCCCTGCCGTTCGAGATCACCGAGTTCGTGGATCGACGGTTGTGGGCGTGGAAGGTGGCGGGTGTGAACGCGACGCGACACGAGGTTATCCCGGTCGCGGGTGGCTGCGTTCTCAGCTTCGGGGCACCGGTGTGGGCGGCGGCGTATCTGCCGGTTCTGGCCATCGCGTTGCCGCGCATCGAACGGATCGCGTCTGGATCAGGGGAGTGACGGTGGTGCAGGGCGTCGGTCACCGAGGTATGTCGGTGATCTGCGTTTACCGATGTCGCACAACGCAATCTTGACGATTCTCAGTCCGGTCCGCAGATGCTTGCATCGCGCCCGCCTGTCGACGTGGTAGCTGCACGGAGGACGAGTGAAATGGCGCTGTCGACCCTCTCATGGAGCGACGTACCGGGCTCTCGAACCCAACGGAAAACGGCTCCCTGAAGCACGTCGCTGAGTGCTCGAGCGGCGACGGCGACATCGACGTCCTGATCGATGTGTCCACGTTCTTTGCCTTCAGTGAGCAACGGTGTGACGTCGGTCAATAGTTGTGACTCATACAGTGCCGGCCCGAGCGCGGCAGTCCAGCCGAGCATCATCTGTCGACTCAACTCGGGCTCGGACTCCACGGATTCGCTGAACATCCGGAAGAAGGCCTGGATACGCGCTGGGGCGGTGCCGGTCGGCCCGTGGGTGACCTCGCCGATGGCGCGGTCGGCTTGTCATCCGACAGTTAGGAGGAGTGGCCAGCGACGCTGATCGAGTACGACACGATTGCACATACTTGACATAATGTATCTTATCGGCAAAATGCGTTGCCGTGCAGTATGATTCGTCACCAGTGACGAAACGCGACGTGAATTGGCAATTCCACCGGCGTTGGCCAAGCAGTGGCGGTAGACGCCCAGGATTGTGTCGTCGCCGTCCTCGCCGGATTTCAACTACCGGGCGAGTGTGTCTGCCGGTTAGATGTAGATTCCGAGCGGCGAAAGTAGTCATTTAGCCGTCGCGGTCCAGTCCCAGCCTCAGCGAGAACGTCTCCGGGATTGAGCACTGGGCATGCCTTCATCGCCAGGCACCCACATCCAATGCACCCTGTCAGCTCCCGCTCCAAGCGTTCCAGCTGTTGCCGTCGCGCCCGTAGGTCTTTCCTCCAGGCGCGCGAGGCGCACTGCCAGTCCTCATCGGTGGGCGTTGTGTCTAACGGAACTGCAAGGAACGCCTGGCGCACACTCGCCAACGGAACGCCCAGATGGCTGGCTGCTGAGATCAGCGATACTCGACGTATCATATGTCGAGCGAAACGGCGTTGGTTTCCGGCAGTACGGACAGAGGCGATCAGTCCCAGCTTTTCGTAGTGACGAATTGCTGATGCGGCCACCCCTGTGCGGTAACACACCTGACCTATCGTTAGAAGGTCGTCGTTGATTTCCTCACGAGATGATGTCATATCTCTGGGTTGGCTATCCGGAAGTACTCGGAGCGTAGTGATTGGCGGTTACACCCGAGACCGGCAACTCTCCTTCTGGCCAGTAGGTCTGGTTGTAATAGATCAACGGGGCGCGTACAGGACCGATCTCGACATTGGCGACCGCGGAAAGAACCAGCCAAGAGTCTCCGGCGGGTATCCAATCGGTCGCGTGAACATGCAAGGTCGCGGGCGCCGAGGCCAAGAACAGCTCGCAACTATGGTCGTTTCGGCCGGCCCGCCTGCGCCAACCCTGCGATTCAGTGAAACGAGCAGCCCCGCTAGTAGCAAAGGCTGCGGCGAGTTCAGATTGATGTTCGCCGAGTAGCACTACATGGAGACTTGGTGCGGAGAGTAACTGCATAGCTGCAGAGGCGTTCTGCGAGATTGAGAATGACACCAGGGGTGGACGTGCACTGACTGAGGCCAGACTCGATACAGTCAGACCCACTGGCGCATCAGCATCGGGGTGTATGACCAGTGCCACTCGCGCAGGATGCCTGCGAAACACGGTCTTGAACCGCTCGACTGATGCCTCATTGTGCTCATCGCCACGGTTGGATTCCGGCGTGTGCTGCGTTTCATTCAAAGTGCATCCTTCCGAAGGCCCTTAGAAGGGGATGGTGTAGTCGATGTAGCCGCGTCCGCGCCCTGCATGTCGCGCAGCACATCGTGCTCGTTGATTGTCTTGCCGCGGTCTGTGCCTGCGAATGAACGTAGGACTTCAACTTAGGTTGAAGTCAATCCGCGACAGCTGGCCATCGCTTATGGCGTGGGCGGACAGCCTGGCGCGGATCATCAGGGCAGTTGCTTACCTCGTGTAGCGGCTAGTCCGTGGATGAGGAGCATGAGTCCGTATTCGAATTCCTCGTCGAGGGTTTGGTTTGGCAGCGTGTCAGCAACAGCCACAGTGGCCGGAAAGCGCGACGTGTCCATGCTGAGATAGAGCTCGACCAATCGCGGAGCTTCGCTGTGATCGGTCAGCTTCGGGACCTTCATTTGAGCGGCGAACCCGATGACGAATCGGGCAAGCGTGGCGAAGACCATGGGCGCCTCGGTGATTGAGAAGCCGTGCGACAGGAGCATTGCCAGGATCCGTTCGCGCATCATCACCGCGTGCGGGCCAGTTGGCACGCGTTCGATCAGCAGTGGGGCGACGCCTTTGTGAGCCTTCAGCGCGGCGAAGATGGCGCGGGCGGCGGCGTGGCTATCAGCTTGCCAATCAGATCCTTCGAACTCAAATGTGATGTCGGCAAAGGTCTGGTCCACGATGAGATCTATCAATTCGGCGCGATCGCGCACCGCTCGGTAGAGCACAGTGGGGCTGGTCTGTAGTTGGTGTGCCAGTGCTCTCATGGTCAGCGCTTGCGCGCCCTTGTCGTCGACCAATGCCCGCGCGGCAGCGACGATGCGTTCTCGCGGCATCCGCGGCCTCCCAGGGCGACGAGGAGAGGTCTCGTCCGTGCTGTCGTCGGCAGGGCTCACCAGGAGAGTATCCCCGACACCGATTGGCATCCGCAATATCGGGGACGCTGTTACCTATACTTCTTGCGCTTGAGCCCCTTTTAGGTAACACTGTAACCGTTATGGACAAAGTTGAGGATTTCCGCAGTTCGGACTACATCGACGAGCAGTCGAGATGGGCCACAGTCGGCGAGCTGACGGTGCACTACAAGCGTCAAGGAGTGGGGCACCCCGTGGTATTGCTGCATGGCAGCGGCTCCTCGCTCCAATCGTTCGATCGAGTGACCGAGTTGCTGGTCGACTCGTTCGAGGTCGTGCGTCTGGATCTCCCTGGCTTCGGACTCACCGGCCCTCGACCCGATCGCGACTACCGGATTACTGCTGTCGCTGACGTGGTGGCGCAGGTTCTCGACGTTCTGGATCTCCGCCGCGCGGTGGTAGGTGGTAGCTCGTTGGGAGGCAATGTTGCATGGAACTTCGGGTTGGACTATCCGGATAGGGCCTCGGGTTTGGTTTTGATCAATGCGACTGGCTATCCGGGGAAGTCTCTGCCCCTCGCTTTGCGTCTCGCGCAGAACCCGCTCGGCCGGGTGTTGCTGCGCCGACTTAGCTCACCGCGGACGACGGCCCGCAACCTACGTTCCTTGGTGGGGTCAGGGTCGTTAGGTGTTGTTGACGACGCGATGGTTCGGCGGGTCTACGCGATGATGACTCGACCGGGAAATCAGCAGGCTTTCATCGACTTTGCCAATACCGAGCAGCTTGATCGCACCGGTGAGCTGTCGACGGTCGCGGCGCCGACATTGGTGCTGCGGAGTGAGGGTGTTGACGGCCAGCATTTCGCAGAACAGATACCGGGCAGTGTGGAACGCATCAATCCCCGAACCGGGCATTTGCTGCCCGAGGAGGACCCAGAGTGGGTCGCCGATCAGCTACGACAGTTTATGGCCGAAGTCATTCGAATCGACTCGACCAAAGACTGAGGGTATCCCGATGAAGTATTTCACTACGCGCGCCGAGAACGTACGACTGGACGACAATGTACGACGGATTCACCGGGGCTCCTACGTACGCACGGGTAGGTTTATGACCCATTACGAACTTGCCGGTCCGGAGGGTGGCGAGCTGATCGTTTTTGTCGGGGGGCTGACGATTCCCCTGTACTACTGGGACCGCCTGACACCGCGGATGCATGAGGCCGGTTTTCGAACACTGACGTTTAGTGGCTACGGGCGAGGATACTCCGATCGACCTCAGGTGAAATATGATGAGGTCCTGTTCGTTGAACAGCTGAGGGGTCTCTGTGTCGCACTGGGTGTGCAACCACAGCACGTAGTGGGAACTTCGATGGGCGCGTTGGTGTCCATGGCATTCGTTCAGCAGTATCCCAACGGGGTCGATTCGACCACGCTGATCGGACCAGCCGGGCTCGATGACAGCGTTCCCCGGGCAGCAGCGTTGCTGAATCACGACAAGCTGGGCGCTGTGATCGGCAAGGTGGCCGGACGCAGGGTATTAGACCGACATCTGGGCCGCAATGTCGCTGACCCTGTTCTGGGTCAGGAACTGGCAGGGATGATCGAGCATTGCTACTGCGTCGAAGGCTCCCTTTATGCGCTGTGCTCCACAGTCGCGGACTTCGCCTTGGCCGGCAGGCAGCAACTGTATGCAGACCATCACAGCGGGGGCGTTCCTAGTTTTCTCATCTGGGGGTCTGAGGATCAGGTGACGCCCATCAGTCGCTTCGATGACGTCGAGAGTTTGTTATCACCGTCTCAGGCCCTGGTGATTGAGCAGTGCGGGCACATGGCTTCGTTCGAGAAGCCCGAGCACGTCAGCTCATCTTTGATCGAATTTATGAACAAGATTCGAAGGGACCAACGATGACCGAAGGCATTGCTGATGTTGACGTTCTGATCGTCGGCGCTGGTCCCACGGGCAGCACTCTGGCGATCGATCTACTTCGCCGCGGTCATTCAGTGCTGCTCGTCGACAAAAGCCCCGGCAGGTTCGACGGTTCACGGGCCAAGGGTGTTCAGCCTCGGACACTCGAGGTATTCCGTGATCTCGGTGTCGTGGATGCTGTCGTGGCCGGCGGATCGACCTATCCGCCGATGGGTGCTCACGTCGGGCCGCTGACGATTCCGTTCGCCATGACCCCGGTAGGCCGGCCAACCGCGGATATTCCCTACCCCAACACCTGGCTGATCCCGCAGTCACGCACGTTGGCGATCCTGCACCAGCGGCTCGCCGAACTCGGCGGCTTCGTCGCTTTCGATACCGAGCTCATCTCTGTGGAACAGCAGCGCGGAAGCCTCGCTACCGCTACGGTGACTAACGCTGGGGGCGAACACACCACCCTCAGCGCCAGCTTCATAGTGGGCTGTGACGGAGCTAGCAGTGCGGTCCGTAAATCGCAGAACGTTGAGTTCGACGGCGACACCGACGACACCGACCGCATCATCGTCATCGATGCGGAGACCGGGGGTCTGCGCCGTCATCGGTGGCATGTCTGGCCCGGCTTGGGAGGCCGCTTCGTCGGGGCGTGTCCCCTACCGCAAACGAATCAGTTCCAATGGATGATTCGGATGCCCGAACAGGCCGAAATCAGTCTTGCCGACGACGATCTGAAGACATTGATCGCCACACGCACAGGTGACAGCCGTATCACCATCGGTCAGATCGCATGGCGATCGATCTTCCGCCCCAACATCCGCCTTGCCCGGCGATACCGAAGCGGCCGGGTGTTCCTCGCAGGCGATGCCGCTCATGTCCACACCCCTGCAGGTGCGCAAGGACTCAATACCGGCATCCAGGATGCGTACAACTTGGGATGGAAGATGTCGCAGGTGCTCGCTGGTGCGCCATCTGCAGTGCTCGATAGCTACGAGGACGAGCGGCGGCCCATCGCCGCACGCGTTCTGGGCATGTCCACCGACAAGTATCAAGGCCTCGCCCGTCTCGACCCTTCAGCATTACGGCGCGGAGATGACGAGCGTCAACTAAGGTTGACATACCGCGGCAGCACAATCGCCCCGGCCTCCGATCACACACAGACACTCCGCGTCGGTGATCGGGCGCCCAATGCCCGTCTCCTCGCCGCCTCGGGCGGCCCGGTCGAGGTGTTCGACCTACTGGCCGGACCGCAATTCACTCTGCTGGTCATCGGGCCTCTCGCCTCTCGGGATCTGTCCCAGATCGCGGCTCCCCCCGTTCCGGCGCCCCCCTGCACACGGTCACCATCAACAGGGCAGACAAAATCGAAGGTGCCCTCGAGACGGCCGATGTTGCAGGAGAATTCGCTAGCGCTTATGGGGTGGACGGCCGCGACAATGCCATGTTCCTCGTTCGTCCCGATGGGTACCTCGCAGCAATAGCCACCCGATGCTGGGCTACCACCATNNCCATCAACGGCATTCTGGCAGCCCTGACCCCTTCTGCCCCCTCAACACATGCGACTCAAGTGAGCAAGCATGCCTGATCGCCCATTGACCAGCCGCCCACCTGGTGACCGCATCCTGCTGCGTGGAGCACATGTCGTCACCATGGTTCCGGGACGACCAGATGCTGAACGCGTCGACATCCTGATCGAAGACGGTTGGATTCGTCAGCTGGCCGCGCGCATAGACGTCAGTGAAACCGACGTTGTCGATCTCGATGGCCGGATCGTTATCCCCGGATTGATCAATGCACACCTGCACACTTGGCAATCGACGCTTCGATCAATTGGTGCGGACTGGTCTCTGCAGGAGTACCTAGTTCGTGCCCACGGCGAGATCGCACACCGATTCACAGCTGAGGACATGCGAACGGCAACACTCCTCGGAGCCCTGAACCAAATCCAGCACGGAGTCACTGCCATCGGAGACTGGTGCCACAACTGCACCACCCCCGAGCACGCCGAAGCCGCCATCGATGCTCTCAATACCGCCGGGATCCGCGCGGTGTTCATGCATGGCACGCCCCACGGGCTTCGCGACCGCCCCCACGACATGCAGGCCTTTGATCGTCTGGCGAACGGGTCTCTGCGCAGTCACCGGCTGATCACGCCCGCGATGGCTATCTCCGGACCTCAACTGTCCTCGGTGGCGACCACGATCACTGATCTCCGGGCCGCGGCCGACCGTGACGTTCTAGTCTCCATGCACCAAAGCGCGGGTCCGCCCTCCCCCGGCTGGGCCGCAACGTCGAGGGCGAATCTGTGGGGTCCAAAAACCAATATCGTCCACGGAACCGGCCTTCCAGTGGAGCTGGTTCGCCATCTCGTCGAGCAAGGCGTGACGTTCACAACCACCCCCGAAAACGAACTGGGACAGGGCCATTGTTCAGATCTGGCCGCCAAATTGCTGAGCGTCAACTCCGCGCCATCCCTGGGTACTGACACCGAAATCGCCGTCCCCGGTGATGTTCTCGTAGCCGCCAGGATTCTACTCAGCGACCTACGAGCCCAGCAACACAACGCAGCCCACACTAGGACGGGACTCGGCGCGGCCAGGGTGTCACTAACCGCTAAAGATGCCCTATCGTGGGCCACCATCGAAGGCGCACGCGCGTTGGCCCTGAGCAACACAGTCGGAACCCTACAGACAGGCAAAGCGGCCGATCTCGTCGTCCTGTCCTCCGATCAGGCGAATCTCCTACCCGTCTCGCATCCCGTCGCCGCGGCCGTGCATGCCGATCCGTCGACGATCGAAGCAGTCATGGTCGGCGGGCGCTGGCGCAAACGAAACCATCGGCTCGTTGACGTGGACGTTCAGCGGCTACGGGCTGACGTCGACCAGTCCAGTGCGCGGTTGTTACAGGTTCTCTCCGCCGATAATCCGATCGCGCGCATCCGGCGACGGATCATCACCCGAGTCGTGACCAATCAGCTCCGCAAGCAAGCGGCCAATCTTCCTGCGCCATAACCGGGTTACAACGGTAAGCAATGTCAGCGACACACTTGGCGGCCAGTTCGTTGAGTGCCGGGCAATCGGTTTGATGCGAGCCATCGGCACGGCGAACGGCGACACTTAGCAGCTACGGACAGACTCGAAGACCAGCGGCCCCGGACCGAAAGGTAATGGTCACGGGGCGCCCGCCCGCTAGGGTCAGGGGTGGTGAGGCACCTGATCTGCTCACGACCCCTGACCTACACCCACGGCTCCTCTGGCAGTCGGCGACGTTGACGCTGCCGCGGAGCGATGTGGCGGTTTGTGCGGCACGCGTGCCTATTGCCGCTCGCTTGTGTTAAGAGGTAGGGAGTTGGCCGGTTAGTTGAGGGTGTGTAACACGATGAGCGACACGGCTAGCGTGGCGGTCACAAGTGCGGGGAGCGCCGCTGAGAGCGGGTCTCGTGCGCGAACGTGGTATCTCACTGCGCCGATCATGAGTGCTATTACCGCAACTGCGGTGACAACGCCTAGCGGAGCGAAGAAGAACGCACCCAGAATCAATCCTGCCGCAGCGGAGATTTCTGCGATACCGATCGCCACATTGCGTACTGGGCCCACCCCGAGGTGCTCGGCGTTGCGGCGCGCCGTACTGGTGTCGAGTAGTTTTGTTGCGCCGGTGACGGACATCAGAGCCGCCACTATGAACGAGAGAACAATCGTTGCGACGTCCATGAAATCCCTCCTTAGCTGGCCGACGTACAGGGGTTGCGTAGTTGACCGAGCCCTTCGATCGATGACTGGATGACACAGTCTGGGGTGAGGAACCTCGCAGGGGTACGCGAGTACCCGACGCCGGCCGGTGTGCCGGTGAAGATCAGGTCTCCGGGCAGCAGCTCACACACCGAGGACAGATGCGACACAAGGCGCTCCACCGAGAAGATCATGTCGCTGGTGCGGGCGTTCTGCACCACCTCGCCGTCAAGTGTGGTCGAGATCGACAGGTCATTGGGGTTATCGAGTTCGTCGATCGTCGTAATCCACGGGCCGATCGGACTGAACCCGCGGTAGCTCTTGGCGAGACTGAACTGCGGAGGGGTCCCCTTCATCTGGGACGTACGCTCCGAGATGTCCTGTCCGACACAAAATCCTGCGATGTGGGCCAATGCGTCTTGTGGGGTGATGTTGCGCCCTCGGCGGCCGATGACGGCAACCATCTCGACCTCCCAGTCACAGGTGTCTGTTGGTAGCGGGATGGGGTCACCGGGGCCGGCCAGTGCCGAAGCGAACTTGGTGAAGATCAGTGGTTGGTTAGGTAGGGCGAGGCCAGTCTCGGCGCTATGGTCTGCGTAGTTGAGTCCGACGGCGAAGATCTGACGCGGTGCTGTCACGGGCGGGCCCAGGATGCTCAAGTCCTCGAGCAGCTCAGCCTCAGTCAGCGTCATGTTCGGTTCGGGAATGGTGTTTGCGTAAAACTGTTTGACGTCAGCGACTTTAGCGATGACCTTGTTCGGATCGCTGGGCAGCGCGTCGGCAGATGCGCGGGCGATGTCGATGAGTCCGGCTGAGGTGATCAACACCGCGCGGCCGTCGACGTTGGCGATCTTCATAGCTCGTCCTTTGGCAGGTGAAACAGAGTAAGTGGTCGGTCAGGGTTTGAGGGGTAGGTCTGCGAGGCGGTCGGCGCACCACCGATGCACGACGTTCGAGTAGTCGTCGGTGTGGAAGAGCATCAGCTGGTGCACACCATCAGGATGGATGTGAAGTTGAACCGGCCCGCCGGTCGCGTCGGCAACCATTTTCGCGACCTCAGGGGAGAAGATTGGGTCTTTCTCGCCCACGGCGAACAGGATGGGTTTGGTGTTGTCCGCCAGAGGGATAGTTGGATCGAAGCGCAGCAATGACGCCCACGACTCGAGGTCATAGCTCCAGGTGTTGAGTGGGTCGTTGTGCTTTTGAACCCCTGCGCCGCGGAACCCGTAGTCCTCGTCGAAGTTGATGTACTGATCGATGTCGAACCGCAACGAGCTGCCGAAGTAGGCGATGATTTGGTCGAACGCGGTGGATCGGAATGGGTTGTCGGTCGGGATGAGTGGTGAGGACGGGATCGCGAAACCCATCAGGACGGCGCCGGCCAGGGTGTCTGATGCAGCGAACGCGCCGTAGGCTGCCGCCGCGCCCAACGACGAGCCTTTGATGAACACAGGCAAGCCGGTGCGGGTGGTGNNGCTCTGTCACCAACAGTGCGGCATCCACCCATTCTTGGAGAGTGAACTGTCCGGCGCGGCGATCGACACACGACCTACCGTGTCCGGGGGCGTCCATCGACCACACCTCAGCGCCCAGACTCGCATAGTGCGCGCCGAAACGATCATAGATACCGCCGTGTCCGCCGATGCCGTGCNNCATCCTGCCCCGGGTACCGGTAAGCAAAGGTGTCGCCAACGAGGTGTTCTTCACGTTGCATCTGAAGCTCCTTTGTGAATGAGAATGCTCTAATCAGTGGGCGTGCTGTCGGTGCGAAGTTCAGGCCGCAAACTTTCGCGCCGGGTCGCCGGCATTGGTTCGCCGTCTGCCAGTCCCGCGGTAAAGATGGGGCTCCACTGGCCACTGGTGTCCCCAAGAGCCTTCTCGCGCGCCCACACGAAGTGGTGTCGCGCCGAAGCAAGCAGCAGCGGACCTGCGATCAAACCCGCTGCGACGAACTTGAGATCGCGTCGGCTTGTTTCGAACAAGATGCTGCCGGCACCTCCGATCCCCCAGGTCCACAACACCGCGTTGTACGGCGCCAGGAGCCGCGGGGGAAGCCCCTCGGCCTCGTCAAGCCATGGAAAGACCCCGAGCCGCCGCGACCACGGCCAGTCGATGAAGTGCACGACCACCGAGGCCACCGACACTCCGGCGTTGAACGCCATCACCACGTCATCAGCACGTGAGCGATCCCCCACAGCACTGCGCAGCATCAGCGGCGGCGACACCGCCCACAACACATTCGTCGCACGCCGTCCCAGCCATGGCTCGAGAAACACTCCGACACCGGCCCACCGCTCGAACCAGTTGTGCCCGGCACCACCTGCGGTTGCGACCGCATTGAACCAACGGACTGACGTGGGTGGCTTCGTTCGACGCAACATCGCGCCTCCTAAAAATTGATGCACATCAACATTGAGCCCAGGTTAACCACGGAAGTTGATGGTCGTCAACATCGCATCTACACTTCAGGTATGACGACTACGAAGCGTCGCGGCCGGCCACGCGCGGATGATGCTCCTGCTGCATTGCCCGACATCTTGTCCAAAGCCCTGAAGATGTTCGCCGCCCACGGCTTTGATGGCACGTCGGTCGCCGAGCTCAACCGCGAACTCGGGGTCAGCCACAACCTGATCCATCAGAGATTCGGCTCGAAGGAGGGGCTTTGGCACGCGGCCGTCGACGCCGCGTTCGCAGAAGTCGCCGAGCAAGTCACTATCGACGCTGCTCTGGCCGAAACAGACCTCCTTGAAGCCGTCCGCAGGGCAGTCCGTCAGTTCCTGGTCTTTCACGCCCATCACCCGGAGCTGCTACGGCTGGTCACGGTCGAAGGCGCCAACCCCAGCCCACGGTTGACACACCTCTACGAGGCCCACGTTCAACCCATCTACGCCCGACTCACGGCGCCACTCAAAACGCTTGTCGATACCGGCGTGCTCAGTTCAGCGGACGTGCGCAGCCTGCACTTCCTCGTGGCGCACGGCGCTACCGCCCCATTTAGCCTGCTGCCCTTTTCGCGATTGCTCGAAAGCGCAGACGATCCTACTTCCCCAGCCGCCATCGAGCACCATGCTGAGTTCGTCGCGGACTTGCTCGTCAACGGCCTGCGATCGCGGATCGCCGAAGCGGAGAATCAGTGAAAGTCACCCTCACCTTCGACAACGGCCCAACGGCAGCCACCGCGGAAGTCCTCGACATCCTCCACTCCAGGGGCGTGAAGTCCACGTTCTTCGTGATCGCCAGCCAGCTCGCTGAACCATCAGCACGTGCGCTCACTGAAAGGGCTTCGTCGGAGGGACATTGGATCGGCAACCACACACTGACCCACAACATCCAGTTCGGCGATGCTCCAGCAGATTTGAGTCTCCCCAATCGAGAGATCGGCGGCGCCGAATCGCTCATCGGTGACTTGGCGCAACCAGTGAAGCTGTTCCGCCCCTACGCTGGAGGCGGAGTACTAGGTCCACGAGTATTCAGCGCCACTGCAATCGACTACCTACAACGGCACAACTACACCTGCGTGCTGTGGTCCAGCATCCCGCACGACTGGGACCAACCCGACCAGTGGGTACAACGCTGCCTCGACGACATCGACAGGCAAGACTGGAGCGTCGTGGTCATCCACGACCTGCCCACTGGAGCGATGCGGCACCTGCCGATGTTCCTCGACACCCTCGCTAACCGCGGGGTCGAGATCGTCCAGGACATTCCCGAGAGCTACACCCCCATCCGTAACGGCACCCTTCTCGCCGGTCTCGAGGCCCTAACAACCGCGACGCGATCCGGCGGCGCCGGACTCCCCGATCGTGCACGCCCACAACGTCATGGACGCCGCGATACGTCTGACCGAGACCACCCGAGATGAGACGTCATGACAGCTTCCTGGACTACCACTGACATCAACACCTGGGCCGACCGACTGCACACCGCGCTCGTTAACTCCGCGCCGATCCCGCCGATCACCGAGAGCATCCCAGACCTAGACGTGGCCCGCGCCTACGCCATCCAGCAACGCAATCTCCAGCGTCACTTGACTGCCGGCAGCAAACTTGTCGGCCACAAAATCGGCTTGACCTCTGCGCCGATGCAGCAACTTCTCGGAGTCGATGAACCCGACTATGGATTCATCCTGGACACCATGGTGCGCCCTGACGGCGGTTCGATCCCGAGGTCATCATTCTGCGCTCCTCTCGTGGAGCCAGAAGTCGCCTTCCGGCTACGGAAGCCACTGCGAGGTCCCGGCGTGAGCGTTGCCGACGTTCTCGACGCCACCGATGCCGTGGCGGCATCTCTCGAGATCGTCGACAGCCGCGTCGCGGACTGGCGTATCACCCTTCCCGACACCGTTGCCGACAACGCGAGCTCGGGAGCGGTCGTCCTCGGCCCCTGGGTGCCCATCGACCAAGCCCCCGACCTCGACGATGTCAATGCCTCACTGGTAGTGAACGGCACCGAAGTGGACCGCGGCGCGGCCGCAGCAGTCCTTGGCCATCCCGCCGAAGCGGTGGTCTTGCTGGCCAACGCCCTGGGGGCCTTCGACACCGGTCTCGATGCCGGCGAGTTCGTCATATCTGGGTCTATCACCGCCGCGGTGTTCGTCAACGCAGGTGACATCGCCGCCGTAGAACTGTCCGACCTCGGCCGGGTTTCCATCGACTTCACCTGAGAGAGCCAGCGCTCTACGTGACGAGCTACCTTGTCGGCACTTCAAACCGTCTGTTACGGCCGCACGGCCCCAGTCGGCTGCAGCGCAACATAACGTAGGTTATCGGCTAAATGTATGGCTAGTTTCGGGCCAGTCTAGCGGCTAGACTGGGTGCATGACGACAGTGCCTCTCGGCGAAGCCAAGGACAAGCTCTCCGCGCTGGTCGACAGCGCCGAGAGCACGCACGACATCATCACGATCACCAAGCACGGCAAGCCCGCCGCGGTGCTCATGTCGGCCGACGACCTCGAATCACTACACGAAACGATCTACTGGCTTTCACGTGCCGGAACCCGTGATGCCGTGGCGGCCGCCGACGCCGAGTACGCCGCCGGCCAAACCATCTCCCTTGAGAACCTGCGCGCCGAACACGGCATGCCGCCCCAGTGAGCGACAACCCCATCGACTCGGCCGACCCGTACCGCGTCGAGGTCGCATCCCCCGCACGCCGCGACCTGCAACGCCTTCCGTCCCGAATCGTCCACGCCGTCATCGAGTTCATCTCCGGACCCCTCGCCGGCAACCCGCACCGCCTCAGCAAACCGCTCCGCGACGACCTCGACGGCCTCCACAGCGCACGCCGCGGCGACTACCGCATCCTGCTGCGCATCGACGACCCCAACCACACCATCGTCATCGTCAAAATCGACCACCGCGCCCACGCCTACCGCACCTAACCCACAGCGCCACAACATATCCCCGACAACAGGAGGAGTATTGTGAACGACGCCGGCCGCACACTCGACCACGCCATCGACGCGCTCTACGACCCCATCAACGCCCTGCAACGCCAGGTCCTCGACATCGACCGCAGCTACCGCGACCTCGCCCAACGCGACGACCTCGCCGTCGACACCCTCGGCGCACCTACGACCCCCGCAGCAGCCATAGCCGGCGTCACCGAAGCCCTGGCATCTCTCCGCGACGCGCTCCGCGCCGCCGAAGAACACCGCGCCACCGCCAAGCAGTACGCAGCACGCCTCTACATCGAGTCCATCCCCTGACGAACGGCCGCACCCCATGGACGACAAGCCAATCCGCGCCGACCTCGTCGCGCAAGCCGCCGATCGCATCCGCATGCTTTCAAGCTCTGCGCTTGCTCTCATGTCAAAACTGTTCCACCGCAGCGAAAAAGGCAAGGGCCAGTATCTCACGATTGGAGTAGTGTTGCGTCACATGACGATAAGGACGATCACCACTCGGGCTCTGGTCACCGTCGCCGCGCTATCGGCGTTGCTGCTCGCAGTCCCGGCCACAACTCAGGCAGCCCCAGCGCCCCGACTCGGCATCCTCGGGGACGACATCTGGGTCATGAGTAACAACGCCTTCTGCCACGGGGCCATCCACGTGGGCATCGACACCAACCCCGCCAAACGAGGCCAGGCGACCATCTCACTGACCTCGCGCGGGTTCACCGGCTCACAACCCGATTGGGGGCGTAACCCTTCCTGCCGGGTCAACGTCGCGATCGGCTACTGGTCGGGCATCCAGTACCGCGAACGTGTCGTGCCGATGAACCTCGGACCACGACCAGAAGCGCCAGTCCGCGTGAACCTCCGGGGAGTCGGACAAGGCTTCAACCTCATGTCCTACTTCCTATGAAAGAATCCCGCCCTGGCTCCGGTGCGGGAGCGTTTTCCTGGTCGTTGTCGGCCGAGGTGTATATCGTTCACAGCATGGCGAGTCCGTCTTGGATCGAATTGGTAGGCCGCAATTTCGCGGCGGGGGTTCTGTATTTGTCGGGGAGGTTGTCTGTCACCCTCGACGGCTCGGCAGAACACTTTAGCTTCTGGCACGGCCCCCGCGAGCAGTGGTGGATCGAGAGCGGCGATGATGTTGTGTACGTGAGTGCGAGTGGAGAGTCGCCGATCGCGCGTGTGGACGGGCGCATGCAATACGTCCATGGTCGCGTCAAGCTCGGCGCTGCCGCGCGCAGTCCACTCGATCTCCTCGGCCCGAACACACTACTTGCCAGCAAGTCCCAGTCATTGGAAGTACGCCGTGAACCGACACCTGTGACGGTCGAGGGGCGGCGAGCATGGTCGACAGAGCTGGGCTCAGAAGCCGCCGCCCCCACCGTGGCCGTAGTCGATGACGCCACCGGCGTTCTGTGCCGCTACGAAGCCGCCAGACTCTCCCTGGCGGTGTCCGAGCTGGTCGAACACAAGAGCTTGCCCGCCGATCGTTTCGCATGGACCGGCCCCATCGCCGAGGATGATTCCCGCGAGGGTAGCTCCCCCGCGGCTAGAGCTTCGCGTCGTCTCCACCAGCGAGAGACCACCGCCGCCAAAGTCGCTGCGCTCGATCAGCCCTTCGATGTTCTGCGCACAATCCTCGAGGCCGACAATGCCGTGCACGCCCGCGCTGCGCTACGCGAGCTTCTCCACGTCAACGAGTCTGGTGCGGATGCCGTCGAGAGCATGCCCCTGCGGTTCTTCAACCCCGAATATGCGACCAACCTGCGCGGCCAGCTGAGAGCTCTCCACGACGCAGTGGAACCCCAAGACTAAGACCAACCCATTTAAGGACGTCATAAGCGCACCCTCAGAATCGGTGCGATCCTTGCACTTTCAAATACGCTCCGGCAGCCTCGGTTCGCAAGAATGGTACGCACGTTCAGTCGCAGAGCCGTAGTCTCGGAGACTCATGACCGATATGGGGAATCGGGGGGAGTATAGGAGTCGCTGACATGAAGGACGGAAAGCTGCGCACCTTCTCCACTAGGCTGCCCAACGATCTGATCCACCAAGTCAAGGTTCGCTCAGCGGTCGATGATCTCACGGTGCAAGAAATAGCTGATCAGGCCCTATGTCTGTGGCTACGAACACGAGCATCCGCAGAGCCGCTGATGCGCGATACCGGCACGTACTCCTAGCCGCATCGCGTAGTCGCGTCCTCGGACGCGACTTCCTTGTCCTGCGTCACATGAGCTCTTCACGCTCTATGTGTCACGTATCGAAAGACCGTTGCGCGGCCGTCAGCTTCGCTCTCGCCGAAATGCTTACATTCAAGCCTTTTGCTTGAATGCTGACATTCCTGCTTTCAAGCTATTTGATGCAATTTCTTGCATGTCTACATGTCATTTGTCTGACAATTACGCATGTTTGGATGCAATAAATAAAACAGATTCGATCGCATTCCTATCCCGCTCTCAGATATTTACTATCCGTTTGTCAGGTAAATAACTGGTCCCGATTGGAGTCATGGATATGCGTGCATTTGCAAAAGGTTTGTTGGGCGTCGTAGCAGCAGCGGCAGTGCTTCCGCTGAGTCTGGGGTCCGCGTCAGCGGCGACCAGCACGGGGTGGATCGGCGCCACCCCGCCCAACGCCAGCGGTCAGACGTTCCTGACCACCTCCACGATCAACAACGCCCCCTTGTCGGCATCAACGCGGATGTACACACCATTCGGCAACTCGGTCCCCAGCGGCCAGATGGGAGTCCGCGCTCGGCTGTTCAAATCCGGCGCCCTGTGCCAGATCACCGCCTACAACTTCAACACAGCACCAGCATCGCAGCTGGTCAACTCCACCTCAGGGGACTGCGGCGACGGCTTCTACAACAGCCACGGATTCGTGCGCTACTGGAACGGCAGCGACTACGCCGAGTTCCTGACCTTCCCCACCGACCCGCTGGTCTATCCCGCGACCCCGGCGCGAAGCTTTACCGACAACGGTGAATCGCGAGGCTCCGCCGAGAACATCAAACGCGAAGAAGACCTCCCCGACCTGATCGAAGCGATCGGCGTCAACGACAAGACCGGCTTCATCAAGAAGAGTGACCTGCTCGCCGACGTCCCGGAGAACCCCGAACAGGCCGCCGCAGCGGCAGACCCGGCACCACGCACCATCACCCTCTACGCCGCCGACGGAGTTACCGCCGTCGACACATTCCGAATCCAGTAGCCCGTCATGATCGCCACCAAATCCGCGGCTCGCACCCTGTGGGTGCTCACCGCGGCACTATGCATGACGGTCTCGCTGATGACCGTCGGCGCCGGCCGCGCCGAAGCGTCAACCTACTGCTACGGCGACGACTCGATGTGCTGGTCCGTCGGAAACACCCAGGTTGTGTTTGAAGGCGAGGTCGACATCATGCGAGGGCCGGTGCCCGGCATCTACTACGACACCGCCCAAATCAATGTCCGATGGACTGTCGATTCGGCAGGGCACAGCGTGACGGCATCGAGCGTGTTCATTGAGCTGTCGCTA
>FKKE01002127.1_pt1 | contig 20187 bp, 24 predicted proteins | sample 1106331 | NCBI WGS metagenome assembly FKKE01 (sample SAMEA3931202, study PRJEB13176) | freshwater metagenome | biome: Drinking water system; feature: drinking water; material: freshwater | place: China | collected 2013-02-06 | reverse complement strand
TGCGCGCGCTGGTGGAAGGCATCGACAAGACCGGGTTCTCACGCGATGAACCTTGGAAAATGACCGGCAGCAGCTTGCCGGAACATGAGACCTTTTTCTTCTATCTCCAACGAATCTGTAATCACTGCACCTATCCTGGCTGTTTGGCGGCTTGCCCCAGAAAGGCCATCTACAAGCGTCCTGAGGACGGTATCGTCCTCATCGACCAGAACCGGTGCCGTGGGTACAAGAAGTGCGTCGAGCAGTGCCCGTACAAGAAGCCGATGTATCGGGGCACGACCCGCGTCAGTGAAAAGTGTATCGCCTGCTATCCCCGCATCGAAGGGAAAGATCCGTTGACCGGTGGTGAGCCGATGGAAACCCGTTGTATGGCCGCCTGTGTCGGAAAGATCCGGATGCAGAGCCTGATGCGTATCGGAGACGATGGCCTGTGGGCGGAAGATCGTTGGCACCCACTGTATTATGCGATCCGTGTTGAGCAAGTTGCATTGCCGCTATATCCGCAGTGGGGGACAGAGCCAAACGGCTATTACATTCCGCCTCGGCATTCGCCTCGCGGCTACGCTCGCCAGATGTTCGGTCCTGGCGTGGACAATGCCATTGAAAAGTATCTGGTTCCAAGTCGGGAGCTCTTAGCAGTGCTCCAGCTCTGGAGAGCAAGCCAGCAAATCGTCTTTCGGTACGATGTGATCCCGGGGCCGAAGGTGTTCGAGACCCAGATTCACGGAAAGCGATTTGAGATGTACAATGACACCGTTCTTGGATTCAACAAGTCCGGGAAGGAAGTCGCTCGTATTCAGGTGGAAGAGCCGATCTACATCCGGCCAGCCGAACGGGTGACCTGGTTGTAAGTCAGTAAGGTCGAGACCGGTAGAAAACGGGGTGGAGCTCAGAAAAAGAGCTTCACCCCGTTTTGCTTTCCAGTGAGTCCATTCTACCGGCAACAATGAATGATAAGCGATCCTCTCATATGAAATGACCGGTCCACCTGTACGTATACGGCCATCTCACGGATAGTAATAGAGTCTGATTCCCTCCGGCAGACCAGTCTTTCGACTCAGCACTTCCTGAATCTTCTGCACGCTTGACGACCGGCAGGACCTCCAGTAAAGTTTTAAAAGGAACGTACGACCGCCGCTTATAACCTGGGAGTAACTTCAGCGTGACCGTAGGACCGCAGTCGGCTCTCCCATTTGCAGCACAAGCCATCCCATTCAACGAGTATCTGGCTGCCGGTAAAATTCCCGAGGGCTATCTCGCCAGCGAATATATTGCGCAGCAATTCGTGGAACGGCTTGTTCACTATATTCTCAGTGTCCCCGCCGGGAACTATTCCATGGGTGAACTCAGCCAGCTTCTGGAACAGCTGGACCCTCGTGCCCAGGTCTTCTTTTTTAAGAAATTGAAAGAGACCAGTCCGGATTGTTTGAAGGATTTTGCGCCCCTCTATTATGGTTTCATGAACGAATTCGAGTCCCTGCTTTTTACCTAGCTTCATCGCCATCCCCTCGCGGCACTGGTCGCCGTAGTTGTCTCGGCAGCTCGCCTGAAGAGCTTCGGATCAGGCTCTCCGCATTCCCATCATTCCCGTAGGAAATCCAGACGGGCTTGGATCCATGCGGAGAACCCTCTTGGAAAGGAAGCGTCACCACTGCTTGGCGAGTGCCTGTCCCATCGAGCCGCCAGAGACAAATGTTCAGATCGCATTACCTCTCTCACCGAATCAGAACAGAGGCGGGATTGGCAGAACAAAAATAAGGTAAAAATAGTTGCGAATCGGCCTTAAGCAGGCATGAAATGAGCACTTCCGAGGGATTCGGGAGAAAAATTCTCCTTGTGGTAGCGGCAATCTGATGTATAATTGCCCCTCATCTACTGGAAAAGGAGTGTTATGAATCCATCCCTACAACGAGCGGTTACCAGCTTTTATAACCTGATTTATGAAGCACAAACCTTTGCCACGGCCATGGCACGGATCGATACGGCGGAGCAGGAGCACTATGCGGGGCGTATAGAGGGGCTGAATTGGGTCCTTGATCGTTGCCAAGAGCTTGAAGAGATGGATACCAACCTGACCCCATCATCGCTTCAACGTATTTTGGGTGAAGTGAAGTCCGACCTTGAGCATGAGTTGTCGGTTCAACGGCGGGAAAAAGGCCGCCGAGCGGACGGACGTGAGGAGGCACTCAATTTTGTCGCGGACTATCTGTCGAGTCTGATCACCGCGACTGAAATTGAGTCTGCCAAAACTCCCGCCTAGGACATACGATTTCTCTCCACGGGGCATGCATCAGAAAAGCCAGGGTGACTGATGGCCCCGTCGAGTCCGGCACCCTGTCGTCAAGCTCGTCTGTGTGTCTTGGACGTATCCGTGTCGTTCAGCCAGGTCCGAGCATGGCGGCCTGGTCACGCTTGACCCTACGACGGGGATTTCGGATAGAATGAACCATGTTTCAATCGCCGCGTAAACCAGGGGTGCCCTGGATACCAGGTCGTCCACAGGCTCAACGGAGTCGGCCCCGTTCTTCTCCGGCAGGTCAGCAGGACCAGTTCGGGTCCTTGAATGCCTCACTCCTCTTCTGCCCCCGCTGCCGAGTCGCAACACCGACGAGAGAGCGGCTGCTGCTCGTCCTTCCCACGGGAAATCTGTACGAATATCTCTGCGCACACTGTGGGACCTCCACCGGGTCAAAGACGGAGAATCCTGAAAAGCCTGTTCACATCGTCGCACCATAATCTCTCCCATTCTGACCCTGGTTCGCGTCGCTTGCCGAGGAGCCACGGGCTCACCGAGGTCGGTCTTCATACGAACCGCTCGTGGGCCGCTGAGGAGGTGACGTCTAAGGTGTTCCAGAAAGAATAGGATGTCCATGATCGTGGAAAGCCACTGAAGGTCGAGCGGCAGGGACCGACTGCCTCTCGCCGGTCCTTTACGACAGGTCTTCAGCGGAATTGCGGCAATCGGGTAGGATACGGAGCCGGAAGGAAAGTCCCTGGTGGGGAAACAGTCACTGAATTTGTGCCAAGGGGATCCCTTCTTCGATCAGCATCACGGGAATATTATTGCGGATGGGATAGAGCAGTGCTCCGTCCTCACGGACCAACCCCGCCTCAAACGGTTCGGTGACAGAGCGATTGCCCTTGTTTTTTAATTCACCTCGAGTGACCCAGGAATTCAGCGTGACAATGACGGCATCCTCGGCCACCGCCACTTTTTGCTTGGTCTCAGGGCAACAGAGGATAGCGAGTAGATCCGGATTGATGTTCATGAGATCGATCCTCCCTTCGGTTGCAACGCATCATCATTGGCTATAATGCCACCAAGTACAAGAGGGTCTCAAGGCCTCTCAAGCAAGGGCAAACTCTGCTAGACTAACGGCAGTGCACGGGAACCGGCGGGATATGCTCACCTTCTTTTGGAAAACATGTGTGACCGGGCTCATCCTGCTTGTGCCTGCCTGGGCTACCCTATTGATTCTGTCGACCCTCTTCACGGCTCTGGATCGTATCGTGGGTCGGTATTTGGTCAATCCGCTTCCTGGTCTTGGCCTGGTGTTCCTCGTTCTCCTGCTCATTTTGGCGGGAATGATCGGCGACCATATGATCGGTCGCGGCCTATTCGAAAGACTGGAACGGCGGATCGAACAGATCCCGCTCGTGCAAAGTATTTACCTCACGCTGAAAGGCATGACGGATCTGGTCAATTTCCGGTCACGCTTCGGGCAGAGTCGAGTCGTGGCCTTCCCGTTTCCGCGTGATGGATGTTGGGCCCTGGGGTTTGTCATGGGTACGGCCCCGTCGGCTCTCCAGGTGGACGCCGCGCGGACGCTTGTGATGGTGTTTGTTCCGACGGCCATTCATCCGTTTACGGGCTACCTGGCGTTCATTCCGGAAACCGCGCTCAAACCAATCAACCTTCCGGTTGAAGAGGCTATGAAAATGGAGTTCTCCGCCGGATTTTACAGACCCCGGACCGGCTGGCTCGCGACAGCCCCGTCCGTGCTGCCCTAGGCGATGGATCAAGCGCCGTTCATCATCAGACCCGCCACGGTGGACGATGTCGAGACTCTCGTGGACTTCAATGCGGCAATGGCTTTGGAAACCGAGCAGCGCAGGTTGGACCTCGATCGGCTTAGGGCGGGGGCGCGGGAACTTTTGACACATCCTCAGTATGGCTTTTATATCGTGGCAGAAAGCCCCGGTGAGGGAACCCGAACCGCCGTCGGCCAACTCATGATCACCTTTGAATGGAGTGATTGGAGAAACGGAGTGTTTTGGTGGGTGCAGAGCGTCTATGTCGCACCGGAATGGCGCCGCCGGGGAGCGTATCGAGCGATGCATGAGCACATTGCCGCGCAAGCGAAAAGCGATCCGCACGTATGTGGACTGCGCCTCTATGTGGAGCATCAGAATCACAATGCCCAGACGGTCTATCGGCGCGTGGGCCTTATTCCGGCCGTCTATACCGTCTACGAACAAGATTTTGTTCTTGGTGGATCGGGATCCTCGAAATAAACGTGAAGGAGCCGCAATGAGAAGGAGCCGCTGCGTTCTTAGTCTTGTGCTCATCGGTATGCTGTATCAAGGGTGTGCGTTTATCCGTGGGAACTACGGAGAAGAATTAGGCCAAGGGGACATCACCACGATTCAGAAAGGCATCAGCACGCGGGCGGATGTGGCGGCGGTCCTGGGCGCTCCGGATCGAATTGTTGAAGCCAATGGCCGTGAAATATTTCATTACTATCACTACGACATCAAATCCGGGTCGATCCTTGTTTTCTCACGCACCAACATCAAAAGCGACGACACCTTCGTCATTTTCGATGGCACGGGAATCGTCGAGGAGGTCGTCGCCGGAAAACGAAAAGGTCCGCTGGAGTTTCAATTCTGGCCCTTCGACTGGCCTTTCCGCTGATGCCTTCTCCGGGTTCACCATGTTGAGAACCGCATTGAGTTGGGTGATGCTAGTCCTGGCGGTCACGTCATGGGACGGATGCTCGCAAGGCCCCGTGACAGTGCGGCGAGTGACGCTTAATCAGACGATCTCCGCCGACGATGTGGCTTTTATCGTGCCGGGGAGGACCGATCTCTCCGCAGTCGTGGAGAGACTGGGGACACCGAACGAGATGCTCGCTTCGAAAGAGGGCGTGGTCACCCGGTACTACTTCGCGGATGGGAAATACTTCAAAGCGAATTATGCATGGGGTCTTCGTTTTCTCATGCCCTTCTTTACCCCCGACGTTGATTTGGGGGGCGGCGGGATAGGGAGAGACGTGCTTCAAGTCACGTACGATGACCACTGGTTCGTCCGTGATCATGCCTTTTCGTTTCATGCCAATTCGTCGGAATTCGTCGTCTGGCCGTTCAAGGACTGAGCGGGCGAGTACGGCTAGGTAGACGTACCGTATGAATTGCCCTTGTCTCGCCGGGTCGTTATAATGTCGCCCCATGGGCCAGGGAACGACAGATCCCGCTCCGCGCCGGACACCCGACGACCCCTCCGCTTCCTATATCCCTGCGGATAAAGACACCGAATTTCTCCAGCGAGACGAGCTCCGTCCCATTCGCATCGGTCTCGAACTGTTGAAGCCGGAACTCATTCAAAAAGAAGAACGGATCGAGTCCACCATTGTCGTCTTCGGCAGTGCGAGGCTGCATGAGCCGGTGGTGGCCGAACAGGCGCTCAGGCAGGCTGAAGCGGAGGCGGCCCGCATGCCGACGGATCCGGCATGCCGGCGGAACGTGGCCATCGCGAAGCGGCAGCTCGAACTCGCCAAATATTATGAGGTGGCTCGAGAATTCAGCCGGCTGGTTTCGTCCACGTGCCAGGTCGACGGGCGTTGCGACTATGTCGTGGTCACCGGCGGGGGCCCCGGCATTATGGAGGCCGCCAATCGCGGGGCCGCCGACGTGAATGCCAAGTCAATCGGACTCAACATTACGCTGCCCCATGAGCAACGTCCGAACCCCTATATCACGCCTCGGCTGTGTTTTCAGTTCCGGTATTTTGCCATCCGGAAAATGCACTTCCTCATCCGGGCCAAGGCCCTGGTCGCCTTTCCGGGAGGATTCGGCACGCTGGATGAACTGTTTGAAACATTGACCTTGCTCCAAACGGGCAAAACCGACAAGGTCCTCGTAGTCCTGGTCGGGCGAGACTTCTGGGAGAGACTGATCAACTGGCAGCTGTTGATGGACTACGGGCTGATTGCGCCGGCGGATCTGGATCTCTTTCACTATGCGGAAACGGCCCAGGAAGCCTGGGCGCTGATTGCACGCCACAACGGAGTACCCACCACATGAAACTCTCATTTTACGGCGCAGCGCGGTCGGTGACAGGGAGTCGCCATCTAGTGGAGGCTCCGGGGTTCCGGCTCCTGCTCGATTGCGGGATGTTTCAAGGCCGCCGTCAGGAAGCATACCGAAGGAATCAGGATCTTGGATTCGACCCCAAGTCGCTCGGGGCCGTACTGCTCTCGCATGCGCATATCGACCACTCAGGGGCCTTGCCGGTGCTTCCGGGACAGGGATTTTCTGGGAAAGTGTACCTGACGAGGGCCTCCGCGGACCTGGCCGGCATTATGCTTGAGGACTCCGCACGAGTGCAGGAATACGACTGTCGATACGTCAATAAACAAGAACGCAGACGCGGAAAGACCTGTGTCCAACCTATTTATGATGCGGACGATGTCCGCAAGATTGTAAAGCGGTTTGAAGGCGCCCGGTATGGCGACCAACTGAAGATCGCTCCACGGCTCACGGCATCGTTTCACGATGCCGGTCATATCTTGGGATCAGCCGCCGTGCGGGTGAAGTACACGGCGCGTGGAACTAGCACCACAGTCCTCTTCAGCGGAGATCTGGGCCGGTCTCACATGCCGATCCTGCGCGATCCCGAACCGCCCCCGCCCTGCGATGTGTTGATCCTTGAATCGACCTACGGCGATCGTCTGCACGAACAGGCCGGCGAGGAGATGAAGAAGAAAGCGCAGGATCTGATCGAACATGCCAGAACCCACAAGAGCAAGATCATCGTCCCGGCCTTTGCCGTGGGGCGCACGCAGGAGCTGGTGATGCGGATCAAGGAGCTGGTGGGTGAAGGCCGGGTCGAGCCGATCCCGATTTATATCGATTCTCCGTTGGCGGGGAAAGCCACCGAGGTCTTCAAGCGGCATCCCGAGTGCTATGACGAGGAGACCATGAAGACCTTTTCCTCCGGGGGCGATGTCTTTGCCTCCCGCTACATCCACTTTGTGTCGTCGGCCGAAGAGAGCAAGCGCCTCAATGCCATGCGGGGGCCCTGTGTCATCATCTCCTCATCGGGGATGTGTGAAGGCGGCCGAGTCATTCACCACCTCAAACATGCGATCCAAGATGAAGCGAACGTGATCGTCTTCGTCGGATTTCAAGCGGAACATACCTTGGGTCGTAAGCTGGTCGAGGGCTGGGATGTCGTGCCGATCTTCGGGGTCCCGACGAAGCGGCGGGCGCAAATCGTCAAGTTCAACGGCCTGTCCGCCCATGCCGACCGCAATGACCTGTTGGCCTACGTGCGTGCCATCAATCCATTGCCCAGCAAAGTGTTTATCGTCCATGGTGAAGAGAAGCAGGCCCTGTCGTTGGGCGCAGCCATTCAAGCCGAACATCCAAAGATCGATGTGCGGATCCCCCACCAGGGCAGCACGCATGAAATTTAGCGCTGGGCACGCCGCACGGGTCGTGCTCTTGTCCTGCATCGCCGCACTCCTTAGCGGTTGTCTCTCCGTTGCGGCAGCTGAACCAGACCAGCCGCGTCAGCGCGTTCGAGACCTTGGCGTCATCATCGGCTCCTTCCAACCCGGCCCCCTTAATGCCATTACCGATGTCGCCGGGGTGAAGGTCGGACAGACCACCCTCATCTCCGGCGAAGGGAAATTGATTCCAGGCCAGGGACCCGTGCGTACCGGTGTCACTGTGGTGATCCCGCGTGACGATGTCTGGAACAAGAAAGTACCGGCGGGATTCTTCGTCCTCAACGGGACCGGCGAAATGACGGGCCTTTCGTGGGTCGCGGAATCAGGGTTTCTTGAATATCCCATCGCCCTCACCAATACGCTCAACATCCCGCGTGTCGCGAACGGCGTCATGAGTTGGATGATCAAGCAGTACCCGGCCATCGGCATCGAAGACGACACGCTCACGCCGGTCGTCGCGGAATGTGACGACGGACGACTGAATGATATCCAAGGCCGCCATGTGTCTGAGCAAGACGTCATTGCGGCATTGGACAGCGCGAGTAGCGGGCCAGTGAAAGAGGGCACAGTCGGTGCCGGGACCGGCATGGTGTCGTATGGATTCAAGGGTGGGATCGGCACATCGTCGAGAAAATTGTCTGAGAAAGAAGGAGGCTATACGGTCGGGGTCCTCGTGAATGCCAACCATGGCAGACGACCCGAACTCGTCGTGGCTGGTGTGCCGGTGGGGAGACTCTACGAACCGCCACAGCAGATCTCTCACGCGCTCACACCGGGCCAGAGCGAAGGCTCCATCATCGTGATTATTTCGACCGATGCCCCGCTCGACAGCCGGCAGCTCACGCGACTGGCGAAACGCGCCGCGCTCGGCCTGGCCCGCACCGGTTCCACGGCACGCCATAGCAGCGGCGACTTCATGCTGGCCTTTTCCACCGCAAACGTCATTCCGCATTATCCCAAAGAGCCGACCTACCAGCTGACCCATTTGTCTGATACCCATATGAATCCACTCATCACGGCTACGATTGAAGCCACGGAAGAAGCCATCCTCAACGCTCTCACCATGGCCACCACGGTCACAGGCCGCGATGGACATCGGATTGAGGCGATCGATGTCACCCGCCTGAATCGGATCTTGTACAGGACTCAGCGCTAGGCCGTTGAACACAGTTCTCTATTACTGCGCTTGCATTCCCGTACCCCCCTCGCTATTCTTCCGACCAGCTGTGCACAAAGGAGATCAAGTCGATGGGGGACTATCAGATCGGCGGCGGATTGCAGCTGATGACGGCCGTGCAAAAGACGGAAGCCTTTGCGGAATTCCTCAAAGCGCGGATGATTCAAGCCCTGGAAACCGAGGATCCGACGGAACTGCACTATCTGCTTGCCCAGGTCGATGACTACCATTCGTACCTGTGGCGCTATTACAAAAAACTCGCGCAGACCCGAGCCCAGCGCATGGATCCGGGAGTCTGACTCTTGATCCGCCCCGGTCAGTGGGATCCCTTCAGCATTCCTGTTTGCTTCTGTTCCACCCCGTGAGGCCGTCCCATGCAGTTTGCCGTCGCCCTCTCAAGACAGACTGATACTGACGCGGCCGCGTTAGAGGTGGCTGCGGCCATTCGGATGAAACTGAGTGGTACGCCCATCGACCTGGCCTGTGTCTTCTTCTCCGCGCACCATGCCGAAGGAGCCGGCCGATTGGCCGAAGTGCTGACCGGCACCCTTCGTCCCAGACTCCTCCTCGGCTGCAGCGGCGAGGGAGTGATTGCCGGAGCGGAGGAACTCGAAACCACGCCGGCGATGACCGTCTGGGCGGCGGTGCTGCCCGACGTCCACCTCCACCCGCTGCAGTCTTCATTTTCACCGACCCAGGATCAATTTCATCTCACGGGATGGCCTATCCCCGGAGTCGACGATGGATCCTTCCTGCTGCTTGCCGATCCCTTTACGACGCCGGTTCAAGACATCCTCGGCATTGTGGACGATCGATATCCCGGCGCCCAGGCAATCGGTGGACTCGCCGGCGGGGGGCAGGAGGTGGGGGCAAATCGCTTGTTGCTCAATGATCAGGCCTTCGACGGCGGACTCGTCGGCGTCCGGCTCTCAGGGGCCGTCGACATTCGCCCGGTGATCTCGCAGGGCTGTCGCCTGATCGGGGAGCGGTTCGTTGTGACGAAGGCGGAACGGAATCTGATTCACGAACTCGGAGGAGAGCCGGCGTTAGGGAGACTGCAGACCGTGTTTAGTGCATTGCCTGAGGAAGACCGACGAGGCGCCAATCGCGCGGTTCACCTCGGCATTGTGATCGACGAGCATCGGAACCGCTTTGAGCGAGGAGATTTTCTCATCCGCAACCTGCTCGGCGCCGACCAAACCACGGGCGCGGTTGCCGTGGGCGAGGTCGTGCAAGAAGGACAGACGGTGCAGTTCCACCTACGCGATGCGGCGTCGTCCAGCGAGGAGTTCAATGCGCTCCTGGAGGCGGATCATGCGCGCCATCGCCATCCTCCGCTCGGGGCATTGATGTTCAGCTGTTGCGGGCGAGGCCAGGGGCTCTTCGGCATACCCAACCATGATGCCGGGGCTGCGGCGGCACAGTTGGGCGCGATCCCACTCGCCGGCTTCTTTGCGCAGGGGGAAATCGGTCCGGTCGGGGGGAGGAATTTCCTCCACGGCTATACGGCGAGTCTGGCGCTCTTCGCCGAACGTGACCGCTAGCAGGCTGTTGAAACAGTCTGCCAGCTTTGTTCTCGCATCGCTCCAATGTGTGTGAAGCGTATTTCGCCATTCGACCAGACTCAGGGCCGTGGGCATGTCGAACGGTGAAGCGTGAAGCGAACAGGCGGAGGAGCGGAAAGGCTCTCATTCTGCTATCCTGGTTTTGCCCACCCAACAGGAGACCATGGCCCCTCAGTAACCGGCTTGCCGCAGGTTCCAGTTGACCGTACCCTCGCTCCCATGCCATACAGTGGAAGGAGGAGATTCATATGAAATCACCATATCTTTCATCACTCATGGCGATCGTCGCGCTGACGTTATCTGTGGGAGTAGGAGGTTCCATGGCCGAGAATAATCAGGAAGTCACCACGCCGTCCGGGCTGAAATATGTCGATCAGGTGGTCGGCACGGGTGACACGGCAGTCGCAGGGAAGAATGTGAACGTGCACTACACCGGCTGGCTGGAGAACGGCAAAAAATTCGACAGCTCCGTCGATCGGGGACAACCCTTCTCTTTTCCGCTCGGTGCAGGCCGCGTCATTAAAGGCTGGGACGAAGGAGTTCAGGGGATGAAGGTGGGCGGCAAGCGCAAGCTGACGATCCCCTCCGATTTGGGTTACGGTTCGCGCGGCGCCGGCGGGGTGATCCCACCCAATGCCACGTTGATTTTTGATGTGGAGCTTCTTGGAGTCCGGTGACAAGTTCCAAGTGCATAGGCTAGCAGGTCTGTTCTCAACACTCTTGTCAGCCTTCCAGCTTGCACACTTGTCAGCCAAGTCGTGATGAAACAGACCCCGCTCATCGCACAACATCGCGCCGCCGGCGCCAGGCTGGTCGACTTCGCCGGATGGGAGATGCCCATCCAGTACAGCGGCGTGCTTGATGAATATCACACAGTTCGCAGCAAAGCCGGGCTCTTCGATGTGAGCCATATGGGCCGGATCAGTGTATCCGGTCCTGGCTCCGTCGGCTTTCTGCAGTATGTGACCACCAACGATGTCTCCAAGGTTTCCGTCCGCTCGTCGCAGTATTCGATGGTTTGCAATCCCGACGGCGGCATTAAGGACGACATCTTTATCTATCACGTCAAACCGTATGAGTTTCTCGTCTGCGTCAATGCTTCGAATCGAGAGAAGATCGTCGCCTGGCTCATGGAAAAAGTCGCGCATGTGCAAGGCTGCAAGGTCCGGGATCGTTCGGCAGAGCTGGCGCAGATTGCCGTCCAAGGTCCGGTCTCTCGTGCCCTGTTGATCGCAACCGGTGTCTCCGAGGCTACAGACCTGAAAGTTCGGCAATGTGTGGAAGTGACTGCGTTCGGCGGATCTGTCATCATGTCGCGGACCGGCTACACCGGTGAACTGGGCTATGAACTGTACCTTCCGGCTCAACTGGCCGCCCAAGCCTGGGAGCAGTTGTTGAAAGTCGGTCAGCCGGAGGGCCTCAAGCCGGCTGGGTTGGGTGCGCGTGACCTGCTCCGGCTCGACATGGGGTATCTGTTGTACGGCAACGATATCAGCGAAGAGACCAGTCCGCTCGAAGCCGGTGCCGACTGGGTCGTGAATTTCGAGAAAGGTGAGTTCGTCGGTCGCGCGGCCCTGTTGTCTCAACGGACACAGGGGGTGGCGCGGCGCTTGGTGGGGTTTGAATTGCTTGAGAAGGCCGTTCCACGCCATGGCTTCCCCGTTCTTTCAGCCGGCTCGCCGGGGCAATCCATCGGCGAGGTGACAAGTGGTAACCTGTCACCGATCTTGCAAAAAGGGATTGGCTTGGCCTCTGTGGAACCACGCTACGCCGAACCGGGGACGAGAATTGCTGTGGATATTCGGGGGAAGGCTGTTCTTGCACAGGTGGTGAAGCCGCCGTTCTATAGGAAACTCAAGAGCTGATGGCGTATGGTCTATAGCAGAAAGAAGAACGTCGATCCCGTTTGTGGACCTCCTTACGATAAGCCATTCGCTATCAGCCATCGACTCCCATGACACGCAACATCTACACCGGAAAAGTCATCACCCTCAACGTCGATACCGTGCCGTTGCCGAACGGAGTGACGGTGGATCTCGAGACGATCCGCCATCCTGGGGCTTCGGCGGTCGTTCCCGTCAAGGACGATGGGACGGTGGTGTTGATCCGGCAGTTCCGTCATGCCGCCGGTGGATTCATTTATGAAATCCCCGCCGGCAAACTTGCTCCGGGCGAAGATCCCTTGCATTGCGCCGCGCGAGAACTCGAAGAGGAGGTCGGCTATCGAGCCGCTTCATTCGAACTGCTCTCGAGTATCTTCACGGCGCCGGGATTCGCCGATGAAGTGATTCATGTCTACAAGGCGACCGGTCTCGCGAAAGGTCACCAGCACTTGGATCGAGACGAGGTGCTGGATGTCATCGAGATGCCGCTGTCGGAGGCGATCGCGAACATCGAGAATGGGACCATTCGTGATGCCAAGACCATCGTGGGATTGCAGGCCGTCTATATCAAGACACAGCGTCGATAAGAACACAGCCTCTTAGGGGGAAGGAGAACCGTACCTATGTTGCTCAACGGGAAAAAAGGACTCATCATCGGCGTCGCCAATAAGCACAGCATCGCCTGGGCGATCGCCCAATCGACTGCCGCACAAGGCGCGCAGCTGTTCTTCAATTATCAGAATGAGCGTTTGAAGCAGAATGTCGAAGAACTGACGGCCACGTTGCCGGGAGCCAAGGCCTTTCCCTGTGATGTGAGCCATGACGCAGAGATTACCGCCCTCATGCAGCAGGTGCAGAAAGACTTCGGTCAAATAGATTTTCTCGTCCACTCGCTGGCCTTCGCGCCCCGTGAGGAGCTGACCGGGCAGTTTATCAACACCAGTCGCCAGGGGTTTGCCATGGCGCTTGACATCAGCGCCTATTCATTGATCGCCGTGGCACGAGCCGCCTTGCCGCTGATGACGGCCGGGGGCTCCATTGTAACCCTGACCTATCTCGGCAGCGAGCGTGTCGTGCCCCACTACAACGTCATGGGTGTCGCCAAAGCGGCTCTCGAATCGGCCGTCCGCTATCTGGCCTACGATCTCGGGCCCCTGAACATCCGTGTCAATGCGATCTCGGCCGGACCGATCAAGACGCTGGCGGCTCGCGGAGTGTCGGGCATTACGAAGATGGTGGATCATCATAAGGAAGTGGCTCCTCTCCGGCGGCCGACAGAGCAAGGTGATGTCGGCGATACGGCCCTCTTTTTGGTCAGCTCCCTAGGACGGGGAATCAGCGGGGAAGTGATCTATGTGGACGGGGGGTTCAATATTCTCGGGATGGTTGCCCCGAGCGAGTAGGCCGCTGCCGAGACTGGCCAAGCCTAGACTAGCACGGTTGCAGGGCATGAAGGATGTGGTGGTCCTGCTCCGTACAAGAGCGGACTCCCGTGTGTCTTTTCTGCGTCACGTCTATTCGAGACCTGAAGCACAATCGATGGTCTAGGCATACGTTATCAAAGAGTTAAGGATGTCATGGCACAAAGCACAGTGGCATCCGGTTTGCTGCTCACATTCCCGGTTCCGGGCATGTGGGTGGTAGGCCGCAGGGTGGACAGCGTATGAAGAGTGTATTGCAGGTGCTCGTCGCGCTTCTCTCAAGCGCGATGGTGATTCTCCCCTCAACGGCCATGGCCGAACCAGCCGGGGCACCGTTGCCGAAACAGGCGCTCGACCACTGTCATCAAGGAAGATTGGCCAAAGATCGAGACATGCGCCTGGCCCATTTCCAGCAAGGCCAGCGGGTGGGCGAACAGGCGGTGGCGGAAGATGAAGGCAGCGCCGATGCCCACTTCGCGTTGTTCTGCAACCTGGGCGAATTGCTGCGCATCGATGGGGAAACCTTCACGTCTCTCTTCGGGCTTCGCCGGATGATGAAGGAGCTGGATCGGACACTGGAGATCGCGCCTACTCATCTTGAAGCCCTTTCGGCCAAAGGGACCTTGCTGGTGAAGCTCCCCGGCCTGTTGGGTGGAGACGTGAAAGAAGGCGAACGCCTGTTACAACAGGTCATTCATCAGGCACCCCAAGCGGTCAACGCGAGGCTCGCGCTGGCCAAAGTGCGATGTGAACGCGGGCAGCATGACGAAGCCGCTGCTCTGGCGAGCACCGCCCTGGCTATCGCTCAAAGACAGAAGCAGGTGGACTTTATTCCGGAGGCGGAATCCCTGCTTCAGCAGGCAACGGCCAACGCCGCCAAACGCAAGGAGCATCGCTCCTAACCGGCCCGCCCTCGCAGAGATATCTCGATACAGATCATTCCGTCGTTCTCCGCAACGCCTTCAAGCGCCCTTGCCGTTTCTTGCTGTCGATCCGCCGTTCGTGCGCACCCTTCGTGGGCTTCGTCGCCTTTCGCCTCTTCTTCGGAATCGTGACGCTCTGAATCAGCGCGCGTAATCGATCTAGGGCGTCCTCGCGGTTCCGCTCTTGTGTGCGGTGCTGCTGTGCCTTGATCGTGATCACGCCGTCGGCCGAGACGCGGTGATCGTGCAGTTCCAAGAGGGCGGTTTTGCACGTCTGCGGTAAGGACGAGGCGTGGATATCAAATTGAAGATGGACGGCGGTGGAAACCTTATTGACGTTCTGGCCACCGGCGCCTTGCGAGCGCACGGCGCAGAGGTCGATCTCCTGATCAGGAATGGAGAGGGACGGCGAAATACGAAGCATGCTGAGTAGCTAGCATAATCACGAGAAGGGCGCAATCTCCTCCACGGCAAGAGGTACGACGGTGAAATTTCCGACTAGCGTTTCTCGTTCCGGACGAGGTACAAGGTCTGCGGAAGGCGAAGAGGAGACCTGTGATCTCAGGCTGCCGAACGGGCACCCTGCGGTGAAGAATCAGGAAATAGGGATCGCCTGTATCGAGGACAACGGGCCGGGTCCTCTCGATGCTCATAGTCATAGGCCCTGGCAAGGAGGCGTCATGCAGGGTAAGGCAGGCAATCAACACATGGGCAAGTGGGGGCTCAGGGTCGCAATCGCCGCGGTTGTGTGGGGGCTATCGGTCGGCGGGGAAACCTTTGCCCAGTCTCCCTCGACATTTAATCAGGACTTTCGGCTGTGGTCGCCTATTTTCATGACAGCGAAGCTTCCAAACTCGTTTCTGGCCCATCTGGAGGTGCAACCGCGGTTCGCGGATCTGGATGAGGACGGTCATATTGATCAGCTGTTACTTCGCCCTGCAGTTGGCTACCAGCTGACGGAGCATCTCTCTCTCTGGCAAGGCTATGCCTGGGTCGGTAACTATAATCAGCGGCATACGCCTCCTCAGTCACCGTTCTTTGATGAAAGTCGTATCTATCAGCAAGTGCTATACACGCGTAAGTTCGAGTCTTTCAAAATCGTCAGCCGGACCCGCCTTGAAGAGCGTTGGATTGAACATGTCGACGGGACCGCCGTGCGATTTCGCACCATGTTGCGGGGGCAGTACCCACTGCCTATGGCACCGGAGTGGGCGTTGGTCGCGGCAGATGAAATTTTTATTCACCTGAATACGGTAGGTTCGCGCGGGCCTGAGGCGGGTTTTGACCAGAACAGGGTGTTTGTCGGGATCAACCGGACATTTTCAAAGTATTTCAATATGGATATTGGTTACCAGAACCAGCTTCTCAATAGCCGGTCCATCCCGAATCTCGCCAATCAGATGAATCATGTAATTCTCTTTCAGTTCTTCATCAACATCTAGAACATACCTCGAATCGTTTTTGAGCGACACCGCAAGATGCCGTTGTTCATAACAGAGACCCACGGCTGACCCCTCAGGTCAGCCGTGGGTTCTCTTCCTCTTGAGCGTGAGGAGCGTGTCTTACAGGAGTTCGGGAAGGCGGTCGATGATCCGAAGTCTCAGGTCCTGGCCCAGTTGGATCTGCACCATCTTACTCGCAAGCTTCTCGCGCATCTGGTGAATTTCCTCAGCGGTGAATTGCACCTGCCCCCCGCTTTGCTCGACCAGGTGGTAGATCAGTAACGAGGTGAGGAGTTGCGCTTCTTCATCGCTGGCATGACGGCTTAAGTTAAGAATTTGTGACATGCTGGTCGTAATCTCCGATTGGCGTCCGGTACTTATGGCCGACCCGGCAAGGCTTCCACAATGACACGGAGGTAGGGGGCCTGATTCGCAAACGATTCCTGGAATCTTCAAAGGCATTTCTCAAGAATGATCACCGTGCGCGACCGCACGTAACGTGCGCTGGCGCACGACCCGATAGCTCAATGCATACAGGTGTCAGGACATATCCATCGATTCATTTCAAAATACTTAATAATATCTAATGCTTCAGTGATAATTCTTCAATGGCCCTATTATTGCTGTAACCCCTCTATGCAAGGTTAAGTGGTATGGGAGGGCAGGGCCATGGATGGTACCTCAGCTGTTAACTCGTCGAATTCACTCACCGCACGCGAAGAGACCTCCTATCAGGAGACATTTTCCACCTTATCAGTGCCGGAGTCCGCAGCATTCCAGGCCAAGTACTTCGGACGTGATGTGGCGGCTGGGGTCATTACCGGTGTCATGGCGATCCCTCTATCCGTGGGCATTGCGATCATGTCGGATTACCCGATCAAAGTCGGTCTGGCTACGGTGGCGTTTGCCTGTCTGGTAGGGTGGATCAACGCGTGGATCAGACCGGGAAACTTCATCGGTTGTCCAGGGATTGCGGCGGGTCTCGCCCCGGTATTAGCCATCGGAGTGGCGACGTTCGGCATGGACAACATGGCCTTCATTATCGGACTCACGGCCGTGATGCAGGCGATCATTTGGAAATTCAACTGGCAGCGCTATATTCTGGTGGCCGTGCCCCACTACCTGGTTGAGGGGCTCTTGGCGGGGATAGGGCTCAAAATTGCAATGAAGTTTTTGGCCTTTACCTATGAACTCCCGGCTGAGTTCGTCTCGACAGAAACCTTCTTTAATGAGGCTCGAATTCAGATGGGCCTGATCTCCTTGATCGGCTTCGTGCTCTTCCTGTTTCTATTCGTCAAATTTAAGGGGATTCAGCCGGCTGTCCCCTATTTCGCCATTTTGGGGGCAGGAGTCATCGTTGCTCAATATGTTCAGGTTCCTATGCTCCATGTCGAGGACGTTCCGCTGTCGCTCGGATTACCCATCCCTCATTTTGACAGCGCGTCCCTCTGGCTCTATGCGATCGGGTTCACGATGATGCTGGCGATGATCGACGTCATTGAACAAGTCATGAGCAATGCGGCCATCGAAAAGATCGATCCCCTCAAGCGGAAATGCAACAGCAATAACAGTCTGTTGGCCATCTGGATTGCGAACCTGGGCTCCAGTCTATTCGGCGGGATGACGAACTTGGACGGATTGGCGAAGAGCACGACCAACCGGTTGGCCGGCGCCTACACCAAGTGTTCCGTTTTGGTTATTGGATTCGTCGTCACATTCTTTGTCTTCAATCCCCAATATCTTGACTACGTGCCGAAATTCTCCGTGGCGGTCGTGATGATCTTCACCGGATGGAAAATGATCGCCGGCCTGACCCATGTTACGCATCATGGCCCCTATGCCTTGATTCTCGCATTATTGACCGGGGGCTTGGTGTTCAAACTGGGGATTTTCGAAGGACTGCTCATTGCCATGGGAGTCCATGGGATGGTGCATTATATGTTCTATGCACAAGTCGAGAAGCTCTCCTGGAAAGAGATGATTCAGAATTATCTGACGACTCTCAAAAGGGCCTGACCCACATTATTCAGGAACACTTCTGCTGCAATGGCCGATCCTCTGTTGAGACAATGTGGGTCATTCGTGAGACGTGAAACGTTGTTCGTGAAGCGTCTCAATCGGTGGATTCAAGTTTGAGGTTTCATGTTTCAAGTTGTCCGGAAATCTGAAACGGCTCCGGCGATTTTTCGAAGCATCTTCAGGAATAATGCGGGATCCGGCTGTTTCTAGGCGGCACAATGAGTCGAAGGCTATTCGGCAGGTTGGTGAAGCGGATCTGAACGATGTAAGATCCGCTTCACCTCATCACATTACCGCCTCACAGTAGGCGGCAATCACTCGTCGCTTTTCGCACACACACTTCGTCAGTCACGTATTCAAAGGTCTCCTACACACAGCTATTCTTTCGGCGGTACGGCGGAAGAATGGTGGCTGGTGATCAACCACTGCTTCCCGTCCCACTTGTAGGTAAAGGTATACCGGGCTTTCACACTGGAGCCGGTCTTCTTGAATGTGAAGGTATAGAGTCCGGTGTCGATGGCGGTNATCTCGATTTCCCGAGAGTCGATCCGTCCGACCGGGTGATTCTCAAGAAAATGGTGGAAGTAGTCTTCCTTGTCGACTGCGGTGAATCGTGGCCGGCTCGACACCGTCGGCAGCAAGAGCGAGGTCGGGGCGTAATTGGCGGCAACCTTGTGAACGTCCCCGGTCTGAAGCGCTCCATTCCAGCGGTCAAACAGAGCGGCGATCTGTTCCTCACTGGCCTCGACACACTCTTCGGCATGTTGTGTCACCGCCTGGTGCACATGTGCCGGTGGAGCATCGACCATGGGAAGGGCGGAAGAATGGTGGCTGGTGATCAGCCACTGCTTCCCATCCCACTTGTAGGTGAAGGTATACCGGGCCTTCACCTTGGCTCCGGTTTTTTGGAACGTGAAGGTATAGAGTCCGGTGTCGATGGCGGTATTGCAATCGATCTCGATTTCACGCGCATCTTGTGAGTCGATGTGCCCGACCGGTTGGTTCTCGAGAAAATGGTGAAAATAGTCTTCTTTATCGTATGCCGTGAGGCGAGGCTTGCTCGACACCGTGGGAAGCAAGACGGACTTTTCCGCGTAATTCGCGGAGACCTTGTGCACATCACCGGTTTGGAGCGAGGCATTCCAGCGGTCGAACAGGGCGGCAATATCCTCCTCCGTCGCGGCGACACAGACTTCGGAATGCTTGGGGACCTTGTGGTTGAATTTATGGAGTGAGTCTGCTTGCGGTTTTTCGGTGAGCGGTTGCCCTGCACAACCGGCTACGGACACTGCAACCAAAGCGGCAAGTAAAGACAATGCCTTCATGACCCTTTCCCTCCTCTAGATTTGATTTCTGCGAGCGCCTGGACACACAACTCAGTAATTCTTAGTCCGGGGAACCGGGCAAAATTGTATACCGGTGAGTATGCCCATCTCAACCTCGGAATCGCCGGTTGAATGGAAAGAACCATATCAATACAAAGGTATTCTAACAATATGAGGCAGCGACGGAAACATCACGGGGAAACACATTCTGCCGGGTTGAGGCGAGGCCGTGAGAGAACGGGTACGCAATCAGGGAAGCAATAAAGTCGACAGGAGCATACCGTATCGCGGTTCACTCCCCCGGGTCCATTGGTTCCGGTGGAGCGCGGTTGTGTCATCTCCGTCAGGGAAAGAGGAGAGTTTGCTCGTCCGGCCGCCGGACTTGTGACGAAGACACTGCCGGACAGGCTTCTACTCTGCCGCAACCGGTACGAGGGAAGCTTACTGCGGGTAGATCGAGGAGTGGTCGCTGGTGATCAACCACTGCATGCCATCCCATTTGTAGGTGAAGGTATACCGGGCTTTGATGCTGTCTCCAGTTTTCTTGAACGTGTAGGTATAGAGACCGTCGTTGATGGCGGTGTTGCAATCGATTTCGATCATGTGGGAATCGACCTGGATCACGGGTTTGTTCTTGAGGAAGTGGCGGAAGTAATCTTCTTTGTCGTCAAGCGTCAATCGAGGTTTCATCGAGGAGAG
>FKKE01001314.1_pt2 | contig 20207 bp, 22 predicted proteins | sample 1106331 | NCBI WGS metagenome assembly FKKE01 (sample SAMEA3931202, study PRJEB13176) | freshwater metagenome | biome: Drinking water system; feature: drinking water; material: freshwater | place: China | collected 2013-02-06 | reverse complement strand
CATATCGTAGCCGGCGTCATTGATCGTCTTCTCGATTTCAGTGTCAGTGAGAGTCATCTGCTCTTTCGTAGTTAGGTCCACCCGCTTCTGATCCAGATTGACTGTTACCGAACTAACCGAAGCATTCTTCGAAAAAGTTTTCTTTATTCCCTGAGCGCAGAAAGAACAAACCATGCCTTTCACCGTGACTGTAATCTCTTCTGCTTGAGCCACGTTCGTGATGGCAAGGAGTATCAGGGCAAGAATCAAAGCGTAGCGTTTCATGTATCGTCCTCCAATTAATAGTGAATCATGGCTGCAACAAACACGTCGCCTTCAACACTTGAGCCGATCTCAAGTGCATAGTTGTTATAAAAGAAACGTAAGAGTGGCGTGACCGTGAGCTCATCGTCCATCTCGGGCATGTAGTCCACCTGTCCAATAATCCAGGTTTGTAGGTGTTCAATCGGAGCTTTGTACGGCGCAACACCAAACCGATAACGAAGCCGATTAAAATCAACATCCTCCTCCGATTGCAGGGTCTCGGCTCCAAAGAGTGTATAGATACGCCGCGTTTCGTAATCGGCTTCAAAGGCGGCGTATCCCGCAGGAGATGCGTCGTCTTCCGCACCGATTCTTCCGCCAAGGCCGAGTGACAGATAGAGATTCGCCTGCGAATCAAGCTCATTCCAACGCTTGAGGAGATAATTAAACTGAGAAACGACGAAGGTTGCCGAATGGTCGCTCCCCTCGCGATAGTAGGTAGAGACTCCAAGAGAATAATCTCTCTCTAGCGTATAGTTAAGTTGGAGGTCGCTCCACTCCGGTGTGTAGGTGGGCATAATGCCGATGCCATCCTTAAAACTTACTGGATTTGCGCTGGCCTTTGCACTGCACAGAACCACGCAGAGCAAGCTTCGTGCGAGTATTCTTCTCATTTTTTGTTTCCTAAAGCATGAGCGACCGCGCGTTCGGAGTTCTGAACGCTAAGTGCGAACGAAAATGTTAGGTATGCAACACTGGCGGGGCGTTTGAAGCAGATTTTAAGCTGAGCAGGAGCCGTAGCGTATCGCTTCGCGGTGGTGAATGTGGATAGATACGAGGCTGCAAGGGGTACGAAGTGTAATCTACGAGAGTATCCCACAGTGGAAGCGCGAGTGTAACGACTACGAAATATCTCAGAGAGAATTGTAGCGGCTCATCCTTTACGATCGCTACCGCGCAACACCCATTTGTACAATTGGATTGATCGCGTGATTCGGGACTGGGTTCTCTCTCACCGTGTGGACACCCGGACGAATGCCCATGTTTGGATTTCTCGGCATCAGTGACAGCATTTGCGAAAACGCAGTGGTGGAGCGCAAGGAACCAGAAGCATGAGAACAATAAACCCAGGCGAAATTTTACTCGAGCGTTCATTTCAAGTACCAGATTACCATAGCTTCAGTTCTGAGGGCGAGCGACTAATTTCGTTGATTTGATGACTTTGTCGATGTGGCGAGCTGAATGAGCAAGGCGAGCTGCAAATAGAGCATTGGATTGCATACGTAAATGTAGCGGTCATCTTCTAGCAGATTTACACTATAGCCGAGCGCTTGCGTGAGATACGACGCAAACGGCAGTAATAAGAAAATGTTTCTTTCGTCTAATCGCAACAGGTAAAAGCCAGCGACAGCGGAGCCAACGAGCAGGAGAATCATGACCAGTGGGAGAATATATTTGAGGGAAAATAATTGATTGAACAACGCTCGCCCGATGATGGATACAGGTTTTGGCCGGTAGACGAAATCGAACCAGGGGGTGCCCCGTGTAATGCCCGAGACGTACTGTTGTGCCTTAGGCGCTCATCAGGAAGATATCGCCGAATTTAAGCGTTAACGGAATTCCCGTGGACAGACCAAGATGCCCGAGAAATATGTTGAACACGTCAGCGCTATATTCGAGTGCGTAGTTGCGAAGATGATTGTTGAAGTAGTCGGAGTAGAAATCTCGAGCGCGTGGCTTGCCGACCGCCTGCTCAAGGTGATAGCGAAAGGCGAATGGAAGGCTGATGCGGTTCCGCCGCTGGTCTTCATTTTCCTCCTCACGTGCTGAAATAAAGGTGAGATAGAGCATTCGCATCTGTTCGTCCTCGATCAATTCCGGGTGAAAATGTTCGCGTAATTGAAGATTTTGCACTCGAATAAAGTTGAAGTCTGCATCGACAAGTCCGGGGATGCCGCGCACGTAACTGTTGTAGGCGATCCAGGGGGCGAGTATCGTCCCATAGATCACGCAGTAAATACCGACTACGGAGAATGTCTTTCGGGCTGACTCACGTTGGAGGAGTAAATGGATCAGGAGAAATCCGACAAGCGCACCAAACGAAAGAATCGCATTTGGTCGAATGAGTGTTGCAAACGCGAGCATGATCGGTGCAAGGAAGCGTGACCGATTTTTGCCCATCGTGCCGACTGCAAGGATTACGCCGAGATTCAAGAACAGAGCAAACATACTCTCCGAGAGAATCCAACTGCCAAAAAAAGAAAGGGCAGGGTCAAGGCCTATGAAGAGTCCGAGCGCAGTTGCATACACTCGATTGACATAACAAAGCGAGAACCACGTCATTAGCGTGGCAAGTAGCGAAACGCCCAGATGTTGCAGTAACGCAACCCATCTTAACTCCCTCCCGAAGGCTGCAATCGCAAAAGCTATGAAGCCCGAATATCCAGGTGTTCGTTCAACACTCAGCTCGGCGACGTTCCCGTTCCCGAGGAACAGCTCAGCATCGTGGAGATAGCCAAGGCTATCGTTACTGACAACGAGGGGGATCGCTTGGAAATATACGAGCTGCACCAAAATTGTGATGGCGAAAACACCGATCACACAACCCAGATTTTTGCGAATAGCGTTATCAGGTCGGGTCATAGTGTTACTGAACGGGCTTTGGTAAACACTACAGCGCGATCGTCTCGCCAAGGGCTGGGAATTTTGGTTTTAATTTTAGATCGTCACGGAGTTTCCTCCCGAGATGTTGTCGGGGCTGGTCCTCTCCGTGGGTGAGGACTACGCTCGGCGAAGCCTTTGCGAGGGTGCCGATCCAATTCATCAGGTCAGTTTGTCCGGCGTGGGCGCTAAATCCACCGAGAGTATGAATCGACGCACGAACTTGCACCTCATCTCCAAAAATTCTTACCGTTTCCGCTCGATCGACGAGTCGTCGTCCCAACGATCCATGACTCTGGTAGCCGACGATTAATACTTTCGTCGAAGGATTGCTCAAGTTATGGCGAAGGTGATGCAATATTCGCCCGCCGGTGCACATACCTGAACCCGCGAGAATCATGCAGGGACCTTCCACTTCGTTCAGTGCTTTTGATTCCGCAGCCGACTCGCAGGTCTTCAGTGTTCGCAAATTCGCTGATAGTTCTCCTGAACGAGACATCGCAAGTGCCTCTTCATCAAATAGCTCAACATGCTCGCGATAAATTTGCGTTGCTTTGATTGCCATCGGACTGTCGAGATAAATTGGAAATGGTGGCAAAGTCTTTCGTTGAAACGCCCCGGCAAGGAGATAGAGGAGGAGTTGCGCGCGACCGACAGCGAACACTGGAACCAGGATTTTCCCTTTTGTTTGAATTGCTTTATTTATAATCTCACGCGCCTCAATTGCTGTTTCTAAAAGTGGACGGTGGTTCCGATCTCCGTAAGTTGATTCCATGAATACGAGATCGGCATGGGAGAACGAATGCGAGTCGCGGAGAATCGGCGCGCCACGCGGACCGAGGTCGCCAGAAAACACCACGACTTTTTTCGTTCCATTATCTTCAATCGTCATTTCAAGACTCGTTGAGCCAAGCATATGACCTGCTTCGTGCGCCGTGATCGAAATTCCACGCGCGACCGTAGTTGCCTGGCCGTAGTCGAGTTCGCGGTAGAGTGGATTCAGCGCTTCAACATCAGCCGCGGTATAGAGCGGCTCCATTGGCGGTTCTTTTGGGTGGCGTCGGCTCCAACGTTCGGCATCCGCCCGTTGGAGGAATGCTGAGTCAGTGAGTATGAGGTTTGCCATCATGATCGTGGCGGGGGTCGCAAAAATTGGTTTCTTGTAACCATGCTTCGTAAGGAGTGGCAATCGGCCGGTGTGATCAAGATGGGCATGAGTGAGCACGACCGCAGTGAGTTTCTCTGGGTCAATCTGTGGTGGCATGACGTTAAGCTCGTCGACATGCGAGGACCCTTGAAACAAGCCGAAGTCGATGAGCACTTGCGCTTTGTTTGTGCGAACGAGATACGCCGAGCCGGTTACCTCTCCCCCAGCAGCGCCACAAACGATAATTTCCATAAGGGCCTCCAATCGCAAGATAACATATATTGCACCGAGCACTATAGCAGTTTTCATTTGCTGTAATCGCAAGTAAGCCCGCTGGCTTGCCATGAGCGAGCCTCGAAGGGGCGAGTCGAATGGGTAAGCGACGAACAACTTTTCTTAAGTTTGGCCGAGTACCTAAGTATGAAGCACGTGTACATTCTCAAGAGCATAAAATTTCCCAAGCAGCGGTACGTTGGGGTTACCAGCAATCTCAGCCAACGCCTTGCGTTTCATAATACAGGCAGATGTCAGCATACCTCGAAGTTCATGCCATGGGAGATTGCGTATGCAGAACGGTATAAGAGCGGAACTGAGGCGTTTGCAAGAGAGCGGCAAATAAAAGGTTGGACGAGAGCGAAGAAAGAGGCGCTGATAGATGGGAATAAAATGAAACTTAAGAACCTTGCTCAGAGAAGGGTCTTTAAAGCTTATCGCAAATAAGCCCTTCGACTCCCGTTGGTCGCTCAGGGCATTCGACTCGCCCTAACTGGCTTGCCATGAGCGAGCCCCGAAGGGGCGAGTCGAATGGACACGGATGCAACGAATTCGAACCTTAGCGGAGATTGCGCTAGAGACTCACATTCTTGTTACAGACGATTTTCTTTATCAAAACATCATGGAAAAAGTTGTAAAATTAAAAGTGCTCGGAATGAGTTTCCGTCAAATTAGTCAAGCACTAGGCGTGGACGATAAGACCGTGAAGAAGGCAATTGATTTTGCGATTCGGGCGCAGCGGTTTTAATCGCTACAACATGCCGACTTCTTGAAAACTGAAGTATGCCCGCGACCCGAAGATAATGTGATCAAGTAGCGGAATCCCTAGTAGTTCCCCTGCTTGCTTCAGGCGCCTTGTTACCTCTTCGTCTTCCTTGCTTGGTTTGAGAATCTCGGAGGGATGATTGTGGGCTACGATCAGCGCACAAGCTCGGTCGGTGATTGCAGCGGCGAATACTTCTCGAGGATGGACCTGAGAACTGTTCACCAAACCGATGGTGATGATTCTCGTCTCTATTACTTCATGCGCGCCGTTAAGAGAAATCGACACGAAGTGCTCCTGTTTCCTGTTGGCTAGATGCTTAACCAGGGGAAACACGTCTGCTCCAGATCCCACCTTTGTTCCATTGGGTCTGATTCTCCGTCTTGAGAATTCCAAAGAGGCAGCAAGGAGTGTGGCCTTGGCGTTTCCAATACCTGGAATTTTCGTCAGGTCCTGGACGCTGGACATACCGCTGTCAACTGCAGCAAGCACCTTTGCGGCAAGTTCGAAAACATCGTGCTGCTGGTTCCCGCTTCCAATGAGGAGGGCTACAAGCTCCAAATCGGAAAGTACCTCTGGTCCCCTCTCGGTGAGTTTCTCTCGTGGGCGCTCGTGCACGCATAATGACGAAATTTTTCTCATACTAACTGTATTATCGTTTAATCTCACGAAAGTTGTTCCGGGAATGCGCAGAGTAACTCGTCTAGGAGGGAAGAAGGCCGCCTTTTTCACCGATTCAATTTCACGGCATTTTGTTGTATATACTGAGGCGCAGACAGAATTAGAAGAGTTGTTAGTAACTTACGGTGAGAAGTCGTTGAAGGACGCCCGTATCACTTTTTGAAAGAGCGGATTTGATGGAAAGAGAACAGTTAAAGAGACTCGAAGCTGATTTGTGGACGTCCGCAGATAAGTTGAGGGCCGATTCAGATCTCAAATCGAGTGAGTACGCTACGCCGGTTCTTGGTCTCATCTTCCTCAAATTTGCCGACAACAACTACCTGCGACATGTAAATGACATCGAAGCTGAGTATAAGAGGCTGAAGGGAACCCGAAGGGAAAAGTCGCGCGCGGAAATCGCTATTGAGAAATGTGGCTTTTACCTTCCCGATCATGCCCGCTACAACTATCTCCTTGAACTGCCTGAGGAGAAAGATATCGTCAAGGCCATCAAAGAAGCGATGGCGGCAATTGAAGCGCATAAGCCGGAGCTTGTAGGTGTTCTCCCTCAGGATGAATACTTTCGATTTAATCGAACGCCACAGAATAAGGCGATACCGAAAGGGTTGCTGAAGACTTTTGCGGACATCCCACAAACTGCTGGCGGGGATATCTTTGGTCAGATTTACGAATATTTTCTGGGAAACTTCGCGCTCGCTGAAGGGCAAAAGGGAGGAGAGTTTTTTACTCCCCGTTCGGTTGTTCAGGTGATGGTAGAAATTATCGAGCCTCATCGTGGCAAGGTTTTTGATCCTGCTTGTGGTTCAGGCGGCATGTTCGTTCAATCGGCAAATTTTATTCAGGAACATGTAAACGAGCTAAAAAACCGAGCCGAATCGGATGACCTCTATGTCTACGGGCAAGAGAAAACTCTTGAGACGGTAAAGCTTGCCAAAATGAACCTCGCGGTGAACGGACTTCGAGGGGACATTCGCCAGAGTAATACGTATTACGAAGATGTATTTAATAGCTTCGGCCAGNNCAGTTTGATTACGTCCTCGCAAATCCGCCATTTAACGTAGATGATGTTTCGCTAAGCAGTGTTGAGAAAGACAAGCGCTTTAATACCTATGGTGTTCCGCGAAACAAGACCAAAGTTAAAAAAAGCGACCAAGGGAAAGAAACTGTTCCAAATGCAAACTATCTTTGGATTAATCTCTTTGCGACCTCTCTCAAATCCAAAGGTCGAGCTGGCCTGGTGATGGCAAACTCCGCCTCGGATGCGCGTCATTCAGAGGCTGACATTCGCAGGCGGCTAATCGAGGAGAATCTCATTTATGCGATGATTACACTTCCCTCAAACATGTTCTATACGGTTACGCTTCCAGCTACTCTTTGGTTTTTTGATAAGGCAAAAACCGATGACAGAATTCTCTTTATCGATGCAAGAAATATCTTTATCCAGATTGACCGTGCGCACCGCGAGTTTTCAGCAGCACAGATTCAAAATATTTCCATTATTAGTCATTTACGAAAAGGCCATCGAGAAAAGTTCATCCAGTTAGTGGATAACTACTTTACTGACGGAATGAAGAAGCTCCTTGAAACTCGGAGCGAGGTGACGCCGATTGCAGAAGAGTTAAAAAAGATTCTTGATGACGCTGACGGGGTAGCTGCGATCGCTGATTTTGTTCAGCGTTGGAAGGAGGTGCAGAGCTTGCACAAGTCTTATGAAAAATACCTGAGCACCGGAAGCAGTGAGAAGGACATTGCGAAAAAGAATAAGGCCCAAAACCAACTTCGTGAGAATTTTGATCCTTTCTTCGAGCGGCTCCACGATGACTTGAAAACCCTAGATAAAATTGTCCGCAAGGCGGAGAAAGTTTCTGCAGGCGAACCCAAGTCAAATGGTCCGCGCGGATCTTCAGACAGGCAAATGAAGAATGTGAAGACAAAGCTTGCCGATTTGCATGGAGAAGAGAAGAAGGCAGAAGAATATTTCAAACATATTACTTGGCTTCAGGAGCGGTTTCCAAATGCTGAATATGAAGATGTGACAGGGCTTTGTAAGTTAGCCACGATTGCGGAAGTGAAGGAGCAGGATTATTCGCTTAATCCGGGGCGGTATGTGGGGGTGGTGATTGAGGAGGATGGGAAAACGGAGGAAGAATTTATTCAAATCTTGTCGTCGTTACACGACGACTTCATTAATTTCAGCTCGAGGGCCAATGAGTTAAATAAGACCATAACTACTAACTTCAAACGAATCCTGGAACAAATATGAATAACTTTCTGAAACGAGTTGGTATTAAGAATCCAACGTTTAGATTGTTGACGATTCAGAATTTGGTAGTAGACAGATTGATCGAACCGCCGTTAGATGGCAACCACGGCGAACTTCATCCGAAGACAGACGATCTTGTTGATTCGGGCATTCCGTTCATAATGGCATCGGATCTCAGTGAGGGGGAGGTTGATTTTTCATCGTGTAACTATATTACACAGACACAGGCAGAAAAATTACGAAAAGGTTTCGCACGAGAGGGTGACGTATTACTAACCCACAAGGCAACCATTGGTCGAACTGCTATAGTTCAGAGCAATGAGTACCCTTATATAATGTTGACGCCACAGGTTACCTATTATCGTGTAATTGACAGAAGTCTCCTGAATAACAGGTATCTCCGATACTTCTTCGAAAGCGATTTCTTTCAGCGAACGTTAGAATTATGGGCTGGTTCCGGATCGACAAGAGCTTATCTAGGGATTTCAGCACAACGAAGACTTCCTGTAATTCTGCCGCCAATTGAAATACAATCTCAAATCGCCTCCATCCTCTCCGCCTACGACGACCTAATCGAAAACAACAAACGCCGCATCGCCATTTTGGAGAAAATGGCAGAAGAGATCTATCGAGAATGGTTTGTGCGGATGCGGTTTCCTGGGCATGAGAACGTGAAGTTTGTGAAAGGCGTGCCGGAGGGGTGGACAGTTAAGAAACTGGATGAGGTCATCGAAGATATAATCGACTATAGAGGCATCACGCCAGCAAAGCTTGGATTCGACTGGGAAAGCGGTAACGAAGGCGTGATAGCTTTGTCGGCGTTAAACGTCAAGGATGGGGAGCTAATCAAGCTTGCTGACGCCAAAAGAGTTTCGCGTACACTCTACGACCGATGGATGCGAAAAAAACTCAAAGTATTTGACATTCTTCTCACATCTGAAGCGCCCTTAGGGCAGGTATATATGCTTTTTGGTGAGACTGAGTACGTTCTGAGCCAACGACTGTTTGCCATTCGCGCCGACAACCGCCAATTACCAGCTGTTTACTTGTACCATTACTTTCTCTTTGAGATCGGAAAGTCTCAACTTGCAGCACGGGCAACAGGTTCAACTGTAGGTGGAATTAGGCAATCCCTCTTAAGAGAAGTCGAAGTGTTATTGCCGGAAAGAATCTTGTTAGAGCGCTACTTATCATTGACTCTCCCACTGATTAACGAGTGCCATCTCTTGAGATTGCAAATCAATATATTGACCACTACCAGGGACCTGCTGCTACCCCGGCTAATTACGGGCATGCTCCCCATTGAAAAAATTTCTCCAGAGTGCTCTCACCTGGATGTCACAATAGACGAATCAAGTAAGACATACCGTACGGACGTCATAAATGCCTAACTTTATCTCCGAAGATCAGATAGAACAGGCACTGCTTAAGCAGCTTCAAACCAAATACAACTTCGAACTCTTCAACTGCAACACCATTGTCGCCGAGAATCCAAACGACAACTCAAATCGAAAGGACAAACGTGATGTCATACTCAAAGACAAACTAATCGAGGCAGGGACCCGCATCAACCCAAGCATACCGGAAAACTGCGTTTGCCATGCCGCAGTGCAACTCTGTGATCGAAGACCTGCAATGTCCGCCATCGCTGCAAACCGAGAACTCGACTCCTTGATTCGAGACGGCGTGCCCGTTGAGTTTGAGGATCGTGACGGAAAAATTCAACAAGAACGGGTGAAGTTCATTGATTTTAATACACCCAGTAATAACCGTTATCTCGCCATTTCGCAGCTTTGGGTAAAAGGTGAAAGACGCTTTCGCCGACCGGATGTCCTTCTTTATATAAATGGTATCCCGCTTGTATTTATTGAATTAAAGAACTCAAACATTAAGCTGAAAAACGCCTACACAGACAATATTACGAACTACAAAGCAGAAGTCCCTCAGCTCTTTCTGACGAATGCCTTTTGTGTTGTTACCAATGCCATTGAAACAAAAATAGGGAGCATTACCGGCGCATGGGAGCATTTCTCACCATGGCTTCGAGTCGACGATGAGAAAGAAAAAATTGACCGCGAACAAATTGAAGCCACAGGAACAAGTCTCGAACGACTCGTTGACGGGCTCTTCGCTCCGGAGCGCCTCCTTGATTACATAGAAAACTTCATCATCTATCACAAAGAAACCCAAAAAATTATCGCTCAGAACCATCAGTTCATAGGCGTTAACAATGCGTTCTCCAGGTTTAAAGAACGAGAAAAGCACGGCGGAAAGCTGGGCGTGTTCTGGCATACCCAGGGTGCGGGGAAAAGCTTCTCGATGATTTTTTATGCAAGAAAGATTTTTAGAAAACTCACTGGGAATTTTACCTTCGTAGTCGTCACCGACCGAGAAGATCTGGATGGGCAGATTTACCGAAACTTTCTAAATACCAACACAGTAAAAAAGAATGAAGCGGCACAACCGAAAAACAGCGAAGAGATGCGCAAGTTCTTAGGGCAAAACAAGCGGCTTGTCTTTACACTGATTCAAAAGTTCAGATACGACAAAGGAAAGCAATATCCGCTCCTGTCTGATAGAAGCGATATCGTCGTTATGGTCGATGAAGCTCACCGGACACAGTACAAATCACTCGCTGAGAATATGCGAGAGGGTCTTCCAAATGCGCAGTACCTAGCATTCACTGGAACACCACTTCTCGGACGCGAACGAAAAACCAACGCTTGGTTCGGTGATTACGTATCGGAGTATAACTTTGTCCAATCAGTAGATGACGGGGCCACGGTTCCACTCTTTTATGAAAAACGGGTTCCAGAGGTACTTATTCAGAACGAGGATTTGAGCGAGGAGTTTTATCAGATTCTTGAGGATGAAAATCTCGATGAGCAGCAAAAAGAAAAACTCGAAAAGCAATTCGCACGTGAGGTTGAAGTCATCAAGCGTGACGACCGTCTGGAAGCTATCGCTCGCGATATTGTCTATCATTTCCCAAGGCGCGGATATCTCGGAAAAGCCCTTGTAATAAGTGTGGATAAGTTCACCGCGGTCAAGATGTATGACAAAGTGCAGCGCCTTTGGATGGAGCAAATCAAGGAGTTACGAGGCAGAATCGCTGAGACCAGAAACGAAATTGAGAAAGCACGTTACAAGAAGATAATTGACTTCATGCGTGAAGTGGAAATGGCAGTTGTTGTCAGCGAAGAAGCCGGAGAAGAGGAAAAGTTTTCGGCCCAAAATCTCGATATCAAACCTCATCGCATCCGCATGAATCACTTAGACAAGCATGGTCATGACGTTGAATACAATTTTAAAGATCCGGAACACCCTCTGCAGCTCGTATTTGTCTGTGCCATGTGGTTAACAGGCTTTGACGCACCTACTGTATCCACACTCTATCTCGATAAGCCAATGAAAGATCATAGTTTGATGCAGACAATTGCTCGTGCCAATCGTGTTACATCGCACCAGATTGACGGCAAGTCAAAGATCAACGGAGAGATCATCGATTACTATAATGTCTTTCGAAACATGAAAAAGGCTTTGAAAGATTATGCCCAAGGAAAGGAAGGCTTGGATGAACCGCCTGTGCGCGAGAAGGCCGAGTTGTTTAGGCTTCTTGATGACTCTCTTCAACAGGGCCTATTGTATTGTGAAGCAAAGGGTGTAGCGCTCCTGAATGTCCTTGAGACCGAGGATGTTTTTAAGAATGTGAATCAATTTAAGCAATTCGCTGATACACTTCTTGAAAAAGACGAACTTCGAAAGGAGTTTTTCGTCTACGAGAATACCATCTCTTCTCTCTACGAGGCATGTAAACCAGAAATACTAGGAAAGCCGGTCGTTCGTTCCGTTGCTGCTTTTCAATACCTCCGTGGTGTCATTGAGAGCATAATTGAACAAGCTGACATTGATAAAGTGAGTCAACGTGTTGGTGCGCTGCTTGATGAAAGCGTGGTCGTTGATAATGCTGAAGGGTTCATGGTTCGAGATCACCAGGCAGAGTATCAAGTTGTTCAAAAAGGCAAAACTTGGGATCTCAGCAAGATAAACTTCGATAAACTCAAGGAAGACTTTCAACATTCACACTACAAGAACATCGAGATAGCCGACCTCAGAGCCTTCATTGAGCACAAGCTTGAGCAAATGCTCAAACAAAACGCTACTCGCTCTGACTTTGCGCAACGACTCCAAGAAATTGTTGATCGCTATAATGCCGGGGGTTCGTCCACCGAGAATTACTTCGAAGACCTGATGAGATTTACCCGAGAGATGAAAGCCGAAGATGAACGGCACGTCAGAGAAGGATTAACCGAGGACGAGCTTGAACTCTACGACCTTCTCAAGAAAGAAAAAATGACCGAATCGGAAATACAAAAAGTAAAACTCGCCGCAAAATCGCTCCTTCGCCGCTTACTACAAGAGCACCCGAAAGTTCTGATTCAAGACTGGTACAAAGACACACAAACGCAACGGGTCGTCCGCTCGGCGATTGAAAAGGTGCTAGACGAAAATCTCCCGGATACTTATGACCGGGTTCTGTTCAAAGAGAAATGTGAAAATCTCTTTGAGCTGATTTTAGACTACGCGAGTACGGGGCAGAAGTGGGCGGCGTGAAATGCAGAACCATTACCTGTGGCACATTTCGCGTGCAAATAAGAATTTGTTGAAAAACAATCTAATATTACTGATTTCCCGCGAAACGCGGTGGCCGTGTTCGAGTTTTTCTGTTCGATCGAGAACGTCGACGACGCTGCTGCCGGTCGATATACCGTTTAGTTCCCTCCACACCTCGCTTGATTAAATTTTCAGCAAGCGCCGACAAGGGCTGGTAATGGGACGTCCCCTTCGTGTCTGCGATAAACTCTTCGAGTTCGCTGCGTCCTTTGCTTTCATCGAGGTATGCAAAGTTAACGGCACCTGACGCAAATTTGAGAGCTGACTCCTGCGGCATCTCAATAATCCGTTCCCCTAGAAACTCCACCACTTGGGTGACTAGGTGCGGGCAATCATAACTACCAAATATAAATTTCTTATAGTAGACGGCGGCCTTAGCATAGTCTTTGTTCACGATCTCCAGGAATCCCAAATTGACATAGGCGTTGGGATTTTTCGGATCAAGCTCGATGATTTGAGATGAGACTTGCTTAGCGCTAGATATGTCCGAAAGATGATAGAGACAGTATGCCAGTGGGACAAGGATTCCGATCTGTTTTTCCTTGCTATTCGGAATCACCGAAGCGGCCTGCAAGAGAGCTCTTGCGTCATCGAAATTCCTTTCACCAATCCTTAATACTGCGTGATCCAAATAGAGATCCTGAAGTAGAGCATTAACGCGTCCCTGCCGTAATAAAGACAGTCCCTGTGGACTAACTTTCTCACCGGTAGTGAACGTGACAGAAATTCCTGCATTGCGTGTATTAAGAAGGTTACGTAGGCGTAGTAAAATATTTATAGTTTGTTCCGCTCCGTTCCTGACGGTAAGTTGGCTAACGGCAACCAAAAAGAGAATGATTTCGCTGAATGCTCCAGCGACTTTTTCCTGATCCTGCTTGCTGTCGATCTCTCTGATATCCCAGTTCCTGTTCGAACAAAAGAGAGTTCCGTCAGCAGCAACTAGCTGCTGAATTCTGGCGGCAATATTGGGAGGAGTTTTCCAAGTTACTCTGAATCGGTAGTGATGAATAAAATTCCCATCGTCTCGATCCAAAAACAATGTTCCGTGCAAGACAACTAAGGCTTTATTTTTCCGAATATACTGACTGGCGCTTTCGTCCGATACGATAATATCAGACCCTATGTCTTTGATTTCAATCTGAGCCGATAGTCCGCAATCCGCGATGAAACTCTTAACGAGATCAAGTGACTGAGTATAATAATCGTGAAGGCGAGCATTACTTCGCGCAATGCAAAACACCACGAGCTTTTTCTTACAGAACAAATTGCTTCGGCCCGACCAAATCCACCACCATGCAAGTGTTAAGGCGGGGATTATCGTGAACCAGCCAATTAAGAGAACTTGGTCTGAGAACCCAAACGCCAAGAATTCGTTAATTTCAGTAGGAACAAACCGAATCTCGTAAAGCAAACAATACAAGACGAGCGCGCCGATCAATCCTCCAATTTTGGTCTTAAGTCGGTGTGGCGCTGATTTTATGAACTCAATAACTTCCTTTACCTCATCCACGCTTACCTTCCTTCGGCGGAATCTTTTTGCTGTTCTAGTTTCTTGGCCATCCCAGCAAATAAATGCTCCGTGCATTGATGCACGAAGAGAAACACATCAAGCGCAATCGCTTCGTCCCTCTTCTCTTTTGCGATGCCTCCGAACACTGGATTCTCACTTGCATAAAGAATCTTGTCGCGTTCGATAGTTCTTGACTCGAAACTTGTGATTGAGGTCTTGTGAAATTCGTCGTTCTTTGTTGGAGTGTGGATTTTTAAATGCGCCTGAGTGTTACGAATTTCGCGCCGAAAGCTGTCCAGCCTTACGGAGAGCGCCTTATCGACAAGTCCCCATCTCTTCGCATATCCAATAGCATCACCAAATTGCATTTGCTCTTCGATCTGCTCCCACCGTTCTGTCGCATAATCATTAGTTTTGCTCGTCTCCACGCAAAATGCCGTCCACTTCAACACTCGCTCCAGAAATATGGCGCTCATTGTTATCGCTGGCCCATATAGCCCAATTAATAAGCAACACCGCGCCTCGTAATATGGCCTGCGAAATTGATATTCAAGCCAATCGGGCATCGGCGGTAACTTTGAAATCAGGGATTCAGCGTGCTCTTTTGCTTTATCAAAAAACTCTTCCAACGTTTCACCTTCAGATATCCGAAATTGCACGCCGAGTTCGACGAGGCGCTCAAGCAAACTCGGATTAATAACAATCAAGTTCTGACCCTTTGCCGATTCATCAAGCAATCGAATTGCTTCTTCCTTAGTTAAGGTGGAATAGTTCATTTGATCTTCTTTCACGTTAGCAATAACTCGAATCCCGCCTGCTGAAAATGCTCATCTGTCGTGAGCACGTGACGGATCCCGCGTTCGCCTGCTATGCTCATCGAAATACAATCAGTCGCTGAATAACTCTTATCCAATCGCTTTTTGTAGAGGGCAATTCCACTTTCAAACGTCATCCCGCTCTACTCCCACACAATGACATTAGGCTGCTCATACAATTGCTCAATCAAAACAATTGTTGCTTGGCGCAGTGCTGGACCTCGCCAGGAAAAGTAATTCAACACTTCAATCAGAACTTCTTGTGTGGTGACAAGTGATGTTTCTGAATACTTCTCAAGAAGGCTGAGCGCGGCGACATGAAGGGAATCTCTCGGATTGATCAGTGCAATCCAAAAAACGGTATCAACAAATAACTCCTTGATCACTTCTTCTTCGGTGCTCCGTAAAGATAATGATCGTGATTGATGGCACCATCGGTTGGAAGCTTCTCAAGCTCACTTTGTGGAATTGCTGCCGTAATATCTCGTACGGCACCGGCGAGTGATTTTTGTTCTTTCCCAGTTTTGGGACGAGTAAACTTAATATTCAGTGAGCCCGCGGCTAAATAGGAAAGGCTTTCTCCATCTTTAGCTTCGACATAAAGCTTCTCTTCGTGCGATAGGTCGACTACCTGTTTTGCTGTGTTGTCTTTGAAATGGTTGTATACGAACTCCAAAATCTCCAGTTCGCGTTTAGAAAATTTGTTCCGATCAAACGGACGTCTAGCCACAAGCTTTTCAATTGGCCGATCGTCCGCTGAGAACTCCTCGCGTGCGGTCAAGTTGTCATTTTCCAAGAGAGCTGCAAAGAACTGTTGGAAATGATCTGGGATCGGACCATAAGGACCGCGAACATAACGTGTCCCCGAGATCGATCTTCCTAATTCCTGAAAACTCAAGAAGTCTGCATAGAAGAGAAGCTTATTAAGTTTGGTTTTCCATTCTCCAATGTGGGTAAAAAACAAAACCATATGGACCAAACGCTCGAGATCGAACTCTCGCTTCCCTGTAAACTCGGGAGAGGCGATCTTTCGTTGAAGTTGCTCAACACGAAGAAGTGTGGCGTGGGCAAGGCGATTTTCCCCGATCCTAACTAACCTTTCATGGATGGATTTCCCAAACGCTTTCTCTTTCCCAGCTAACGCACGTAGCAAAATGTTCGGATCATCTACCAAGCTTGCTAGGAGTTGAGCGTGCGCCGATGTCGGCTCGGTTCCGTTTTCATATCTATTGATGGTTGCAACTCCCATACCGACGAGCAATGCAAACTGATGCTGAGTCAGTTGGAGCACGCACTCGCGAAAGGATTTAAGTTGGACTTTAAACGTCATTGATAAAGCTTATTATAAAATGATGTTGATTGTCAATCAAAATGAAATTATGAATTAGTTGTTAAGGGGAATAAGCTGTAATCATTAAGTGTATTCATTTTATTGGCCCGCTCAACACATTTCAGTTCGAACTCAATGCCGCCGAAATGTAGGGTCACAATTTTATCGAATTTGTTGCCCAGGGCAGGGGAACCAAGCGTCTTCTCGAGGCATTAGATGAAGCGGAGAAGAAAACAGATAATCTTCGATACAGTTGAAGATTTGAGATCGCAAATTGTGATCTCAAACGAGAAGAGAGAATTGATGATATACGTTTATATTTTGAAAAGTGCATCGCACCTGGACAAGAAGTATGTGGGCATTACCAGAGATTTGAGGCGACGGTTAGCCGTTCATAATCGGCGAGGTAGTCGATATACAGGGAGGTATCGGCCATGGGTTTTAGAGACATATATTGCATTTTCGAGTCGGGAGAGAGCGAGGGCATTTGAGCGGTACCTGAAGAGTGGTTCGGGGACAGCGTTTCGGAACAAGAGGTTGTAGTATGTAGCTGTGAAGATAAAAGGAAGTCCTCCTTCGCTGAAGCTTCGGAGGACACCATCCTTCGCGGCAAGCGTGGTCGTTAATTCCCTAAAGATGGCCCGCCATCCGTAGCGCCGAAGGCGCGAAGGATGGTGGAGGTGGGGGGAGTCGAACCCCCGTCCGTAAGAGTAGGACCTGCCCTTCTACGTGTGTAGTTTCAGTTTGGTGTTTCGCCTCATAGGACCGCTGAGACACGGTGTTACAAGACTAGCCGAGATATAGTTTCGGCCGCAGTCGTCTCGACAGCAACTGCGTCCTAGCTCGCTAATTAAGCTTTGCCCAGAGCACGAGCGACCCCGGGGTCAGCCGCATTCGCGCGATTAAGCAGCGAGTGCGAGTGCGTAATCGTCTTGGTTTGCGATTACATTTTTGCCGTTTCTTAACCCGGCCAACGGCATCCGGGACACGCCGAACAGGTACTATCCTCCCACGTCGAACCCGTATCACCCCCGAAAAAGAACGGCCCTCGGTGCGTTCGCTTCGCTTACTTACTCGGGCTTGCCCTGAGCGAGCGCCGAGCGAAGCGAAGCGCGAGTCGAAGGGTAATGAGAGAAGCTAAACTCTAATGATAAGCACTGGTCGGTTGGTGGTCAAGGACCGGCTCCTGCCCGCCAATACCGAGGCGCTGGGCGAGCTCTGCCTTCGCCTCACGGAACAAAGTAAGCAGCTCGCCTGGATCGTCGATTACGTTTGGATCGGTGATTAATGAGACACAGAGTTTGTTGGTGTAGGTGATAAAAGAGAATCCCACACCATGGCCGTGGAGCAGTGCAGGGAGGCCATACTTGCCGAGTATTGTTGCACCACAGAAGGATTGCGCTTCCCGGGAAGCCGGAACATTCGTGCAGATGAAGTGGGTTTGTCGTGCCTGCCGCTCGCAGAGCCTTTTCTGAACCGAATCGGGCAGGCGACCGATGAGTTCAACCAAGGCGCGGTAGGCGACGGCAGAGCCGTTCTCCTTCATTTCGTTCACCCGCGCACGGACCGCGCGAATTTGCTCGATGAGGTCAGTGACCGTAAGGGGTAACTTTAACGAAACGGGGATAAGTTGGTTTCCTAGCTGAATCTCGTTTGCATTCCGCCGGATGCTCACCGGAACAATTGCTGTTAGGTCTTCGGCGCGGTGTCCTCGAACTGTGTGAAATTGGGTAAGTGCTCGAGAGAGTAAACCGAGGAGGAGATCATTGAGCGTCACTCCAAGTTTCGATTTCTGGAGAAGGAGTTCGTCGAGTGAGAGCGTGCTCGCGGTAAACTTTCGAAGAGAGGTGTTCTCCCCAACGAGCGGGCTTGTGCTCGTCGTAGCTTGCCGGAACATGAGCCCGAATATCTGTGCCGCAGTTTTAAAGATCGGAGGCCGGGTGGAATTCGCTTGGTGCTTACTAAAAGTTGGTGTTGCATGAGCGAGCTTCGTGCCCCGGCAGAGACGCTCAATGAAGGCAAGTCCCCCGAGGCCATCGGATAACGCGTGGTGTCCAGAGAATAGGAATGCGGCACGAGGAGCGTCGGGAGTGTTTTCGTCTCGCCGATTAGCGAATAAAGTAAATCGCCACGGGGGCCTCGCCTCATCGAGTGGTCGAAGAAAGACGCGCTCGACCGCTTCATCGAGCGTCGCGGCCGTGTTTCTTAAACCAAAAACCTCTTCGGTAACGTGGTGGTCGAGGTCAAAAGTGGAAGATCTCTCCCAGCGAAGTTTCCCGCCCTTCGTCACTCGGTCCCGGAGACGGGGGGAGGTAGCCACGACCTCTGCCACAACAGCTTTTGCTTCATCGAGCGAAGGGGCGCGATCGAGCAGGCAGAGGCAACCGATCACCTGCTTGGTGGTGTCGGTATCCATGTTCCAGAAGCAAGAATCGAGACTTTGGAATTTAGTGGGCACGCGCCATCATATTACTCATCCTTGACCCACTCAAGCCCAGTCGGTGTCAGTTTTAGCCGGTAGACATCTCCGTCGGCGAGATTCTTGTCTGCTTTGTCCGCGTGCCAATCCCAAGCGACGAGTCTTGGTTTATTTTGATCGAGGTCGGTCATCGTCACGCGGTCCTCGCCATTATAGATCGAAACTGTTTTGGTCACCGTCGCTCCATTTGAACCCCAGGGGGCTACTTCGACCGTGATCTTGTTATCACCGAAGTAGAAGGTGCTCTGTTTGGTAAAATCCCAGTTCGTTCCATCACTCTCGGAGACGTGTGGGTCGCCCCAGATTCGTGTTGACTTCCCGTCGGGCGAAGTGATCGTCCAGGCCATATCAGCACCGGTAAATTCAACAGTGTACCCATCGGCGGTCTTCACCACAGCGTGTTTTGCATCGTTCATGCTAAGCGAAAGCGTCTCTCGAGGCGCTGTGTTCCTGAAGAAGAGAGAGAGCACGTCCCCGTCGCTTGCGTAGTCGGTAGGCAGTTCATAGAGCGATTGCGTAGGCGGTGTCGTCTCGGTCGCCGTTCCTGCCGTTTGTGACATGTTCGACGTCGTTCCGTTCGTTGCACTAGTTGGAAGTGTTGCTGTTGGTTCTGGTATATCCACGATTCAATCCTCCGCATGAGATAGGGAACGTTTACGTTTCCAAGAGTTTAATCGGGTGGAGGTGTGGAAAGTTTCTGATGGTCGAGCAGAGAAAAAGCAAACTAGGCTTCGACGTCAACTTTTTTGCCGGAATCTTCTCGGCGCTCAACCTCTTGCGACTGGGAGCGTTCTCTTCGTTTTGAAGCGGCCTGCTCCGCCGCTTCCTGACGACGTTGCTCGCGGAGAGCTTCGCGCTTGGAGGTCTGTCTTGTTTCGTCGACTTTCATAAATAAATTTGGCCTTGCCCTAGACCTAATCTACTATATAATCGTGTGAATTTGTTAAATCCTCAACAATTTGCACCGAGTTTACTAACTTACTGAAATTGTTGATTTTATGATAGGTCTTATGCCGGCCCGATCACTTGAACAGGATTATCGTGCGCTTGCTCGGGTCCTCGCTAAGCGGGGGATTACAGTTCGCCGGGAAAACCTCACCTGTGGGGTCGCGTATCAAGCTCGGAGTGGAACCTGTTCGCTCTCTGGTGCCCAGCTGGTGTTTGTCGACAGACGTTTGCCAATTGAACAGCAGATCTCAGTGCTGATTGACTACTGCGTAGATGGGAAGCTTACAGTTGGCGCGGAGGAGGTAGCCCAGCTAGCTCCACAGTTCCGTGTGCTGTTAAGCCCCTAACGGTTAATTTCTTCGAGACCGCTCAACTTCTGTGGTTTTTTTAAAGAGAAAACTTACTGAGATACCGCTTCAA